>Ga0172381_10000267_pt1 | contig 63886 bp, 44 predicted proteins | sample Leawel6488metaG_FD_119754 | JGI IMG/M metagenome (GOLD analysis project Ga0172381, IMG submission 119754) | Leachate microbial communities from a municipal landfill in Southern Ontario, Canada - Leachate well 64-88 metaG | ecosystem: Engineered > Solid waste > Landfill > Unclassified | place... | reverse complement strand
TTTATATGCAGGAACACTTAAAGATCTTAATACCTTTGTTCCTGACGAATCAGCACCCCAAGCTTTTCGCCCGCCTACGGTTCCAGTATTAAGATACACAGTATCATCAAGATTAGTTACATTGCTATCAATCCTACCAGTCACGCTAGCAACATTAATAGTTGAAATAACTTGCATGTCATTGCCATGCCAGAATGCTACTAGGCTATCCCCATAAATATCCTGCAATCCGAGTAGTAATTGAACAACTTGGATTTCTGGGACCAGGGCAGCCGCGAGTAGCGCCGCGCCTGTGGCACTAGGGTGTAGCCCATCGCCGTAACCAGCACCAGTCGGATCAGTTAAACCAGATATGATGTGAGACTGAAAAACAGAATCTGCATGGTTTGTTCCACTATTAATAATTGTATTATTGATACTAGTTCGTATCGATTGTTTATCAGTGTCCAACCACGCACTGGTGGCTGGTAACAACGTTTGCAAGATCACATATGCGCCTTGTGGTGTTAATCGGTCGCAAATCTCGTAGATTCGATCAGAAATTTCAGCTGCACGCTCCCCAATATCTGTACCTGCCGGAGTTACTATTACGTCATTGATCCCGATGAGAACAATTGTGATCGTTCTCCCGTTTCGCACACGACCTTCGAATGGCACAAATGGACCAATCCTACTTGATAGCGCTTGAATCACATTGCCTGTTTGCCAGCCGGAAATACCAAGATTTTCGACGTTATAATGAGCTGTTACACCATTGGAATCAAAACCTGCAGCGATAGAGCTGTCAGATGACAGCAGAACTGGCCAACTTTGCTCGTTCGATAAACCGGCTCCCCATGTTATTGAGTCCCCAATGCAGATTACACGTATATCAGGCAGACCGGCATTAACGTATCGATCATAGTTTCGAAGATAAAGATCACCAGGATATCCGTTAAAAAAATCGATCCTGTTGAAAACCTGAGAACCAATATTCGCCCCGTTCGCCTGCACATTTATATAAACAACAGGGGCTGTATCGCCAATATACGTCGTTACGATTTTAGATTTTGTATATCCAGGACGGCAATTACAATACGTAGTGTAACCAGTATCACTAAAGAACCCGAACGTCTGTCTGTGCTCATTCAATAATGACGGCCCACGAATTGGAGCCATGTACAATTCATCGTTTGCAACGCTATTGAACCGCGTCGTCGAATCAGTTACCATTACGTGAAACATTTCAGACGCATCATAGATACCGAGACGGTACGTGTCAGTATCAGTAGCACCAGAATCAACATCAAGAACGTTATGGTTTGCAGTAAGCGCATCGTCCGTTAATTGTGTTGAACACAAATAACCCCAATTCGCATCGGGATGACAACGATCTGGTAGTACAAATTTTATCCACGAACTAGTATCGAATGATAGTCCAGGCTTGCCTCCGTACAATGATTCTGAAAGTGTTGGTGTTCCACCGTATCCAGCCGTTAATTGCTCACCAGTCGAAGCCGCCCATCCGCCATCAACAATAGCATCGGTAATTGTACCTGCGTTGTGTCGAAGTAAAATACGTTCTGCACTTAATGCACAAACCCATTTCAGGGATTCCGAAGGATCGAATCCCAACCGCCCAGTTTCAGGATTCCGCCAAACCCACTGAACACCAGGCGACGCGATGGACGCAATCACGAACTCTTTATCGATAGGATAAGTATTGGCTGCTATAGCTACAAACTCGTCACCGAGATTTCCGCACGTCACATGGCTCCCCACACGAGCCTGCGCTACCTGCGGAAGTTCGGCACGACCAGCAACATGCAATGAATCGCGATAGGTGACATTATAAGCAACATCATAAACAATATCAGGAATATTATATCCATCAATTGTTGCTCCTTGGATATTTCCAGTATCAGATATTGTTACTACAGAATTCTGAATTAATTTTCCTGTACTTAAATCAAATCTAGCAATAGCATTATCTGTTGATGATACTGGTCCTTTAACATCAGCTAATTCAAGAACATCACTTGAGAATTCGCGTCCTTCCCAAATCGTTCCATCTCCTCTGAGATAATATCCATCAAGAGCTGAAGAAATACCATTAACATCATGAAGCGATGTTAGATTAATAGGCCCTTGCGTACTAACAACAACAGATCCATTAACAGTACTATTTAAAGCAACACCAACAAACCAAACATAATGTTGACCAAGTGGTTTGATATTTGTTAAACCACCAGCAACACTTGGACTAACGTAAAGAAAGTCACCGGCCGTAAACGCTCTAGTATCAATACCATTTACTGTGCCTTTAATTGTTATTAAACCTTCCTGATTGATTGCAATATCATGAGTAGCTATACCAGTTGCTAATACCTTTACAGGATCATTTGCCTGAGCTAAAGCAACTGTTGGACGATTTTCTTGTGCTCCATTTACGTATACAACAGAACCATTAGGAATAATAACTCCTGTTTTATTGACAATTCTCAAATAGAATTCTTGTCCTATTTGTTGAGTTACATCAGATTGATCATTATAAGCAACAAGAGTATGATTTGTTGAATCATAGAATATCAAACCTTCTTGCCAAGATGGATAAGATCCATTAGGTAATAAATTAAGTGATACAGAATTTACGCCATCAATAATTCCAGTATCAGATATTGTTACCAAAGAATTCTGAATTAATTTTCCTGTAGTTAAATTAAACCTGGCAATAGCATTATCTGTTGATGATGAAGCTCCTTTAACATCAGCCAAGGACAAAACATCATTTGAAAAAACTCTACCTTGCCAATAAGATCCATTTCCTCTGAGATAGTATCCATCAAGAGGGCTTGTAATTCCATTAACATCATTAAGTGATGTTAGATTAATATTAGCAACATCATAAGCAATATCAGGAATATTATATCCGTCAATCGTTGCCCCTTGTATATCTCCAGTATCAGATATTGTTACTACAGAATTCTGAATTAATTTTCCTGTACTGTCTTCAAACCTGGCAATTGCGTTATAAGTAGATGAACTTGGTCCTTCAACATAGCCATCAGATTCCCAAATAAGTGAATCTAAAGCATCAAGACGCGCTCGTACAGTTGTAAAAGTACCACTTGGCTGAATGCCTAGTTCAGCTTCAATAGCTAGAATTGACTCTCTTTGTCTGTTTACAACTTCAGCTTTTACAGGTGTTTTATTATCTACTGTAACAGGTAAACCACGAGTATCCGTAGGACGAGGATCGTCAAAGTCACACGGGTATCGAGTATAGACAAAAGACGGGTTCACTCCATCTGGATTTACATAAGGTAGTACCATTAGTCCTCAGCCTGATTCAGGGTGTTTTTCAAGTATATTCCTGATTATGCGCAACGAAAAAGCCCCAGAAGGAAAAATCTTCTGGGGCTCTTATGCTTTTAGAATCTAGTTACGTATTATACTGTTGGAAATAGCTTGTCTAACTGCTTTTTGGTAACTCGGCTTGCGTTGATTCGATAATAAAACGTCCTCTTGGAAGTCTTCTTTTTTAAGTCATCAGAACTTCTACATTCAACCTGTAATGACCCAAACTGCTCCTTGCGAAGATCCCGAACACGAGCAGTGGCAGATGGAATCCTGGCAAGCTGAGAACGGGGAATCCACTCTCCGGCTGCGGTTAACAACCGCAGACCTACCCTTTGGGTATTATTCGTCAGCTTACGGCTATGAATGTTCTGAATTGTCTGGAGTGATGTCTTGGCTGTCTTGATTGTTTTGGTCATTGGTCTTTCCTTCTAACATTAACGGGCCTGATACTGATTTTACGGCCTCTATCAATTGACTAAGTTGAATCTCAGCAGAATTTACTAATAGTTTCAATGGGTTAGTTGAATCTTTTGCAGCAATCATCACAAAAACATGATGTGCTTTCTTAGATCGCTGAAACTCAATGTACCCACCATCATCGAAAACGATTTTCATCCTCGACCCCTTATTTCTTTACAGAAAATTCTTTGCACTTAGACCATGATCTGTAATGATATGTAAGTTTCCATCATCATCAAGGGTAATAGAGTGTTCATAATGACATCCTATATCTTTAGTAATCACTGTCCATTTATCCTTTAGAGTTTTGGTATTAGTATTGGTACCAAGTACAAACATTGGTTCTATTGCAAATGACATTCCTGGCTGAATTGTAATTCCTAGATTCTCACTTGATTTATTAGAGATAAATGGTGAATCATGTAGCTTATTATAACTAATACCATGTCCACCATAGGTAGTAATTACACCAAAGCCATCAGTTTTTGATCTTTCCCAAATAGCTTTTCCGATTACGCCTATTTGTTTTCCGGGCTTTACAACATCTATAGCATCATACAGAGCTTGCTGACATGAAACAAGCATTCTCCCAATCTCTGGATTCTTCAACTTACCAAAAACATAAGTAAATGCACAATCCGCAATTGCACCTTCAAAAGTTGCACCAATATCAACCTTTAGAACATCTCCATCTTGCAATTTAATGTCACGAGCAAACCCATGAACAATTTCATTATTCAAAGATGCACAAATAGGACTTGGAAACCCTTGATAGTTAAGAAACGTTGGTATACAATCATTCTTTCGAATGATTTCTTCTACAACATCTCCTAATACCTTAAGAGAAAGGCCACTGGCCATGCCCTTGATCATCCCAAAAATCTCTTGATGGGATTTCGCAACGACACGACCGGCGTGTTTTTGTTTAGTTAACCAGAGCTTATCCTTTAACGGAATAAGCTCACCTTTATTAATCATCCTTCTTAACTTTCTTATTCGAACGACCCTGAATCTTCAACTCTTCCTTTTGACGAGCAATAGCTGCTGCAATATCAGGATCTTGCGATGCTTCTGTTAGTTTTGTCTTTCTAACTTTCTCAACAACCGCCAACTTTTCCTCTTCAGGAGCCTGAATCGGTTTTGCAGCCTCTGCCAATACCGCGGGAGCAATTGTAACGTTCTGCTCTTTAAGCTTAGCTAAATTTGCTTCAAGCTTCTTAATTTCACCATTAGCAACCTCTGTCAAAACATCAGCTGCAATGCTTAATGTTGGATCAGCTGGTTTTTCATGGGTTTGAAAAGGAAGATTAAGCTGTACTTTCTTAGCAATTGAAATATTGGGGGAAACCTCAATGCTTCTAGGCTCAATTGCTGGACAAACTCTTACTTCAGACTTTGGATCAATAGAAAGTTGAACAATAGAAACACCATCGTTTGTAAAGATCTTGAAATCAGGATCGTTACGAGACGCTTCGAAAAGATCTCTCCAAGTTTCAAGTTCTTTAGATGTTGGATTTCCACTAACCTTCACAAGAAGAAGTTCGTTAGGAAAAATCGAATCCACATCTAGTGTTTTAACAATCTCAACAAACTTCTTATCCAACTTCATCCTTGCCTCATTAAGAGGCTTGAAATCATCTCTGTTGGTAACAGATTTATCGTTAATGACTGTCAAAACATGGTTGCGGACTTGCACTAATGCTGCAAGGTCTGTTATTTTCATTACTTATCCTTAGACAGTTGTCTCATCTTCATCAACTACAACCGTGTCCTTTTTCTTTGCCTTCTTACGTGGTTTTACTTCCTCTGACTTGACATCTTCTTCTACAGCAACGGCAACTGCCTGAATAGCAACATCTGGCCAAGTTACAGCACCGGTATTGATGTCAACTCGACAATTGGAATCCAAACCCTTCTCAAGGTAAAGCTGTTGAATCTGAACCTTAAACTCCAACTCGGCCATACGCGCATCCTTGATTGCCTGCTCAGCAGCCTGGGCCAATTCAATGGTCTTGGTGCGAGCCGTAACGATAGGTGCCAACTGTTCTTTGCTAATTTCGGTTACTCTAGTCATTAGTATTATTCTCCTGTTGGTCAAAAACACTCCAAGTTTTTATGACCATCTCATAGTAAAGTTTCTTGTTAAGAATTCTCGCCCCTTTATCTTCTCGTAAGATAAATCTTGGTTTAAACCATTCTGCAAGTTTTGTATTTTGATGATAGATAGTATATCCTCTATCTCCATCATCGATAATTTCCATCTCCAATTTACCAAGAAGACCTCTAAGTTTGATTTTCTGCTCGACCGAAAGAGATATATCCGGCCAAGCCTCTTCGAGCGGAACACCCATTGCTTCCAGGATGCCCCGCACGAAAAGATTCCGCTCTTCCTCTTCGATGAGCTTGCAATCTTCTCTATCTAGATAAACAGAACGTTCAATCATCCGCAACTACTATAAGTACACTTCGGATTTTCGCAATGCCCACAAGCAGCACCAGTTCTTCTATAAGTACGCTGGCCACATGATGGACATTTCTCAAGAGATACCGCATTCTTACGGTCAAACTCTTCAATATCAGCACCCTCATCTTCCACAAGCTCCTCTTCACCAGCATAATGGCGAAGAACTCTTGCAATATTGGTTGGAAGAGAGAACAGATACTGTCCGCCAATCTTATCAAGCTGCTCACAAATGAATGGAATCGGCACTCCATGTCTTAGATTCATGGATGTTGTTCGAGCAGTCAACTCCAGGATTTGAAGATCCTTTTCTCCAAGCCCAAAGTTAGGAGCCTGAACAAGAATCTCGTATGGTCGCTTGGAGTTGGGGAAGAAGGAAACTGTAACATAAGCATTCCTTGGTTCACCATTTCCAAAATCAATCCTGATCTTATGAGTTTTAGATTCTAAGACTGCTGGACGTTTAGGAGCGTAAGCACGCTCAGGATCACTGAAGATTGGTGCAAAAACATCATAAACATCTTGCTTTCGCATTTTTGGAAACTCCACAGCTTCAGCAGCATTCCAATCGAAGTTAGCCTGAGCATTTCTCTTGGCCTCTGCGATGTCCCTGAGCTTCTTAGAAATCTCCTGGAATTTCTGATCAAAAGCATCCCAGAGTTCAAAACCATCCTTATCAAATACCTGATTGTAATGTCCGATCAGATAATTGTCACACTTCAGGGCTTGCTTTTCTCCAGTAACAAGCACACCATCTCTTGAACCATCAACATAAACAGTAACACCCTTCAAACCCTGTTTCCAAGCTTCTAAATACAACTCAGCAACAACAGAGTTAGGCGTACCAGCCGGAAGGTTAATGGTACTTGAAATGGAGTGATCGATATGTCTCTGTTCAGTTGCCTGAATACGAATACGCTTTGTCCAGTTAATCTCATCAGAACTGACAAAAAACTCTGGAAGCTTCGTATCCTCATCAAGACCAAACTTATCAAGATAAGCCTTTGCATTACCAGAGAAGATTCTATATTCTTGCCAGCAATCCCCGTTGGCATCTCTGAAATCTACTCTCGATCCCTCATCATCTGGATTAACCTTCTTACGTCTTGTATAAGCAACGCGGAAGACAGGCTCAACACCAGATGACACATTGAATAGATCAAACTCGCCAACCTTTGAGATGATTGACACCGAACCAGTAGGTGCTTGAGTTAGCATCGAAATATTTCGACGACCACTCTCCATCATTTCTCGCTGAGTGCTCTCAGGCAATGCAGAGATGAAAGGATGACCAACTTCATATTTAGGATCAAACGCAGGGAATGGTCCACGAATCTTTGCTAAGTCAGCAGAAGCTTGATAAATGGATTCCTTGAAGTGGCGATAGATTTGATCTACCATTGCATTTGCATCATCCGAATCATATCGAAGCCGAAGCTGTGCGAGAGCATCTGCAAGACCATGAGTTCCTAGACCAGTACGACGACCATCATGACCAGCTTTACGTAGCTTCTTCCAGATCTCAATTTCCCACTCTGAATCTTCAAGCGTTGTTGCTGTAGATTTAATGGTATTGATGATTCTATCAATCAGCTCAATTTCTAGGTCAACAAGATTGTCACCCATTTGAGCTGCGATAGCAGCATCTTTCTTAAATGCTTCAAAGTCGAAGAATGCATCTCTTTCAAAAGCATTACGAATATAAGCAGTCAAGTTCATTGAAATCAATCGGCAGCTATCAGAAGCCGAAAGAATAATCTCGGAACATGGGTTTGTAGAAACAGAAACGAATTGAGGATAGCAATGAGCAGGAAGAGTTCGAACAGCATTAGTCCAAAGAATAAGACCAGGCTCTGCACTCTTCGTAGCAGACTCTACAATAACTTCCCAAACCTTGCGAGCATCCACTCGTTTACGAATCTTTGGATTAGGATCGTTAACAGGCCAACGAACCTCATAATCAGTACCCTCATCAACTGCCTTGAGGAATTCATCACTCAAACGCAAAGAAATATTTGCCCCAGTAACCTTGGTTAGGTCATGCTTCATTGTAGCAAACTTGAGCACATCAGGATGATGAACATCCATTGTAAGCATCAAGGCTCCACGACGACCCGCTTGACCAACCAAACGAGTTACAGTAGAATATAAATCTGCAAAACTCCAGGCACCAGTAGTTGTACGAGCGGCATTATTGACACTCGAACCTTCTGGACGTAGGCTTGAAAGATCAAAACCAACACCGCAGTTATGAATTACAACCAACCCACCATTACCACAATAGAAATTGTTTGTATTCTCAACTTCAATGTCATAATACTTTTTTGACTCGGTATCCTGAACAACCTCAATTACAGATACTCTGCTAACTATAGAATCAGCCTCATCCTTAGAAAAGACTCCAAAATCAACAAGCTGATTCAAAAACGTTTTACCAACTCCACGAACATCTGCCTTTTTCATGTAATAGATGTTCGCTGCTAAAAGTTTATGATTAGGATTTTTCCAGTCTTTTGTAAGACAATCATAATGTTTAAGAATGTGTTCATATTCACTCTGATTAATTGGCTTTCGCAACGAATGCTGCTTAGTCATATTCTCATACAAGTAAACACGAAGAGCATTTCGTTTTTCATCATGAGCCATGCGGTTCGCTAAACCATCCCATAGATTCATATCATAATGAATACACAATTGGTAAATGGTATGTTCATTATCGCGAACATCGTCACGAACAATCAGATGTGTACTAATTCCCTTGGACTGTAAAAATACAGCCACCTGATCGATCACCTTCCTGGCACAGATGCCAATAACAATCTGCTGCCCATCTTGTTTAACTGTTCCATCTGTATCAATAAGACCAGCTATGAATGACCACATTTTAAAGTCAGAATCAATCGAGTTAGGAACAAACGCAGAATACGTCTTAGACCCAACCTGATTACCTATCAACTCATTGAGAATATCCTCATTTGCCTTTACAGCTGATGAAAACTCCCAACATGTCGTCTGATAATCTGTACGATATGACTTATGGTAATTTGCTGAATTAGTAGTCAGATGATTATGAATGTTCCTGTACTGTTCCACAACCTCTTCATTGTCACCTGAGATTCTAAAACGAATCCTATCATATCGACCACGATCATCACCAGTAACAACATAATCAGCAGACCCATCACCAATATGAGCACCAACAAACCATGCAAGATCGTGTGCGTCTGTGGCGTTAATATCCCAATCTCCAGTATTCAAATCAGTTAGATTGATATTTTCTGGTCGAACATTGATACTTCCTGCTTTAATGTTACCAGCTTCAGTGTAACCGAAACCTTGCTCGCCAAACTCAAGAATTGGATGTTTCTTGGATGTTCTTAGCTCTGTACCATTTGAATATCTTACGATAATTCTATCATCTTCATTAACATTAGACTCAAATTTGTCCAAGACCTTGTTATAAACCGTCTTTTGTTCATCAATATCAAAAGATAGAATATGCATACCAGGAAGAACATTTTCGATATTAATCGGTCCATGCTCTTTTGTAACAACTTTAGATCCCTCTGCAACACAACGTCTCTTATACAACTGAGCTAAATTGTGAGCAGTTCTGAAGATTCCAGAAATAGAATCTTCAGGAGATGCTTCTACAACACAGTTAGACGCAGACATTACTTGATATGGATTACCAACTGCAGCCATGACCGATCCTTGCGGAACGATACGGCCGAAGTCTTTCATGGCGGAAAAGTAAACATCATATCGTTCTTGATAGTTTAGACCATACTTCTCTGAGTCTATTCTAGCAAATTCTCCAGCAAGCCTTCTATGCATGTAGTCTGGAGTTGGTTCAACGATGTTTGCATCGTTGTCCTTCATTGCGTATTTATTCAGATACACAGATGCGGAGATTTCTCCTCCGCGAAAATACTGAAGTGCAATCTCGTGTGCTTCTTTGAAAGTAAACTTTTGATCCGCCATGTTTCATTTCCTCAATAAACTTCAGACAGCTCTTGTCTTAGTGTCTTTTTTGCTTCATTGAGCAGTTTCATACAATTCACTCTAGTAATACTTAGTTTGTCACAGATTTTACCAATGCTCTGCGATTCAGAATGATGAGAACTACCACCGCTCATTTCGTAATGTAGTTCTATTACCCTACGCTGGTCATCAGGAAGTTTTTTAACTGCTGATCTAATAGATATCTCAAACTCACCTTTTTCCATATTTTCAACAGCATTTAAACTGTTATCAACAATAATAGGCAACTGAGAAACTTTATACGGGGTAACATGTTTGGTATGCTTAATAGGTATCTTTATAGTGGAGTGGCGATTGGCCTCTCGACTAATCTTGGTTTTTATGTACTTATTCGCCCACCAATAAAAATCACCCTTCTCAGGCTCGTAATTCTGCAATGCAGAATACAATGCTAATCTTCCATCCTGACAAAGATCATCATAATTTGAGAAGCTTTTATATCTTCTTGTATGTGTCCTTATCAAATAATCCAACTCTATTATACATAACTCTTGGACTTGTTCAAATTCTTTCCTAAGTTTTACATTTTTTGATTTCAAACATTTGCGTCTAAGCGTTACTAATCTCTCTAGAAGATTACTTATCCTCTCTGCTTTTGTTTCCTTATTCAAAATACTCCTATTTTCGTCCATATAAACTAGCAGCTAGGTTTTCATTCTTTCTTGCTTCTTTGGCAATTTGCTTTCCCTCTTTCCAGAGTTGTTGTATAAGTTCTTTACCTGTCAATTCTACTTTAACAGATCCGCCTCCTGAAATAAGTCTCTTGACTTGTCCTTCAGTTTTACATTCTGGGCAAATTTTTGGTACTTCAGCATGGATACTGTAAGTATCTTCCCATTCATGTTTGCAAAATTGACACAGATGTTCATAACATGGCATATTAACTCCGTTTTACAAGGTCTCTTCCAAGAACCTTTACTTCAATATCCTGCTCCCAGTTTTCTCGAACATTTTGTTTAAACGCCTCATCAATAACCTTAAATACCAAATATACATCACCAGTAAGAGGATCTATCTCAATTCTTACTGCTCTAGCTATAGTATCTGGTGTATTCATTTAGAATCGCTTGCCTTGGCATTTTTGGCATCTTGAATAGCTTTAATCAAGTTTGGGATATCTGAAGATACATCTCCGGGTATTTCTCTCTGATCAAAAGGAACATCAACTAGTGATGCATTGGCAAAATTCTTTACGAGATTTCCTTGACCCAATGGTCCTTTTCTGTTCTTTACAACATGAATCTTTAAATCTGGGAATGATCTCTCATTTGGTCTTGTTTCAATCTGTATACCTAGATTGACGTTGTGCATAATCAAACTTGAACGTCCCCATCTATGTACACCAACTTGACGACCATCTTCTTGCGAACTATAAGAACCAGCATTCCTCTTAAGGTCCGTAAGCTGAGCAGCTGTAATAACTACACAATCATAAGCTCTAGCAAACTCGTGAAGTGATGATGCAATCCCACCAAGCTTCAACCAGTCTTGCTCTTTTGCAAGTGCCTTGCTATGCATCAAACCCATGTAATCCACAATGACTACTTCTGGGCGATAACGTAACATGGCATCGTGATACCTTAGCTCCACTTCCTCGATAGTAAGATTTCGAGGAACGTCTACAATGTCAAAATAATACCCGGCTTCCTGATATCTCTTTATAAAATCATAAGCTTGTTGAACTCTTTTTTCCTCTTCTCTGGTAAGAAGAGACTTCTGCAAAGATCTTTGAGGAACATTGGCTAGGGATGCCAAGAATCTAATAAAACAATCCTGATATGGCATCTCTAATGAAAAATATAATATGTTATACCCACGCTGGAAATTGCCTTCAGTATCTAGAGTATTTCCCTGCATCCAAATTTGTTTACCCATGTTATTAAGCATCATAGACTTACCCCCATTTGTTTCTGCGCCTATCATAATGAGTTCACCAGGGGATACCCCACCAGTGACAGCATCAATCATGGAATACCCAGTCTTAATCTCAGGGGATTCTTCTGGACTTTGGCGTCTAGAATCATAGCCCTCCTGGAACTCATCCACATAATCCCCAACAGGCATTTGTGTGTGAGTTCTCTCCATATCAAGAGAAGTAACGCGAGATATCTCAAGAGATAACTTGTTAAAGTACTCATCTGGATTCTCTGGAGAATCAGGATCCTCAGTTGCCGCACGTTCACGGATTATCTCCACAGCACGTTGCTGATATCGCTTCTTTAACTCTCCAAGATCATACTGGAATTCGTATGCATTGGATTCAACAGCATCCACTTCATCCCAAGCGCCTTCAATAATGTCTGTAATGTGGGAATTGTTCTTATGCCGATCAATAAGGGTACGCTTTGTGGGCGGCGTACGGAAATGCTTGATGTAATCAATTACAAGCTTAGCAAAACGCTCAGAATCCTCATCGAATAAAGTGTGATCATATCTATGAGCAAATGTTAAGGCATTTACTTTATCAGTAAGGATACCTTTAAGGACTTTGAGATCGAGTTCTTCCATCATAACTCACCATTTTTAATCATTGCACGAACATCTTTACCACCAATAACAGGTACAAGCTTTATTAAGTTGAATAAGCTTTCTATACTTGCTTTTAAAGGTCCAGAAAAAGAATCTTCAATTTTTGCTGTATTCGTACATATTAACAAAGGCATTCTATTTTGAATTCTTGTTCTTAAAATAGGTTCCAAAATACGACCAAATAAATCAGCAGCATTTTCTGATCCCATAAATCTCTCATCAAATTCATCTATTACCAAAAAATCTACACTTAAAAGATTTTGTCTGGCATAGATTTTATCTTCGTGCGATGAAGTTAAGAGTACATGAATTATATCTGTAAGATTAATATACAAAGTACTATACTTTTGAGTTTCTACAACACGTTTGAGAATACACGCACATGTCATACTTTTACCTACACCATGTGAGCCTCCCAAACGGGCACGCTTACCATCTTTGTAAGCTGTTTTAATATCTTCTACATAAGAATTATAGAAATTCTTAAGGATAGGTGGTCCGATGAAATCGGACATATCTCTCCACCAATAATCCACAGGAATATTGGAGTTGTAATACCCATAGAAAACCTCAGTAAGAATAGCGCCTTCTTTTGTAAGAAGGCCATTCTGGTCAGAGTAATGATCTTTGATGTCACTTAGAGCATCATCGAGTTTTTTTCTTGGGATATTTAGAAACGGATTTGCTGAAGTCTGGAAGTCCAAAAGCCACCTCTGGTTGTGCTGTCAATTGATAACTCGTTAGCTTTTCTCTAGCCCTTTTACGCTCTTCATTTGCTTTAAGTTTGTGCAACTCAGCAAGGCTAGCTGCTCGCAAATCCTCTTTGCGAGCATAGCGTTCGGGTTTTAGCTCAACGTCAACAAACACCTCATCCTCGGTGCTCGACTTTCTTTCGTAAGCAGAGATCTTAATTGCGATAATGTTCTGATCAGGATTCTGAATAATCGTGTAGGATTTATCGATCAGCTCAAGCACCATTTGCTCTTTAGTGCGTTCGATCAGCTTTCCAGCTTCCATAACACCACCTAGACAGAATATCTTGATCATTGAGCCAATCGATATTTCCATTATCCCTCTATCGATCCTAGAACAATATCATCAAACCCAATCTCTCTCAATTTACCAAAAAGATTAGAGTAAACACTAAGATCCTCATTGTTTGGATCATCTTCCAGAGCAACCTTAGCAAAGGCTAAATCTCCATAAGTTTTTACATCTAATTCAAAAGCAATAGCTATATCAGAATATTCTTTTGGTAATTCCGTTGCTCTAGATATACGATTCTGCTTACGCATATCTTTCTTGAATGTTAGAACTAGATTTGTGGTAAAGAAGAACGCAATACTTGAGATTGTCATCTTCTGAGGTATGATTTTTGTATCAAAAACCCAATCAATATACTGCTTGACAGTTGGACCATCATCAGCACCAAGAGCTAAGATTGTTCTTCGAAGACAATAAATCTCTTTACATTTTGTAGGAGGACCAGAATACGAAAGAGCAAAGTCAACTTCCATTACATCTTTGTATCGCTTAATGATATGACCGAGCATTTGCTCTTCTTTCCAGTCTTTAACTGGGACCTCTTCATAAGCCTCAAGTCTTTCTTTAAACCTGCGCCAATACGCATTGGGCGTACCGTCAACAGTAAGACCGCTTAACTTTCCTTGTTGCTTTTTTCTTGTGGCCATTGAACATTAAACTCCGATTCATAGATTTGACGACGAATATCTGCATGATCACTTAAATAAGGAGCTTGGTCACTAAAATCGATTACAGCTGCTGTATTTTTACCAGGATATGGTCTAATTACTCGACCTATCCTTTGAAGGGCTCGAACAGAAGATTTTCCTCCACCAGCAATAACAAGTCCAGATAGAATTGGTAAATCAATTCCTAGGTCAAAGATCTTTGAAGCAACTAAACACTTCAACTTACCATCTTCCAATTCTGTCTTGATCTTTTCTCGAACATTTGAGTTATCCTTTCCGCTCAGTAAGGCGGTTGGAATACTCTTCTTCAGCTCCTTGAACAGAGTATCGCCATGCTTAATCGTGTGGAACAGCACCAGCGGGACGAAGCCTTGCTCGACCAACTTCTGCGCTCCCTTGATTACCATTCCGTTTCGTTGCTCATTTTCTACGATATACTTGGAGTAGATACTTTGATACTGACCACTCTTGAACTTGTAAGGTTTAGGAGCTAGAAATCTGATGTTCGGTTCCACAAGATATCCCTGATCGATCAAACTACGAGCACCAATATCCACAATCTTTCGGCCCAAAAACGCCTCGATAAGCATATCAGCACCATCATCACGCCAAGGACTTGCAGACATACCGTAAACATATTCACCCTTGATGTTGCGAGATATTGCCTGAACAGTATCGCAAGCTGCAAGATGGCATTCATCGATCAGGACCAAATCAGAATCAAGTAACATTTGTCTAATATTTTTGAATTTAGAAGAATCAACTTTCTTTTCAGAATCATTATCATCATCAATTGTTGCATTTTGCTTAATTCCAAGTGCCTGACCAACACTCCAGATAGTAGCAACATTAATATCCCTAATCTCACACTTACCATCTCCAATAATACCAATTTCCTGTCCAAAGACTTTGGTAAAAAAATTATTTGTCTGGTATAAAAGATCTTTACCAATTACTAATATCAATGCCTTTTTACCAATCTTTGAAGCTATCAAAGCAGATACGAGTGTATTATGATTTATAAAACCCTGAGATATAAAACTATGAGTTTTTGGTATAACAAAATCATAATTATCTACATATGTTTCTTCTATTTTTTTATTTTATCGCAAAAAACATCAGTTATCTGTAATAATAAATACTTGGCATCAGATGATTTATATCTATTAATTATAAAAGACAGTAAACATATAAGATTTTCTTTTGAAGGTTCCCTCCATGCACATTTTCCTAGCCATGATTTTACAGTTTCCCATTTTATAGGACATAATTTTTTCTCAAAAGGAACACTGTTAATTATACTTTTTATTCTATATTTTATATTTGAAATTTTTTGATTTGAATTATGTTTACAATTTTTTAATTGTTGTATTCTTTTAAACTTTTTACCATTTGGATCAAACCCAATCCTATCATTAAATACATCAATATAATCTCTATAAATTGTTAATATATGACTATCTTGATGTGTTGTTTTCTTTAAACGTCTTGATGCTATAATTCCAAAATTTGCTAAAAGCAAATGAATTTGATCTATTGCTTTTTTATTAGATAAACCTAAACAAATACATATTTTAGACCCTTTATTTTCAACCCATCCATCTGTTTCGTAAATTCCGCGCAAAAACATAGCTAAAGATTTTTCATTTAATTTTCGTATATGCTTCGGAACAGTTTTATGTATACTTTTTTCATAACCAAAACCCATATTATATAAATAATCTCTATATTTTAAACTATAAATATTTATATTTTTAGCTTTACTTTTTGTATTATATTCTTTATAAAGAATATTATTATTATCCAAAAATAATTTTACAAAATTCAGAATATGTTCATCCATATTTGTGAAACTTACCTGATGTTTTAATGTTAAAGAACCGTCTCCAAACAACAAACCAAGCCAATAAGCTTCATCTTTAGACATTTGATCATTGCCAAACATCATATTATTATATGAAATAAGAGCATAATCATCACATGATAAATCCAGAAATTTCTTCCAAACAAAATTTCCATCTTTATCTATTACTTGAATCTTATGATTATAAGTTGCTGTTAAATTGTAACCATAAGAAGTTGTTATCTTTAATGATTTCCCATATCCATCTCTATAAATCATAGAAGACGAATCAGTCTCACCAAAAACTTTAGATGTAGAAACTTTTATATCATACGGAATACAACAGCCTTCTGGTAAAGAAATATCTTCAAGAAGTTCTTTATAATCTAATAATCCATTTTCGGTTATATGTAATGAATCAATAGAATTGCACTTTCCAGCGCCCGTGGCCATACGAATAATGCCGCGATCTGTTCCAACAGCTGTTTCTGCAGCCATAATTTGATATGGTCGTGGAATCTTTCCTAATTTCTGCAAATTACCAGAAATATCAAGTTCTAATAATGGACTTCTTAATGTTCTCTGATCGATTACAGGAACATAAATTCCTCTTCGAGAAAAAAACTCCTGAACTCTGGGAAGTAAACCAACAGGAAATTTACCATTACTATTTAGCAAATGCCGCTTACCGTCCCAAGTTACAAATTCTCCTGACTCATTGATGTAACCTTGATACGCCGCTGAGAACTCAGCTCCTTTAATTTGAAAGCTGAGTTCGTTGTCCAGGGCTTTGTATAGTTCCAGGTCATCTTCATCAACAATTTTACATGAGTTATCGAATCTGACAATTGATGTCATTCTACTCCGTCAGTGCCAAACTATTTCTTCTTCTGGAGTTGCAGCGCCCCAAATACCATCAATGTACTCGGTAACCATAGTCAACTCTTCTTCGTCCCAAACCAAAATTGCCCACTTATCCATTAGATACCTCTTTGAAAGATATAACTTTAAGATCTACCCAATCTTGAATATCTTTATACCATGGAGTTGTATCATCTCCATACAACTCGACCGGATTACAAGTTTCGATATAGAGCTTTGCTTTACCATTTACATCAACATCAAAATCTATTTCCTTAACTAAACCGATAACATCATATCCCTTACGAATATATAATTCAGTTAAAGCTCTCTGGTTTTCATCATTAATCATAGCAAAACCTGAATAAAAGACATTGAAACCTCCACTCAGATCTGGTTCATCGCACTTGCTAATCGAAACACCAACAAAACTACCACTTACTTTTGGAATGAAGTTATCAGAACTTGCATTAAAATGAACGCTCTGAAGCCTTCCAACAGCGAACCAAGAAGCATCCTTATCTATATGTTCTTTTGCGTCCGTAAGATATACGGCAAAATCTGATGGTTTTGGTCCTTTAGCATTGATAACTAGTGAATATTTCATATTTCCTCCACATTTGCAAATACCGCATAACCCATCATCATGTTCAGCCCAAACTTCGATAACTTCCCATCACTATCAAACTTACAAGGAATAAGCCCAACACAATCTGGTATGTACACTATAACACCATCTGGTAAAGATGCGTTGAGAACATTTTCTGCCGTAATGAAACCCCTTGTTTTTTCATTGGCATAAAACGCTCCATCTTTACAAGACTGAACCCAATCCTGAAGTTCACCAAGCTTAACTTGCTTGAACGAACTAAAATTTTCTTTAAATTGAACTATACAAGCAGAACAAACAAATTCGTCCATGGTCTTCGCAAAGTCCAAAGCTACAAGAGGTACGGAGAGCTTTCCGGTAAATGAGGTTGTTCTTATTTCGGCCAAACCATTACCATTAAGGACGAGACACTTTACATCTTTATGTTTTCTAAAGTTGTAAAGGACTTCGTCCTCAGTGATTTTATGCCATGAACCTTCTACTACCGGAACCTTTGCATCTAGGTTGTCTAGTACAAAGTTTGTTACCAGATAAAGGTTTTCATTCATTATAGCTTCCGACGATCTTTGATAGCTCCACCATGCAACTTGTTGAATGAAGAAGCCTTCTGTTGAATCTTCTTCTTAATTTCATCAACCTTGTTCATGGTCTCTTCGCCAACATCAACCTTCATGGTCATCTTGCGGTCTTCATCCTTGCGCTGAGCATTTGCCATCTTTGCTTGCGCTTCAGCCTTGAGCTGATCAATACGCTCCTCAGGCAAACCAAGACCAGAGAACATGCTGTATACCTTGATACAATCCTCACCAGTATCCTCACGGTAAACACCATGAAAAACAGCAAGTGGAGAATCACACGCATCATTAATCATATGCTGTGCAAAATCCAAAGATGAACTTGGAATTTTATTCCAAACACTCTCTGGAGCTACTAACATGAAACCAGCGTATCTGGCCTGGCGAATATCAAAACCAGAAGCTAACAAATTGCCCTTAAGAGATTCAACGATAGCGGTGGCAATTGCCATCTCATCTTCGTAATCCTCAACTGACATCTCGCCATATACAGTAAATCCTTTACCATCGATAAACAATTTACCGAACTCAGTTGAGTCTAGAACCTTGAGACCTTCGTCCTTACGACGACTCATGGTATTGAACACATCGATAGGTTGAACAATAGCCTTATTAGAGACTTTGAAAAAGTTGAATGGTCCAACGTCTGAATACAAAGATTCAATCTTGGCATTATCAACGGTAATAATATTGTCGATCTTACCTTCGTTAAACATCTTAGTGAACTTATGAAGAGTCTGCCAAGCATTGTGTTTAAGCTGAGAATCTTCTGAAGCCTTAGGCAAAACAGTAAGAACTACAACCGGCTTTCCAATCTGTGCAAGAATGTCAACAATAATTTCAACTGAACCAGCGCCAGAACCACCCCCAAGAGATGTACAGAATACAAAAACTTGAGCATCACTAAGTTTGGTCTGAACCAATTGGTTAATTGCTGCACGATATGCATCGGCCGCATCATACCCAATACTAAGATCTTTAGCAGCACCACCTAGACCAAAATCTAACAAAAGCTTATTTTGTTCCGGAACTTTGATATCTTCCAAATCCTGTGGAGCTGTATTCATAACTACCGTTGGATATCCAAGAGCATAAAATTGTTCAGAAATTCTACTACCACATTGTCCAGAGCCAATTACACCAAAACGAAGACTCTTCTTACGATCTTCTACAATACGTGGTGGCATCACTTCCTCCTGTGGTTCAGCTTGCGCTGCTTCTTCTTCGGCCCTTTTCTGCGCAGCTCGCGCTTTTAGTTTGGCCAATTTTTCTTCATCTACTTGTGGCTTATCGTTGATGTCGTTCACTATTTCCTCTCTTTGCAAGACCTCGGTTTTAGATTCAGTACCCATATTTTTCCTATCTATATCACAGTTGCAAAGCAAACTTATTATTTACATACCATTGACATGTTTGCGCAATTCCTTCGCGAAACTTATATTCAGGTACCCAACCAAGAGCTTTGATTTTTTCATTACTCATCGCATATCTAAAATCATGGCCAGGTCTATCTTCAACATGCTTCAACAACTCATGGCCTTTACCTAATGTATTACATATAATCTGGGCAACCTCTAAGTTAGTGAATTCTTGTTTAGCTGTTATATTATATGTTTCACCATTACTACCATTATCAACTACTTTAAACAAAGCTGAACATGTATCATTTACATGAATCCAATCTCGGATCTGATCACCCTTTCCGTAAATTGAAATATCTTTGTTAGTCAAAACTCTCTCAATAATACGAGGAATGAGTTTTTCGGTAGTTTGCCATGGTCCATAATTATTAGATGCACGAACAATGTTAAACTTCAAATTATGTGTCTGAGATGCCGCTTGTATCAATAGCTCACCAGCTGCTTTTGTAGCTGAATATATATTTTTTGGATTAAGAGGAAAATCCTCAGTCCAAGGAGATGCTTGCTCATTTGGAAGTGATCCGTATACTTTATCAGTACTTATATAAATAAGTTTTGCATTAATTGCAAGACACTGATCTATAATGTTTTGAGTACCTACAACATTTGAAGTAGTAAATGAAAGAGTATCAATACCATTATCTATACAGCTTTCAGCAGCTCCATGAATAACAATATCAGGTCGTTCTTTCTCAAATATTACACGAAGTGTATGAGGATCTCTAACATCAGCTATATAAAATTGATGATCTTGATTTATATAGATATTGTGAATAATATGAGAATCACGAACCCTATCTATACTTGAGATAGTATATGGTATCTTGGCATAAAACACCTGCCTGATGAAATTGCCAAAAATAAAACCACCACTACCAGTGATTATAACTTTCTTTTTCTTACCCATATCCATTTACCCTTTACCATTTAATCGATTCGATAACTGAAGATACAAACTTCTTTACAGAACCAATTAACGTATACTTCTTCTTACTCTCGACCTTACAGGATCGATTAACGTTTGTTTTCTCGACTTTAGTTCTGTTTGAACGAGGCAGCTTGATGGTTGACATCATTATTTCAGTGTCAGTGACTCCAATATTATTCAATAAATTACCATCGGGCAATCTCTTACCACGTTTGTATCGAACCAAATCCGAAACTGGAATTCCGTGTTCTTTTGCGAATTTTTCAGCAGCTTTCATGAAATCGGATTCGTGTTCGCTTAAGTATTTCACATTACGATGATCTTCATCCTCTGGCATTCCTCCACGACGGAAAGATCCATGACCAACTCCAAAGATAGCATTCTTTGCCTTCTCTCTCTTGTAGACCTCTGCATGCTCATAGAATGACAGATCTCGTTCCAGCTTATCTTCAGCAGATGTAATACCTAAAGATCCGTTGAACTTCTTGATATCATCACCGAAAAGATTATTTGGAAGATTTTGAGTTTTTTTATTGAAAATGTTTTGAGCTTTCTCAGTACTTTCGGAGATGACTTTTAAAGATTCCTGAACATCTGGTTTTTTCTCGAATTCAATTACTTCACCGTAAGGATCTTTACGGATAACCCTATTGTATTTTGGCTTTTCAGAATCATCCTTAATGGCATTGATCTGTGCTGCCAACTTTCTCAGCTCTTGCTGCTGAACGGGATTTGTTGATGTAATCTTGGAAGCAATTGGATTGTCATTTATACCAATAGCCTTTAGAACTTCTGCGCGATTTTTCTGGTTACCCAAACCGTTTTTGACACGATTCTCTGCAACACCTCGGTCAAGGCCAGCTCTAACCAAAAACTCAACTGGATTGATAGATCCCTTATACTCGTTGAACTTAAACTTTTCTGTATAAGTTCGATACGCATCACTATCTCTCTTTAAAGTCTCAGGTTTGATAAAACTCAAAGGAATCTGTGTATGTAGATCAATTCCAGGCTTTTGAGTATTGGGTTTATGAGCTTGTTGCGCTCTAGCAATTAACCCAAGCAAAAACTCTTTATTCTCTTGAGTGATTGTGTTGAAATTAGGCTTGATTGAATCGATGTGAGCCGCAATACGCTTCAAAAGCTCAGGCTCTCCGATTGCATTCCTTATCATTGCAACCAAACTCTGCAAATCAACAGCTACAGGTTCGATTTCACCAGCAGGCTTTGCCTTGACAAAGATTGCCCCACCACCATAGACTCCACCAACTTCGGCTGTCTTAGAATTTCTAAGAGCTTGTGCGCGCTCTAATGATAATGTCAATAAACCAAGATACTTGTTGATAATTGCTTCCATTCTAGTATCTTTGGGGTTTCTACTAATCTGATCAAACACTTCTTCAGTATTCTTTTCTAATAGATTGATTATTCTATTTAGTTTTGAAAGTGCTTCGTACTCTGTTTTGTTTTCCATTTGTCCCACGGGTTTAGATTTAGACTTTTGGTACCAAGCTACCGTCTTCTCTAAACCTGTTCTTAGGTCAGTCTTCGCTGTAAAACCCAACACATCTCGGGCGCGAGATACATCCAAACGGCGCTTTGGTTGGCCATTCACGGAAACTTCTCCAGTGAACCTAATCTCACCATCGAAGCCAACAACTTCTTTGATTAGATCTGCCAAGTCTTTAATAGATATATCATGTCCTGTACCAATATTAACCGGTATTGGATAATCAAATCCCGTAACTACAGCTCTTACAATAGCCTCCGCACAATCCCCAGCATATAGAAATTCACGAGTTGGAGTTCCATCTCCCCAAACTTCCACAGATTCATCTTCATTTTGTTTTGCTGCTATGAACTTATTAATCAAAGCAGGCATAACATGAGAGTTATCCAGGTTAAAGTGATCATATTCACCATACAAATTCACTGGGATTAGATGAGCACCTCGAAGGCCATGTTGAAGTCTGTAGGCATCTTGCATGACAATCATATGACGCTTAGCAGTTCCATATGGAGCATTGGTTTCCTCTGGAAACCCATTCCATAAATCTTCTTCCTTGAATGGTACTGGACAGTTTTTTGGATACCCACAAACAGATCCGAGGCCATAAAAATGAGTAACAACCTGACGGGTCATAGATGGATTGTCCCAGAAATTCACCTCAGAGATGGCATCAAACAGATTCGTAGCCATCTTTGTATTGTGAAGAATGAAATCTCCTGGACGCTTCTTATTTGCTCCAATACCTCCGCATAAAGCTGCCATATGAAGAATAGTATCTGGTTTGTGTTTCTTGATGTACGCGATAACTGAATCACGGTTCAGTAGATTTAGTTCTTTAGAACTAGGAGCAAAAATCTCAAATCGTGGGATTAAACGTGTTCCACGATCACCAGTTAACCATTCTGGCTCAAAGGAAGTGTTATAATTCTCCAGTAAAGGCATGACATGATGCCCTAAAAATGATGACGCACCAGTTACAAGAATCTTCTTCATTATTCCTCACAAACTCTTTAACTTACTTTCCTGAGTAGCAAGTTTTAGATCATGCTCGACCATTTCATCTACTAACTGATCAAAAGTATATTCTGGTTTCCATCCAAGTTCAGACTTTATCTTTGAAGGATCACCACATAAAGCATCAACCTCTGTTGGTCTTAGATACTTAGAATCAAACTCAACAAACTCTTCCCAATGTAATCCAAGCTTGTCAAATACCTTTACCAAGAAGTCTTTTACAGAGTACATTTCCCCGGAGGCTACAACCCAATCATCCGCTTTTGGTGCTGTTGCCATCAAGTGAATTGCTCTAGCAACGTCCTTTGCATGGTTCCAATCTCGTTGCGCGTCTAGATTTCCAAGAACGAGTTTGTCTTGTAGACCTAGCTTGATTCTGGTTGCTGCCCTTGTGATTTTACGCGTCACAAAAGTCTCACCTCTTCGCGGACTATTGTGAACATGACCGCATCCAATTCCACAATGAAATGTTCCACTTTCTGTTTCAAGGTCAAAAAACCATCCGTCAAAATCATTCATTTCAATGATTTTTTTAACTTCATTTTGTGGTTTTTCGAGATGAGATTTGCTAGTAGGAACATAACCATGTTTCACTTTGTGAATAAATTGGTATGAAATGCCCGTTTCTTTATGAATTGATAATATAGATTTTCCATTATCTAGCATTGGTTTTACTACAACATACTTTTTAACAGACTCACGAGCATTACATCTTGGATTATCGCTAAGTAGATTTATTGAGTAATACAAAGTTTTGTATTCCCATTTTTCAGATTCTTCTACTGTAATATTGTATTGTTGAGATGTTGTTTGTGAAACCAAGTACAACAAACCCATAGCTAATGTTGCTGAATTTGTTTTGAAGTTTTTAAACACATAATTACATGGGTTATTTTTCAATCCATCAGCATCATTGTATCCTAGAAGAAATGCATGTTTTATATCATTTGTACTATTGAGAATTTCAACAGGAATTCTCTTATTACCAAAAGAATCATACACATCAAGAGAACGGACCCACTCTGGCTTTCCTGTCAAATTTGCTTGCCAAATATCACCATCAGAAAATCCAGATTTTGTCTGCTGATAACGAACATTTCCACCCATCTTCTCCCAGATATCTGTATAGACAGCCATCTTTTCTTTGGTTTTTGCTGTTAATTTTAAATGATTTGAAGTTACACACCCATCACCAACGATAAAACCAATCAACCTAGCTTCCTCTATATTTTTAACATTTTTTATATTAGAATTTGGAAAAGTAGAAACGTTTCCAATTTTATCACCAATTGAAATATCCTTAATCTCTTTTTCACTACCATCACACATAATAACAACATGAGTATCAGTTGCCATATATGCTGAGTTTCTAGCATTTACAAATCTGGGATTCTTATTCATTCCGGCATGTTTATGAGAATATCCAGAAGCAAATTTTACTCTCGTCCATCCATTAGCATCCCAAATATCAACATCATTCTTTACCTCTCCCTCTTGATATTCGTCACGAGATAAATCAAAACCAATATTACAATGGTCACAAACTACTTCTGATATTGGTTTAATATCCATTATTCCATTTTGCTTGAAAATAACAGGCATAAAATCAGCTACTGTTTCATGATTAAAAGACATGGAGTTTGCAGCAAAAAGCTTCCCAGCTTCTCTGTAATTTACAGTACTCCAGAATCCTGCAATCTTTGCCGCACCATAAGGTGAGCGTGGATGAAGGACCGTCTTCTCATTTTGAGGAGGTGGTACCGATCCAAACATCTCTGATGTACTAGCTTGTACAAAGTGTGTATGCGGAGAAAAATTGGATAATGCTTCCAAGCAACGAATTACTCCAGTTGCTCCAATATCCATCGTGTACTCAGGAATATCAAAAGATACACGAACATGACTCATAGCTCCAAGGTTGTAAAACTCATCCGGCTGTACTTCTCGAACCCAATTAGAAATACTTCCGTAATCTGAAAGATCACCATAAGCAAGCTTGATGTCATTGTAGATATGCTCGATTCTACCCGTACTAAACGAAGAACTTCGACGAATTAAACCGTGAACTTCGTAACCCTTTTCAATCAGAATCTCTGCTAAATATGAGCCAGTTTGACCAGTGATGCCGGTGATACATGCCTTCTTCATCTTACTCCCTTATTTTTCGATAGCTTCGGTTATCAATCTTTCGATTTCCTGAATGTCATCTATATCGTAATTTCTAACATCAGCATCGTACTTGATTTTCTCAGCCATTACATCTAAATAGAAAATAGGCGCATTGATGCTAGAAAATGAAAGTAATGTTTTGCGACTGTCGAAAGAATTTTCCTTAATCATCGTATAGGAATTTGGCCCAGACGTTCTTCCTATAATTACTTCACAAAAAGTTGATAAGTAAGCAATTTCGTTAAGATCACATTCCTTAATTCCAATAATATCACTTGTAAAAGCTACATTTGATGTCTTTTTCTTGTATCCATTATCTGTACAGATAAACTGAACATTAGGAAATTTACGTGATAAATAATCAATAATTATATTCCAATCAAATGGTTTTGATTGACCAGATAGAGCTGGACCATTGCAAATTATTACATTCTTTTTGTACTTTGGGAATTCAATGGCTCTATACCTATCAACACCAGCACAGTTGTATTTTGACCAATCTATGGATGGGTAAAGCTCTTTCGGATCCTTTTCGATATCCGCCCAAGTTCGACCGAAAAGAGACAAATGCTTCTCGAAAACAAAATACAACGTATCAAAAGTAATACCGTTGTACCTGTTCATAAACTCATTATCATAAGAGCAGAACCAAGTATTCAAATACAATGTGTCGTCAATTTGAACGACACCTGTTTGGTCCTTTGATGAAAGCCTTCTCCATCCGTAGTATTTCAACCCAAGATCTTTTAACAGATAAGGATCATTCTGGTGCATGTATCCAAATTCAATATCAGGAAAAGCCTCAACAAATCTCTTTACCATTGTTCTGGATAAATGAAGATCTCCTTTATGGAACGCATTGAAGAATATTACCTTTTTCACATTCATGTTAGCCAACCCTGTCAAGTAAACCTACAATTGAAAATAGTTCAAGAATTCTTGATTCGAATGTATGCTCAGCCAAAACTCTTCGGCTTCCATTAGTGCCAATCTCGGATGCCCATTCTGGTTTTTCAAGACATTCCTTTACAAGGTCAAAAACCTGTTGCTCATCATTTGCAATTAACAAATCCCCGCGATCGGTAAAGTAGCTTTCTGAACCAGGAAACCTGTATGCAATTGTTGGACGACCAGATGCTAAACACATCAACATTCTATCAGAGAAATAATGGCTAACATCATTGAAATTGCTTACACTGACAACACAAGCCGAGTTGTTGTAAATCTCATTAGTATCTTTGATATCACATGCACGAACCCTGATCTTCTTATAACCAGTTCCAAAAATACCAGCACGATCACTATATGTATTCTTTAATCTTTCAGCTATTGATGATCTTATATGTCCATCTGGGAACATATTTCCATAATAATTTCCAATAAATGAAACATCATATTTGAAAAGATTATAGTTTTTAGGATAATAAGCTTGTTTATCAAAACCAATTTGCCAGTATCTCACATTTTTACATCCACTACCTTCATGAAGCTCCATTTGTCCAACATTGGACATAAGGGAATAATCAACAGCTGTAGACGTTGCAATATAGTTATGGTCTGGTTTTCTTCTAATATCACCAGACCAATTGGTAAATATTGTGTTTGGTAATTGGTTTTTCAAATTACGAATTGTCTCTGGTTTAATACTACTTGTCATTTGCAGCTGCATATGAACAAGATCTGGTTTAAACTCCAGAGCTATTCTGGTAAATTCACTGTTAGGATCTCTCGATTGCGTGAAATCAAAAACTATAGTATCAGCAAAACGACGAAACGCTCTTTCCGTACCTTCTTGCTGTCCAATTGGTAAATACAGAACCTTCATGTTACTCCAATATTGTTGGGGTAAGAGTTAAATACGGACCTTCTACCATCATCTTGTTATGTTTGCCTGGTTTGTAATTTCTGATATTAGAAGAATGTATATGTATTGTCTTTATCGTCCTACTTGGATTAGTTACTTTCCAACCAGCATCTGCAAAGACTTTTGCTAACCTGTTATCGCAGCCAGCGTACCCAAGATGAAAGTCAACATTTATGTCTATATAACCTCTGAAAACCCACGCATCCTGACTATCAGGTCTGTCAGCGAACTTCAATTCCCCATTCGGTTGTTTCTCCCATCGACATAAGGCAAACATCTCTTTGGGCTTGATTTTTTCTAGTAAAGAACAGCTTTCAGGATCTAGATAGATATCTAGATTCATGATAACATTCACATCATTAGGATCCGAATAAGCGTTGATAATCCTGAAGTAATCATTATACTTCATGCGTTCATCTGACTCTATCAAAACATAGTTGATGTATGGATTATTGATGTTACAACGCATACATTCCATAAGCTCATCATTACGAGTTTGATTCTTATCTTGATAGTATCCAACGAAAACATTTATACTCATACAACACCTAATGTTCTCAAAGATTCAACTACATTATCATTATGATTTGGATTTTGTACGGGTTGTATAATTCTATTCAAACCATTCTTAAATAGTGTGGGTGAAACCATACTTGATTTAGTGTGCCTGATAATACTTGCTTTACCAAGATATTTAGTATTGTTGGTAGTAACTGGAACACCCATACTAAGTGCTAATTCTATGAATGATGATTTGAAATTAGTATTAGTTGTTAAACTAATCAATCCCTTACTTCTAGATAGGTAATCTGATAGAACGCTATGATCAGTGTAATCTGAAAGGTACTTCATACTATTTGGTATCTTGAGCTTCGTACCAACAATACAAAGTGTTTGTTGCTCATCCCAAATGTCTATCAAATGTTGAGTGTATCCAGCATTATCTTCTACATAAAAGTAGTAAGTGTCATCAGATTGTTTATCCAATATTTTGGGAAGTGGTAAATCACACAGGATAACTTCAGCATTTGGGAACCATGTGTTTAACATGATTTTGTTTTCCAATGATGGAGTATAGATCGTTTTTGATTCGCTCAATGCGGCAAGACAATCTCGTTTATCTCCACGAAATTCACTTATCCAAACGCGAGACGATGCAATAACACAGTCAGCATCACATATAAGAATATCAGACTTAGGATCGTGGACAATATTTGGAAGTATGGTTTGAGCTCTATACAACCATTGTCTGGCTTTAAAGCCATACACATTTGCTTTTCCAGCAATATCTAAAGCTCCAAGTTGAGTTATTGGAATTGGGAAAATTGCAAAGTGCTTTGACAATGCTTCGTACTTTTTAACTACATCAGTAATTTCAAATGCTGGAGAGCCTATTGATTCAATAGATTTGTATACATCATCTGGATTTACTGGAGCCGATTCCCTAATTAATGTAAAGTGATTTTGTTTGTTTAATGGTCTTTCAGAAACATTATCAGCATCAGTTTGTTCTATAAAGATTCTCTTAATCTTTAACTTTCCCGTAGCTGAAGGATGACGCCAAACTGATACAGAATATCCATGATTAATTATTGATGGCGTAGTGTAAAGAACAAAATCATTACTTGATACACCACCTACTGTGACAAACATAGATGCGTTACTGTCTTTGTCTGGCATTAAACCAAACATTACTTTTCCATTTCCATCTATTCTTGAAACGGAAATGTGAACTGCATATCTATTCCCAGCTATAACTGATTGTACCGGAACTGTGTAAGATCCTTTATGGTCTAGGATTATATTACCAGATGACGATGACGCAAAGTTGTTACAATACGCTCTGTTGAATCCAGAATTGTTCGTATCAAACACAATTAAGCTATCAGCTTTCGCTTTAGCTAATTTTGAAACTTCCTTTATTTGATTTGGTATGTTAAGACTTAGAACCTGACAAGATGATGTAAACTTGATTCCTTCACCATCTGTAGTGCATACATTTGGAGGATCTGTTCTAATTGTTATCCCAATCCCCTTGATGAAAGCTCCTTCAGATGCGAAAAGTTTATCGCCAACTAAACGAAGACAGCCATGTTCTTTACTTTTCTTTAATTCAGAATTCCAATTAGATTGTAACTTATCACCAAACAAAGATACATCTAAAACAACTACATTACCACGAGATCTTGCTGTTCTATTAAGTCTTATTACTCTATTTGTTCCTAGATTAAATGTAACCGATTGAGATGTTGTCGATGTAATCTGATATTCATTGCTTAAACTTCCAATATTTGAGAAAATTAACCCATTGCCACCATCTCGCTTAAAATTGATCGTACAGGACATTGCTTCTGTATTACTAAAGTCTAGTGTAAGAGTTCCGGTTTTTGGAAGTAAAACCAATCCATTATTAATATTGTTACAGTTACGCATAGATTGGATGTATGGCTTAAATCCAGATACCGGTATCTTAATGATTAGATCTTGCTCCATCATTAATCCTTATATGGGATGAAAAGTGCTTTTGTTCTTTGAGAATATCGCGCACAATTCTGTTTAAATAATGCTAGATTGTCTGCATGTTGCTTTGTTTTAAAAACCCTATACTCACCAACCTCAGTCTCATCAGCCCCAAGATGAGTTCCCATACGTTCAATATACCCCATTTTAAAACCAGCAACTCTAGCCCTCATCCCAAAGTCAGCATCCTCTTCCCCATACATCCCGTACTCTGTAGTAAAGAAACCAATCATCTGATGCACCTGCTTGCGGAATACCATGCAAGCCGTTCCCAAATTCCCTTGAGGTTTTTCTTGGAATTTATGCGAACCCATTGTAATCATTGGATAAATTGTGTCCTCCATATTTACACCAACAATTCCGAATCCTTTATTTTCTCCAAGAATCTCAACACATTCTTGAAGCCAGCCATTTGGCATATTCACATCATTATCAATTGTACAGTACCATTTGGTACCAAGCTCATCAGCTTTCTTCAAAGCTATATTCCGGCCAACAGCGATACCCTTATTCTGCGGAAGCTTAACCACAACAAGTTTTTTGAGTCTACCTTCACCATTAAACTCTTTTACCTTTTCCATCGTATCCAAGACATCAACCGTTCCATCACTAGATCCATTATCTACAATAACTAGGTTGAAGTTACGACCAGGGTCTGTACCAAACAAATCCATTAAAGTTTTTGAAGTAAAGTCTAGACGATTATAAGTAATCATCATAAGAGTAGTATCGGTCATAAAAATCCTTCACAAATAGTAATAACATCAATCGGTGATACCCAATTTTTGTCTGTAAATATATCATTCTGCACCTGAAGAATCTCGGCATTTTTGAACAAATCGTATGGTCCATCTATGTATTTTGATATTACTTTAGCATCTGATATCATCAATGATATCAACAACCAATGTACATCTGTTGATAATACCATCCAAGATTTTTGAAGTACTTGAATTATCTTTCTAATATCATATTGATGTACTATCATTTTTGTCCCATGGAAAATCAATGGATTATGAGTAAACAGTACAACTTTCAAACCATTTATACCAGCTAATTGAGCAAATTCTTTAATATTGTGTATGTTCCATTTTAGTGTATCATCATTGTTTATGTTATGTATAATAGTTACAATCTTTGATCGATATGTAATATGATTTACTTTTTCAAGTTCGTTATAGAACTCTGAACCAGCTTTGCGCATTACTGGAATATAATTTTGCCATGGAATCATTGCATTCCTGAATATCTGCTCTACCACTGGAGCATCAACTTGTTGCGGGTATTTCCCCCAGTAAGATGTCCTGGTAAGGTAGTTATTGAGAACATTCATGTACGCATTGTTATCCTGATCGAAGAACAACGGAACTGGATAACTCTTTAAAGTCTCTGAAGTAAGGTTGATGTTACTGACCTTACTCAACCCTTGCGCTCGCACAAAGAACTCGTAACTAGGATTACCTAGCCAGTACAGTTTATGCGAAGAATCGAAAGAGTTTAAAGCTTCTACTACAGATAGAGAAAAGAAAGATTCAAACAAACCACCAAAGGCCGTGATAATAATATCACGGCCTCCGGTTACCTTATGCCAAATTGCTGAATCAATCTCTGGTACAATGTACTTTCCACGTTCAGTTTTCCATGGGACACCTGCAGAAAATGGGAAATACTTAGACCGATATTGCCTAACCACTAGCTAGCTGCATTAATCTAGCAGCCAAACAGGTTGCATAAGCTACTGGAGACATCCCATAATGTCCAAAAGCAAACCCATCATTAGCCTCGACCAAAACAGTCCCTATATTATTCACAGCAAAATCAAGAGTATAGCATGCTGGCGCTTTACCAGAAAGTTCAAAACACTGCACCGCTCTTTCAACAACTTCTCGTAAGGGAGCTAGCGCCCAATCCCCTTTGTATCTTCGCACATCAATGATATCACCGTTCAGAACGATGCACCTGTATTCAGAATCCATCTCAATACATTCCGAAACCCAAACTGGTGTGCTGTCCTCGATAGTTACTATACGTCTTCTTGAAGCCCAAGATCCGTCGAACACAAACCCAGTGAACAATTTCTGTTCAACAGGTTTAACAAATACCTTTTCAACGCCATGACGAACTTCACCTAACGTTGATTTGTAAATCTTTCTTCCCAAGAATTCTTGCAGTGATTCTGGATAATCCAACGGTTCAGGAATGGACTTACCCATTTTTTGAAGACTACGGTGTACATCACCAATGTATCCACACACAAAAGTATCCGGACCAAGATCTTCCATCTCATCAATATCATCAATCCAATAAAAAGGCACAACTTCCGCACCTAATTCCAAGAATCCCTCAAACGCAGTTGACATCAACTGAGTTTCTGGATATTTCTCTTTGAAGCGGAGATACACCTTGGTGGATGATGTGATAATGTGATGATTCATTTAATTATTTCCTGTGAAGTGTAAATGCAAAATTTTATCATATTTAATCTTCTAACTTATATATTCCATTCCATTTCTTTTTAAACATATTAACATTATGTGGCATCATCATTTTATTTACAGGATTCTTTTTTAAAGAAACACTCTCTTCATGATAAACTTTAGTCTTGCCACAATACATTATCTTCTTTCCTTGTTTATATTTAATCGATAAACAAGCATCGATGTCTTCAAAGCACCAAAAAAAAAAAAATCTCGTCCAAACCTGGACGACCACTTTTATTAGTACTACAAACGTTCTTATAATACTTTGCTCTTGTTAATGCTAGAGCTGCAGTTACCGCTTGAAACTCTTTATTTTTTTCATCTTTAGGTGTTGATTTTTCATTATGTCTATAATGAAATGGAAGATATGAATATCTTTTCAAAAAAACCACACCGGCATGTTGCAAATTATTATTTGGATAAAGCAATCTCGCTCCAACAACTCCAACATCAAGATCATTATCAATAATACTGATCATATTTTTAATTGACAACTCATCATCAAACCACAAATCATTATTTAATAATAATACTAAATCTTCGTCATTAGGATTACACTTTTCAAAAAGTATATTCATACCCTCTGAAAATGAATGTCTATTATGTTTGGTAAAATGACATTTTATATTATCAGACAATATCGATTTAATATATTCTTCAGAACCATCCACCGATCCGTTATCTTTAATATACCAAACATAATCAATATCTTTTAAAGATCTAATTAAAGAATCATGTAATCTTTTTAGATTGACAACATTATTCCAATGCAATGTTAAAATATACAACTTACTCATATTATCTTGTACTCCCAGCACACTTATAACACTTATGATATTTAGGACACCAATGCCCTTTTTGAACTACACACATTGTAGTAAGCTATTCATGTCAACATTTACATTTCCAATGCATTTTCAATCTTTGAGCTGGTGTAATTCCCCTGTGCGTTTTTCCCATAATTCCAAGAACGTCTTTCTTGATTGATTATAAAGATTTGATAATTTTAGTTTTTGTTTTATTTTCTCTTCCATCTGCCATTCCATTTCTGTATGAATTTTTTCCTAGAAGAAGCATACATTTTAGACAATCCAATTTTAACAGATGTTTGTTTCCCAATATGATGAACTGGAACATTACAAATAACAAATCTAACACCAATCTCGCGTGCTCTAAAACTCAAATCAGTATCTTCAAAATAAGATACGAATGTTTTATCATCAAACGGACCAAAATCTTTATCACACAAACTAGTTAATAACTTTCTGCTAGCACATAAAAACCAACCTGAAACATAATTTATCTCTTTGAATGGATCTTTTGTTTCATACACAAAATTAAATTGTTCATCTATCAAACCACCAGTTGGCCCAACAAAAGAATTATCATCTATTGAATCTGATAATCTCTCTAACCACTCAATATTTTTACATGAAAACATTATATCATTATTCAAAAACAAAACAACTCTACCTTTACTTGCACGAAAAGCTATATTTACAGCCGCGGCAAATCCCAAATTCATATCATTTCTAATATAGAGAAGATTATCCATAGATTCGGAAAGTTTTCTAATTTCACACTCTGTTTCATCAGAGCTTCCATTATCAACCACAATAATTTCTAAAAAATCTGCATTATGTTTCTGAAAAAATAGCAACACATTCTTGGTGAATCTCCAATTGTTCCATACAGGAATTGCTATAGATAACTTTTTCATTTTACACAAAGCTCCAAAATCTGTTTCGCCGCAACCTCGCGGCATGGTATAGATATCAACTTCTTTGTTTGATCATCTGAACCATTATCTACTATAATAACCAGATGATCGTTTGGAAGATGTTGAAGATATTTCAAAGTCTTCTGTGTGTATAACCAATTGTTGAAAACTGGGATAACAATAGCTAAATTTTTTTCATTCTGGATTGGCATGTTGGCACGGTACTTGCTATTTTATAAGGATCTAATTTAGATAATAAGATCTGGGGTAACTTTTAGGGTTTATTTATCGTTTAAAGAAAAGATCCTGACTATTTACAAAGATCAAGAATACATTTAGCAGAATTCTCCCATGTATATTTTGTAACTGTTTCTAACATACTCGACTGGAAATTAGTTACCAAAGAGTTATAGTTTTGGACAGCAAATTGTAGTTTGCTTGCTGCATCATCTACGTTAATTTCGTAATGAACAGCATATGGATTGAAATTCCAATACTGATGATCTCTTGGTGCTCTAACAATTGAACCATCAATTAACAATGAGTTCAAATCATTACAGAAGTCAAGCTGACCACCGTAACGAGGAACAACATTGATACATCCAGAGGCCAATGCTTCAAGTGATGGTAAATGCCAACACTCAGCATATGTAGCAGAAAAGTTTACATCACAAGCTGCATAGATATCGGCAATGTTTGGAATGTAACTGTGAACAAGTTCTACCTCAGCGTGATTAGGATACTTCTTTTCAAATTGACGATAGATTTCGTTAAAGTCCACATCAAATTGACTACCTGAATTATTTGACTTGAAGACTTTCGCTACCAAGACAACGTCATCATTCTTGGTAAATGCTTCTCCAAAAGCTTTGAGAGCTAAATGTAATGCCTTACGACGATGTGGCTGAGCAATATTTAACAGTATCTTCTTTGTCTTCTTTGTATTCAACTTCCAAGGATTCTTCTCAGCAAAATCCTCTAGGTTAATTCCGTGAGGAATTACTCTCATGTTTTCCTCTGGAATACCCATAGACAAGAATACTTCTTTGCTGAAGCCTGATGATGGAAGAACTAAATCACAAGCTCGGTAGTATTTTGCAAACCCAGAAAGCAACACTCTGAAAGAATCAGAGAACTTCTTATTATTGTACTCGTAATTCCAGATACCAAATCTATTCTTAGTACCATTCATCAGGTAATGTGGCCAATTATGAGGTGCTGTATAACTAATCTGACAATCATATTGTCCAAGCTTTGGAACTTCCTTAATTAGATCATTGCCATTTATACCAGAAAGCTTAACATGAGGTCTAAGATCTTGTGGACAATATCTCTCTTCAAATCCATCAGTTGAAATGAAGTCAACATCATGTCCCATTTTGATAAGTGCCCTCCCAAGATTCTGACCAATAATTGACCATGAATGGCACTTACCAAATAGAAATTGCTGTATCTTAATTCTCATACCACTCCATTAAGTGAAAGTTCCTCAAAAATTCTTCTATCTTCTTTATCTAGAATATCTTTTCTGGCTCTCTCGACAGCAATTCTTATAATTTCATTTTCGAAACGAAGACAACCACAAAGTTGACGCCTAGCTTCTCCTTTGGTGCGACGGTATTTCTTACCCATACTAGTCGCATATATCACAAATTACGGATACGGATCGTTACTTGATAGTAATCCAATTACCTGATCTCTTGGTACTGTTAATGGCGTATTGTTCCAACCAGCCTTTTTTAGATACGCTGTAATCTGAATTTTTGGTCTAAGCTCTGGGTAAATAGCCGAACTTAAAGCATCTTTCATCGTGAAATATAGAATGCCTTCTTCCTGATCGATGTATGCTGCCAGGTAGTCATCAGAGATGACACCGTATCCCAAATCCCAGTTGTAACCATCTAGACTTGGAGCAATAGATGCAATTGACAGCCCAAACCTAATTTGGTTTTTTACCAAAGCATCAGACTCAACAAATGTACAATCAGAGAATCTAGCTGCAGTAAATCCTGCGGAGGTTCTTCCATTTTCATGATTGACAACAAGTTTGTTGAATACGTCAAGAACACCACGGCCAAGAGGTACTTCAGGAATTTCTATGGTAATTACGTGAAGTTCAATGTCCTGTTTATGGAAGTTACCATATCTATCAAGTATCTGGCCGTTACCCATAATCAGATTGTTTGGTACATAAAAATCGTTAACACCAGGGTCACATACATTTGCTCCAAATGTAAACGTTTCTTGACAAATAGAATCATTAGATTCATCACAAGTACCAAGAGATGTTAATAAATTATCCGGTGTTGTCGATGATGTAAATGTAACAGGAACTTCACGGGCATTTGATTTGAACTGAAGGAGATAATCTTCCCAGAAAAGACTTGAACGAACTCTGAATGGTATTGCCTCAAATGGAACTAACTGATAAGCAGGATCTTCAGCTTCAACATCAGGAAATCCATTGTATCCGTAAACTTCAAGTTCTTTATCTGTTAAATCTGATACACTTACAATGTTTTGTAAAGAATATCCATCAAGTCTAATGTATCCATCACCACAGTCATAATAACCATCAGCCCTACCAGTTGGACGTTGGACAATTATCTCCAAACGTTGGAATGTATCTCCAATATCAAAACTAGCTCTTGTTTTTGCTACATACGCTGTAATATGATTTATATCTGTAGCTGTGATATAGCCATCACCATCAACGTCTCCCCTGATAATTTCTAGAGTATCAATTTCACCATTAAGTATTTTTAGTTGAGTTGATGATAAAAGTAAAGATTCTCCAAGAAGTTCCGAAGCTCTAAAAATGTCAAGATCATCTACAATTCCATCACCATTGATATCACCATATCCATCAGTGCATAATACTGTAGATACAATTTTGTATTCCTTTGCTTGACATTCATCATTCGGAATTAAAGCCGAGCCAATGAGTTGTTGTGATATAAGGTCGGAATTTGGTGCAAGAACATGAAATACATTTCCCTTGGCAAGACCTGGAAAAAGTTGAGTTCCGCTAATGTCTTCTCCTGATTTTGGATTTGTATCACGAGCGCAACCGATAACAACTGGTTCAGAAGTTTCTCTTAGAGTCTCTAGGTTTGTAGTAGTTACAAAACTAAATGACGGTTCAAACTTCTGACGAGCATATACTGGATTACCAGTTCTTTCATCTTGCTCCTGTACTGACTGTACAAGAACTGCTTTAACCACAGCTGTATTTAATGTGTTTTGACCAACATCTGCAAATGCTTTTTGATCGAATACGTAGTCAACAACAGCTCCCAATGTATTTGTATTGGTTTTTGAGATTTCCATCCCATTGCCATCGTCATAGGCGAATCCATCGGCTACCTTTGCGGAATCTGACCATACCTGATACCACATATCCTCTTCAGGAACATCTGTCCATTCAGATGTGAATATAGTGAATCGATCATTTGTAGTCTGAGAATTTCCAATACCTGTAAATAGAGTTCCTGTACTAGCATCTCCAGCACGACCTATTGTAAAAATATAGAATTTACCAGGAACGATTATTGGATTTATAGTATCTGAAAGCAACGTATTACTGAAGATTAGATCAATGGGCTGTAAAACGTCCGAAAGAACATAGCCAAGTCTCTTAAAATCATCCTGATCCAAACTGAATTGGGTTAATGGAATTGGATTTGGTTCGAACTCGATAGCAAGCTCTGGGACCAAATCGGTTGGACAACTTATCGAACTTTGCAGCTCATAAACACTAACTAAAAGTTCTCCACTCCAGTCGTATTCTTTGTCAGTATCGGAAGTAGTGTCTTTTCTAACCCCTAAAAGCAATGAGATTTTTTGGATGTTATTGTTATTAGCTAAGAATTTCTCACCAAGACGTGTAGTAATATCATCAGCTACTAATTCAAAATCGCGCTTAACTGTAGTATTGATCCATAAAGAATCAACATTATATTCAGTACCTATAGCTGTTTGAATTGTTTGGTATAAAGTAGCTGTTGGGTTCGCCCCAACTGATGTGTTTGAAACTTTAAAGTCACGGAAGAAAAGGTTTGGTTGTACGTCCTGTTCAATCATCACAGGATCACGAGATAGCTGAAAGCTTGATGTTTCTCTTATTATTACACGACCACCAAGCTTTCTAGAACAGTTATTATTACCAAAAAAGTCATTAAAGAATACTGTAAGTATTTTTGAATAGTGTTTTTTTGTGACCTGTTTTTCTTTCTTGTAGAAGTAAAACCTATCATACTGTAGGTTTCCTTGGAAATCTAAACCGATAACTAACACTTTAGTACAAAGACGGCCCATTGCAGTTGATTGCCAATGCCATGGGTAAATCTCTGGATTAGAGTCTGTTAGTTCAACTTCAAGTTGGTTTCCAAGAGAATTATCCGTTGGTTGTTCTAATGGTCGTAAACCAGTTCCGTCAAAATCATTAGATGCAATAAGTGCAACCTGATCTGGGAACAGATTCTCTGTATCAAAAAGAACTTTTTGAACAGGAGAAAGCGGTACAACACCAGAACCGAAATGATTTTGAACGATCGAAGAGTCATAACTGACGTTTCGATTTTGTTCAATATTCATATCGATCTGATCAACTCTTTGACCATCATACCAACGATTTTCGAGATAAGAAACTGATTTGCGAACGGTCACAGCATTCTCCTATTATCATTAATGATTCTATTTATCTATAACTGACTAATGCCTAAAAAATCAGCTATAGTTTGTGTTAGATGTTTTTGGAATATAAAATTAACATCTTTTGGTTTAGTCATAGTTTCACTTCACGTAGTAGATTCCAACTTTAGAGGTGGCTGGTTTTAAGGCATTTATTAAAGCTTCTAACACAATACGGACACGTTCATCACCTGTAACTATATCAAAAGAGTCAATGATATCAATGTCAAAGTTGAAAATGCCATAAGCTGGATCTCTAATCACTGCAAAATCCTCAGTCTTTCCAATGTTTTGATCGAAATCCCATAGTAGTGTTGTATATGCATCCTCAATGGATGGGTATAGGTATTCCTTGTTTGTACTCCAATAAACATCTACTGGCTGACCAGCTACCATTAGAGGATTATAGGCTTTGTTAGATAGCTTTAGATTATCGAATCTTGCTTCAGCACCAAAGTTTCCAGCATAGTCTTGACCTAATGAAAACTGTTGAACAGTATCTTTAAAGTTTATATCAGCAATATAGCTCTGACTCATTTCTCCACCCAGAGCAGATTGACCCCAGATTAAACCAGTTCCAAATAGAGCATCTCCCTGTCCAAAGAGTAGAGCACCCTTTTCTTCACCATCAATGAACAATCTGAGTTCGTCTTTGTTATCCTTTCTATTGAATTTAAAGGATGCACGAACCCTGTGCCAAGTATCTCTTGGCCAGAAAATCTGCTGCCTGGTCTGATATTCCTTACCGCTAGCATTGACCGTCAGATTGAGGTATCCCTCTTTATCCTTGGCTATAGTTATGCGATCTCCATTTACACCAGATGGTATGTATGATACATGAACCGGCGTATTTTGGAACGGAAGTAAAGTCTTCAGGATAATTGTTTTTCCATCGGTATCAATACTACCACCGTTGAAGTATTCGGTTCCCTGAAGTTTTGTATCATCAGCTAGACGAACGTAAACTATCTTACTTGCACGTCCAGAAAGGTTTACACGTCCTTTTGTAATTGAAGTTACCTCTTCAACGACGTTTGAAGCCGCATCGAAGTAAACACGAACGTTAGGATCGTTGTAAGTACCAAAACGAGGACTAATCCAGAACTCAATTAAACCTTCTCCCGATGTATCCAGATTTCCCTGGTTATCAAAAGCCACACCTTTGTCACGAATAACAATTGAGTGTCCAAAACGAGAGTTTGGACCTTGACCTGATTGTACGTACTCCTTTTTAGCGAATTTGTAGAAGGATGAATCATTTTTAGGTGGCAATTCCTCGAAATGTAATAATGCTAGTGTATCTTGGTTCGTAACATATGGTGCAAATTTGGTAGCGCCAGTTGTAATCGATTCTTCGTTGGTTCCAAGCGTCTCTCCGATACGAGTATCTGTAAGTTGACGATTTAGAATACGGAATTCGTCAATTACAGCCTTAGCAGGGTTCTGAAGAGTTAAGTCGTTGCCGATAATGCCGGTTTCAGATGTTAATGGTTTAAATGGAACCTTAAGATAAGTTGCATAGTCAAGTTCATAGTATCCGGCTGGTAAAATGAACGGTTCATTCGTAAAACCAGCTCTTTCAAAAAATAAAAACCCATTTGCAAAGCCAGATCGTCCAATATTTACTTTGAATGACTCATAAAAACCGTTTGTGAACGGAATTCCGACAGCACTATTTAATCTGACAGTTGTATCGTTAATTTTTTCAACAATTTCATACAATCCAGCTGCTCCAACGGGAGAAGTGATTGATAATAAGTTACCAACTTCTGATGCAGGGAAATATCCGAGAGAATTGCTTACAATTGTACCACCGTCATCACTTTGCAGAGAACCACCAGAAGATGTTCTATAAGAATATCTGATAACTGGGTACAAATTGTTTCCCGCAGGTTCTGTAATTGAATATGTATCTTTTATTTCAACTGATGTAGAATTATAAGCGATTGAAAGTGGTGTTGCTTGTACAACTATAGAGCTGAAAGTACGCCATTTGTATGTTGTTGTTTTCTTTCCGGGTGAAATGAACAAAATTGTTTCTGTTGGACCACCAGTAGAGTCTCCGTTTAGTGTAACTTCGACTGGAGTACTCCAATCTACGTTATCTCCAGTAACTCTGATATCAAAATATCTTCCTTCAACAGAATTTGAAGGCTGAGTATACCCATCTATATTCGCAACAAACGTTCCACCTATCAAAGTTGAGTTATCTGGACCAATTGCTATCAATGGAAGAGCAATTGTACGAACAATAACGTCATCGAGGTTGATTGGAGGCGGCAGATTGGTCTTGAGAATCGAATTTTCGCTCCAAAGGAATACATTCGTCTTACAACGTCTGTGGTTTAGACCGAAAGTCTTGATCAAAACAGTATCACCAATATCCAGATTACCAAGAACTTTCAAAATTCTCTGATTTAGAGCGTTTCTCTCAATAGAATAGCTCGGGATGTCAGCTCTAACACCTGGAATCTCAGTTTCAACGCTTCCAGATTTTGTAAATACACCAATGTTTGTGTAAACATCAATCTCTGTACCTACAACAAACTCTACAGGATTCACGGAGAACCTTGCATCTTCCAAAGTGGCTGGCATTACAGAAGAAAGCGTCAATTCATTAGCAAAAACATCAACAATGGTGTATGTTACGAAGTTCTGTTCAAGAATTTCGATAGTATTGCCAATAACAATACCCTGGGCCTGGAAATTTATAGTTTCGGAACGTACAGTTGCAGACCCTTGATTTGTTATGAGGTCATTTCCAGCTATCGATTTACTTGTAATAGTTCCAACAACCTCTTCAGGTACTATAGTTCTGAATCTTTCTGTGCTAGCTATTGCTGGAACGTTACCATAACGAGCTAGATTCGGTGTTTCGAATCCATCAATGTACAAATGCATCTCATCGCGGTTGTCAGTTGAGTTTAAAACCCATGACGTTGCAATATGATGCTTTCTACCAGCCTGCCAGTTTTGAATATCTGCGGAAACTTGATAAACAGAACGTCTCTCTGGGTTAAATTTACCTAAACCACCCATATCCCAGACTTCAAATACAAGATATCCACGACCATCTTTGTAGATAGAAAATCTATTCTCGTTTTCATTAAGCCCAAAGTCAAAGAAATAGTGACGATCATCACTCATGAACTGAATACCATCAAAAGAATATCCAGGAACAATGCTGTAACCATCGCCAGGAGAGTATCCATCTGGCGAAGAGCTATCATATCCATCGAGATAGAACTCAAAATCGATATTTTCAAGATCTGATCTTAGTACATCTGAGATTTCTCCAAGAGATGGGATGAATTTCACATCATAAAAATCACCGGTAGTCCTAATATTGCCCTTGTAAACAGATCCACTAACGCCTGGAACCTCCTTTGCTAGAATTTTCCATTGTTTATTATCAGGATCGTAATAGATAAACGCGCCAGTCTTTGTAAAGATTAGAGCCGGAACACCTTCTGGGCCCTTACTATCAGTTCGATTAACTGTAAAGCGACCATATTTATCAATTTCTGGATGGAAAGACGTTGTACCAATGTAAATCTGATCAGATTCAAGAGCATAACCATCTTTTTCTAAGTAGAAAGATAACGTTGCATCATTGTCAATACCATTCCACTCAGGAATGACACACATTTCTAGTGTTCCTTCCTCCAATCTTAAGTTGTTTGAGATTGGAAGAGTAACACCATCGCCTCTTTCTTTAATAGCTATACCCTGATCGTAGCATCCTGATGTGAGATATGGAGAGCCTAGTACTGTACAATCAAGTTTTTCAAGATAGCTTACGCCAAGAGACCACCAAGTAACCTCTCGAATCCTTGGATCTATTTGAGTTACCTGAGCAATCAGCTGTTTTATAGCTGGAATTGTTGGTCCTTGTGTAAATGTCTGTAAAGCTCCTTGAATCAAATCACGATATGTTTCACGATCTAATTCATCATCAAAGACCTGAAGCTCTGGAACTCTTACCAAAGAACCAAAATTTTCCAACAGCGATGTTCTAAGAGCACCGATTAGATATGTAACGTAATAATTGTCATTCTCATCAAGTACATTACTTTCTCTGAAGTCAATTACGTTATCACCCCACTCGTACGAAATAATAATCTCATCAACAAGACATGTGTAATCTATAAATAAATCACCTCTATTATAGTCAATTATAGGAGTTGAAGAACCATTAAGTACAACCGTATAGACAACATCTATAATATCACCAACATTAGCTCCTGAAGTTGGAGATATTGTTATCACATTACCAGAAACTGTCTGATATCCATCAAGTAATTGTTGTCTATCTGAAACTCTAACAACGCTTTGTACGGTTTTTAGCTCAATACCAGGAGATATGAACGGTACTGTAACAATAAGTCCAGTACCAACTACAGTTCGAACATTTTTGAAAATACCAGTATCATCCAGAGTGATAATATTAGCATCCCAGGTAGCTGTTTCTGCAAAGTTTGTTGGGTCTATATTATTGTTTAAATCAAATGCATCGTAAATACCACGAACAATCTTGATATCATCGTTTACGGTTATTGTTCCATTGTTATAAATAAATGGATCTGTAACATCTTCTGCAATGAATCTTTCATCAGAGAAATCAAGTAGAGTTGGTACTGGTACAATCTCTCCCTCGTCAAACGATTCATAGTTGATCTCTTTGTTAGTACCAAAGTTTGCATTTATAGATGAATAAACCTTAGATACAGCAATAATATGAGAATGTTCAGGATTTATGACCGGTTTCCTGTAAGATACCGTACCAACATTCAAAGTCTGAGTAGGTATAACACCAACATAAACAATACCATTACGATAGTTTATTTGATATTGTCCAACAAGCAATCTGTTGGTATTTGTTGTTTCACTTAATTCCTGAGCATCATAATATAACTCTTTGTCAAAAATATCCGTTTGACTAAATGAAACGCTAGAATTGAAGCTTGATCCTATTACATCCTCAGTGCCGGCTATTATGTTTTCATTTTGAAGCTGAAACTTCAAAACACGAATACCACTAATATTGATAAATTCACTCTCAAGAATGAGAGGTTCATTTAGCACAGCAGTGAATGAACATCGCTCTCTTTTTGGTTCACTGATGTTTGGTGCAGTTCTGTAATCAAACCAAATCCTATGTTCATTAAACCTTCTAACAGTATAAATCTCACCAGTAGTCTCGTTAAAGATTTTGAAAACATCTGTGATTGGAGAGTTCTCTGTGTATATTGAATCAATTGATGCTAGTCTGTTAAGTATTCTTTCATCACGAGTTTCCACATGGACATTTGCTTTGTAATCAATATCAGGTACAAGGGTTTGTTCATACTTGTAGTTAATCTTTGCAGTCTTTCCAATAAGTTCTCGCAATGGAGACGCTACAAGGTCTCTAAATTCTGGAACATAAGTGTAGTCAAGGTTTAGAACATATGTCTTTCTGTAATAGTAGGTCATGGTTGGTGGTAAATATCCCGTACCATCATTATCTACTGCTCCATAAACAAAAACACGTCCAGTTTCATAATCTACTGAATAGTCACCAGGACGACTTGGAAGGCCACCCTCTCTGAATGGAATCTCGTTAACGAATGCTGATGGAGTATTACGAAATGGTGTTACTGAATAAGGATCGTAAAATATAATACCACCGGAACTTGGAGTACCATCAGTTGAGGTAACTATTGGTGCATTTTTTACAGTGAACATCGTTGTTAGAGCAGGAGCTGGTTCACGAATTTGCTGCACAACTTCAATAACCTCTACACTATTAGTTGCAATAACTCTACCAAGTGATTTGTATTCATATGATACAATTATAGTATCAGTACCACCAGGCAATACAAAACTTGAATCCTCTTTAATATCCTCGTTTAATTTAATCTGATTATTGCTTAGAGTAACTAAACGACGACCATATGGATCATACTTAGGATCATTGATCCTATATCCTAATGATTCAATGTTGTATGTCCAAACATTACCATTCTCATACTTAATTTGAATACTTGTAACTTTGGTCACAGGCTTTTTTTTAAGTGTTAGAGTAATATCATTGTAAGTACCAGATCCATATCCAAGAACAAGAACCTCATCTGTTACAACTTCTCTTTGAAGAGTAATTGGCTCTTTTGGAAAGTAATCAAATGGAATAACTCCATCAAGTGTTTCGTTCGTAGGTGTTAAGCCAACCCGAGTAACTTCAAACGCACCTTCTTGAAGAAGACGATCCCAAGGACCATATCGACGAGTTTTACGTTCATCCTTTATTTCAACTTCAAGATAGTTTGCAGTTTTAGCCTGACGAACATCTGCCTTAGCCTTGTTAAGCATATCAGAAACCTGATTTAGAATGGTTCTGATAACTGTTTCACGAGACAAATTGTAAACAGAGTTTGGGCCACCTAGATAACTTACAAACAAATCTCTAGTTGGGTTGTAATCATTTTCAGCTCCGAGAACTTTAACAACATTTGAACGATCATCTTCAATTAAAAATTGATGCTCATCATAGCTGCGGAACTTTACAGCATTTGTGGATCTGAATGTTACTTTGTATCTTGCAAATGGTGTGTGTGGTAGTGTTTCAATTTCAAGAATTTCATCTCTAATAAAAACATTTAATACCTCGACATCCGGAACATTATTAATCTCGGATTCAATTAAAATATTGGACTTACCAATATCTTCAGCCAACGGAGCTGAAAATCTTACCTTGATTGTCCTGGAATCTGATGCATTTATATTTAGGATTCTAAGGTTTGCCATTATCGCTCTTCGACTATAACAACGACATCATTTGCAATGATGTATTCATTTTTTTGTGCCTCAATACTGAGAACACGGCCAACTTCACCATCACGGTTGAAATGAGTTGAACGTACACGACCAACGCCAGCAATTGCTCCAGCTATAATCAATGAATCTGATTCGTCAATTGTTGTGCCAAGCTTAGCTGCATTAAGAGATTGAGTAACTGCATCTTGTACATTTTGGGCAACTACAGAACTAGAAGTTTCATATCCCTTCTCTACAACTATAGCTAATGTTATATTTATTCTAATTGGAATTGCTGATTTTACCAAAACATCAGATCCGATTGGTCTAGTTCTTTCAATTGAAAATGTATTATCACTAATCACTTGATTCTTATTATATCTAATCGTGATTCTCTCGTTCTGCTTTGGAGCAAGATAATCATAATATGATGTGTATCTGGAACCCTGTGTTGGTTGATTTTGAGGAGCTATTGTTAAAGTTGCTGATTGAGAAGATCCTGAAGTAAAACCGCTTGAAATTGAAACTATATCAACAAACGCAAATGTTTTCTGAGTATATAAAGTACCACTTTTACTGAATGATACATTTTCAGAATCATCAGTTGTTCCGACATAAAATGTTACTCTAAACTTCTCTCCAATTACTGGAAGATTATCTTCGTTTGTTATTGTCTTTGGAATCTTTATCTGGGTTCTTGTAAGTGATGTATTTTCAAGAGCCTCTTCTTTTGAGAAATTGTTATTTAAAATCTCATATCCAAATACATCATATTGTTGCTCTACAGCAATTACTTCTTGACCTTGTGCTTGAACCTTATCAAATGCAATTAATGATATTATTCCAACATTATTTGGAATTGATTGATTACTTGTAAGTTTAAGAGCCTTACGAATTAATGATGACAAATCATGAACTTGTCCATTAGCTGTTGCAGTAAATACACCATCAAAGATTCCAGTGATAGAAGTTCCAGAAACTGTCAAAACACCTGGAGATATTGTACCAGCAATCGTCATTTTTAAACGAGAAGGTGCGCGCCTTAGGTTTCTCTGGATTGGAGGGGTTAGATCTGGAACAATTGATATTACCGGATAATAGATATGAGTTGTTGGCTGTGTACCAAAAAGTGTGGAATCAGCATTCTGAAAACCATTTGCATTTCGATAAATTGGGAAATTCGCCAAAGTGGTAGCAGGAACTAATTGACGAATATCTGCCAAATAATTTACTTCTACAATGTATCCATCACCAATATTAGTTTGGGCTGGAAGGGTAATAACGTTAGTACTAAAAGATCCGCTTACGCCACTGGTTGTAAACTTATCCTCAACATTGTATCTAACGTTTACAATATCACCAACCTCAGCTGATGTATCAGTTGGTAGATAAATTGTAGCACCACTAAAAGAACCATCATCTCGGCCTGTATTGTAGTATTCAGCTCCAGATGTTGTATCTACTACAGATATAACATTAACAATCTGTGTAGACGCAACTATTGCTATTCTGTTACTAACTAAAGTAACTTCTATATCTGTATCTTCTTTAAACGTGTTTACAGAGACTACAGCATTAACTGGATGAGTAACTTCAATAGTACGTTGTTGAGTTCCAGTTCCTTGAACTATAACTTCTTCACGACGAACATCGTTTGAATATCCCCAGTCAATAGAATCAACAACATCTCGGATGTTATCAGAATTGACACGATTATCAAAATCCCAATAAGGATCGTAATCAAACAACCAAATGTAATCTACTTGTAAAATATCACTAACAGCAGGAAGAGTGGATCCTGTGATTGTAATTCTACCAGTTGTGTTTTGAGTACCACCATCTGGGTTCTGTGATGATATAATGTATCGCTCACCAGTTGTTTGGTTAAAAATACGACTTACTGCAGTAACCGGATAATGAGATAGGTAGATGCTAGAACGATCAGAAGAGCTAACCCTGGAGTTCTCATTAACAACCTGAATATTTTGCTTAATTGCACCAATCTTTGTTACATCAGAGAATCCGGTTGAATCCTGTGAGTTAAATTTTCCTTTAGTTAAATCTTCTGGAAGATCACGAACTCTATCATCTACCCAACGAAGGCGATCAAAGCCCCAAGGTGAACCAGCATAAACTCCATCATCATATACGAGTTCATAATTGCCAGAAACTCTACCAAGGTCATCTGTGCTCTTTTCAATGAAATGGCTACCACTAGAGGATCCAGAAACCTCAAGAATATTTGTAACTGGCTGATTTGGCAATTCTTGGTTTTCTAAATTCTCTTTTCTCTTGGTAACTACAAGCTTGTTTTCATCACCATCAATTTGTCCAAGCACATAGTCATTTACAATATCTGTTGGATCATCTCTATTGCTCTTATCATAGTAAATGAAAGAGTCTAAAATTTCAGCAAGACGAAAACCATAGGCGTAAATATCAACTTTTCCACCAGTACCCTCAGATGTAATCGTTCGAGTTCTGTCCTCAGCTACATAGACTTGAGTTCCATCACGAGTCATCAAAGGATCGCCAGGTCCAACAACTATAGCATCAACCACATCAGGATCTGACATAACAACATTACGGTATCCAGTTTCAGTACCGGTATTGGCTCCACTGAAAATACCTAAAACTCTACGTTTAAATGCTGAGTCTGTTTCAGCTGGAGAACCACCAGCAAATGATGCCGGATTTGTTACTCTAGAAACTCCAGCAATAGTTGTTGAAGTAAGACTGTAACGGGAAATGTTTCCACCAGAACCTGTTGAAGTTGCATTAACAGATACTTCTACAGCGTATTGATCATCAATACCTACGAAATCTAAAGCACCCCTATACTTTTGAGCAGTTGCTCTATAGGTGTTTTTATTAGCTACACCTACAGTTAGAGATGTATTAACTGTAAAAGATGCACCGTTAGAAGCAACGACAACACTACCTTTGTTGATAGGAATATCAGATTCAATTTCATTAAATGTAAGAAGAGCTACGCCGGATGCTCTTGAACCCTGTTTACGAGTTGCTCCATAGTTTGAAGCAATAGCATTCAACTCAGATCCTAAAGACATAAATAATGACTGAGAATCTTGAACTCTTAGGAGTTCTTCATATAGTCTAGCCAACTGCACGGCAGGGCCATCCACTAGAATATCGCGGGCAACCTGACCGGGTTTCAAATCCAAATTCGGAATAGCAGTTCGATAAAAATCTAAGATGCTAAGAACGATATCATTTGCTGTTCGAACCCGTACCATTTGTCTCCTTAAAAGCTACAAAAGAGCATATATCCAGCCGCACCACCAATGCTAAAAAATGCATTGATTAGCCAGCCACAACGGCAAATGATACCGGAACTCTCTGATAGGCTTTTGAGATGATAATTAAGTTCACATTATAGTACCTAGGATCATCTTTCGCTCTGGATACTCTTATATTCTCAATAGTGGCAATTTGCTCATCTGGTGTTACGACTTGATTTTGTTTTATTTGATCACGCTGTAAATCTTGTAAACGCTCAAGTGATGAGCGGAGCTGCTGCGAAGCAACATCTTCAACAAATGTTTCCTCATACCCAGTACCAATCATAGCTGAACTTAGAGGTGACCCATAAGCTGGGAAAAATGGATTAGATCCCAATTGAGTACTAACTAATTTTAATACATCTTGAACTAGTTTATTAGCATCTTCTACGATATCAAAATCACCATTCTTGATTACTAGATCTCCGCCAAATAGTTTAAGGTCAAATGACATGCTATCTCCACTGGATTATTGTCTTGGGATTGTTCCGCCATCTTCCTCATGCTGACCGCTTTCACTCTTGAAAAGCTTATCTCCATACGAAAGTATCGCCTGAATTTGTCTAGCTAATTTCTTATAAGCGTCTGCGGCAGATCCTTGTTTAGCAGCCCTAGCTGCCGTATCGTCTGTTTTTAACTCTGGAATGTCATTTAAACGCTTTGCTGCAGCATCATCAATTAGATTTAATAATACTGTAATATCAACCGCCCAAAGAGCAGAATAGATAGCAATAATATCAATTAATCCCAGACCGCTTACCTCACCAGAAATAAATTCAATACTTCTAAGAGCATTTGAGGCATCAGCTTCTAACTTAGACCTTTCATTTTTAGCTTCCTGAAGTTTAGATTTAAAAGTATCTGCAACGTTTTGGAATTCAGAAATCGTGAAATCGGAAAAAGCTAAAGGTTTAGCCTCAGCCGTTTCTCCAATATCTAATTGCTGAGAAGCTATTGAAGCTTTGATTTCAAGTTGACGAATACGACGTTCCAATTCCCAAGAATTTAGGAATTGTTTGGGAATAATATATTCAGTACTTACCTCGGTACCTTTTTCAGGCCCCCCATCTCTTGACATTGGACACCATACTATTTTTTGAAATACTTTCTCTATTATCTCAATATTATTAATGTATTTATTTATTAGACCTTTATACGTTCTTACTAAGTTATCAAGAGTTAATAACTCTATTCTACCAGAATTCCCAAGTGTCTGTTTTAAGTCAACTTCATCTACTCCAATGTCAGATAAAACAGCTGCAATTTCTCTTTGATTATCTTCAGATAATTCTGTAGAAAAAATGCTTAAATTAAAGTTTTGTACATTGGTTTTAATCTGATTTATTAGATTTTGTTGTCTAAGTCTTAGTCTAAGAATGAATTCAATACCTGGACGTTTTATGTATTTATTACGCTCATATTCTGTATCTTCAAGAAATGGAACAGCTACCATAACACTTGCAGATCCTGATTTAGGATCGACATTTGCTGCTATCACTGGATCAGTCATAAACGGAGCAAGTATATGTCGTACATTATCTTTAAAAGATGTAATTGCAGAACCATCACTCTGTTTGTACCTACGCTCAATAACACTTTTACGAACAGGAATTGGAATTATCTGTTGTGATGGGTTATCTAATGAAGTTAATCTGTCAGATTCAGATTCTACTGTTACATTTAATGGACGTTGACCTTTAGGAATAGCAAGTGCAACACTAAAAACAGCAGCATCTAAACCTCCAGACCTAAAATATCCATAATTATCTCTGGATGAATTCTCACGCATTTGTACAAGCTGTTTTACTGCCGTAGGAATACTATTACATACATCAGTCCTTCGACGCTCTTCTTCAGCATAAACTAATGGATTAAATCCTGTGTTGAAAAATTTACCATCCGGAGCAACAGCTGGTAACCCAAGGATCCTATAGAATGCATGAGCCCTACTTTCCTGTGGAAATATTGTACTTGGTAAACCTGCTTGGTTTAATTGTCCACTAACTATAGGAGCATTATGACTTCTGTAGCGATCAATTGGAAATATGAATTTCTTAACAAGAGTATTGATATCAAGATCAATACTCTGATAATCATCTAGAATGCTCTCATCCTGTTGTTCTCCAACAGGCTGAGTTTCAGTTGTATAAGCCATTAGTTACCATCCTCTGCAATGTCATGCGGGCCATACTTAGCACGAGCCTCATCAGCCTGCTCACGACGGTAGTTAGTTGTTCTATCAATAAATTCATAAGGAACAACGCGCTCAATAATCTGAGTAGCAGCATCATCATTATCTCTATTGATTGTCAAAACAAATGACTCACTATTAAATGTGGCTGTTAGTTCTCCAGCTCCAGGATCTGAACTGGTAATGACCGCATTGAATTCACCATACCCATCGTATGTAAATGGGGTAATTTCTCCAATAGTGACTTTACCAACAATCATCTTTGCTAGACAATCTCCAATTACTTGATCTACATTTACACCAATCTGTGTTCCGGATTTGTCCCTGAGACGAACGGTTACGTCAATCTCCTTGTTAATCCATTGTAAATCTGGATTAGTTTCAAGATCTGAAGTATACCGATCGACAGTTGCTGCAGCTCCACGACAATAGTAATCGTAAGATTCAGATAGTAATGAATCTAAACACGCAATTGCTTCTGCTTGGAACTCAATGGCTGTGTCTGCATTCAGATTTTTCCTAAACTTTGTCAAAGCTCTCGCTAAACAACCTAAAGTTCCAGTACCATCTGTTCTATCTCCATTCAGAGTTCCAATATCTGGAAGATCTCCAATTTTATCAAGAACAGATAAATGATCGTTAAATTCAACATTGAGCACTTCTGATTCTAAAGAAACATCAGGTTGGCACATTGCTGTAATCAGCTTTTTATCTACCAACACTTCATGCTGATATTTGAACTTATAAGATACATCAAGAAAGTTATAACCGTCATCAAATGTTGGAATACTATTTGATACCAATGGATCTTTATGAACCAATGTCTGAAGAGTTGCCTGTTTACCATCAATTATGTACTGAGAGTATCCATCATCGGTGTATTCGTAAACACTTCCACCAACTAGAATGATAGCTCCAGATATTGGATTTGTTTCCTCGGTGTCACCATCCCATGACTCTGGATATACTGTCGGTCGTTTGCTGATAATGATATCGCGAATATTGAATTGACGGAAACCTTTAGCATCATTAGAATTACCCCAATCAGCTGGGTCTAGCCAAATATTCATATCAACTAGATATGGCATTCTAACTATGTTAGAATCGGCATCATAACTTTCACCTTCAGGCCAGTAAGTAAATCCATATTTCGGTGAGGGTACAATAATGTCCAAGAATTTTGCATCACCAGGAGCATCATCTATGAACTGCCAATTTTCTGCTCGAAGTGATACATCAAAGTTTCTTAACCAATCAAACGAAGAATCAGACGGAGTACTTGGCGCAACCTTTCTAAAGTATATAAGATGACCTGTCTCAGAGCCAAAGCCACCCTCAGTTGAATTTCTAATAAAACTTGGACAAAAATCTTCTGTACAGCAACTGTCACCATTAGAGCCGCCACGGCAAACGCCACGACCACCAATCTCCATTAATGGTTTGATGATTGCAAAAATTGCAGAAATTGCCATAAAGATAGAAAATAACTGTTCAATCATACAAATAAGATATGACAGTTTATTTACTGCAGCTAAAATAGAATCAGAATCTGCCACAGTAAATGCACGAGTAAGAACTTTAATGTTTTCAATAATCTGTTTGATGTATGATAAAATAAGTGCTATGATGTATTTAATTAACTCAATTAAAAGTAAAATCAAAGCAAGAATCATAATAATAAGAGCAATCCATGGGAATAAGCTTAAAAAGTCTGGAAGACATTTTTTAAACAACCTTTTTAAAGCACTAATCGTAGCCCAAGGATTAAACAAAGCACATAAAACATCTATAATACACAATATGATGTTTAATAGTGCTTGTATAAACTTATAGAAAGCAAGGAATGGGGCGAGCTGGTTGAATAAACTTGCAAGAACATCCCAGATACCTTTAGTAAGAGCATCGGCATTAGGAACGAATTTAATACCTTGTGGGAACAAAGCAAAAATACGATTTACAAGATCGATAATATCTTCAGGAATACCTTCTGGAAGGATATTATCTGGAAATGGTGGTTTTGGAATACTGAAAGGTAAACCAAGACCAGGTAAAGATGGACCAGGGCCAGGAGCAGGAATATTTATATTGTTAGAACTTGGAGAACATACCATTTTGTTACCTTAAATCGTCCGTCCTGAAGCACCTTCAGATGATCTCAACAACAGTCTGTTGTGAGAAGGATCCTTACCATAGAAGAAGATTGATTCTGCATCGAAGTAGATATTCGAGTTTACAGACTTAAATCTCATTTCACCTTCCGATACTATATCAATTCTTTGAGGTGTATGAATTTTGATTCCTTCCGGGTCAATTCTAATTGTATGGAAACTTCCAGAGTTCCATACCCTAATATCAATGGTTCCATCTCTGGCTTCATTATTAAATGTAGATGATGGAAACCTTGAATCATCACTTATAGTTGCTCCTCCAACCTGAAAAAATACATCTCCATCTAAAGTAGCTGCAAGCGAACGTTGGAACCTATCACGACCAATTGCTCCAACAACACCTCCAGCACAATCAATCCACAGGCTTTGACGATCTACTGTATTAGCTCCAAAGCTTAAAGACAGCATACCGTCCATATTGATTGTTCCAGATCGCCCGCCAGCATTTGACCCATTTCCTGAAACTATAATCTCTTGAGATACAACATCTTCAACAGGATCTACCAAATTAAGCAAGCTATTTGGATATCCACCATTTCCGGAATCTGAATACGGAGCTTTAAACTTATGAAGCATCAATACACCTGAAATTTCATGATATGCTGTACCTAGCTTAATTCTTTTGCCATCAAATCTATTAATCGGTGCGGAAAAACTTTTTAAAGTTTCTTCATTACTGGTAAGATCAATAACGCCCTTACCAAAAGGTTCAAGTTGTACATCTTGATTATTTGTTACATTTCGTAAGAATTGTCCACGGTTTTCGTTAGATTCTGCGCCTTTAAGATTCGAGAAATTCTCATGACGAACTAATACTGATACGTTACCTACCTCGGATGAGGCTGGTACATTCATTTTGAATTGGCCTTCTTTATCAATGTCTACAGAAAATCTACTACGAGCCGTTGCATAGTTATCAGTTGAAATATAATTAGGAAGAGACAATCTATTTTTACGAGCATTGATTTCGAAGTGATAGGCTATACTCTTTCTTAATTGCTCTTTTAGTTTTTGGAAAACGATATTCTTATCTTCCTCTGATTTTGTAAGATTAAGAGATTCAAGAATACCACTTGGGAGAATTGCTCTGTTAATATCTAAAATATTACCAAAGATATCAACAACTGTACCAATAACAATTTCAGCAAGATAGTTTGGAGTGTCCAAACTCAAACTCATTGTATCTGTTCTAGAACTCTTTCTCTGGTACGGTATTGTTTTCTGTTGATCCTCTCCAGCATAAAGACGTTCTTCAAGCTCATCATAAGTGTATCCGAAAGAGTCAACGAACTCATAAAACATTTGCCTACGTTCTGTAAGGGCAGGGTTTCTGTCGTCAACCACTGATACTGATGTTTTTGTTTTCGGATCTAAACCAATCTGGCTTAGTGATTTCTGATATGTGTGCCCAGTAAGAGATGAGTCAGTTACACCACGAGATCTATTGGCTTTTTTATCTCTATAAATTGGCCCTGTAATTTCTCTGTGAGCTTCAGAGAATGATATTTGCTGATCAAACTTGACGCTCCATAGTCCTAAATTTTGATCGGCTTGGGTATACTGTTCAGAACCGCCCTGAATAACACCATCTGTTGGATCTACTATAAGATTTATATCGTTTTCGACGAGCGTAAGCCAGCGTCCTTCTTTAAACTTTCTTGTAGGAGCAACTCTTCTAGTGCCATCTCCGTCAAATCCGGTTGGAGAATCTGTTTGATCGTAACCTACAAAACACCATTCACCACCTTGTCCACGAATACAGAAAATAGTTGTACCTCGCTGCGGAAAACCCGCAGAGATTTGCCCTCTTGGACCAACCCAACCAGCTGGTATTTTAACCGGAACTGGAGTATTGGATTGCGTCATGGAAAGCTGTACTAAAGCATTTCCACTTGCGGGTTGAAAACCAACAATGTTACCGCGAATCGGAATACCGGGAACTGACCCGATAGCTCTATGTCCGTGTGTTCCTTGAACAGTCATTTATCCTCATCGTGCAAGAAGACCCCTGCCTTTAGGCAGGGGTAGTTCACCCTCATCTAGAAGTTCTAGCTTTTTCTACAGCTGCCGCAGAATCCTGCTCAGCCTGAGATTTGCCACCTGTCGCTGATGTTGTTGGGTTATGTACAACCTCGTAACTTACGAATATATCTAGGACAGAATTTGCAAGAAGTTCTCTGAATTGATCCGGGGACGAATTGTTATTATCAATCGCCCTCGTAACTGCAAATGCTGCGTTAGATGGTCCTTGAGTATCCTTAACTGGTTCAAGTGTTGTTGGATATGTTTGTTGACGTGTTTTATTATCAATATCACTCATATCAACAACTTCAATGATAATATCATCTTCATTAATTCCGAATGTTTTCTGAGATGAACCCGTACTCATCTTTAAAGGTGTTAATTCTGTTGACAAACCACTTGGAGTAGCTTGTTCAGGATATAAAAGCCATATCTTTATCTCATCAGCTAATGCTCCAAGTGTAATATCATCTGATGTTGCAGTCTTGTAATATACAAGCTTAATCTTTGCTTTTTGTCTTCTCATACTTACTTGATTCAAAGAGCCGGAGACTGCTAAGAGTGTGTTACTTAATATGTTCTTATTACGTTCACCATAAGAACCTCTTAAGGCTGCTGAGATTACTTCCTGGTCTCCGAATGCAGAATATTCGCCAGTTGGTACGAAAGCGATTGCACCAATAGACCTTGCAGAACCCAACATCTGTTGACGTTCAGATCTAATTTGAGTCTTAACACCAGATACATACATAATCTTACCAATAATATCCAACATGGTTGGTAAATATTCACCAGGAGAATGGCCGTATGTAAGTTGTAGAGTTGTGGATAATTTTCCAAAACTACATGAATGATCTACCTGTCTTACATAGAAGAGTAGGTTTCTATCCTCTATATAAACTACATCTCCTGGTTGGTAGAATTCATTATATCCAGCAATCTCAACTTGTCCTTGAAGAATCTCTTCACGAGCAGCAATAAGGGTAGCAACCGCATATGGAGCGCATTGAGAATCTGGATTACTTAGGAATGGAGCTTCGATTGCCTTACCAGCTCTAAAGCCGTACTGATACCACATATCGTAATCTACAGCATAAGCTGATGTGATAGCGTTTCCATCTCCTGATGTTTTTAAATCATTAGGAGGATCGATAAAGCCTTCCCCAAACAAACCATTTACAGTTACCATTGTAAATGGTGGGGCATTTTCAGAAATTGTTAGAGAAATAATTCTATCAGCTGTGATTACAAAACGACGACCAGACTGATATCCAATATCATCTTCGTCTTCATACTCAATCATATGCTCTAAGAACTGCGGTATTTCTGTTCTTCTATTTAAAAATGGTGTAGTGAGAGAATCTGAAGATGTTTTTCCCGATGATGCTTTAGTAATATTTCCAGAACCACCTTGATTGATAACTTCATTCTGTGTACTTGGAGTATTAACAGAAACGCCCTCACTTAGATTTTTAATAATGTTTGTAACTGATTTTAATAACTGTTGTCTCTGGGATAGGAAATTTGCAATCTGAGACATTACGTTTACACGGTCTAATTGACTTACTTTGACTGCAGCTGATTGTATGCTTACAGATCTTTTAAACTCTGGATTACCAAAAAGTTCTGAAATTTTCTTTGGTTCTTGACCTGTTTTAATTCTTAGGCGATCTTGAATTTTCTTAGCAACTTCGACCTGAGTGTTTGGGTTAGGATTAGGGTTGAAACTTACAATTGCGTTTGCTTGAACACTTGGTGTAAACAATTTTGAAAGTTTCAGTTGTTTATTGATGCCTGTACCTACACTAGTCAACTCAGTAAGCGCATCGTTTTGCCATTTCTCACCGAAATCTGGATTGCTTTGAAGAAGCAAACTGCTAATCATCGAACCAGAACAAATTTTACCATCACCTTCAAATTGTGTTAAAAACCAGAAGTCTTTACCAGCAGCATTTCCTTGACCAGAAGTAATCATACTAATGATTTCGTCATCATCCCTTGCACCAAGTGCGATTGACCGAAGACGAACCTCATCTTCGATAACCTCGATTTGGTTGAACATGTTCTTGATTTGCGAAAAGTATAGAGATTCCAAATAATCAGGGAATACCTTTACGCCAGTTGCATCCCTATCTTTGAACATCTTATAAAACACTGATGACGGCATTCTATTGTACAAAGGAGGACGAACCTCAATATGTCCCTGAGTATTTGCAAAACACTCTAGACCCAATAACTTTCTTACACTTTGAATTTGATCATCAATTGTATTATATTGAGAATTAAATATCTCAATTTTGTTTCCAATCTTTCTCTCGAAAGCTTGAAGATCTAAATTATTATCGTACTGATCATCTACAATAAATAGGTTTTTATCTTCGTTAGCTCGAACCTGCCAAAAACGACGAGCAGTAAACTTGAATAACTTCTGTCGTAACTGTAATTCATCTCGTTGTTTTTGAGCTGTAGAAGCTCTTGCATCTGAACCAGGGTTGTATGAAGGATCTGAGTTAACATCATTTCCAATTAATGTTAAACCAATATCTTGGTTATTTGATAATGGATCTAATACTGTTAAATCGAAATCTGTCTGCATCTGAGAGATTTCCAAAGACAATGCATTGATCTTTGTCTGAATACCTGTTCCAGCACCTTGTGCATCTACAGCTCCACCAACCGAAGACTGTGGATCTGCAGCAACAGCGCGACCGCCCTCATCATAGGTAAAAGCACCACTAACATCCTGGAAACCAGTAAGAAGAATTAAATGATCTTCAAGTTGAGCACGCTCCCTTAATTTAGATTGAAGTCTTGAATTTTGCGTGATAATATCAAGACGCTGCTCTGCTACAAACTTTTCAAGGTTAGAGTTTATTATCAGCTTCTTGTACGGAACAAAGTTACCCCAGGTAAGGTTTGTGCGCTCAATGTCATTTATAAGTCCTTGAATATATGTTTGAGCAGCCGATGTATTAGTAACAGGATCCCCTGCACCAATAGAATTTCCATTAGCGATAGCCGCCTTTAAGAAGTTTCCATAGTTATATGGTTGGCCTGTAATAAGCAAAGATACAACGTTCATAATATCTTGACCAGCAAATGGATGCTGTGTTAAGAGAACAGATCTCTCTTGGTCAATATTTGTTTGTGGATTCGGACGACCGAATTTTGTTAGAGTTTGAATCCCTTGTTTCCACCTATAAACCATACCTTCAGGATCATGTAGAACAGAACTAAAAGTATCAAATGAAATTTCCTTTGATGGAATTTGGTAAAGCTCCTCATTAGCAGTTGTACCCTTTTTATCACCACTTCTAAATGTAAGTAAACCGCTCTGTAACAGTTTCTTATTCTCTGGTAAAAGTGGGGGAAAATCTCCTTCACCAATATCAGTAACTGGTGTTCCGGTAGATGCATCAAAGCTTACATCAAATGGGGTTAAAGGATCATAAATGCTCGAATTGAAAACATCAACCGATGGTTTGAAATTAATCATCGATTTGCTAAAATACCCAGTATTATCCTCGCACTGAACATTGATTGTCCATTTTCCATCGTTCCAAGAACCGGATACACCACTATTTTTCTTTCCAACTAAACCAGAAAAGATACATGGACCTGTAGGTTGAGCGGTGAATTCCTGTTTAAATTGATTCCATAACCAATTTGGAACATCAGGACCGGCAACGGCTAAACGCTCAACATCATTAAAGCTAAGATTCTTGGCAAAATCTCCAGTTGGATCTTTTAATGAATCAAGGGTGGTATTGATGTTTTGAATAATTGTATCGAATTTTTGGGATAGATTAAAGCCTTGATTGTTTGATTGTTTAGCAAAACCACCAGGTTGACGAGCATCTTCACCAGTGTTGGATGTCATCCAAATAGTAATGGTATCCATCGGTTGGATTACGTATTTACCATTAAAGAATAATCTCATTCTGTTACGAGCGTAATTTATCTCTTTATTACGCATGATCAATTGACGCCTAGAAGTTTGGCGCTGGTCTAATAAAGTAAAGATGTTTGAAATAATCTCAGTAAACTTCTGACGTTCAGACGATGTTAGCTGGTTGTGTGTTCCAATACCAATGTCATCTTCACCACTAATAAATCTTGGATCAATCTGAACAGATCCGCTGGAAAAGAATCCACCTACAGAAGTTGCTGCCTCGAAAACATTTGAAACATCACCAAAACTTTCAAGGGTATCCTGCATACCATTCTGGTATGTGAATTTAATCTCACGGCCTTCATCATCAAGAATTGCTCGAACTCTTTGAGAAAATACTGATCCAGAAGATAGTTTAAATGTAATGTTACTAGCCTGACGAGAACGTCTCAAGACAGCTAGTTCACTTTTAAGTTCTTCAATCCTATTTTCAAGTTCAATGTCTGTAAACTTGAAAAACGTACCAGTCCTCATAGGGTTAGTGACATCAGTTAAAGCCTGGTCAATATCCTTCTCAGTAATGGTTAATAGATTGTAAGGATCCTCTAACGTCAATGACGCAGAACCACCACCCCATTCTGTACTTACTGATGTTTTAATTGAGGCAATGTTGGTTAATTCAAAAGTACCAGGACCTTCACCCAATTGATCCGAGAATACAGCATCCCAACTATTGGTTGTCCAATTTGAAACACTACCAGGCTGAGAATATGAAATAACCTTTCTGAGTTTGTCTATCGCAGACTTTGTAGATGCACTTAAATCAAATAGATTGAATATATCTCCAGAATCTAGAAGATTCAAAAATTGTGGTCCAAGATATGTATTGAATCTGTTAGACTCAAATGTCAACTGTTCAATCTTAGTAAGCTTCTCATACGCCGCTAATAACCGAGTTTTGTTTTGAAAAAGCCTTTTAGTTGCCGCTACAAGTATTCTTTCTTTCTCTTCAAGAAGATCTAATCTAACGTTATCTTGTAGAGATGAAAACATTTTCTTCTTAATAACAACATAAAAAGATGGTTGTTGAAAAAGTATAGATCTTTTTCTTGGACGGATATCGCGAATGAATCCATCTTCTAGATAATATCGTTCGGCAGTTTGGTCTATTTTATTAGCATAATCGCCAAGTTTACCGTACTCGTTTCGAGTAATTCCATCAGTACTTAGAGAGTGGGAAGTGTTCTCACCAATACCAAGTTGGTCATTGATGATACCACCAAGATTAGACAAAAAACTCATAATACAACCTATATCACTCGTTAGAGTGGACGACCGCTTTGTAGTAATGCGTCAATTCCACGAGTCTGATTTTGCAGGGCTGTAATATTACCCTCATTAAGGTTTTGTTGTGGAATCGGATTTGCTAGCGTAGAATAAGAATAAGAAGGACCGAAAGAAGGATCTGAGTTAGAAGGACCTTCAGTAGAAGATCTGTGCCATGGCAAGAAATTCAAACGTAAACCGCGTTTTTGAGTTACTACAAATTCCATTGAATAATCAAACAATCCTAGTTTTTCAGCAGCCTCAGTTACGGTCATTGAAGTGAAGTATCCTCGGAAAACCCATCCAGACCAATAAATCTCTGTTTGAAAAGCTATACTTGCCAGTGTAGGTTTTGGGGTATTTGGATCAATTGATCCTGTTTGAATAACGTTAGTGACCTGATCAAACAATGAATCAATACCAACACCGATAGATTTACCAATACCAGTAAGACTGTTTCCAGATCCAAGTACTGAATCAAGCATATTAGTACTTGACTGTGCATCTTTAGAAGCTTCCACAGCAAGCGCTAAGGCATCCATAGCAACTTGTTCATTTCTATAGACATCATACAGAACATTGATACCCTCTACTCCGGAAGAACCTGTTGTTCCTGAAATGGAAAGGGTACCAAGTTCTTCACCCCAGTATTGAATGAGATAACCACCACGAGTTCTTGTAGGAGCTGGGATGTGTTTCTTATCACCGTACTTAATACTTTGTGGATTGACATACATTTCCACAATACCAAGTTCGGGAAGAAAGAATCGAACCATATTACGTACAATATTAGCTGTACGTAGAGATGATATTTTGGATTGTCGCAATTGGTTACCAGAAGAAGATGGTAAACTTGCTCCTGCACTAAATCCTTGAGCCTCACTAGACAAAGAACCACGCACAACGTTAGCGGCTGAGCTAGCTGCTTGAGAGATACTATTACCGATCGTATCAAGTATATCAGACATTTATCCTCCCTTAAGTTCCACTATTTGCTCGTACATTTTGTGCAGCATTGGAATCTTGGATTTCTCTTCGCACAATCGTTGTAACAGCTCTATCAAAAGGCTCACCAAGATCAACTTTTACTTCAATTGGTGAATGTTCAACCCTCACAGGAACAGGTGGAAAAGCTCCTGTTTCATCAAATAGAGATCTTCCCGTTGGACCTACAGCTCTAGTAAGTGAGCGCGGACTCGCTGGCTCCCTAGCAATATTTCCACGGATACCAACAAATGGACTTTCGCCTTCAGAACTAATAGTGCTTTTTCTATTAGAAAAATCTTGTAAATAACTAGTAAGATTTTGTTGCATTTCTTGTAATCCATAAGAAATATCATTAAAAACTGCAAGTTCAGACCTTGGCATGATTTCATCACGGAAAGCATCTGTTGTAGCTAATGCTTGTACTCCACTAGTACCACTACCACCGATAGCCTCATGTACTCTTTCTGTAAGAACTTCATTTTTTTCAGTGTTAAACCTACTAACATTACTAGCTTCCAAAAGTTTACCACGCTCAAGAATTTGATAAATACTGGTAAGGACTGATGTTGTTCTTAGTTGTTCAGCCGTACCTCTTTCTGTAGCATCGAGTAATGCTTTCTGTCCTTCCTCTTCTCCAGCAGGTTTTAAAATATCTGTTACGCCACTTTGCATAGCTTCAAGAATACGATATGCTTCACGATCATCTTTAGCTATACCAGCAACCTGTGTTAGATATTGTACTTGTTTATAGAACTCTCCTGCAAGAGCTGGGTTTTCTGCAGCATCTTTAAGTGTCAAGACTTGACCACCGAATTGCTGTTGCATAGCCGTCATAGTCTTTGACAAGACTTCATCCATACGGCCTTCTTGCATAGCTAGTTCCATTTGAAAAGCACCACCTAAACCACCAGGGCCACCTGTAGCACCTGAAACAAAAGCCTGCCTTCCACGATCCATAGTTCTAATACCTTCAGTCATTGACCCAATGACCTGCTGCATAGCCGCAGGAGAAATATCAGAATCTTTAAATGCAGTATCAAATGCTTTTACAACAGTTGTTGCTGCATTGGTATTATCACCAAGCATCTTGAAGTTGGATGCAATATCCATTACACTCTTAGAGAATCCTTCAAAACGAAGTTTAGAATCACCAGCTGATTCATACAAACGAGCTATAGTCTGCATAGCCTTATCACCATTAAGACCCATTTGGTCATACATAGTGTTAAGAGTCTTTGCAACCTCTGTTTGCGACTGCCCAAATGCAGTTGCTATTTGAGATGTAACAACTAACTGAGAAGCGTATTTACTCTCAAGATTTATATTATCTGTTAAAGCTCCTGGAATCTTTCCTAAGCTTTCAGCAAGATTCATCATAGAGTTAACAGACTGACCTGTAGCAATAGCTGATTCATAAGCTGAATCAGACATTTGAGACATCGCATCATCCATTCCTTGGAATAGATGGGTTCCTTCATCAACCATTGATGATAAATGACCTTGTGATGCCGCAAGAGATATCAAACCTCTTTGTAATTGGTAAGCACCATCAACCTGTCCAGCTATTCTACCAAATCCATCAACCAAATGTTGCATTCCAGGAATAGCTCTAAGACTAGGTGCTATGTCTTTAAAAGCTTCAGAGATTGTAGTTCCAGCAACTCGTCCAGCTTCTCCAATTTTCCCCATTCCAGTAATGCCATCTGGAATGATTCCGAGAAAAGAATCCATAGCAAGGCCAGCTCTCATGAGCATTGTTGCAGTATCTCCTCCAGCATTCTCTTGCGCTTCAACATATCTTTTCATTGAAGCTTCTAATTGGCCCCATAGCATTTCACCATCTTTTAGGACGCCATTAATAACGTTTCCAAATTCTTGAACAGCCGTTTGAGCTGCTTTAAGTGCAGAGGTAACCTGAGGGCCAACATGGGCGGCAACATCGCCCATGTTAGCCATCTTTTGACCACTTTGCTCTATTCCATCAATAAACGTTTGAAGATTGATATCTTGTGCTGTTTTTTGGAAATCTTTAAGAGCTTCTAATGAAATTGTAGTACCAGCCATTTAGCTAACCACCTTGCGCTTTTTGCGTTTATTGCCGGTCTTCTTTTCCGTCTCTTGCTCGATAATCTTCTCACGAACCATCTTGTTAGTTTCTTCAAAATCTGTAGACTTGAAGTCAGGATTTTCGTCTTTGATCATCTTGTTAGCCGCTTCTGGATTAGAGAACGAACCTGTCAGGATAGCGTGCTGCTTTAGCTTCTCTATTTCTAATTCTCTATCATGAAGCCAACTTTCATACAGCCATACTTTTAAATACGGATTTATGCGCTCGTAAAATGAATCATCCGGTAGAATACGGAATTCATGCATCATGTGTCTTATGAATTGATGCTCAGGTGTCCTGACCACTTTTCCTAATGGTATCCACCACCTCCTTCACCTCTTCGGT
>Ga0172381_10000265_pt1 | contig 63972 bp, 74 predicted proteins | sample Leawel6488metaG_FD_119754 | JGI IMG/M metagenome (GOLD analysis project Ga0172381, IMG submission 119754) | Leachate microbial communities from a municipal landfill in Southern Ontario, Canada - Leachate well 64-88 metaG | ecosystem: Engineered > Solid waste > Landfill > Unclassified | place... | reverse complement strand
CAACAGGAGCGCGCAGACTTTGTTTACAAGTGATTCGTCGATTTCCATGCTTTGGATGTTTCACCTTGTAACAACTATGCATGAAATATCCCATATGCCTTGCCTGAAATAAGCTGAAATTAGCCCGGTTTCCCTAAGGCAAAAAGCAGGATTGACAGGATTATTGGCTGGTGCACCAAGTAGATTGCAAGCGAGTGCCTGCCCAGCCAGCAGACTTGGCCCGCGGCAGCGGGCCTGCGGATTTTGGCATCCAGCTTTTGGAAGACGCCGGTGCTTGCGACTGCCATCCCAAATAGCACAAGGGAAAACCACGGAAGAAGCGGGTAGTAGTCGTAGGAGAAGAAGCCGGCAGGCGGAAAGCCAAGGGAAAGCAAAAGAAGCGAGCCTGCGGCCTTGCCTGAAAGCAGGGCCCAGAGCGCGATGACCCCGAAGCCTGCGAGCGCGTTCCACTTGCCGAGGCGCACGAAGAAGTGCCCAAGCAGGATGGAGAGGGCGATGAAGTGCAGCACGCCCCAGACTATCATCCCGCGGCCGGGCCAGATTGAGGTGGCTACGGTGACGAGCAGGGCGAAAGCGAATATTATTCCCGCGCGCTTTGCGTCCTCAAGCAAAGTCCGCTTCTTGACCACCAGGCTTGCGCCAACCAAGCCAAGGAAGAGTATGGCGATGGTGCGCTGCATCAATAGGAGTGGCCAGTCGTGCAGGGGCATCCGCGCGATTCCCAAGTAATGGAGGTCGAAGATTATGTGGTAGGTGACCATCAGCACGATGGCGACTCCGCGAAGGAAGTCGATAGTCCAGATGCGCCTTGCCATAAGAGCACTGGAAGGTTATTTGAAACGCCGCGTAATAACCGTTTGGAACTGAGCTGGTCCTGCAGGGCGTTCATGGGCGTTTTTGGGTAGAGGGAACAGCCCCGCAGGACCTCACTCGTATCTCAGCGCCTCAACAGGCTGTAGTTTGGCCGCATTGCGCGCCGGGATCATGCCAGATATGACTCCTACGAACACCGAGAACATCAGCGCGCCGAGCATCAGCTCAAGCGTTATGGTGGAGGACACGCTGAACATCGACAGGATGAACGACACCGACAGGCTCAAAAGCAGGCCGAAGAAGCCGCCCATGAAGCCAATCAGCGCGGATTCGAAGAGGAACAGCAGCGTAATCTCGCGGTCCTTCATCCCAAGCGCCTTCAGGATGCCAATCTCTTTGGTCCGCTCGAGCACGCTCATGAACATCGTGTTCGCAACCCCAATCGCTCCCACAAGAAGCGAGATTGCGGCAATCCCGCCGAGGAACAGGGTCAAAGTCTCGGTGACGCTTGAGATGGTCGACTGTATGGCGGCCGCAGTGGTTATGGTAAAGTCGAGGTTGTCCGAGTCCACCCTGTGCAGCTCCGCAAGCTTTGCGCTGACCGCGGAGGACACGGCGTCGGTGCTGTAGCCGGGCTCGACCTTGATTATCAGCGAGCTTGCCTGCTTTGACTGGTTGAGGAACTTTTTAGCAACGGAGAGCGGCATCAGTATCGCGCTGTCGGTTGACGTGAACGTGCCCGAGCTGGAGTTGAGTATCCCCGCCACGCGGAAGTAGTAGCTGTCGCCCGAGCTCGTGGTTATCTTTACCTTCTTGTTGAGCATGTCCTGGCCGGAGAACGTGCGGTTGTAGACGCTGAAGCCTATCACTACCGAGGTCTTGTCGTTAGAGCCCGGCATCGTGCCTTCGTACATCGTGACGTTGTTGACTTTTTCATAGTCCTCCATGTCCGTGCCGATTATCTGCACGGATGCGTTGTAGCCGCTGACAAGCAGCTTCCCGGTGCCCGTCAGCCGCGCGTCAACCGCAAGCACGCCCTCCACTTCCGCAAGCTTCTCGGCCTCGGCGAAGGTAATCACGCTCTTTCCGGTGTTGCCCTGCGTGAAGCTCGAGGGCGGGCCGCCTGCGCCGCCGGACGTACGCGCCCCGCCGGTCATCCCCCCTGCCGCTCCGGCTGTGCTTCCCATGGAGAACGCCATCCTGCTTGCGCTTGACGAGCCGGGCGACACCTGGATGATGTCGTTGCCAAGGCCCGACAGCCGCGAGCTTATCTGCGAGTTCATGCCCAGGGCTATGGACACGAGCACCACGATGGCCGCGACAGCTATGACTATGCCCAGCACGGTGAGCCAGGAGCGCAGCTTCCGGCCGGTCATGTGCCCTAGGGCCATGCTGGCGAGGTCAACGATTTTCATGTGAGCAAATCCCCTATACTATAAAATCCGGGCGCGGCACCCCATTGCAGGCGCAACGGCTTTTGCCATATGCGCGTGCCGCTTTTGCCCGAAACCCATTTGCCGTTTATTTCTTTCGCCCCTCTGCCGCAGCCGTCAGGGCCTTGCCTGCAGCCTGGGCCTTCCTGCGTCCGTTGTAGTACCTGTATCCGAGGAACCCCGCGGCTGCAAGGACCACGAGCGCCACGCCGATGGTCAGGTAGTCGAACCCGAATATCGTGTTCGACTTGGTGCGCGTGGGAATCGTGCCCGAGCCGAAGGCAGTAAGGCTGGACCTTCCGGTGTACTGGACGTTCACGGTCTTGAGCTGGTAGCGCTCCACGTTCGCCGCGTCCTTGTAGGTGACGTTGAGCGTCAGGGGGTACGTCCCGGCGGTGAGCTGGCCCTTCGGCGACGCGGTGATTGACACCGTCGCGGTGTCGTCCAGGTTCAGGGTCCCGACGTATTCGCTGTCCGTGCTGAACGTGAAGTTGTCCGCAATTGCCTTCGCGTAAACCGCGCGCACGGCCACACCGCCCGAGTTGGCTATGGTGAAGTCGATGGATGCCGACGAGTTGGACGCCATCGTCACGGGGTCCTCGGCAGTCACCAGAAGCGACGCGGGCGCGCTCACCTTGAGCGCGAACGTCTGCGTAATCTTGGCCTGGACCGCCTTGTCCACGCTGTACGTGGTGGTGAGCGTTATCGGGTAGTAGCCCGGGCCGGCGCTTGCGCTGACCGCGAGGTTGAAGTAGACCTTGGCCTCCTCGCCCGCCTTGATGCTGTCTATGTACACGCGGTCGCTTGAAAGCGGCAGGAGGTACTCCGAAGTCTCGTCGGACGAGTTGATGCTGCCGCCAATCTGCACCAGCACGTCGTCGGTGGAAAAGCCGGCCACGTTGTGCAGCGTGACCGTCATCTCGGTATCGGTCCCCGCGACGACCAGGTCGTCAGTTGTCACGCTTGCGATGACCGCGTTGGAAAGGTCGGCGGAGTTGACCGTGAGCGGTATGGTCCCCACCTGGTAGTTGGCGCCGTCGATGGTCGCGTATATGTATGCGTCATACGTGCCGGGCTTGGTGGTCGAAGGCACGTTGAAGTTTACCGTGATTTCCTTGGCCTCGCCCACGGACATCGAGCCGATGCTGTAGGTGGTCCGTACAGAGCCGAAGGGTATCAGCACGTTGAGCGCCGCATTGTTGCGGGCCGCGTCCACGTCCGTGACCGTAAACTGCAGCTTTGCGCTGTCTCCGGGGTAAATCTTGTCGGGCGACTGCACCAGGTTGGTTATCCCAAACGGCGAGTCCTTGTACACAGTCACGCTCGTAAGGTTGGCCGCCGCCGAAAAGGAGGCAAGAAAGACAAACATCACCGCAAGCATCGGCACGTACTTATCCATATCACAAAACACCTCTATTGAACCATCGATTTCCGATTTGTCCTTAAACGTCACTTGAGCTTCAGGTCGTGCACTGCCGGCCTCCTGGTGGGCCCGTCCGACTTTATGCTCCCGTCGCCCAGCATTATCGTGCGCTTGCCGTACATTGCCACCGCGGGCTCGTGGGTCACTATCACCACCGTGGTGCCCATGTTCCTGGAAAGCCCGGAGATTATCTCCATGACCTCGGTGCCCGACTTCGAGTCGAGGTTGCCCGTAGGCTCGTCGGCAAGGAGGAACGCGGGGTCGTTCGCAAGGGCGCGCGCTATTGCCACGCGCTGCTTCTCCCCGCCCGAAAGCTCGTTGGGCTTGTGGTCGGCCCGCTCAATCAGGCCCACCCTCTTGAGCAGCGAAAGCGCGCGCTCGTGGCGCTCGGCTGCGGGCACGTTGTCTATGGCCATCGCAATCTCCACGTTCTGTATCGCAGACATGTTTGAAAGCAGGTTGAACGCCTGGAACACGAAGCCTATCTTTTCGCTGCGCACCCGCGCAAGCTCGTCCGAGCCCAGCTTGGATACGTCGGTTCCGTCCACGAAAATCTTGCCGAAGCTGGGCTTGTCCAGGCAGCCCATAAGCTGCAGCATCGTGCTCTTGCCGCTGCCCGAAGGCCCCATCACGGTCACGAACTCGCCTTTCTTGACGCAGAACGTCACGTCGCGCAGCACCGGCAGCATCCTGTCGCCTATGCTGTATTCCTTTCCCACGGCCTCGAACTCGAGGACGCACTTGTTGTCCATTTTTTACATCCGGTCGTTTTGGCCATATTGTTATAAACTGTAATAACCCATATGGGTATTGTGAAATATCCTGTAATAACCCATCTGGGTGGTATTCGTTGAAACATTTACGCATGCTCGGGTATGCATCCCTCATAGTCGGCGGGTTCCTGGTGCTTTCATACGGCGTGCTTGCATACTACGCCCTTTGGCAGCACGAGTTCTTCCTTGTCGCGCCGTCAGGCGGCGCGAGGATAGTGGCGACAAGCGGCAACGGCACTACTGCGATTGCCACGGCGGGGCAGATGTCACCCGTGCCCAACGAGTCGTGGTTCAATGACTCCTGGTTCAACGGGACTGACAACGACACTCCCCGTTTCCCGCCAGGCGAACGGGGCGACAGGCTCTTTGTGAACGTGTCTGTTGACCCGATGTCGCAGGTGCTGTCGCCTGTTGCCCTCGGCATACTCCTGATGGGGGTATTCTTCCTGTTCAACGGCTACTCGCTGATTACGCACACGCGCAAGGTCGAGCGCAAGGAGACCCGCAAGTTCGTCATATCCTCGCTGCTTACGGGTGACGAGAAGGTGTTCTACGACGAGCTCGTGAAGGCGGACGGGGAGGCCACACAGAAGCAGCTCTCGACCGCGACGGGCTATTCCGCGGTGAAGACCTACCGCATAATCAAGAGGCTCGAGGCCAAGAATGTGGTGCGCTCGTTCCCCTTCGGGATGACGAACAAGATAGTTCTTGAGGAGGAAAAATAGGTCCCCGGTCCGCGCAGGCGCGTGGGAACCAGCCTAGGGGCCTTCGAAAAGGTCCTCGACTTTCCTTTTTTTCAGCGCCCTTACAAGGTCGTAGGCAAGCTGGAGCGAGGGGTTGTAGTTGCCCCGCTCTATCGCTATGATTGTCTGGCGGGTAACCCCGCAATCCTGCGCAAGCTGCTCCTGCGTCAATTTTGCGCGCCTGCGCGCCCCTTCGACGTGGTTCCTCATTTCAGTTCTCCTTGTCCAGCTTGTGGTTCGTGTATGCTTTCACGATTACTCCCGCAAAAAGCGCAAGCACCAGGAACGGGTCAACTCCGGCATACGCCCCGCTGGCAGCCGAAGTTGTGACTTGGTATATGAGCGCAATGGTGATGACGAGTACCATCACCCAGGCGGCGTTGCGTTCGGCAACCGCCTCGTGCGCGGCCTCGCGCTCGTCCTTCTTCATCCCAAGCAGTATCGAACCGACGTCCAGCGCCGCGAATGCGGTCAGTACGTATACGTACCCCCAGAACTCGGCGCTTCCGGGCTTGAACAGCGCGCTTGCGGCGAACGCCGCGCAGGCAAGTGCCGCGGTGTACGCCCATCCCTGCCAAGTGCGGGGCGTCAGTCCCCAGCCGCCGTACTTCCTCCTCTTGAACCATTCGGGCTTCCCAATCATGCAGCTCACCTGAAATGTAATATATATTTTACATATTTAGAGGTAAAGTATAATAAACTTTACATTTTCGCGTGGCGGGCTAATGTGGTAAAATTAGGGAATCGCAAAGGGCCGGGCGTCCTGCTTTTGCGTTATGCCTGTGTGCTAATATGCCGGAAGCGGCAGCAGTCCCGGCACGTCCGCATCCCTGCCCTTTCCTGCTGACTTGCACAGCCACGCAACCAGCGCCTTCTGCACGTGCATCCGGTTCTCGGCCTGGTCGTACACGACCGACTGGCTGCCTTCAAGCACTTCCGCAGTGACTTCGCAGCCCTTGTGCGCAGGAAGGCAGTGCATGAACTTTGCCGAAGGCTTTGCAAGCGCCATCAGCTTGCCGTCAACGGTAAACCCGGCGAACGCAGCCATCTTCTTTTGCTTTTCAGCTTCCTGTCCCATCGACACCCACGTGTCGGTGTACACTATGTCCACGCCAGCAACTGCCTTTGAAGGCGAGCTGCAGATTTCCACGCTTGAATACCGCTTTGCGATGTTTACGTATTTTGCATCAGGCCCGTAGCCTTCCGGGCACGCGGCAACGAAAGTAAAGCCCATCATCGCGCAAGCCACCATAAGCGGGTTGCAGACGTTGTTGCCGTCGCCCACATAGGCGACCTTGACGTCCTGCTTGTTTGGGTAGAGCTCCTTTATGGTCATCACGTCAGCCAGCGCCTGGCAGGGGTGGTCGATGTCTGAAAGCGCGTTGATTACCGGGACTGTGGAGTGCTTCGCAAGCTCCTCAACGGTAGATTGTGAAAAGACACGGGCGCAGATTACGTCCGCGTAGCGCGACACCACCTTCGCGGTGTCCATCAGGTCCTCGTTGCCTGCCGAAAGCTGCGAGTCCTTGCCGAAGTAGATTGCGTGGCCTCCCATCTGCGTCATCCCCGCCTCGAAGGAGAGCCGTGTGCGCGTGCTGGGCTTTTCGAAGAACATCACCAGCGTCTTTTTGTCCATCGCATTTGAAAGAAGGTGGGGGTTCTTCTTTGAAAGGAGTGCGGCATCGACCAGGCCGTTGAGCTCGTCTGGCGAAAGGTCGTGGATGTTCACTAGGTCCTTTTTCATGGGTAAACTCACTTGGCAAAGGATTAGTGCCCGGGGCGGGATATTACGCTGGCGTCGCAATTGCGACAAAAAATCTGGCGGGCTGTCAAAACTGGGTTGAAAGGCAGTATTCTCCTGCCGAACAGTCCGGGAGTTATTTTACTTTCTTGGCAGCAGCCGGCTTGCGGCACATCTTTTCCAATAGTTCGAACGCCTTGAGCGCGTCCTTGCGTTCGATTACGATGTTCGTGTCAGTGTAGCACGAGTAGAGGTCCACTATGTTGATGCCGTGCTGCGCAAGCTGGTCAAGCACGTGCGCAATCACTCCGGGCACGTTCTCTATCCTGCTCGGCGAGGTCAGGCGCAGCATGCACAGGCTTTCGGTCTTCTGGATTATGTTCTCGCGGCCGAGCTTGTCAACCACGTAGCCTTCGTTCTCGTCGCTTGTCATCACGAGGATGACCTTCTGGCTTGCGAGGATGGAGAATATCTCGTCGTCGCCTCCAAGGCTGTCGGCTGCGGCGTGCGTGGAAGGCGAACGTTCGAACACGAGCACGCAGACGTTGGAGATGAGCGTAATCTTTGTCTTTTCAAGCACCCCCGCTATGCCGATGCTTTCCTCCTCGTACTTCCTGCAGGCCTCGCGCGAGTAGCGCAGCACCGCCATCTTGAGCGCGTCCTCGCTGCCGCCGACCTTGTGCGACAGGCTCTTTGCGATTGCCGAGCAGTTGGCTATGCCCAGGCGGATGGCCTTGTTCACGTAGATGTCCGACTCAAGCTCCTCGCGGACCTGCTTTGAGATCGGGCTTTCCTCTTCCTTTGCCATATGGTAATACCCCGTAAATGAGACCAGGTTTTTGTCCTTTTTGCCTGGCTATTGTCACATTTACCATTTGGCTGTCGCGGCTATAAAATAGTGTGCGGGGCGATGGCTTCAGGTTTTTTCGCTTTCAGCATGCTTTGGCTTGCGCAGCTTCTCGCGCATCTTCGCAAGCCTCTCCTCGAACGAGCGCATCTTGTCCTCGTCAACGGGCTCGGCGTTGAGCTTGTAAAGAAGGTCCATGAAAATCTTCGGGTCGGAAGCGTCGGCGACAGTAGCCTGCTGGACGTGGACTCCGGTCTTGTCAATTACCGTGCGCGTGTCGGAGACCGCCTTGTCCCCTTTTTCGTCCGTGACTATTGACTCGCGCACGTCCACTATCGACTTTCCGTCGCTTTCGACAAGCTCGACGCTTGAATTGCCTGGCGCGAAGTTTCCGAACTTCTGCGCAATCAGGCCGTCAACTGCGCTGCGCTCGCCCTTCGTGAAAACATCATTATGCTTTGCCGGCGACCTTGCCTGCCTTGCGGGGAGCCCTGGCTGTTTTGCATTGGATTTCTTCAAAGACATAGTTCAACACATCGCAGCTGGCTGCTTACCATTCTTGGCAACCGCGAAATAGATAATCCCTGCGGCGAACCACACGAAGGCGAAGTTGCGGCCCTGCTCGTGCAAAAGGGCCACCAGGAAGAACACGGCAAGGCAGCTTGCGACGCCGATTACCGCCACAAGCGACACGTCGCCGGTGCCGAACCTTATGTTGAGCGGCACCTTGAACGGCCGCACGAGCCCGGGCTCCTTGAAGCGGAGCGCTATCTGCGAGAGGTTGGTGATGGTGTACGCGGTGAGCGCGCCGAAGGCGTAAAGCTCGCCCAACAGCACCATGTTCCCGAAGTACGCAAGAAACATCGCCACTACGGAGAAGAATATTATCGTGACCCAGGGAGTGCGGAAGCGCGGGTGCAGCCACTTCACCTTACGCGAAATCAGGTTGGCGCAGCTCATCGAGTAAGCGACGCGCGACACGCCTATTATCCCAGTGTTCGCTGACACGAAGCAGATGACAAATCCCGCGAACGCTATTATGGGCACGACTATCTCGGGCGCCGGCAGCGCCTGGCCTACTGCCACGAACGGGTGGTCCATGTTGTCCGCCAGCGCCTGCCACGAGACCACGCCCAGCGAAAGCACCGACACCGCGATGGCAAAGAACACGACTGAGAACACCGCAAGCATCGTCGCGCGAGGTATGGTCTTTCCCGGGTCGCGCGTCTCCTCGGCCCCCTGCGAGATGCTCTCGATTCCCACGAAGGTCACCATCGCAAGCGTGATTGCGTAAAGGAAGCTGTCCACCCCCGGGTCGGCATTAATCGGCGTCAGCCCGGCAGTGAACTTTTCCATGCTGAACGTGGTGCCGAAGCCGAACGCAAGGAGCCCCAGCACTATCGCAATCACTATCACGGTAAGCCCGCCGTTCAAGGCGGAAGACTCGCGTATGCCGAATAGGTTGATTAGCATGAGGATGAACGTAATCCCAGCTGCCACAAGCGGGAAGAACGCGCGGATTTCCGGCACGAAGAACGAGAGGTAACCCGCGGACGCTACTGCAAAGAGCGCGATGTCGATGGTGTAGTCGAGCATCAGCCCCCAGCCCGCGACGAAGCCGGCCCAGTTTCCGAACGCGCGCTTGCCGAAGGCCGACGCGCCACCGCACACCGGCATCGCGGCCGCAAGCTCGGCGTACGAAAAGCCCGAACACACGTATACTATCGACGCGGCGATGAGCGCGAGCGGCATCAGGCCGTGCGCGTAGGCCGCAATCAGGCCGAGTGCGAGGAAGACGTCAGCGCCGACGTCGGCAAAGCCCATCGCGAAGCTGCCCAGCAGGCCGAGCTCCTTTTTGAGCGGTAACGGCTTTTCAAGGTTTTCAAGAATCTGCATCCAAGGCCACCAACACGTCCGACAAGGCGACGCCTAATATGGCAACAAAGCACCAAGCCGGAAAAGATTTTTGCGCGCGCCCAAAATCAACAATAGTCTTGCGGGTGCACCGGGTTTTGTTCTAACACGACCTGAGGACTTGGAATCCTTCGGAATTCCTTTACCCGTCCCGGCTTATTTTAACCTTGCTTTGCGTGACTTTCGGGTCCGCCAACAGCAAGCACCTCACTTCGGGTGTGGACTGCCATTTTTTATTCTTGAATCGCTCAGGGTCTATTGATACGCAGTCGGTGGTTGGCTTATGGTCTTCGGTGAGCGCAATATTCGCAAGGACGTCAAGGCTGCTTTGCCTGGGTCGGACGCGGAATTTCTGACAGGCAAAACAGGCGGCAAACCCGGTCCGATTGGCAAAAAACAGCCCGGACAACTCACCTTCGAGGCGTTCGACAAGCAAATCCCTCAGTTCACGGTCCAACAGGATTTGTCCTGCAAGGCCGGCACCCCCCAGACGGACCAGGAGTATGTCCGTGACCATACTAGGGAACTCAGCGATTTAAAAAAATCCTATGCTGCCCGCGTCAACAAGTATCAGGTGACTCCATTCGACCCCGATTTGAAAAAATACAACGTCTTTCTTGCCCTTGAAAAGCACCACCTGGAAAACCGGACCTCACAAGCAAATTATGCCGCCTTAATCCGCAGGGCGAAGGAGCATTTTTCCCAAGGCACTCATAAGGAATTCGTTGCAGAATTGTTGAAAAAGGGCGTACTGAAGTCGCCCATATGGTGATTTTATGGACGTACTCGAAGCGCAGAAGACCAGGCACAGCATCCGCAAGTACCAGCAGAAGCCGGTCGAGCAGGAAAAGATAGACGCGATACTTACCGCCGCCATGCAGGGGCCGAGCGCGGTAAACGAGCGGCCCTGGCACTTCATCGTGATTACGGACAAGGCCGTGCTTTCGGAAATCCCAAAAGTCAGCGCCCACGCGCAGATGGTGCCGGCAGCGGCCCTCGCGATAGTGGTATGCGGGGACACCGGCCTGCTCAAGATTGACGGGCTGTGGCAGCAGGACTGCGCAATAGCATCGACAAACATCCTCCTTGCGGCGCACTCGCTGGGCTTGGGCGCGGTGTGGACCGCGGCGTACCCGCTCCCGGGAAGGGCCACCGGGATACAGAAGATTCTCGGCCTGCCCGAGAACGTAATCCCGCTTTCGGTCATCCCGATAGGTTATCCTGCCGAGCAGAAGCCCGTGACCGACCGGTTCGACAAGTCGCGCGTGCACAAGGACAGGTGGTGAAGGCAAAGCGGGATTGCCCGGCAGGGGGCCTTTTGCCTTCGCACCTCTTTTATTGGTTGCCTTGCAAGATTATTTTCCTACTATTAGTCGTAATATCACAATCCTACGCGCGACCATGGTCTAACGGTATGATGACAGCCCTCCAAGCTGTAAGCCCGGGTTCGACTCCCGGTGGTCGCATACAACCACAGGCTCAGTTCCGGCAAGCCTTGAACTGCGCTAATCTATCGTCTTGCCCTCGTCAGGAGTGAAGCGCTTCGGTTTAATAAAGCAGCCTTCGCGAAAGCCAATTGACCGCTAAATCGGCTGGTGTTCCAAGAAGTTTTCCGTTATCTCCTCAAGCTTTCCTTTGCCTTTTCCTGCAAGCTTCTTTACAAGAAGCCTTCCCTTCGGGCTCACTACTATTGCGTTTTCTGGTATGTCGTCCACTATAAGCGCATGCGCGCCAATCTTTGCGTTGTCGCCCACGGTTACCGCTCCAAGGACTGCCGCACCCACACCTACGATGACATTGTTTCCGAGCGTGGGATGGCGTTTTCCGCCTCGCACGTCCTTCCACCAGCCTTTGGTGCCAAGCGTCACTCCTTGGTAAATCATCACATTGTCCCCAATCTCCGCAGTCTCGCCCACTATGACGCCGGTGCAGTGGTCTATGAAGAACTTGCGGCCGATTGTTGCGCCGTGGTGGATTTCCGCACCAGTGATTGCCTTTGCAACAAGCGAAATGAGCCGGGGGAAGAAGGGCACACCTAGTTTGTGCAGCCCATGCGCAAACCTGTACGCCAGTACCACCTGGACTCCTGGGTGGATCAAGAGCTCGAAACCGGACCAGAAGCCGTGAAGCGCAGGGTCCTTTTCGTATGCAGTGCCAAAGACGTCCAAAAACTCGAACATATCCTTCAACCCCCTAACAAGCGTTCAGCTTGTTTCAAACAGCGCAGTCGAAAGGTAACGCTCGCCGGTGTCCGGCAAAATCACTATTATCCTCTTGCCCTTTCCCAGAGTTTTTGCTAACTGGATGGCGGCATGTGCGTTTGCACCTGAAGATATGCCCGAAAGGATTCCTTCCTCCTTTGCAAGCCTGCGGCCGGTTGCGAGTGCGTCCGAGGTGGTTACCTTGATGATTCCATCAACGTACTCCCTGCCAAAGACCTTGGGCACAAAGCCTGCGCCTATTCCCTGGATTCCGTGCGCTCCCTTGGGCTCGCCTGAAAGCACTGCAGATTCCGCAGGCTCTACTGCATAGAATTTTGCGTTTGGAAGCTTGGCCTTCAACGCCTTGGCAACGCCAGTGATTGTGCCACCTGTTCCTACTCCTGCGACGAAAGCGTCGAACGAGCCGATGTCGCGCATTATTTCGTATGCGGTGGTTTCGTAGTGTGCTTTGACGTTGGCGGGGTTTTCGAACTGCTGGGGTATGAACGCATCTGGGGTTTCCTTCGCTATTTCCTCCGCCTTCGCAATCGCTCCCGCCATCCCCTTTGCGCCTTCGGTAAGCACGATTTGCGCACCATACGCGGCCAAGAGCCTACGCCTCTCGACGCTCATCGTCTCGGGCATGGTCAGGATTATCCTGTAGCCCTTGACGGCCGCCACAAGAGCAAGCCCGATGCCGGTGTTTCCCGAAGTGGGCTCGACTATAATTGTTTTTCCGGGAGTGATTTTTCCCTGTTTTTCAGCTTCCTGTATCATATACAGGCCGATGCGGTCCTTTACCGACCCTCCGGGATTCCTTGACTCTATCTTTGCTATGACCTCTGCATCGTTTTCGCTGACGAGCCGGTTTAACCGCACGTGCGGCGTGTTGCCTATAGCTTCCAGTATGTTGTTCTTGATGCCGTTTCCAGCAGTTGCCATCTTTCAAACATCTCCCTTTGAATTCAACGCCCGCCCGAAAAAAACAAACGGGGCGGCAAAAGGAATGAACCGTAGTCTGGCAGCAAAAAATCAAGTGCCAGGGGTTTGTGACCGGTTCAACAGTGACAGCAGAAGTAAGTGGCTAGGGAGGGCGAAATGCCGGATGCAAGTATGTTTTGTTCCATTGCAGGTTCAACCAGCCGATGTTTTCAGTCAACTTTTTTTTAGAGCAGAGGGAGGGAGTCGAACCCTCTTGAACCGCTTTGCAGGCGATCGCGTAGCCGTTCCGCCACCTCCGCACAGGTATTGACTATGCGTTAAGATGATTTGGCTCTTTGGTCTTGCCGGCAACCCGGCGGCACGGCCGCTTAGGGGCGGAGGTGCTTTTTTGTACGGCTTGCTAAGCGCAGCCGTTGGTCAGAACTAGCGACAACAGAAAAACGAAATTGCAGTTGCCTTGGGAATCATGTGCCTACTCGTTTGACCATTCAAACTATTTAATGCTTTCAGTGCAGACTGGCTTTGCACTAATGGCGAACCGGTTAACCAATCTGGGACAAAATCGATTGCGTCAGGCAGAACGTAGGGGAATCATCCGGGTTTACTTTCGCGTTTTGCCTCGCTCAGCCGCAACGCATTGCCATCACAGCCCTTAATATTTGAATATATGAATAATCATTCATATGAAAAGCAGGTTCGTGTGCCAAATCAGGTCGGTAAACCGGGAAGCTGTCCGCAGGGCAAATTCGGCCATTCCCTGCGACGAGGTAATCCTCACGGTCTCTGGAGCCTTTTCCGCCATGGCGGACCCGACCCGCGTGAAGATACTCATCGCGTTGTCAGCGAGGGAGCTTTGTGTCTGCGAAATCGCAAGCATCCTTTCGTTGAGTCAGTCGGCAGTATCCCACCAGCTGCGGGTGCTGCGGGACTTGCGGTTCGTGCGCTTCAGGAAGGAAGGAAAGATGGTCTACTATCGCCTTGCCGACGGCCACGTCAAGGAATTGCTTAAGGCGGGTGTCAAACATGCAAAAGAATGAATGTAGCGGTGCGTGCACGTGCGGTTCGGGCGGCGAACCTGAGGAGAAGGGGCCGTTGTGGAAGCAAAAGACTGTCGCGGTGCTCGCGTTTTCGCTGGTCGTACTTGCAATGGGGCTTTATTTTGAGTTCTTCCTGGGGGAGGAACTTCTGGGCCACGTGCTTTATCTCGCAGTGGTCATTTCCTCCGGAAAGGACATACTGGCCCGGGCATGGACGTCGTTGCTGGGCAAGCGCCTTGACATGAACGTCCTCATTGCCGTCTCCGCAGCGGGTGCGTTCCTGTCCGGGCACGCGGAGGAGGGCGCGTCGGTCATTTTCCTGTTCGCGATAGCCGAGTTCCTGGAAGAGTACGCAGAAGAACGGTCCAGGGATTCTATAGCCAAGCTCCTTTCGCTTGCGCCCGATACCGCAAGGGTAAGAAAGGGCGGGCAGGAAACAGAGGTTGATGTCCGCCGACTCGCAGTGGGCGACGTCGTGATCGTAAAGCACGGCGACAAGGTCCCGGTTGACGGCAAGGTAGTCCGGGGAGCGTCCCATGTCAACGAGGCGCCGATTACCGGCGAGTCGACCCCCCAAGTAAAGCGCGTGGGCGACAGCGTCTACGCTGGCACGATAAACGGAGACGGTTATCTTGAGGTGAGGGTTGCAAAGGCTTCGGGCCAGACCATAATATCCAAAATTGCAAAGTTCGTCGAGGACGCCCGGAAGCAGAAGTCAAAGACCGAGAGGTTCGTTGACAAATTCGCTTCTTATTATACTCCCTTGGTGATTATCGCCTCGGTGGCGGTTGCAGTTGTGCCCACGCTGGTGTTTGGCCAGCCGTTTGGCGATTGGTTCTACCGGGCGCTCGTGCTGCTGGTCGCAGCCTGCCCGTGTGCCCTTGCAATCTCAACGCCGGTATCGCTGGTGTCTTCGCTCACGTCCGCCGCAAGGAACGGCCTCCTCGTGAAGGGCGGCGACTACCTGGAGGAGGCGAGCAGGGCGAGGGCGGTGGTATTCGACAAGACCGGGACGCTGACGAAGGGGGTTTTCGAGGTTGATGACGTCGTGCCGGTCAACGGCTTTGGCCGTAACGAGCTGCTTGAGATCGCTGCTTCGCTTGAATCGTCCTCTTCCCACCCGATTGCCGCGGCAATACTCCGCAAGGCGCCAAAGAAGCTCCGTCCAGTATCGGGGTTTGCCTCCGTTACGGGCAAGGGGGTCCGCGGGACCATTAATGGGACGGAGTATTCCATAGGCAACTTGAAGCTGCCCGTGCAGATCAGCGCCAGTTCAAAGGACGTCTTTGTCCGGCTAGAACGCGAAGGCAAGACAGTGGTGGCTGTTTCCAAGGGGCGTAGCGTCATCGGGATGATAAGCATCTCGGACCGGATAAGGCCGGAAGCCAGGCGCGTCGTCAGCGAATTGGTGGGGTTGGGAATCACTCCGATAATGCTTACCGGCGACAACGAGGAGACCGCGAAAGCGGTGTCTAAAAAGACCGGCATAGCGATTTTCCGCTCCGGCATGCTGCCGCAGGACAAGCTGGCCGAGGTCAACCGGCTAAAGCGCGAGTATGGCAAGGTAATCTTTGTCGGCGACGGGATCAACGACACGCCGGCGCTTGCTGCGGCGAACGTGGGGATGGCGATGGGAGCAATCGGAAGCGATGTCGCGATAGAGACTGCTGACATTGCGATAATGAATGACGACCTGAATAGGATACCGTTCCTGATACGGCAGAGCCGGAAGACGATGGTGGTGGTGAAGGAGAACGTCGGGGTATCCATACTCGTGAAGGGGAGCGTCGGAGTGATGGCCGTATTAGGGATGACAAGCCTTTGGGTTGCAGTGGCTGTCGGCGACATGGGGCTTTCCCTGCTTGTGATACTTAACGCATTGAGGCTCGGGCTTACGAAACAGATGCTCCCGTTCTAAAGCCGGCCGCTTTTCTTTGGGGGTATCGGGTCCGCCGGGCGCCCACGTCTTCACCTGCGCTAGGCTGCCGCTGTGCAGTCAAGCAACACAGCCGCTATCTTAACAGTCCCGGGGCAAACAGCATCAGGAACCCGAGGATGAACAGGATTCCCCCGCCCACAATCTTGGAGAATCCGGCATAACGCTGGGTAAAGTCGGTTGACGAGATTGCGAATGCCGCGACGCAGAAGATTATGATGTCGTCCAGCATGTAGAATACGTCGTAAAGCAGGATGTAGCCGTAGTACTCGACCCCGTTGAGGTTGGACAGGGCGAGAATCTGGGTGAACACCGCGGGGATTCCCGCGGAGCACACGAATTCCACCGCGTTGACCGCAAAGGCAAGGCCCACAATCGCAAGCAAAGTCGAGATGGTCAGCGGCGAGGTGATTATCTCCTGCATCCTGTTGGCCTGCTTTGACTTGCTTTCCTCGTTCCCCACCTTGCACACCGGCCTGCCCCTTGTCTGGAAGTACTCGCGCACAGCAAGGGTTCCGCTTCCAAGCGCAATCAGGCCGATGATTATCACTACCGGGCGCAGGAAGCCGACCAGCAGGAACAGGTTTAGCCACGCTGTCATGAACAGGAAGTAAAGCGCGCCCGATGCAAAGAGGAACGTGCCAACTATGAGCCACATCCTCCGCCTGTCGTTCAGTTCCATTACCAGCGCAATCAGGTACGCAAGCACCCACATTGCGCACGGGTTGAACCCGTCAACCAAGCCGAGGATTACCGAGAGCGCAGGCAGCGACATCCCGCGCAGGTCGGTCTTGCCAAGGAAAGGCATGTCGAACGTGAATTTGCTGCTGTCAGCCGCAGCCGTGTTGTTTGCGGCCTGGGGGTTCTTGGAAACGTAATCTGCCAGCATTGCCGAAAGCTGGACTCCGGTCGTTGCCTTGGACTCGTAGCCGAGGAGGTAATTATTTCCGATGAACGTCATCGGCACGCGGAGGTTGTCGCCATCCATTCCGTGGTCCTTCATCATCTGGGACATGGCTTGGGCTTCGGCGGTCTTTGATATGTCGTGCTGTATCCACGCAACCTGCGGGTATTCCCTCATAAGCTCGGCATTGAACAGCTTTTGTTCCGCGCAGTGCGGGCAAGTTGGAAGGAAGAAGAAGTGGACTGTGAGGTTGCCTGCCGACGTGCCGTTGCCTTCGGCAGCCAAGCCGGACGCCGGCGCCTGCTCGAACGCAAGAAGGAAGAAACCTATCACTGCCAGTGCAATGAGCAGGTTGCGGTTGAACGGTATTGAAAGAAAGTCCTTTGCGCCTTTTGTCATAATGATTCGCTCCGCTTACGCACTAAAAAAAAATAAAAAAAAGGGGGTGGGGGGTAGTTACCCCTTCAGGATTGCCTCTACAGCGGACTGCATCGCGGAGCCGCCGACTGCCTCCACGCCGTTGACGTAGAATGTGGGCGTGCCGGTCACTCCGAGGCTTGCGCCGTATTCCGCGTCAGCAGCGACCTTGGCCGCAGTCTGGTTTTCGTCAAGGCACTTGTTGAACTTGGCGGTGTCCAGCGAAAGGTCTGCCGCATACTGCTTCAGGTCTGCAACAGCCAGCTTTGCGCCATCGGACGTGCTTTTCTCAAAGAGCAGGTCCGACATGGCCCATGCTTTGTTCTGGTCCTGGAGCATCGCGCACTCGAATGCTTCGGATGTCTTCTGCGCTGAGGCGTGGAAAGAGAGCGGGAAGTGCATCAGGTAGTACTTGACGTTTGCGCCGTAGTTCTTGATAACCGTGTCAACGTTGGCAGCTGCAACCTTGCAGTACGGGCACTGGAAGTCCGAGAACTCCACTATGGTGACAGTACCGGTTTCAGACCCCCTGAAGGGCCTTCCCGTAACGTTGATGGTGGCCGCAGGCTTCGGGGTCGGCTTCTCTAGCTTCTCCGTCAGGTCCATGGGGCTTCCGAGGAAAAGGCGCTTGCCGTCCGAAGTGACGTAGCCCGAACCGGACTGCGCAACGGAACCGGATTGCATTATGTCATAACTTGCCTTGTACATGTCGCCATCTTTGGTGATGTTCGCCACCGCTGCAGTCACGCCATCTGGCGCGCCATTGATTGCAATCAAAGTAGTCAAGTAATCATTCAGGTCCGTCTTGAGTTTTGAAAGCTGGGCTGCAGTAAGGCCGCCTGGCGTTGATGTTGACAATGTGCAAACGTCCGTTGACGTTGAGTTATCTGAATTGCACGAGGTTGCCGGGTTGAATGCCCCATACGCGAAATAACCGGCTATGACGCATACTAGCGCGACTATCGCAACGATTGCCACCGGCGGCACCTTCTTTGCACCAGCGTGACCGTAGCTGTTAGGGTGCACTGACTGATGCTCTTGCGAATGACTATGTTCATGTCCTTCCAAAATAACCTACCTCCAATATTTCGATGCCCAAAGAATGACCATTGCCAGTAATTTCACCGGCATTTGCCTTGTCGGTAAATCCCAACGTAAAAATCGGTGCTGAAACCATACTTATGTTTTTATGAAACCGTCAAATACGCGGTTTACAAAACATGAAACCATGAATAATCCTTTGCGTGACCACCACGCCTGGTTGCCGTTTTTTGAAACCTGGCGAAAGAAGTAATAATCCCCAAGGGCATTACCCATCTCATGGCCTTTGAGCTTCAAAAGAAAAAAGTGATATTGGGCATCGCCCTGCTTGCGGGGGCCGTTTTTTTCGCTTCGCTACTCAGCATGTTCCTCAAGTCCGGAAGTTCTCCCATACGCGAGACTTGCGGCGTCTGCGCCATGGATGAGTTTCTTCTCGACTTCATCCCGATAATAGCCGCTTTTTCCATACTCATCGGCGCCGGCGTATATTATTTAATGTCCCAGAAAATCGAAGTGAAAGAGGAGAGCCTCAAGAAGAATGGGAGCCTGATACTGAACCTCCTCAACAGCGACGAGCGGAAGGTCATAGAGCGGCTTATCGAAGGCGGGGGGAGGGCGCTGCAGGCGGAGATAACCCGGCTGCCTGACATGAGCAAGGTCAAGTCGCACAGGATTATACGGCGGCTCCACCAACGCGGTGCCATCAAGATTGAGCGGTTCGGGAAGACGAACATCGTGAAACTTAACGATGACCTGCGGAACGGGCTGGTATGACCCTAAAAAACTGACGAAAACGGGATTGCAGCCTGCCTTGGCACCACGTTCCTGCTCGTTTGGCCGTCCAAACTTTTTAGGCTTTCAATGGGTGCGGCCAAATGCGTACCGTGGTTCAGAAACGCTGCTTCAGGTGGCCGCGGGCCAGCAATTCATCGCGTTGCTTCTTGGTCAAGCCCTTTTCCAGGAACAAGTTGGAGTCCTTGTCTAGTTTAGCCCGTTTTTCCTCCTCTTCCTTGGCTTTCCTAATCTTTTCTGCCTCGGCTTTCGCTTTGGCGGCCAGCCTTTCCTGTTTCTTTCGTTCCTTGGCTTTCTGGTCGTTCCACTCGCTAACCAGTTTCTCGCATTGGACGTAAAAATCGCCTGTAATCCCGAACGCTTTCTTTTCTGCGGTAATGTGGTTGGCCTTGCTATTGCAAAGAACCTCACAAAAAGCATCCAGCTTGCGGCATTCCTCCTCAATAACCGTTTTTTGTTTTTCAGACAGCCAATCCGTTTTCTTGACGCCTAAAGCATCCGCTGTTTTTCGTATGTGGTACTCTGTCCAGACTGGTGTTTTCTGGTGCGTGGAAAGGTACGCGATTTCCTCTGCGGTAAGTTTATTTGCCTTCAATTGGTTTGATACCTCGGTCAATTCCGTAAAGCTCTAGCTTTTTGCAAACAGTGAAAATCCTAAAGAGCGTCTTTTCGTATTCAACGGCTGTTGCCCGGATTTTCTCATAAGGCCATAATTGTTCGACATCATACTTGTCCATGATTTCTTCAGCGCTTCTCTCATCCAGCCTGCGGCGGAAAACGTCTCCGTCCACGTTCATTATTTTCATCGCCAGGTCTTCGAGCATTTCCGCTTGCGCCTCAAGGAGTTCCTTCAAGTCCTCCCGCTTTTTTGCTAACTCCTCGAAAGTAATCAGCAACTCCGCTTTCTCCCGGCGTTCCTTAGCCCTCAACGCTCCCGGAAACAGGTGGTAGTAGGTATCGACCAGCCATTGGTGAATGTCTGCTATTTTTTCGGGAATGTCGTAAATCAGTACGTCCAATATTTTCATTTCAAACCACCAGCTTGTCCACCAACCCGCGTTCTACGACTTTGCGTGCAAAGAATTCTTTGACTTCGGGGTCTTGGAACAACTCGTTCATCAGCTCGTTCGACCTGTTGCCGTACTCGTCGGAAACCAGGGTTTGGTTGAAGGGAGAGCCGCAACGGTTGCAGAATTTCATGGAAGGCGAGTTTTTCTCGTGGCAACGCTTGCAGAAAACCACGTTCATCTGCTCCTCCTGCTTTTCTTCCTTCATGGTAACGCCCTGCAATCCTAACAGCGTGCTGTCCATGTTCCTGCCGCTCAGGTGGACGTAGACGCTGGCCATCTTGCTGGATTGCGTCCAGCCAAAGTATTCCTTCATTTGGGCTTCAGTCAACTTGTTGGCCAAGGCGGTTGCCCGCGAGTGCCGGAACAAGTGCGGGTGTATCCGCTTCTTAATCCCGGCAGCCAAAGCAAGCTTTTCAAGCGTTTTGTGGACTGAGGCGTGGACTGCCGGGTAGCAAGTTTCATGGTTATTGTTTGAGCGGGGCGGCCAAAGGTACGCTTCCAGGTCGTCCGCGCCCTCGTAATTTTCCAGCCATGTGGATAAGGCTGGTGCGGAGCTGATGATTCGCACTCGCCTATCCCCGGTTTTTCCAGTAACGCGTAAAATCGCCCCGTACTGGTCGAATTTGATGTTCTCGCATCCAACCACAGGCTCAGTTCCTGCAAGCCTTGAACGGCGCTAATCTATAGTCTTGCCCTCGTCAGGATTGAAGCACTTTCAATTTATGAGGACTGTTCAGAGCCCAAATCCGGTCGTCAAATCCCAACCAAGTCCTTTTCCGCACGCGAAAGCAACATTGCATTGGTGGCGACGATGATGGATGAGACGCTCATCAGCAAGGCGGATACTTCCGGCCGCAAGGAAATCCCGTATGCCGGGTAGAGGACGCCAGCAGCCACTGGAATTGCAAAGATGTTGTATACCGAAGCCCAAGCCAGGTTCTGCTTCATCTTCTCAACCGTCGCCTTGCTTAGCCTGATTGCCCGCAGCACATCGGCAGGGTCGGATTTCATCAGCACGACTTTTGCTGTTTCAATTGCAACATCGGTGCCTGCGCCTATTGCAACACCAATGTCCGCCTGGGCAAGAGCAGGGGCGTCGTTGACGCCGTCGCCGACCATTGCGACGAACCTGCCTTCGTCCTGCAGTTGCTTGACGTAACGGGCCTTGTCAGCAGGCTGGACCTCTGAAAACACCCGAATAATCCCTAAGGCTCCTGCGACTTTTTCCGCAGTCTTGCGGTTGTCGCCGGTAATCATTACTACCTCCAGCCCCAGTTGCCGCATGCGCGCCACAGCGGCCTTGGCTGTCGGTTTCAACTCGTCTGCGACAGCGACGACCCCTCTCGCCTTGCCGTCCGAGGCAAGAACCATTATGGTCTTTCCATCTTCAAGGAAAACATCGATTTCTTTTTTCAGAGGCGAAAGGTCGATGCCCCGTTCTTCCATTAGCCTGGGAGTCCCAACGATTACATTGCTGCCGGCTATGCCCGCTTCCACGCCCTTGCCGGGAATGTCAGAAAAGCGTTCGACTTGCGACGGGATTTCCACGTTCCGGTTTTCGGCCTCGTCAAGCATTGCCTTGCTTAAGGGGTGGGCGGATTTGGACTCCGCAGCTGCAATCATTCCAACCACTTTGTCCTTTGAAAACCCGGCGACAGCGACAACGTCCGTTACCCTCGGCCTTCCCTCCGTCAGGGTTCCGGTCTTGTCCATCACTACTGCCTGGATTTTGGATATCCGCTCAAGTGAGGCAGCGTCCTTGATGAGGATGTTGTGCTTTGCCGCAAGCCCGGTGCCAACCGCAACTGCGGTCGGCGTGGCAAGGCCAAGCGCATCGGGGCAAGCGATGACAATCGCCGAGATTGAGAACGTTAGCGCTTGGATGAAATCGGCTTTGGCCAGCACGTACCAGGCTATGAATGTGATTGCCCCGCTGCCAATCGCAAGTATGACCAGGTATCCTGCGAACCTGTCCGCGAGGCGCTGGCCTGGTGCTTTGGAGTTCTGGGCGGTTTCCACCATCTTTACGATTTGCGCAAGCGCGGTGTCCGCGCCGACCTTGGTTGCACGGAACCTTACCGAACCCGACTGGTTGATTGAACCTGCCACAACCGCGTCCCCGGACTTTTTGGCAACCGGCAGGGATTCTCCGGTAATCAGCGACTCGTCGATTGCGGTCTCGCCCTCCACTATTTCGCCGTCAACAGGCACCCGGTCGCCCGGCTTGAGCATGATTATGTCGCCAATCCTGACCTCCGACGTGGCTACCATTGTTTCCTTTCCATTTCGCACTAGCCTGGCAGAAGGGGGAAGGAGCGAAAAGAGTGCTTGGAGCGCATCAGTTGTCCCACGTCGGGATTTCATCTCCATCCAGTGGCCAAAAAGCACGAATGTGATTAGCATCGCCGATGAGTCGTAGAACGTGTCCTTCGAGCCAAGGATCGTAAGCATGATGCTGGAAGCGTATGCGGCAGTAATGCCAACCGCAATGAGCACCGCCATGTTGAGCTTGCGTTCGGAAAGCGCCTTATAGGAAGAGTAGAGGAATATCCACCCGGAATAGAGGAAGACGGGTGTGGAGAGGAGGAAAAGCAGCATTGGAACTGGGATTGGCGACGGAAGGTCAAGGCCGAGCATGCTCTTGCCCAGGTCGGAATAGGCGATGATTGGTAACGAGAGGACGAGTGCGAAGAAGAACTTGTTGCGTATGTCTTCCTCCATAAGCCGGGCCGTTTCCCGGCCTGCCAAGCCGGTATGCTCCATTCCCATGGTCATTGTCATGCTCATTCGCAGCCGGTCCCACCACGAAGAGTCTGCTGTTGGCATCGCGTGGACTTCGAAAGGGGCCTGCCCCACGCTTCCCATCGCGTGCTCGTGCATTTCACGTCCTTGATGGTCAGCGGATTCCTTCGGAACCAGCGTCATGCCGCATTTCGGGCACTGCCCCGGCTTGCCCATACGGACTTCCGGATGCATTGTGCAAGTGTATACTATCCGGGTTGATTGGTTTTCTTTGGCCATTCGTCCTTAAGCCTTGAGTCCCCAGTTGTACGAGACTGCAATCAGCCAGCCTACGAATCCGCCTGCTATGGCGCCCATAATTGCGCTGATTATCCATCCGCCAAAGGCGAAACCGGGATTTCCGAACTGCATCATTCCGTAGTACATCGTCTGGTATGAGCCCATCAAGGCACCAGGAGCGGCTAAGACCATCATGCCGAAAATCAGGTGAAGTACGCTGCCAGTGACGGCGCCCGATATTGCCGCGGCCTTCTCATTTAGTGATTGACCCTTCTCCATCCCAACACCACCTGATTGCATTTATATTGGCCTATATTTATTCATGGCGAATGCCGGGCAAATAATTTGTTCGAAGGGCAGTTCGGCCATAGGGAGAAGAAGCGGCGTCAGGGTTTCCTTTTGGCAAATTTTTTGCATGCCTGCTAGGATAACCGCTCCAATCATGTTTTACTCACTTAAGAGTCAGGGAAAAAATACAATCCCCCTTCCTCAGCATGTGCACGCATCAGGGGGACTGTATTGCCTTCTGCTTATCCGAGCGAAATCGCTCCCTTCGGCCCGATTATCGCGAACAGCCCCAGCATCAGCGATGCCGCGACGATTACTGCAATTACTTCCGCGTGGTTTTCCACGTGCTTGACCGGGCCATATTCCTTTGCAAGCATGTAAAGGAGTAAAAGGAGTATCAGCAGGCAGGTCGCGAACAGCAGCACTGTAAACAACATGAGGTTGTCCGCCAGAAGCATGACCGCCAGCATCGCGCCCATCGTGCTGGCCATCAAGCCACCCATCAGGCCTTCCATCACTCCCATCACCCCGCAGCACTTTCCTGCGAACGCGCCGAGCGACATCCCGACTGCCATCCCGATGACGCTTCCGATGAACATTCCATTGGTTGCTCCGAAGACGTATCCTACGAGGAATCCCGCCATCATTCCAACTGTCATGCCTACCATCATCCCGGTCATGCAGGGCACCTGGCGTCTGAGTGAGAAGAAGTGCCAAAGGGAAAAGGCTATTGCGGCAAGGGAAATGTCAAGGAACACTACAAGCTGCATAGCGGGCTTGGAAACGTCCATTACCCCCAAGTATGAGAACACTAAAAACTGGGCTATTGCTGAAATTACCAACGCAAAAAAAGCAGTTGACATCATGTCAAGCTCGTTGTAGAACTTGCCGTTGAACAGGCCCTTGATAAAATGGGCTGCCCTTTTGGCCTGACCGGAATTGTTGCCCTGGGAATACCCCTGGCCTTCAAGCTCGGCAAGAAGGGAGCCAATCTGCTGCTCAGAACCGGCCTCAAAAACAAATTCGCCGCTTTCAACGTCAGCGGACTTGACCATCACACCGTGACCTTTGGCGGTGCGTGAAATCAGCTTTACGCACGAGTCGCACGAAAGCCCTGCCAGAATGACTTTTTTTTCAACAGTGTTTTCCATAAGCACAATACCTCGTAATTCCATCCAATTATTTTACTATCAGCGTGCCCGTCCACATTCCCATGCCGCATTGGTATGTAAATGTTCCCGGGGCCTTAGGGGTGAATGTGGCCGACACGGTTTCGCCGTTCCTGCTTATCAGGCTGACACCAAAATCGCGCATCACAAGCTGCTTTCCGCATCCTGCATTCGCCTCCGCTGAGAAGTCAAGCCTTACTGGCGTGCCCGCGTTGACTGTAATTTGTTCGTGGTCGTATTGGCCATTGGCAAGCGCCCTTATGGATATTACCTGGACGTTGCCCGGAGTGGGTGTCGCAGTTGGTACGGCCGATGCTGTTGCCGTGGGGTTGACTGTTGCCATCGGGGTCGGCGTCACAACCGTGTTTGCCGATGCCTTCTGTCCCGCGAAAACGAATGCCGCGGCCGCAACAAGTGCAATGACGATTATTGCTGCAATTATCTTTCCTTTTGAAACTTTCATACTCCTTCACCAGAACGTTATTCTCTTGTCACTTGACCTTTGATTTCGTGCCGCCTGTTGCCAGGAAGTTCTCGGCGCAGTGAGGGCAGCAGAAGCCGTACTCGTGGCCGCCGATTTTACGCAGGTAGGGCTTTCCGAAAATCTTGCACGAGCAATGCGTGCATTCGGTGATGCCCGTCGCAAGCGCGCCCTCAAGCAGCACGCCCATCTTGCCGGTAAAACCGTCGGTAAAACGCTTGCCCTCTGCAGTAAGCTCGTAAACGGTCTTGTCGCGCGCGCCCTTGGCAGCCGCTTTTACGTACTTTTTCTTTGAAAGCTGCGAAAGGAACGGGTAAATCTGCGCAGGTCCCGGCCTTATGCCTGTGGCGGTCTGCACGGAGTCCATCAGGCCGTAGCCGTGCATGGGGTTCTTGCGCAAGGCAAGGAGTATCGTGAGCTTGGTTATGCTGTTTATACGGAGGTCCATAGCAATGTTAGGTGACGTATTCATATTTATATATATCGCAAAATGATAACATATATAAATTTGTATATATCTAAACAATGTTCAAGGTGAGCAAACATGAGGGCGTCGTTCAAGGTAAGCATGCATTGCGCCTCCTGCGAGAAGATACTGGAGATGGCAGTGGGTTGGATGGACGGGGTCAATTCCGTGAATGCCAACAAGAGGTCGGGGAAGCTCAGCGTCGATTTCGGCACTCCTGCGACCCGGTCCTGGATTGAGTCGGTGATAATCTCCGAAGGCTATCCGATTAACGGATGACTGTCTCGCAGGCGGCGTTCGGGCGGTTGTCGGTCCATTGTTCAAGGTGATTAACAGATGAAGATGTCATTCAAAGTCAAGATGCACTGCGGTTCGTGCGAGAAAATCGTCGAAATGGCTGTTGGCGACCTGCCCGGAGTAAAACACGTCAAGGCCGACAGCAAGTCCGGCAATGTTGCTGTCGATTTTGGCACTCCGGCGACCGAGTCGTCAATCAAGGCGGCGATAATTGCGGAAGGCTACCCGGTCAGCGGGTAAAGAGGTTAATGCTTATGATAAGGAAGGCGGACATCACAATCAACGGCATGCACTGCGCGTCGTGCTCTACCCTCATCACTAGGGGACTTCTGAAAGTTCCTGGTGTGAAAAGCGCAACGGTAAACTACGCTACGGGAAGGGCGAAGGTCGAGTACGACGAGTCGCAGGCCAGTGATGACGCCCTTGTCGCAAGGATAATCTCCCTCGGGTACAAAGCGAGCGTCGGGTTCTCAATCGAGGACGAAAAGGAACTTCGCAGGCAGGAGCTGTCCGACCTTTCCCAAAGGCTTGTCTTTGGCGGACTGCTTTCCATTCCGGCTTTCATTTTGGGAATGTTCCTGATGGACTTCCCATTCAGGCTTCCAATCCTGTTCGTGCTTGCAACCCTTGTCCAGTTCGTCGTCGGCTTCCCATTCTATCAGGGCGCAATCGCGGCTGCACGCAACAAGTCCGCGTCAATGGATACCCTCATCGCAGTAGGCACCAGCGCCGCCTACATATATAGTGTAGGCGCTTTGTTCGGGATAGTCCCTGAACAGTATTTCGAAACCAGCGCGGTCTTGATTACTCTTGTTGTCCTTGGAAAATACCTTGAAGCGATGGCGAAGGGCAGGGCTTCCGATGCCATACGCAAGCTCCTTGAGCTTGCGCCAAAGAAGGCGACGGTCATCCGCAACAAGCAGGAGCTTACAATCGACGCCTCGCAAATCCAGATTGGCGACATAATGGTCATCAAACCGGGCGAGAAAATCCCGACCGATGGTGCGGTAATCGAAGGCCACTCCTCAGTTGACGAGTCGATGTTAACTGGAGAAAGCATGCCCGTTGAGAAGCTCAAGTCAAGCCGCGTCTATGGCGCAACCATAAATGGGAATGGTTTCCTCAAGGCAAAAGCCGACAAGGTCGGCGAGGATACCGCCTTGCTTCGCATAGTCCGCCTGGTTGAAGAGGCGCAGTCAAGCCGGGCGCCAATCCAGCGCTTTGCCGACCAGATCAGCGGGGTTTTCGTGCCAATCGTCATAGTGCTGGCGCTGCTTTCTTTCTCAGTGTGGTATTTCCTTCTTGGCTCAACGTTTTCGTTCGCCTTGCTTATCGCTGTCTCGGTGCTGATAATCGCCTGCCCGTGCGCGCTCGGCCTTGCGACCCCCACTGCAATAATGGTGGGTTCAGGTATGGGAGCGCAACGCGGCATCCTTTTCAAGAACGCCGAGGCTCTTGAGAATACGCACAAGGTCAAGGCAGTTGTGTTTGACAAGACTGGGACGCTTACAATAGGCAAGCCTGCAGTCACCGAAATAATTTCGATTGCAAAGGATTTCAGCGAAAAGAAGGTGCTCCTGCTTGCGGCAAGTATCGAGAAAAGCTCGGAGCACACGCTTGCAGGCGCGATTTTGGCAGCTGCAGAAAAGGGAAAGCTCCATCTTTTTCCGTCCAATAAATTCAAGGCCGTGCCAGGACAAGGGGTAACTGCCGTGATTGGCGGGAAACACGTTTCCTTTGGCAACCGGAAGATGGCATCCTCAGCTGGAGCCAGGGTCAGTGCAGAATTGTCGGACAGGATTTCCTCGCTTGAGGAAGACGGCAAGACCGTGATGATATTATGTTCAGGAAAGACAATCGCAGGCATCCTTGCAGTAGCGGACCCGATTAAGGAAAATGCGAAGGAGACAGTTGCAGAACTCAAGTCGCTCGGGCTGACGGTCTGGCTTCTCACCGGAGACAACGAACGCACTGCGAAGGCGGTTGCCCACAACGTAGGCATCGAGAACGTGATTGCCGAGGTGCTTCCTGCTGACAAGGCAAACCAAATCAAGAAGCTCCAGTCAAATGGTGACAAGGTTGCGATGGTAGGTGACGGCATAAATGACGCACCGGCTCTTGCGCAGGCTGATTTGGGCATCGCGATGGGAAGCGGAAGCGACATCGCAATTGAAAGCGGGGATGTGGTGCTGGTAAAGTCCGACGTCTCGTCCGTGCCGAAGGCCATACGGCTTGGCAGGGCAACAATGGGCAAGATTCAGCAGGGGTTCTTCTGGGCAATGGTCTACAACGTGGCAGGAATTCCGATAGCGGCAGGATTGCTTTACCCGTTCACTGGCTGGCTTTTGTCGCCAATCATTGCAGGTGGCGCGATGGCAATGTCATCCGTTTCCGTGGTAGTCAACGCGCTTACACTGCGGTGGATGAAGGTATAGCGAATTGGGTTGAGGTGCAGAAAGATGGATATCATGGGTTTCATTAACAAGAACGGCAAGGGACTGCTATTTTCCCTGTTGATAATAGTGGTACTTGGCGGCGCATATGTATTCCAGGGAAGCCTCTCGGAAGGCGGGATGGCTGCCGCGCAGAAAGGGGAGAATACTGCGCTTTTTGGGGGCATCCGCCTCAAGGCCGCGACGACCCCCGAAGGAGTCCTCAAGGTATTCGCGAACGCAAAAGTCAACACGATGGCAAAGATGCCGGTTGTTGAGGGCGACAGCATACCCGATGGGGACAGCGTGGTCATCGGGTTTTCAGAAGCGCAGATGATGCGCAAGGAAAATCTGTTCGCAAAGGCTGGCGACAACATCCTGAGTTTCTTTGGGACAGACGTAATAGTGGGCGGAGTGCTGCAAAAGACCAATACTCCCGCGGACATGTTCCACTTCCTTGACCGCGACAAGTTTGACAAGATTAACGGCCAGACGAATCGGATATACCTCAAGCAAAACGACAAAAATATGACCAAAGTCTTCTACGTCATCGGCATCAACGAGGCTCCGAATTCGACTTTCCGGCTTCCCTCGATGGAATTTGCGGAAGGCACACCAGCTGATTATAAGGAGCATGAGTTCGGGGGAGAGACTTTGTACCCGCTTGTGATTGGGTCGGACGAGGCCAAAGTCATGAGGGATGAGAAGCTGTTCTCAAGAACCGGTGACATCATCCGCGGGTTCTTCGGAAAGGACGTCATAGTAGTGGGCGTGCTCAAGCCGACTGGCACCGTAATCGACATGATTCATTTTTTGCCCTTAAATGAAAATCAGTTGAACTAAAGAGAGATGATTTTGCAATGAAACCTTTGATCTTTGCCACGATATTGCTTTTAGCGGCATCGTTCGGACTTGTGATGGCTTTCCATCCACCAGGCGCACCTGCAACCGGTGCGCAAGCCGCCTTGCAAGGCCCAACCACCCCGCCTTTGAAAAAAATTGATGTGATTACCTCTGCAATAACCGTTCCTTCTGCATCGGCCACTGATGCCGTTGATCAACCGACTATAGTGAAGTTCGGATTCGACGGGACGCGTTACACCCCAAGTGAAATACGGGTGAAGCAGGGGACGGTTGTGCGGCTTGAGGGCGACACTAGTACACTGCGGGGCTGCATGGCATCAGTCACCATAGGAGGATACGGGATAAGCAAACGGATTGTTGCGGGCGACAATGTCATTGAGTTTACTGCAGACAAAGCTGGAACATACCCAATCACCTGCTCCATGGGAATGGGTGGCGGAAAGCTCGTAGTAGAGGACGGGGCCGGAAGTGTCCCGACAAACACGGTTGCTGTTCCTGCCTCAAGTGGAAGTTGCGGTTGCGGCGGTTAGGTGATTTGCCGTTAAATTTTAGGGTAAGTGAAATCGCGTTTTACTAACCCCTAAATTATCGCCTTTTAGGGGTCTGCTCCCATTCGTGGAACGCCCCAATTTTCTAACCCCTAACCAACTCCATATGTATACACCCCCCTACCTGAACCTATATCTCAGGCTGCTTTTCCGGCGTTCTGATTCGGAAAAACTGCCTTATCGTTTTCCTAAGCGTTCCCCTGGTCACGACCTCGCCGTACTTGGTGTACTTGTATTTCAGCTTCTTGTTCGTGACCAAGATGTAGACTTTGGCGAAGTCTTTCTCCAATTGCCTGAACTTCCTGGCCAGATATTCAAGTTCGGGTCGCTTGCAACCTCTGAAATCGGTTACTGCATAATCGCTGCGGTTGCCAGCGTAATCTGGTTTGAAGTCCCAAAGATGCTGAAGGTAAGCTGATTTTTCCCGTGTGTGCCACGTGAATCCCGGACTTTTCGATTACGTGGCATGTCGGTTTTGGTATATATTCAAAGTGCCACGTAAAAACGCAGCCTGAAACGGGCGTTTCACGTCTGTAAAGCTGGTGCCGTGCCACGTAATCGCGTCCTCAGAATTATATCTATCAAATAACGTCAATTCGGTTGTTTTCTTGCGCTTGACTCTCGCAAGGCCGGTTTTACAGAATCAAGCGACAGAGTATATATAGAAATGTCGCTTGATTCCCGCTTGATTTTCAAGCGTTCCTAGAATGCGGGGTTTGCTTGTTTTCGCTGAAAAATCGTTCAGGAATTATATCTACACCATCAAGCGAGAGTTTTGATACCGTGAGCGTAATCTTGAGCGTAAACCGTTTTTGCAAAAACTCGTTTCGTATTTAAACAAAAATAGAGCGTAAATTTGACCGTAAAAACAGGTTTTTCAGACGGGAGGCTTGAGCGTAATGAGCGTAAATGGCTTCTAAGAATTATACACACACCAAGCGCACAATGGCAACGGCTGGGGCAGACGCCTTGGCAAGCCCTTGCGTGAAGGCAAAGGCTTTACCCCTACATTTGTGCAATAAAACGCATTATTTATAAATATGTAAGGGTATGAATATGGTATGGCCTTCGTAAAGAGGAAAGTCGTCAACGGAAAGACCTACTATTACCTCCAGCACACCGTACGGACTGAAAAAGGCGTCCAGACGAAGGAAAAATACCTTGGGACAAAGCTCCCGGCAAAGATTGAGGAAGTCAAGAGCGAGTTCCTTGCGGAAATCTACAAGGAAAAGTGGCACTCCACGCTGGACAAGATTCGGCAGAACAGCGACAAGGAAGAACGCAAGATGCCGAAGACCGCGCTGCAGAAACAGATTCGCGGATTCTCAGTCAAGTTCACCTACGACACGAACCGCATCGAAGGCTCCAAGCTTACCTACCGAGAGACCGCAGACCTCCTCGAACGAGGTCTCTCCCCGCGTTCAAAGCCGCTTGAGGACATCAAGGAAGCAGAGGCGCACGAAAAAGTGTTCTACGAAATCCTTGATTACAAGAAAGACCTATCCCTGAACATCGTGCTTTACTGGCACAAGAAACTGTTCGAATCAACCAAACCGGACATTGCAGGACAAGTACGGAACCACCAAGTCGCAATCTCAGGAAGCCGGTTCATGCCGCCAAGCCCGATGGAAGTCCCAGCTGCCTTGGACGAGTTCTTCCACTGGTACAACAAAGCCAAGGCAAAGACGCACCCAGTAGAGCTTGCGGCCTTGGTGCACCTTAAGCTAGTGACAATACACCCGTTCGGTGACGGGAACGGACGCATGAGCCGATTGCTGATGAATTTCGTGCTGTACAAGAACGGTTTCCCGCTTTTGAACATCCCTTACGAGAACAGGAACAGTTACTACAACGCGCTTGAGCGTTCGCAGGTAAAGAAAACGGATGTTGTCTTTGTCTTGTGGTTCTTCAAAAGATACGTCAAGGAATACAAGACGTATGCAAAATAGTGTTTTGCCTGAACGGACTTCAAGCGGAAAGCCGGTCTACCAAGCCTTTTTCGATGACCTTTCGCGCGATGAATTCCTTGACTTCGGGATCTTGGAACAACTCATTCATCAGCTCGTTCGACCTGTTGCCGTACTCGTCGGAAACCAGGGTTTGGTTGAAGGGAGAGCCGCAACGTGCACAGAATTTCATGGAAGGCGAGTTCTTTTCGTGGCAACGCTTGCAGAAAACCACGTTCATCTGCTCCTCCTGCTTGTCTTCCTTCATGGAAAAGCCCTGTAGTTCCAGCAAGGCGCTGTCAATGTTCCTGCCGCTTAGGTGGACATAGACGCTGGCCATCTTGCTGGATTGCGTCCAGCCAAAATACTCCTTCATCTGTGCTTCAGTCAACTTGTTAGCTAAGGCCGTTGCCCGCGAGTGCCGGAACAAGTGCGGGTGAATCCGCTTCTTAATCCCGGCAGCCAAAGCAAGCTTTTCAAGCGTTTTGTGGACTGACGCGTGGACTGCCGGGTAGCAAGTTTCATGGTTATTGTTTGAGCGGGGCGGCCAAAGGTACGCTTCCAGGTCGTCCGCTCCCTCGTAATTTTCCAGCCATGTGGATAAGGCTGGTGCGGAGCTGATGATTCGCACTCGCCTATCCCCAGTTTTTCCTGTGACCCTTAGGATTGCACCGTACTGGTCGAATTTGATGTTCTTGATTTTCAGGGATAGCAACTCGCCAATCCGGCAACCGCTTTCATAAAGAACGAGCACCAACGCCTTGTCGCGTGGGGTGGTAGCGGCCTGAGCCATCCGCAAGACCTCTTCCTCGCTCAAAAGGTCTTCCGGCAGCTTGTGGGAGCGGTTTTTCATTCGCGGTTTTAGCCAGGCGACTTCCCTGGGCGTTGTTTCATCCTCGCCGCCCTTGAACCAGCGGTAGAACGTCTTTAGGGTTACTTTCAGGTCGTATTTCGTGCTTTCCGCAAGCTTCAGGCACTCCAGCCTGCCTGCCATTGCAATCAGGTCGTCCTTTGTGGCGTCCTGGAAAGGCTTGCTCAGAACGCTTGCCAGCTTGCGCAGAACATAAACCAGCTTGACTGCACGCGTTCTGGTGAAGCCCTTCGCAAGCCAGGTGTTGACGAACTTCCGGATTAGCTCCTTGTTGGCCTGTTCGACGCCCTTGTCAGCCTCAAGGTTTAGGAACGCCGCCTCTAGGTCCCCGGCGTTCCTGTATATCGATGCGCTTATTCTCATCATCCTCAACTCCTGAGGACGAGATAATAATAGATTTAGTGCACAATTGTGCATCTTGCGACACGATTCAAAGCTGGACTGAGCCTACGCCTCAGGATGCGGTGGTCGCACTTTCTTTCCCGGAAATTCGCAAGACTGAAGCCTGGAAAGGCCCCGTGGCATTATTTCCTGCAAGCTTCCTCGACGCCGAACATCCCGCCCCTGTAGACGCTTCCGATTGGCCGCTTGAAAAACCCGTCGGAATCGCGGTAAATCAGCCCGTTGTGCAGGATGTTGATTGGTTCGGCTCCCAGCATTATTGCTGGGTTGCCCTGGTATCGAACCCCGATTTCCTTCGGGGTCAGCCACTTTGCGTAGGAGAATTTCTTGAATGCGGACTGTTCCGACGGCACCTGCAGGTGGAATGTTTCCTTGTATTTTTTGAACTCCTTGCTTGCGGTCTCGGACTTTTCGAAATGGCCGTGCAGCGTGACCTGGTAGTCCACCCCAAGCCGGGTCGCAACCTCGTGCAGGTTGTCCAGGATTTTGTTTTGTTCCTTTACCTTCGGGTGCCCGGCAGTGATTTTCCGCCAGTTCTTTACGCCGGTCTTGGGGAACCCTACTGATATCATGTACTGCATCCTGACCGGGCGGTCGCCGATTATTCTCTTGAACCGGGAGACTTCTTCCATCGCCTTTTCCTTGTTGCGGAAAAGGTCTCCATTCATCAGGTACGTAATCTCCTTTGCGCCGGCCTTGACCAGCAGCTTGTGGAGCCCCTCCAGGTTGCTGTTTGGGTCCTTGCCATGGCTATAGTAGTGCGGGTCGCCGGTCTCGCCTGCAACCTCAACAACCGCTCCCCTGACCAGTTTGGAAATCGTCTTCCGGGCTGTCGGGGTCAGCCTGAGGTGCCGTTCATCCTTTTCCAAGCCGCCAAGCCGGGCCTTTCCGCTGCATCCTGCGCATCCCCTTGGGCACGCCGTGCAGGGCGAGATGTTGACAAAGCGCGTCGGCTCCATAAGGAATTTCTGGCCCGCACCGTATAAAGAGCTTATTGCCTGCAGGTGCGCCGACGCCCTTTCCGGCTATGTTTTTATTGGCCCCTTCCCTCCAGATACCTATGAACGCGCTCAGCCTCCTTGCATTCGCCGTCCTCCTCATAAGCTTCTTCGGAGTGCTCGCCTACAATGCCGTGCCGGGGACGGAGAAGGTCACCTACGCGCCGCCGTACTATTTCATCAAGGACGACGCGCTGAGCTACATGAACGCGTACTTCTTCGTACTCATATTCTCCCTGCTCCTCTTCGGCATGGGCGCGCCCATTGCGATGGCCATCGAGGGCACCAAGTACGCCGTGCTCGTGTCCATACTCCCCGTCTACGACCTGGTCTTCATCCTCCCCGAGCTGTGCGCGATGCTTGCAGCCTCCAAGCTGGGCGAGGGCGTCATGGCCGACTGGTCGGGCGAGGGCAACATATACAACTACTGGTCCGAGGGCATCAAGCTCGCGCTAATCGGCTTCGGCCTGCTCCTGGTGCTTATGTTCGCCAGGCCCTTCGTACTCACAAGCTTCGGCTTCCTCGGATGCTCCCTGGGCGCGGCCTGCTGAAATGCTTTTTATTCGGGCGGCGGCTACAACTCTTTGATGGTCACGCCGTTCCTGCCGCTCGCCTTCTTCATGGACGAGTTCTTCTCCGACATGTTCTTCGTCGCCCTAGTGCTCACCGGCTCGTACATACTCTACATCCTCTACATAAACTTCCACGACCAGCCCATGATATTCGCCCTCGCGGCCATAGCTGGCGCGACTTTCCTGCTTTCGAACTCGCTGCTTACGATGGCACTCGTGACCCTGTTCTTCGTGTTCGTCATGTTCGGCCAGAACCTGCAGATGATACTGTCGTTTGCCGTCTACCCGATACTGCGCACGTTCAACGTCGAGGTGCCCGGCGAGATGCCGGAGGAGCAGCGCGAGGCCATGAAGCTGCAGCAGATTGAGCAGAGGATACTCAAGGGCGAGGATGTCTCCGCGGCAGAGAAGTCGCAGTACGCCGACAGCCTCAGCCAGCAGGCGGACATGCAGCAGAAGCAGCAGCAGATGGCCAACCAGATGATGCGCAGGAGGTAGTTTGAGATATGTTCCCACCAACGTTTTTCGGCTTGCTTGACGACGTCTTCTTCTGGGGCGACATAGCCTGGCTCATACTGCTGGGGCTGGTCGCGTGGTACCTCTACAACTGGGCGCAGGAGCACCTCGCGTTCTTCTCGCCCACGCTCGCCCTCGTGGTTGCTGTCGTGCTCATCTACTACCTGGTCGTAGTCTATCCGGTGGTGGGAATCGGGATGTGGCTGTTCTCGGCGATAATATTCTCAGGCATCATATGGATGCTGCCCATGGTGCTGCCGTTCATCCCCGGGCTGGGCAAGCACTAGGGGCAGGCAAAGGGTTTTCAAATATCGGAGAGTGAAGGTTGTTATGCTCAAGGAAAGGCACAAGGCCCTTTTGAAGGTCTATTCCGGGCTCCACCAGCACCGCAGGCAGTGGTTCTCGCCCAACCTCCGGTACGCCGCAATGATAGTGTGCATCATCGCCATCACCCTGGTGTACAACTACTTCGAGTCCACCTACTCAACTGCGATAACCGAGGCTTCGGGCAGGGTCGTCACCGTGTCGGGCCTCTTGTTCAACTCGTTCATCGCAGGCGCGGTGTTCGGCGCTGCGGTGTTCATAATAGTGGTCGAGGGCGAGTACTTCTTCGGCCTGCGCAAGCGCGTATACGCCCAGCTTGCTGAGTCCGGCAAGGCAAAGCCTGCCGCAAGGAGGTCTCGCCGGTGATTTTCGACTTCTGGGACGACTTCGGCATCGTCGCCCTGATACTCGTGTTCTTCGGCCTCTACAACCTGCTTTCCGACGGGGTCATCAAGTCGCGCCTTCTCGCGCTAATAGTCACAATCCTCGTCATCTACCTCGTGGTGGTGCCCTACGACTGGTTCCGGTACCTGCTCTTTGCGGTGCTGTTCCTCGGAGGCGCGTTTGCGAAGATAAAGCCCGCGGAGTGGTTCTAGGAAAGGGCGGATGACAAACGCCTGAAAGAGTGTTGGCCTATGATTGACTTCACCAACCTGTTCCTCGTCTTCCTGATGATTTTCGCAGTCAGCGCCAACCGCATCGAGGTTGCGGGCGCGATATTCATCCTGCTTTTGGTCCTTGCAAAGGACAAGGCGCTCATCCTGGTCGCGATAGTCGGCGCGGTAATCGCGCTGAGCGTGCTGCTTGGCGGCACCAACCCCATCGTGATAGGCGGCGGGCTGTTGCTCGTGCTGATACTGCTTTTCAAGGATGACGGCGCGGGCGCCGGGCCGCAGGGTTATTATCCACAAGGGTGAAAGGTACTTTCATGAACGCGCTCACGTTGGTCGTCCTCGGCGTCGTCGCCTGGCTATTCTTCCTCTCGGGCTCCAGCTTCCTATTCCTGCTTTCCCTTGTGGTGCTCGTGCTGTACTGCCTTGTAGAGGTCGGCGGGAGCCGCGAGCACGAGCATCACCATCACGAGCAGGCCGGAAGGAGCGGGGACCCGGGCGGAAGCGGCAAGGCGATGGAAGACGCTGCAGGCACGCTGGGCAACCTGGTCAACGTGGTGGGCTCTATTTTCGGCAAGTTCTTCGTGTGGGCGTTCAAGGGAGAGAAGAAGTAAACGCCCCCTAGGGGCTTTTGCATTTCCCATCGGTCTTTTGTTCAATCAGTTTTGAATAGCCACTTCTTTGGGGCTTCCGGTTTTTGCTGGTTGAAGCTTTCCTTATGTATATTGTGCGAAAGCTCAATGAGTCTGGTGGTCTCCTTAATCAGGGTGTTCAATCGGTTCCTGTCGGTGGGGTTCTCTGGCACGGGTTCATTTTCAAGCAAATGCAGGCGCTTGATGTTCTTTCCCATAAGCTCGAGGTTCTTCTTCCTCTGCCCGAAGAACTCGTCGATGCTCTTTCCCTTGTCGCCAGCGCCGGGCAGCCAGCGGGACTCCTCTAAGTCAAGCTGCTCCCGGGCCTTCTTTAGGTGGCCTTCCCACTCAAGTGCATTTGCCGGCTTTCTTTCCATTTTTAGCCTTCTCAGTATGATTTAGCAAAATACGCGGTTACCTTCGCCGGCTTCCCGCAGTGGCCGCACGCCTTGTGCTTGGGGTGGTGGTCGTCGAATGCAATCAGGCGCACCGTTGCGGTGGTGTCCTTGTTGATTTTCTCCTCGCACTCGCGCTCGTCGCACCAGCTCATGCGCACGAACCCTTTCTTGGTCTCGAGCGCCTTCTTGAACTCCTCATAGTCGGAGACTTCGGAGATGCGTTCGTCGCGCGCCTTCCTTGCCTTCTCGAACATGTCGTGCTGCATCTTTGAAAGCTCGTCCTCAACCGACTTCTCAAGTCCTTCCTTCGCAACCGAGTTCTTCACCCCGGTGTCGCGGCGCACCATCATCACCGCGTCCTTTTCGATGTCCTTGAGGCCAATCTCAAGGCGAAGCGGCACTCCCTTGAGCTCCCACTCGTTGTACTTCCAGCCAGCTGACTTGTCATCGCGGTCGTCGAGCTTGACTGCGATGCCCGCTGCCTTGAGCTTTGCGTAGATTCCCTCGCAGTATTTCGCCACCTTCTTCGCGTCGTCCGGCTTGGAGTATGCAATCGGGATAATCACTACCTTGAGAGGCGCGACCTTTGGCGGGATTACCACTCCCTTGTCGTCGCCGTGCACCATTATCATCGCGCCTATTGTGCGCGTTGACATCCCCCACGAGGCCTGCCAGGCGTACTGCTCGGTCTCGTCCTTGTCCTTGAAGCGGATGCCGAAGGCCTTGGCGAAGTTCTGGCCCAGGTTGTGCGAAGTTGCGGACTGCAGGGCCTTGCCGTCGGGCATCATCGCCTCGCAGGTGGTCGTGTAGAGCGCGCCTGCGAACTTCTCGCCGTCGCTCTTCTTTCCAATAAGCACCGGAACCGCAAGGTAATCTTCTAGAATCTTTTTGTAAAAGCCGAGGATGAGCATGACTTCCGCGTCGGTCTCTTCCTTTGAAACGTGCACTGTGTGTCCTTCCTGCCACGGCACTTCGCGCGTGCGGATGAACGGCTTGGTTGCCTTGGTCTCCCAGCGCACCACAGTGCACCACTGGTTGAGAAGAAGCGGCAGGTCGCGGTGGGAGTGTATCCACTTTGCGTAGCTTTCGTACATTATCGTCTCGGAAGTCGGCCGAACTGCAAGCGGCTCTGCAAGCTCGGTGTCGCCTCCCTTGGTCACCCACGCCACTTCGGGCGTGAAGCCGGCGAAATGCTCGGCCTCTTTCGTAAGCAGGTTCTTTGGTATGAAAAGCGGGAAAAGCACGTTCTTGTGCCCGGTTGCCTTTATCATCGCGTTGAACGCGTCCTGTATGTTCTCCCAGATTCCCCACGCGTTCTCGCGCACCACCATGCATCCCTGGATGGACGAGTAGTCCGCCATCTCGGACTTCTGCACGACCTCGGCGTACCAGTCGGAGAAGTCCTTTTCCTTCGAGTTCTCAAGAGCCATTAAGTAAGAGTCACCTTGTTGCTGATGCCTTTAGGGCTTACAAGGAATAAAAATCAGCCGCAAGCGCGGCCGCACGAACGGCAAGTTTTGCGTTTGGTTCTTAAGATTGACTGTGCTAATTTGGATAAAACCATCAAACCCCCAAACGGTGATTTTTGAATGCCAGTACAGCCCCCGATTGTTATCAGGGAAGCCCACAGCCTCGCAGGGACTTTCGTCCCCCAAACGGGGCAAAAGTACGAAAACCCGCTCATGGTCGTGGCAACTCACAGCAAGACGCGCGAATGCCCCGACGGCTGCGGCGCCCTTGGAAACCTCAGCCCGCAGAAGGCGGAGGCGGGGGTAAAGGACATTTATGCAACGCTGGAGGCATACCACCTGGACCCCCGTTCAAAGCAGTGGTTTGGTATGGAGCAGCATCAACTGCTTTCCGCAGTAAATGAAATCAACTTCGAGACCGACGCAGCCACTCGCGCAAAAAGGCTCCTTGAAGAGGCCAAGGCGCACAACATTCCGGTCATAGCAGTCAAGTACGGTCACATCGACGGCAGCGTGGAAGTGGTAGCGAGCCACGGGCTCGAAAAACTGGACCGCAGCAAGCAGGTGGACGTAATCGGCAGCGTGTGCTCGGATGCGCGCGAACCTCCTGAAGTCCTTTCGGCAGGCGCAAAGTGCGCGCTTTCAGGCAGCAAGAGCTGCACCCACCCAAACCTGGTGGCAAAGGTGCCGGAATCGCAGCATCCCTCGGAAATCCTGGTTTATGGAAAGGATTCGATGGTGCCGGACAAGAACTTCGGCGAAGTCTTCACCGTGTCAGTTGACCCCAATAAAGGGGCCGACCTTGCAGTGAAGTTGTCCGTTGCCTTTGCGCTGCGCTACGGCAAGAACTGGAAAGGCCCCCAGTCACTTGTCCGCATACGCTTTGAGCATGCGGGCAAGGCCGAACAGGACCTGAGAAAGGCTTTTACTGGCGCCAAGGGCATAGTCTTGGTATAGGAAGTGAATGCGTATGAAGAGACTCGTACTCCTGCGTCACGGCGAAAGCGTCTGGAACAAGGAAAACCGCTTCACCGGGTGGACCGACGTCGACCTTTCGGAGAAGGGCGTCGAGGAGGCCAAGCAGGCAGGCGAGACTTTGAAGAAAGAAGGCTACTCCTTTGACCTCGCTTTCACCTCCGTCCTAGTACGCGCCACCCGCACGCTTGACATCGTCCTTTCCGAAATGGGCCTGACCAAGATTCCGGTTGTCAAGTCCTGGAGGCTCAACGAACGGCACTATGGCGCGCTCCAAGGCCTGAACAAGTCCGAGATGGCCGCAAAGTACGGCGAGGCGCAGGTCAAGATTTGGAGGAGAAGCTACGATGTGCGGCCGCCCGCGCTCGAAAAGACCGACCCGCGCTATTCAGGAAACGACCCGCTTTACAAGGACCTTTCCCCGGGGCAAATCCCGCTTACAGAGTGCCTCAAGGACAACGTCGCAAGGACCCTTCCTTTCTGGGATTCCGACATCGCGCCCGCAATCAAAAGCGGAAAGAGCGTCCTCATCGCTGCTCACGGCAACAGCCTGCGCTCGCTCGTGAAGTTCTTGGACAGCGTCTCGGACGAAGAAATCACCGAGCTCAACCTCCCGACGGGCATCCCGCTCGTGTACGAGCTCGACGACCGCACCCTCAAGCCGCTAAAGCACTACTTCCTCGGCGACCCGGAGGAAATCAGGGCTGCGATGGAAAAAGTGGCGAGCCAGGGAAAGGCAAAGAAGCAATAAGAATATTTATAGGTTCATACTCGAAGGTGAGCATCTTGGAAGAGGCAGTCAAAATCCGCAGTCTGGCGCAGGAGCTGGGCGCAACCGGAGTCAACATACTGTTCCGGCCAAAGGCCGTGAGCGACTCGCCTTCCAGCCGCGAGTTCGGCCTGGATTACCTGACTCCGGTGGCCTACCACAAGTATTCGTTCAACACCCCGAAAGAGGCGGGCGATTTCCAGTTCAAGCTCAAGAAAGACTTCAAAATCAAGCCGTTTTCCTATGCCGAGTCGGATGAACAGGTGCATTCCGTCCTCTCGGGGCCGAAGACCGTGGAAGTCCACAATCAGGACGTCGCCCTTGACACGAAGACGAAATCCAAGCTGGCCGGCGCGGTTGTCAAAATCCGGATGGCCGACGTCGCAAAGGCAGTGTCGAGCAGGCTGCCCGGGTCGGGAAAGCGGGACTGCGGGGTGAAGTTCAGCGTGAGGAACGGCCGTTTTTCCACTCCCTGGAGCCTCTACGGCCCGAACCCCAACGGGATATACAAGACGATGAACCGGATTGTAGGCGAGAGGTTTTCCGAGATGGTTGTGGCGCACAACCGCAAGGCCAAGAAATAGTCTTGTTGCGGTATTTCCGCTATCCGTTTTTTTATTTCCCGAACTTCCTGTCCGTGGAGTCGTAGAACGCGACCGCTTCCTCGAAGTCGGCCTTGGTGACCTCCGGCCAGAGCTTGGGCGAGAAGAACAATTCGGAATAGACCGTCTGCCAGGGCATCATGCCCGAGAGCCGGTGCGAGTCTCCGGTGCGGATGAGAAGGTCGGGTGATTCGCGCAAGTATAGGTATTTTTCGAACTCCGACTCGGTGAGCGAGTTTGCGCGCACTTTCTGCGATGAAATGTCTGCCGCGAGCTTCTGAGCAGCGTTCAAAAGCTCGTCGCGGCCCGAGTATGCGATTCCCATGTTGAGCGAAAGCCCGCCGTTGCGCTCCGGGTACATCTCCTCTACCTTGGAGAACATGCGGTTAAGCTCGGCAGGCAGGAGCTCGCGCTTGCCGAAGAACCTCACGGTGACCTCGTTGTCCTTGTAAGCCTGCGAGTCGAGGACGCGCTGGGCGTGCGACTTCATCAGCTTGAAAAGCAAGGAAAGCTCGTCAGTGGAGCGCTTGGAGAAGTTGTCCAGGGAAAGCGCCCAGTACGTGAGCGTCTTGATGCCGGAGTCGCCGCACCAGCGGACCGCCTCCTCGGACTTGCGGAATCCCGCCAAGTAGGCCTGCTCGACCGCTATGTTGTTCTTCTGCGCGTAGCGCCTGTTCCCGTCGGGGATTATTGCCAGGCTTGAAAGAGTCTTGTGCATTGGTGCTTGCCCACTATACATTGACGGCGATATGCTGATTAACCGGTACAATAGCTATTACTTGGATGGCTAAAATATTTATTGGAAGGCAGGGAAAATGCCAAAAGTCGTTTTGGACCGACGTTGCGGCAAGCCTTTTTTCCCGCGCCCTCGGCATAATGTGGCAGGGCACGCCCCTGCGCAAGCCGTTTTCCAGGCCGCTTTTCTTTGAGTTCGAGTCCGAGGCAAGGGGCGCGAACGCCACGCACTCGTTCTTCTGCTTCTTGCCCTACGACGCGGTATTCATAGATTCCGGCTGGAAGGTAGTCGAAGTGATGGCCGCAATACCCGGCTGGAAGGCCTGGATAGTTCCCAAGAAGCCCTTCAAGTACCTCGTCGAGATGCCAAAAGGCTGGGCGAAGAAGTATGGGTTGAAGCCCGGGACGAGAGTTACGCTGCGGCAGTAGGCAAGGAGGCGACAGGCAGCAGCAGGCCGGTCCGTCGCATTCACATAAACCCATTGTTTATTTTTCTTCTACCTGCGCCTAAATTCCCCCTTCCAACACAATACCCTTTGCGGGTGTGGTTTGGGCGTTTGAGCAGGGTAGTTGGCTGGAAGGTTGCCGCGCCGGTTGCGGCTGCGGCTGCCGCGGAAAAGAAATCCGCTGGAAAGGCGGAGGCAGGCAAGGATTTCCTTTGCGTAGCCGAGCGCTTCGAGTTCTCGGCATTGGAGGAAGCCGTATTCGCGAAGGCTTCGGCGGAGTATGCGGCTGCAGTCGAGTCGTCGCCCTCAGCTGCCGCAAGCACCTCCACTTTTGAAAAGATAGTCATAGCGGTATGCAACCGGCACCGGACGGCCATCGACGAACCGTCCTCTGGAAAAATCGCAGCAGCACTATTCCATTCCTTCTGCGGCTTCGGCTGCCTCGACTTCCTTCTTTCCCGCGACGACTTGGAGGAGATTGCCTTCGTCTCAACAGCCGAGCCCCTCTACGTCTTTTCCTGCACCAGGAAAGCGTGGCTTGCGACCAACTGCTTCTTGTGCTCCGAGCGCTTCGCAATGGCTGCTGTCAACAGGATGGCAGTAAGGAGCGGCAAGCGCCTCTCATTTGCAACACCGCGGCTTGACTCCCAGCTTGCGAACGGCGGCAGGCTCCACGCGTCCTGCCCGCCCATCAGCCCCGCAGGGGTCTCGTTTTCCATCAGGCTCTTTCCTGCAAAGAGGATGGACATGGCAGACCTTGTAGCTGTGAAGGCAATCAGCACCGAAGCGGCTGCTTTCCTGTGGTTTGCGATGCAGTCGGACTGCTCAATCATAGTGGCCGGAAACACCGGCGGCGGGAAGACCACCGTGCTCAACGCGCTGTGTGACCTTGTTGGCACGCGAGAGAGGATTGTGCTTGTGGAGGACACTCCCGAACTGATGCCCGCGCAAAAGCACGTGGCAAGGCTGGTTGCCTCCAAGGCCGCGATGGCCGACCTTGTCAAGGACACTTTGAGGATGCGGCCCGACCGCGTTTTCGTAGGCGAGGTGCGCACGCAGGGTGACTGCAAGGCGCTTTTCGACTGCCTGCTTTCAGGACAGGCGCGCGGCACCTACTGCACCTTCCACTCCGACAGCGCTGCCGAGTGCCTTGGCCGGATGAGGCTGATGGGCGCGACTGACCACGACCTTGCGGCGCTGGACCTAATCATAGTTGCAAGGCGGATTCCGGTCTACGACCTTTCAGCACGGACAGGTGGCGAGGTGCGGAGGGTGACCGAGGTTTGCGAGGTGTGCCAGGAAGGAGGCTCATTCCTTGCGCGGCCCATCTTTTCGTTCGACGCGAAGGGCTCGGCGCTTCGCTTCTGCGGTTTCGGAAGCGGCAAGCTCAAGGAAAAGATTATGTCCTGCCTTTCGAACGCCGACCACGGGAAGTTCCTGTCGGAGTGGCAGCGCCGCGCGAAGTTCTTTGCAAGAAAGGAGCCGGTCGCGATGGCATTGCGGGCGGAGGAATACCTTTACGCCTAGCGGCCGGGGCAGTGGTGCTTCTTGTGCGGCTCGTAGTGCGTCCTGCAGCTTCTGCAGTAGTGCATCTTCTTGAGGGGCTTGCCGTAGTTTGAGCAGACGATTATCCTGCAGCTCGTGTGGCCCCTGCCGTGCGCCTCCTTGGTCACGAGGCCGAGGCAGTTGCCGGTGCAGGCGTAATAGACCGCAGGCTCGAAGAACAGCCTCTTTTGCATCCGGCGCAGCGGCACGGAGTGGGCAAGCATCTTTGCAGGCTTAAAGCCGGGCTTGCGCTTTTTCGCAACAGCCCTGCCGGCCTTCTTCCTCTTCATTTCAGAACCAATAGGAACTTGGGTTTAGTCCGCAAGCCAGACGAACCCGAGCAGCAGCACTTCCAGGCCTATGAACAGCGATGCGCGGAACGCGTCGTAGCCGCCCATGCCGAAGCCTACGAGCGTGCCGCCTATGAGCATAATCATGAGCCCCCTGACCTTGGAGAAGAGGTTCATCCTCTTGGCCGCCTGCGCGTTGTAATCGCCTGTTGCTGCAACTTTCTTCTGAGCCTTTGCCAAATGTCCATCACCACTGCGGTTTCGGGCGATTGCGCCCGGAATGGTTACTAATTCTTCGTTTAAGACTTTTTGCATCCGTTGCCCCCGCAGTCCACCCCCCATCGCCCCCGGTTCTTCCGGACAAAAACCACCGGTTTAAATATCACCTTGCAAGACTATTCTTTCTGCGGCCAGTTGGGTAAGGGCTATTTGGGGGCCGCGCACAGAAACGGTAATTTTTCCAGACACCTGAATGTAGGAGGTAGGTTATTTTGGACGGACACGAACACAGTCATCCACAGCACCACGAGGGCCATTACCACGCTGGTGGAAAGAAGATCCCGGCAGTCGCGGTGCTCGCCCTGGTGGGGCTCGTCTGCCTGGTAGTGGGGTATTTTGCGCACGCGGCGTTCAGCCCGGCAGCGGCCTGCCCGGCGAACAACTCGACTGACGTATGCGCCGCTACGGCGACGCCCTCGGGCCTGACCTCGGCGCAGCTTGCGGCGCTCAAGACGGACATGAGCGACTACCTCACGACTCTTGTCGCAATCAACGGCGCGCCCGACGGCGTGACCGTGCAGGTTGCGAACATCACCAAGGAAGGCGACATGTACAAGGCGTTCTACGACATTGTGCAGGACGGCGCGGTCGCGCAGTCCGGCTCGGGATACGTGACATCCGACGGCAAGAAGCTCTTCCTCGGCACGTACATGGACCTGACTGAGAAGCTCGTCAAGCCGACTCCCAAGCCAGCAGTGAACATCAACGTCTCCGGAAGGCCGTACAGGGGAGCCGACAACGCAACGGTCACGATAGTGGAGTTCTCGGACTTCCAGTGCCCGTACTGCAAGGTCGCATATGCAAACACCGAGACCGTGCTCAAGACGTACAACGGAAGCGTCAAGTACTACCTGGTGCACTTCCCGCTCTCGATGCACGCGACTGCACAGAAGGCCTCGGAGGCCTTCGAGTGCGCGATGCTGCAGGGCGAGGCAAAGGGCTGGGCCATGTATGACGTGATGTTTTCCAAGGGCTCGGGCGACGGCACCGGCTTGGCCGTGGCTGACCTGAAGGCGTACGCGAAGAACCTCTCGCTTGACACCGTCAAGTTCGACAAGTGCCTTGACGACAACCAGACTGCGGCAAAGGTCAATGCCGACGCGGAATACGGCGCGAGCGTCGGAGTGACCGGCACGCCCACTTTCTATGTCAATGGAAAGGAGGCAGTCGGCGGCTCCGCGATGCAGTCCGCAGTAGAGGCAATACTCAAGAAGTAGGCTCTCGGCCCATTTCCCCCCTTTTTTCTTTTTCTTCTTTTCTTCTTCTTTTTTATTTTCCAAGGCCGCAATCATTCTTACTCTTAATTTCAACCGGGTGCTGATTCGATGGACGCAATTACCATTTTTGTTCTGGGCTTGGTGCAGGGCATCGCCGAGTGGGTGCCCATAAGCTCCAAGACGCAGGTGAGCCTGACTTGGTTCAAGGTGTTCAACGGCGACCCCGCGTCCCTTGTGCCGATACTCCTTTACGTGCACATAGGCACGCTGCTTGCCGCAACGATTTACTTCCGGAAGGAAATCATCGAGATTTTCCAAGCAGTACTTTCAAAGCCCCTTTCAAAATCCACCTACTCCGAAGGAAAGACTGGCTTCCTCCTGACTGCAATCCTCCTTACCGGCGCAATAGGCTTCCCGCTTCTTTACCTGGAAAAGAAGTTCTTCCCGACCCTTGACACGAGTGTATTGTTTGCATTGATGGGCCTTGGCCTGGTGCTTACCGGAATCCTCCTGTTAAGCCAGAACGGCACAAAGGAACGCAAGAAGGAGTCCGCAACCTGGAAGGACGGCGTCCTCACCGGAGTCCTGCAGGGCCTGAGCGTGCTTCCGGGAGTGTCGCGTTCGGGAACCAGCACGACCGGGCTCATCTGGCGCGGCTTCTCAAGCGAGGACAGCTTCTACCTGAGCTTCCTTCTCAGCATCCCCACCGTAATCTGCGCCGAGATGGTGTTCTACATAAGCGGCGAAGTCGCCGCATTTCCAATCGCCGACGGCATGCTGCTTGCAGCGACAAGTTTCGTGGTCGGTTACCTTGCCCTCGACACTTTGCTTAAGGTAATGAAGAAAGTGAGCGTCGCCTACTTTGCGCTTGCGATGGGCCTGGTCATGGTCGCCGCGTGGGCGCTCGGCGCAGGCTGAGTCTTATAGCGGTCGCATTTACCCAAGTGGAAAAGATGATTGTTCGTTATGCCAGCGTTCTACCGCCTTGTTGACGGCACAATTGAGATTGACGGGGTGCGGATGCACCAGACCGTGAGGAAGACGCCAGTGCAGGACTCGCAGGACAAGGTCCGTGCGCTTGGCGTGACGCCGGGAAGCCGCGTGCTTGATGTCTGCACGGGGTTGGGCTACTCCGCAATCGCCTCCGCCCAGAAGGGCGCAAAGGTCACCACGCTTGAGCTTGACGAGAACGTGCTTGGGCTTGCAAAGACAAACAAGGACTCCGCCGAGCTCTTTTCAAGTCCGGCAATAAAAATCGTGGTCGGAGATGCCTTCGAGTCCATTGACGATTTCGGCGACGGCTCGTTCGACTTTGTCCTGCACGACCCGCCGCGATTCTCCCTCGCAGGCGAGCTGTACTCGCTTGCGTTCTACAAAAAGCTCTTCCGCGTGCTCAGGCGCGGGGGAAGGATGTTCCACTACACAGGGAACCCGGGCAAGAACAGCGGGAAGAACATGACCAAGGGCTTCAAGCAGCGGCTCGTGGAGGCCGGGTTTGTTGGCGTGCGCTGGGACGAGGGGTTGCAGGGGTTCCTGTGCAGGAAGCCCTGATTGGAAAAAGAATGGAAAAAAGACGAACGGCGGATGGGCGCGGAATCTCAAGACGGTTTATCCTTCCGCGTCCCACACTTTCTACTCAATCAGCTTCTTCTGCTTCTTGCTCGGAGCCTTTTCCTCTTCCTTCAGGTAAACGTGGTACGTCGTGAACGGTATCTCTATCCCCGCCTTGTCGAAGCCCTTGAGGATTTCCTCGCGCACCTCGCTTGCCACGAGCTCGGTCTCGAAGTAGTTGTTGACCTCGTACAGCGCCTTGAACTCTAGCGCGGAGTCGCCGAACTTCTCAAGCCGGACTATGGGCTCGCTCTTCGCAATCTTCGGGTCGCGCTTCTGCACGTTCTGCACCGCTTCCTTTATGATTTTCTTCACCTTCTCGACGTCCGAGCCGTACTTGACGCCGACTGTGAGCGACGCGCCCTTCCAGTTGTTCTGGATGCCCCGCGAGAAGTTGACTATGCTTGTCGAGATGATCTTTTCGTTGGGCACGAAGTAGGTGTAGTTGCCGCGCGTGCGTATGCGCGTCATCCTCCAGCCGATTTCCTCGACAAAGCCCTTGATTACCGCGTTCTCGTCCTCAAGGGCTATGAACTCGCCGCCCTTGATGGGCCTGTCGGACAGGAGGTAGAACCCGGCAAAGAAGCTTGACAGCGTGCTCTGCAGCGCAAGGGCGACTGCGAGGCCGCCGATCCCGAGCGTTGCGACAAGCGGCGTTATCTCCACGCCGAAGCGCTGGAGTATGATGATTACCGTGATGAGGTATATCGTGATGCGCGAGAGCCAGCGCAGGATGGGGATGATGTCCTTGTTTATCTTCAGGCTCGCCTTGTTCTTGGGGTCGGCCGAGTACTCCTGCATGTACCAGATGATCAGCGCGTTGAGCACCCTCGAGACCAGGTGGCCCGTCCAGAGTATTAGCGCGCTTTGGAACCAGAAGCCGAAGTCGTGGCCGTAAAAGAGGGAGCCGATTACCAGCGGCTCTATGGTGAAGTAGATTCCGAGGAGGATGCCCAGCATGCGGGTGGGCTCCTCGACCGCCCCGACGAGGCGGTCGTCAAGCGTGGTCTTGGACTTGAGCACCAGCGGCTTGATGACCCGGTTGAGGATAATCAGGAATATTTCGGCACCGATTACCAGGCCTATGAGCGGAAGTATGATATTGAACAGGACGCCGATGTTTTCAAGAACCACGAAATCTACCCCTAATGGCAAAGGACGGTTTTTCGCCGATTTAGTGAGGGCATTTCCTCTATTAAATCGTTCGATGCCCGGCAGTCCCGTAAGCCAATCTTTTTATTTTTTGTTCGCGCCTATTGCTTACTTGTATTTAAGGGCTAGAGGCCAAAGCCGGCAAGGAAGTGGCCAAATTTACGACCTATTTGTAAAATAAACGGCATTTATTTGAGGTGGAACAGTATATGGCAAACATCCAACAGTCACAGGGTCCCCTTCCCGAGGGAAGCACGCGCATCCTCGGACGCGACGCCCAGCGCACCAACATCGCAGTCGCGTACGCAGTGGCGCAGGCGGTCAAGTCAACGCTCGGACCGCGCGGCATGGACAAGATGCTCGTTGACGAGATGGGCGACATCGTCATCACCAACGACGGCGCGACCATACTCAAGGAGATGAACGTCGAGCACCCGGCGGCAAAGATGATGGTCGAGATTGCAAAGACCCAGGACGAGGAGGTCGGAGACGGCACCACCACTGCGGTAGTAATCGCAGGGGAATTGTTCAAGAAGGCAGCAGAACTCATCGACCAGGACGTGCACTCCTCAATCATAATCCGCGGCTACAAGCACGCGGCAAGCGAGGCAATCAAGGTCCTTGACACCATAAGCGAGCCGGTCACCATCAAGGACACCGCAAAGCTCGAGGAAATCGCGCAGATTTCGATGGGCTCCAAGGCAGTGAGCATGGGCGACGTCAACAAGCCGCTCTCCAAGCTCGTAGTCGAGGCCGTATCCAAGGTAGCTGACACCCACAATGCAAAGCTCACCGTTGACAAGGACTTCATCAAGATAGAGAAGAAGCAGGGCGGCGAGGTCTCAGGCACCACGCTCATCAACGGCGTGCTGGTTGACAAGGAAATCGTGCACCCGGGGATGCCCAAGAAGGTCGCGAACGCAAAGATTGCGCTCATAGACACCGCGCTTGAGATTGAGAAGACCGAGACCGACGCGCGCATCAACATCAACTCGCCCGAGCAGATGACTGCATTTTTGGCGCAGGAGGAGAAGATGCTCCGCGAGATGGTCGACAAGGTCGCAAAGAGCGGCGCGAACGTGCTGTTCTGCCAGAAGGGAATCGACGACGTGGCGCAGCACTTCCTTGCAAAGAAGGGAATCATGGCCTGCAGGCGCGTGAAGAAGTCCGACATGGAGAAGCTTTCCCGCGCAACGGGCGGTCGCGTGGTAACCACCCTTGACGACCTCTCAGCTTCCGACCTCGGGAAGGCCGGAAACGTAGAGGAGCGCAAGATTTCAGGCGAGCAGATGACTTTCGTCGAGGACTGCAAGGAGCCCAAGGCGGTCACCCTGCTCATCCGCGGAGGCACCCAGCACGTCATCGACGAGGCTGAGCGCGCGTTCGTGGACGCAATCGGAGCGGTAAGCGCGGCGATGATTGACGGCAAGTTCGTCTACGGCGGCGGTTCCGCAGAGATGGAGCTTTCCCTTGCGCTCAAGCGCAAGGCAGTCACAATCGGCGGACGCGAGCAGCTTGCGATTGAAGCGTTTGCAGAAGCACTCGAGGTCATCCCCCGTACTCTCGCGGAGAGCTGCGGCCTTGACCCGATTGACACCATAGTTGACCTGCGCAGCAAGCACGAGAAGGGCGGCAAGAGCATCGGAGTGGACGTCAACGCGACCAAGGTTTCCGACATGAAGCCCCTGCTTGTAATCGAGCCGATGCGCGTCAAGCGCCAGGCGCTCCAGTCAGCGTCCGAGGTCTGCGAGATGATACTCCGCATCGACGACATCATCGCAAGCCGCGGGAAGCCCCAGATGCCGCAAGGCGGCCCCGGCGGCATGGGAATGGGAGACATGGACTAAGGGCATAGTGCCTTTTTTCCAAACTTTCTTTTTCCTCTTTTTAATTTCTTCTTTTTCAAGTTTCTTTTTCTCTTTTTTTCATTTTTTCCTTTTCAAACCTTCTTATTTTTTCACAGGGGTTTCGCGCTTTCCGCCCCAATGGAATTCCAACGTTTTTTATTCAGCCCCTGCATTCTCCCTACTGGTGGTCAAACCCATGCAAACTGTCACCTATTCAGTCCTCTGGTCGGACAAGGCGTCGAGGCTCGAGCTTTTCGTGCGCCTAGTGTACGGGATTCCCTTCGCAGTCATAATGCTCGTGCTGTTCCACATACTCGGCCTGTTCACGCTAATCCTGCCGTTCGTCGCTCAGGCGCTGACCATCCTGTTCTCGCGCGCACGCAGCAAGACCATAGCGGACTTCTTCCACAAGTACTACCTCGACTACATCTTCCAGTACTTCGCCTACTACCTGCTGCTCACTGACGAGCGGCCCGCGATAGTCCCCGGAGACGCGATGCGCAAGGTCAAGGTCTATTATTCCTTCAAGCCCCTTGCGATGCGCCGCGAGCTTTTGGTGCGCATCCTCTACGCGATAGCGTTCCACATAATCGGTACAATAGTCGGCGTGGTGGCGTTCGTGGCGCTCGTGCTGCAGGCCATAATCGTGCTCTTTACGGGCCGCCGCAACCGCACGCTCTGGGAGTTTTCGTACATGTACGGCAGGTTCCTTGCGACCTACGTGTACTACCTGGGGCTGCAGACCGACGAGCGGCCGCAGGTCCTGCCGCAATAAGAATTAGGTTTTCCTATTTCTTTTTCCATTCTCTTTATTTTTTCATTTCCTTCTTTTTTCAATCCTATTTTTTTATCTTTTTCCAAGAGCCGGCTACGGCTCCAGGAACGCGAACTTCTCCGGGTCCCTTGCGAAGATGTCGTAGATTGCCGTGCCCCGGTCAAGGTGCAAGTCGATTGTGGGCGAGTAGTCCTTGGCCTTGATTTTTGAAAGCGGCGAAAGCTCGGCATAGCGCTCGTTTGGGATGGTGGTCTCGCCTTCAAGCTCGAAATATGGCGCTCCGGCCATCTTGCCAACCGGCTCGTAGATGCTCTTGAACTTCCACTCGACAATATTGTTTGTCACGAGCACGCGCCTTCCGGGGTTTATCATCACGTGGCCGTAGTCACAGGGCACGAACACCTTGTCGCCCGCGCCGGCCTCGATGAGCACGGCATCGGTAATCTTGTCATCGATGTCCTTTCCAGCGGCCCTTTTCCTTTTGAAAATGAGAAAATGCGCAACTCCGGCCATCACCTCGTAAAGCTCGGGGAAGCTCACGCCCTTGCGCGAAAGCTCGTGGTAGTGCCCGATTGTCTTTACGTACTCCTGGCCGAGCATCGCGGGCGGGATTACCGTCACGTCGTACCTGCGCCGGAACTTGGAGAGCGCCTTCTCGTCCTCCTTTTTGTGCACGTTGCGGTGCATGTAGTAGAGTATCTTGGATTTTTCTGCGTCGCTTGCAAGCGCGGTGCGCGCGTATTTCGGGTCCGCAAGCACCTCGGCCATGTCGCCTACGGTGCGGACCGAGGGTTCAATGTTTACGCCGTCGACAGACAGCGCGTTTTCAGTTTCGTCCCAATCCATGGGAAAGGAGCCGTTCCGTATCTTCATGTTCTATAACCTTTAGAAGGAAGCGAAGCGGCGAATAAAACGGTTTTGAAAGCGGAGTGCAGTCAGGGTGCGCGTTTCGCCCTGCGGTCTGACGCGATTTTTTTCTTGAGCATTGGCAGCAGCGGACGTATTTCGTGGATTGAACGAAGTTGGCTCAACGTGATTTGCCTTGGTATCCTCCCAAAGCCCTCCTTCGAGTTATTTACGAACTTTTTCCAGTCTGCATCGCAAGTGCCGGTTTCGGCGCACGGCTTCTTGCCCGGCCAGGCCTCCGTTTCCTTCTTTCGCACCTGTCCGACCATGGCTTCGTCCTTAAGCAGGGCGTCGATGAGGACATCTTGCGTTTTTCCGGCTCGTCTTATCCGTAAAAGATTGGGCTTATCTTCCCTAAACACAGGTTTTCCTTTGCGGTAGTCGACAAGAGTATACCTATTAGCTGGTTGGCCATTGGCATCTTTTTGTTCGAGCCTTATGTCATAAATCGTATTCATGATTTGCGGGTCTATTTCTAGTTTGTCCCTTGTTACTTTGTGTTCCCACAATCCTGTCATTTCCACCGTGGATTTTGGCTGGGCGCAGTTTGGCCTTATCCGGTCCTGAATAACGAGCAGTTTTGGAAACCCGCCGCGGTGGTCTTTTGACCAGAAGGGAAGCACGTAATGCACCCGTGCCATGTTGGGGTGCTCGCGCATGAAAAGTCCGAGAACTCTTGTGGTCTGCTCTGCCGCAGACAGGCCCCTGAATGATGCAGTCCTGTCATTGGACGGCTCGTCAGGTGCGTCGATTACGCTATCTGGGATTTCCGAAGGTGAAACCACCTTCAACACATGATTCTTTAGGAAATACGGCCTTGCTTCGATGCCGCCAGTGAGCACTACCGCCCTATTTCTTCGCCTCATTTTCGTCGCTTCGCTGCGCGTTTCGGAACCTGCTGTCCTCATGCCATCACTGTAAATATGCGGGCCCGGTGGGATTCGGACCCACGACCTACGGCTTAGAAGGCAGTCGCTCTGTCCAGGCTGAGCTACGGGCCCATTCTTGCAAGTTGATATTATCCCGCTTCAGGCTTATATTTGCGATTTGTCCGGCAGGCCGGCGCGACTGCAACGCACCGAAACGCAATTACGGCAAAACGCGAAATGACCAGAGGCATTCTCCGCGTTTTGCCTCTAGCGCAACCGAGAATCCTTTAGGCTTACTTACCCGGTTCGCTATAGAAGGCAAATAAACCTTACCGCCCAGAAATATTACGCTCATTCTGGGGGATTGGGGTAGCCTGGCATCCTACCAGGTTCGGGACCTGGTGACCTGAGTTCGAATCTCAGATCCCCCACTCTGTTTTTCCGCGCATTGCCTCGCGGTCTTTCGAATGGGCCACTCGCCTTCGCGGAGCAGTTTCAGTTTGCCTTTCACTTCCTCGTCGTGCAGGTCCGCGTCGAATTCTAAAAAGTCGTCGGCAGGCTTGTATCCGGCGTACCTGGACGTCATGTCTATGAGGTGCGCCTTTCCGGAACGGTCCACGATGACGTTCCTGCCGCGCAGGTCCCCGTGGGTCAGGCCGCTTGCGTGCAGCTTTTCGACCTGGCGGAATACGTCGGATATGACCCTCTTTCTTTTCGAAGGGGATTTTTCCTTTTTGAGGAAGTCGACCAGAGTCTTTCCGCGTATCCACTTGAATACGTGGATAGGATTATTCGACTTGTCTGGCCTATCCGGCGAGTCTGGCAGGTAGATGACCGCCAGGGGCTTTTCCATCCGTACCCCCGCCTTCCGGGCCTTCTCGATTGCGTCGATGTCCACGTGCGCCACGCGGTACTGCCGTATGGCCGCGTGCATAATGAGGCCGGCGAGTTTTCCCGTGGCGTCCTTTTTTGCTACCCGCGTCCTCTTGTGCACCATCAAGAGCTTCTCGGCGCAGTAATCCTGCCACTTCCTCTCTTCCTCGTTCTCCGGCCGCGGCACGCGCTTCCTGGTAAGCACCCAAGGCGCGCTTAGGACCTTCTCGTAGCCCGGCCTGCAGTACGCCTTCACGTTGCCGACGCTCAAGTCAGTCCACCCTTGCGGCTTCACCGGTTCTCTCATATTCTTATATTCCTTCAACCACCCTTTTAATTCGACTACAATTCTCCCGACGGTGTTTACTATGACGATGCGCTCCCACTATGCAAAACAGGTCACGCCCGAGCTTGACGGAAAGGAAGTGAAGCTCGCGGGCTGGGTCCACGAGATACGCGACCTGGGCGGGCTCAAGTTCATCCTCCTCCGCGACAAGACCGGACTGGTCCAGCTTACCATAAAGAAGAAGGAAGCGGACCCGGCGCTTGTAGCTATTGTCGACAAGTTCGTCAAGGAAGTCGCCATACTCTGCACTGGCAAGGTCAAGGCGTCCAAGATTGCGCCCAGGGGCTTTGAGATAATGCCAAGCAAGATAGAGGTCGTGGGCGAGGTGCACGGCATCGTGCCCTTCGAGGTCACCGGCAAGGTCCCTGCTGACTTGGACGTGCGGCTTGACAAGCGGTTCATCGACCTGCGCCGCCTTGAGACTACCGCCGTTTTCAAAATCCGCAGCCAGGCCGTGCGCGGTTTTCGCGAGAAGCTCGACGAGTTGGAGTTCCAGGAAATCACGCCCACCTGCCTCGTATCCTCAAGCACCGAAGGCGGGACCGACCTTTTCCCGGTGGTATATTTCGACAAGGAAGCCTTCCTCGCCCAGAGCCCGCAGCTTTACAAGCAGATTGCGGTGATGGGCGGGATGGACAAAGTCTACATGGTCACGCCGGTGTTCCGCGCGGAGAAGCACAACACGCCCTTCCACCTCAACGAGATAACGCAGATGGACATCGAGATGGGGTTCGCCACCCACGAGGACGCCATCGGCGTGCTTGAGCAGGTGTTCATCAACATACTTTCGCGAGTCACCGATACCTGCCAGGACGAACTCAAGCTCCTGGGCTCCAACGTCACCGTGCCAAAGGAAGTCCCGCGCTTCACCTACTCGCAAATCGTTGACAAGCTCAACGCCAAGGGCTACCCGATGGGGTGGGGCGAGGACTTTTCCAAGGAGCAGGAGAAGGAGATGCCCGCACTGCTTGGCGCCGAGGCGTTCTTCATCACCGAATGGCCTACTGCAATCCGCGCGTTCTACTCAATGCCGCACCCGGACAAGCCGGAAATCTGCTTTGCCTACGACTTGATGTACAAGGGAGTCGAGCTATGCTCGGGCGCCCAGAGAATCCATCAGCCCGACCTGCTCATCAAGCAGCTCAAGGCCAAGGGGCTTCGGCCTTCCGCATTCGAAGGCTACATCGACGCGTTCCGTTACGGCTCAATCCCGCACGCGGGCTGGTCAATCGGAGCTGAGCGCCTGACCATGAAGCTTGCAAACCGCGACAACATCCGCGAGTGCGCGCTGTTCCCGCGCGACAGGCACAGGCTCACGCCATGACTTGATGGGTGCTTTTCAATTATGCCCTTCGGGCTCTCCAAAAAAATCAGCGCCTTGCGCGAAAGCATAGAAGACCGTCTCGCAGGCAGGGAAGCCGGCAAGTTCGGCGACGTGGAGAATCCCAAGTGGGCAAGCGTAACATTGGGAAACGACCGGATAAGGGATTCGCCGCAGATGCGGAAGTCCACGCTGCTCTTCCTTCCAAGCGCAAGCCACGGCCCGCTGCGGTTTGTCCTCCACCAGGACATCCTTCCGAAGGTTGCCGACAACAGCCACCGCATCGTCGCGCTCGACCGCAACGGCAGGCTTGAAGGCGAGCTGGTCTTCAACTGCGGCAGGGACGCGGTCTCCATCGGGGCCTTGAACGCCGCAAGGCAAAAGACCGGCCTCGGCCGTTCCCTTGTGCTTCTCCTTGCAAGGAACATCCCGCAAGACGGGAGAAAAGTCACCGTCCTTGCGGCGCGCAACGCAATCCCGTTCTACGCGGGCCTCGGGTTCCGCAGGCTGGCGGACTCGCCGAAGGGCGGATGCCTTATGGAATGTGGTGCGGCTGAGCTTTTCAGGCGCAAGGATGAACTCGCAGGCACCGGCGCGAGGAAGGGCAAGGTCTTCGTAAGATAGCTCCCAGGCAACCGCTGCCGCAATGGGGAACGAGTCCACGCGTCGAGGGGATGCGCAGGTGCGAAAAGGAACGTATTCATTAAGTAGCACGAATCAGATTCTCTATCGTGCCGCCTTCCGCACAATGGCGCGGCGGTGGCCAATGTCCTTCGGTGATTTGAGTTCCATGCCTTCCGGGCTTTCCAGCAAGCTAAGCGCCCTGCGCGAAAGGATAGAGGCCGGTATTGCAGGCCGCGAGGCCGGCAAGTTCGGCGAAGTTGCGAACCCCAAGTGGGCGAGCGCCACGTGGGGCAACCTTCCCATAACCGACTCGCCGCAGATGAGAAAGTCCACATTGCTCTTCCTTCCAAGCGCAAGCCACGGTCCGCTGCGCTTCGTGCTGCACCGCAACGTCCTTTCGGGCGTCGCCGGGCCCTCGCACAGGATAGTCGCGCTCAACCGCAACGGCAGGCTGAAGGGCGAGATAGTATTTACCTGCGCAAAGGACGCGGTCTCGATAGACGCCCTGAACAGCGAGAGGCGCAACGCCGGCCTCGGCCGGTCCCTTGTGCTCCTCTTTGCGCAGCACGTCCCGAAGGGCAAGGAAGTCACCGTCCACTCGTCGCACGAGGCGATGCCTTTCTACGAGAATCTGGGCTTCCGGCACATGGGCGAGACGCCCACCGGCTCCCAGATGCTGGTATGCAAGCGCGAAGAGCTTTTCAAGAACAAAGACGAGCTTGGCAAGGCCGGCGCAAGGAAAGGCAGGGTCTTTGTCAAGTAGGGCAGTGGGCCGGATTTCCGGGTGGCCGCCCGCGCTTTTCCTACTCCTCCTTTACCACGTTCAGGATTACGTGCGTGTTCGTCCGCTCCACTCCCGGAATCGCGCCGATTTTCTTCACAAGCCGCGAGAACTCCTGCCTGTTTCTGCACTTCGCAAGCGCCATCGAGTCCGAGTCGCCAGTGATGTCGTAAACCGCGGAAATGCCCTGCATGGCCGCAATCTTTTGCTGCAGCTCAAGCGACGCCCCGCGGGTGAACGTGACCTCGACGAGTGCGAAGAAATCGTAGCCCATCCGCGAAAGGTCGAGCCTGGCCTCGTAGCCTCGGATGACCTTCCCCTTCTCAAGCCGGTTCATCCTGCTTATGAGCGTGGATGCGGAGATGCCTACTTCCCTAGCAAGCTCCCTATAGGACTTGCGGGCGTCCTTTTTCAGTTCGGAAATGATTTCGCGGTCGGTCTCGTCAACCTGTACAACCTCGCCTGCTTGCTTTGCGCCTTCCCCTTCGTGCATTCGTCCACCAACCCCGACAATTTTGCGAAAAAATCGAACAAAATAGTATGAATTATTGGTAATTTAAAACATTTGTATTGTAAAAGTTGCCCAAAACATAAATACCGTTTCATCCAAGGATAATACTTCATTGAATCGTTTTGTTTTTGAGGGTGGTTTTTTGTGACAGGCGCTCCGCTATGCGACTCCAAGCTGGGTCCCGAAATACTTTCAAGGGCCAAGAAGGAAGGCGTCGAGTTCATCTCCCTGCGCTTCACCGACATACTGGGCACGCCCAAGTCGGCCACCGTTCCCATAAGCAAGCTCGAGGAAATACTCGCATCCGGCTTCTGGGTGGACGGGAGCTCGATAGAGGGCTTCATGCGCATCCAGGAGTCCGACATGCTCCTCGTGCCCGACCTTTCCACCTACGCCGCACTCCCATGGACCGGCGGCAAGGTCGCCCGCCTCATCTGCGACGTGTTCGGAGTTGACGAGAAGCCCTTCGAAGGCGACCCGAGGGGCGTGCTCAAGCGCCAGCTTTCGAAGGCAAAGGAGATGGGCTTCGAGTATTTCGTGGGCCCTGAGCTTGAGTTCTTCCTCTTTGCCGAAAAGGACGGCAAGGTCACGAACGGCAACCCGGTTCCCGAGCCGCACGACAACGCCGGCTACTGGGACCTCGACCCGCTTGACAGTGCCGACGGCATCATGCGCGACCTGGTGCCGCAGCTTGACGCCATGGGCGTATCCGTCGAGCGCCTGACCCACGAGGTGTCCGCAGGCCAGCACGAGATAGGCTTCCGCTACGGCAGCGCGCTAAAGATTGCGGACGACGTGCTTGCAATCAAGGAGGCCACCAAGATAATGGCAAAGCGCCTCGGATTGTTCGCCTCGTTCATGCCCAAGCCGGTTTACGGAATCAACGGCTCGGGGATGCACGTGCACCAGAGCCTGTGGAGCAACGGCGAGAACGCCTTCGCGGACCCCTCGGACTCCTACGGGCTTTCCAAGACCGGACGGCAGTTCATCGCAGGCCAGCTTGCCCACGCGCGCGGCCTTGCCGCCGTTGTCGCGCCTACGGTGAACTCCTACAAGCGCCTGGTGCCCGGATACGAGGCGCCGGTGTACGCCTGCTGGGCGCGCGTGAACCGCTCCGCGCTCATACGCATCCCGGGGCACGCCAAGGGCACCGGGAAGGCGACCCGCTGCGAGCTGCGCTGCCCGGACCCGTCCTGCAACCCGTACCTTGCGTTCTCGGCGATGCTGGGAGCAGCGCTTGACGGAATCAAGTCAAAGGCCGTGCCTCCTGCGCCCGTTGAGGAGAACGTGTTCCACTTCGACGACGAGAAGCTTGCCAAGATGGGCATAGCCACGCTGCCCGCATCGCTTGACGAGGCCGTTGACGAGCTTGACAAGGACGAGGTAATCAAGGACTCTCTAGGCAAGTTCGCGTCAGCCAAGCTGATGGCTGCACAGCGCAAGCAGTGGGACCAGTACCGCGTCCAAGTCACGCCGTGGGAAGTCGAACGGTACCTGCCGGTCCTCTAGTCAGAGCCCCGCAAGCGCAGTGCCTTCGATGAGCGCGCCAGCTGCAAGGAACAAAAGCCCCCAGGAGGCGAGCTTGGTCACGTCGTAGATGATTACGAGGAACTCCGGGTTGCGGTATTTGCGGTGAAGCAGCGACTCGCTCAGTATGCCGCCAGCTATCGCGATGCACAGGTAGGCCAGAAGCTCGAACGTGCCGTGCGGCAAAAGCCCCAGCACCCCGCTTCCCAGGCCGCCCCATATCGTGTACTGTGCGGGGTTGTTGTGCACAAGCTCGCTTGCGATGCTTCCGAGGAACACGCCGAGTATGGACGCGTTCCAGTCGATTATGAACACCGTGCCCGCGCCGTAAAGGAGCGAGCCCGCGAGCAGGATGAGGAACACCTTGAGGTTGTTGTTGAAAAGGAACTCGAACGCGCCGGCAAGGTCGCCGTAGTAGGCGGTCTGCACCGCGTGGCCCGACACCATCGAGCTGATCTTTCCAAGCTCGGCGGACTGCTGCGCAAAAAGCACCGCCGTGTCGGAGTTTGGGAGCACGAGGAAGTAGAACGTGAACGCGGCCATCACGCCGACAAAATAGGAAAAAAGCACCATGATTATGGGCAGGTAGCGCGTCAGCGTGCCCTTCCTGTTGTCGTAGTCGTAGTTTGTCTCCCTGTCAAAGATGCTGGTAAGGAGGGTGACGGAAGGGATGGCCACGAGCGCAACCACGAGCATGCTCGTGGAGTCCTTGATTAGGAACCCTGCCGAGAATACCGCGATGGTCACGAAGACGAAGGAGAGTATGGCAACGGCCCACGGGCTTGAGGAGGCCCGGTCGGGGTCGATGATCGCTTCGAGGACCATAAGTGTCAAATGCCTTTAGTCGTCAAAAGGTTTTATATCTGCAAGGCACAATGAGATTTCTTGCATTTACCCTACGCTAGTGATGTTCCATGGAAGACACCGTTTCGAAAAGCGCATACATCGAAGGCAGGCTCAAGGGGCTCAACGAGCTCGTGGGCATACTCAAGGAGTCGATGGACTCGGCGGACTCCCCGTCGTCCGCGTCCATAAACAAGACCATAATCCGCCACGTCGCCATCGAGGTCGAGTCCATAATCGCGGACTTGGAGGAGCACCACGGCGAGCACCCCGCGCTTGCCGAAGCCCAGGCGGCCCAGAAGACGCTTGCAAAGGCGGTCGCCGCCTCGCCCAAGGAAATCACCATCCCGATGATGAGAAAGCACGTGGATGCGGCCGACGAGCTGATGAACAGCCTGTCCGAGTTCAAGCAGTCGAGGGGCGGCAAGTACCCCTTCGACGAGGCAGCGGAAGACGCGGAGAAATAGCCCCCGCGCACCAGCAGGCCGCGGCGGCCTTTGCGCGCTTTTCTGCAAGCAATTAAATTGCTTGGGTTCCAAGATAATATCCCAAGTAATAGCTGTTTTTACGCCCCGACAAGGGGAGCGGTTTCACAACTAGGTGTTCAATTTTTGGATAAAAGCAAGCTCGTATACCCCGGCCAGCAGATTGCCGTAAGCGAGGAGGGGGAAGCGTCGACAGGCGCGATGGAGTCCGACGGCGCGGTCTACGCCACGGTGGCGGGAAACGTCATCATCGACCCGCAGACCTACGGCATCTCGGTCAAGTCGAAAAAGAGCCTCGTGCCGCTCCGCGAAGGCGACGTGGTGAACGGCCTCGTGCACGACATCTACGACACGGTCGCGCTCGTCGAGTTCGAGCCCGTGCCGACGAACGGCGAGCGCAAGTCCTACACCAACCGCTTTGCATATTTGCGCATCTCCGAAGTCGACAAGGGCTACGTGGAGAACTTCCGCGACGTGTTGCGCATAGGCGACGTCATAGTCGCCAAGGTGCGCGAGATAAAGCCGCTCGGCATCTATCTTTCGATTATGGATTCCAGCCTCGGAGTCGTCAAGGCGCGCTGCTCGGCCTGCCGCCACGAGCTGAAAAACACCGGCAGGATAATGGAGTGCCCCAACTGCCGCAACCGCGAGACTCGGAAGATGGCTATTACCGCTTCAAGGATGTGAGTATTGATGAACGTTCAGATAATCAAGGAAGAGAAGGACTTCTTGGAAGTCAAGCTTGCAGGCGAGGACCTGGGGCTTGCGAACATGGTGGCGCAGGAGCTCGTCTCAAGCGGCGCAGCCGAGTTCGCATACGCGGCGCTCGACCACCCCATCACCGCGAACCCGGTGATACGCGTGCGCGCAAAGGACGGCCAGAAGGCAATCGCAAAGGCGGCTGCTGCCTGCGCAAAGAAGCTCGATGCGCTTTCGGTCCCGTCAGGAAAGTCCAAGAAGAAGGACTAATCCTTTCAATTTCTTCTTTTTTCAATTCTCTTTCTTTCTGCATTCTTTCGTTTTCCTTTCCATTTATTAGCCCTAAATCACTAATCGCTTGCGTGGAATAAACAGATGAAGCGACGCAACAGGCAAAGAAACAACGAACCACAAGCCAAGCCCTCGGCATCGCCGAGGAAAAACGGGTTGCCTTCAAAAGCGATTTCTTTCTTCACCCAAGGCTGGGGCGCGTACACCATCCCGCTTGTCCTCATCATCCTCTATTACCCCCTTGAGCTTGCGCCATACTCGGCGGTGCTCGGCCTGCTGTGCTTCCTCTCGATGGCGTACATCATAGTCATGGACATGCGCCCCACCAAGGCCGAGACGCGCAACGTCGCAAAGCCCCTCTGGGAGCTTGCAAAGACCCTTGCCATCGCCCTTTCAGCGTGGGTGATTGTCTGCATCATCTTGCAGACCGGAAAGCCGATGAACGTGGTGACCTCGTGCAGCATGCTGCCTGTTCTCCACCGGGGCGACCTGGTTTTCCTGCAGGGCGGGCAAATCAACGCTCCGACTGCGCAAATCAGCGCCTCGCTCAAGGCAGCAGACATTTCCTACGTCAACTGCACGGTGAACTTCCTCAACGGCTCGAAGGCGACGACTCCCTGCGTAAGCTCGGTCCGGGTCGGCTCGTCCGACTACCCCGCGCGGACGCAGAACGACGTCATAATCTACGACGCGGAGCCTGTGGCCTACGGCGCCATAATCCACCGCTCGGTGCTCTGGCTTGCTGCCGGAAACCAGTCTTTCCTGCTTACCAAGGGCGACAACAACCCCGGGCTTGACCAGCAGTCCGGAATCAGCCCGGTCACCGCCGACCGCATCAACGGCAAGGTCATACTCACAGTCCCCGCAATAGGCTACCTCAAGGTGTTCCTCTTCGCGGGGTTCGACTTCATCCTCCGGCTGCCAACTGGCGACCTTGCCTACGCGATGTCGGCATTCGACGCGCCGGCGGGGTGCAACTACGTGCTCTCGCGCAACTGATTGCGGAAATGTCCGGGCAGTCTCTTTTTTAATGCTTTAAATCCTCCATTTATCCCGTTACAAACCAATTCGGAAGGGCGCACCCGGCAAGGTGCGTGTGGGTAACGCAATTTTCCAAGGGGGATTTCAATGGAGCTTGTTTTGGAAGACGCCAAGTTCTTCAAGTCGTGCATCGACGCAATAGTAAACCTCGTTGACGAGGGCTCGTTCGAGGTGTCAAAGTCGGGGCTGCACCTGCGCACAATGGACCCTTCGCAGATTGCGATGGTGGACTTTGCGATGGGTGGCGACGCCTTCAAGAAGCTCTCGGTGGACGGCTCGGCCACTCTCGGCATCAACCTCATCGACCTTTCCAAGATACTCTCCCGCTCGCGCTCCTCCGAAAAGCTCTCGCTTGTGCTTGACGAGAAGGAGGCCAACAAGCTCTCGCTCGAGTTCGCAGGAGCGAACAAGAGGACGTTCAAGCTCCCGCTCCTTGACCTTGCGGTGTCGTCGCCCAAGGAGCCAAAGATTCCGTTCGACTCGCATGTGAAGATGCGCGGCGGAGCGTTCAAGGAGCTCCTCAAGGACGCGTCGCTCCTCTCGTCGCACGTCTCGCTTGAAGTGGCTGCAGACAGGTTCACCCTCGAGGCCCACGGCGACTCAGGCGACCTGAAGGCCGAGACCGAGAAGGGCTCAGCTGACATCATCGAGCTCAAGTCCGGCACCAAGGCCCGTGCGATGTTCCCGTTCGAGTACCTCGACGACATGACCCGCGCCTGCCCGGACGACGAGACGCTCACCCTTGAGCTCAAGTCCGACGCGCCCCTGAAGCTTTCGTACTCGATAGGCCAGGCCAAGCTCGCATACTACCTTGCGCCCCGCGTAGAGACCGTCTAGGTGCGCTGGCATCCCCCGGACGTGGCTAGAATGGCAGCCGGAAGCTCCATCGCAAAGAAGTTCAAAGGCCTATTCTCAGGCATAACCGGCAACGTGTGGATACTCGGCGTGGTGAGCATGCTCACCGACGTGGCAAGCGAGATGATATTCGCGGTTCTGCCGGTCTACCTTTCCTCGGTCCTCGGCCTAAGCACGTCCGTAATCGGCCTCATCGAGGGATTTGCCGAGGCTTCAGCCAACATCTCCCGGATGGCCTCAGGCATAGTGTCGGACGCAATCAAGAAGCAGAAGAACGTGGTCATATTCGGCTACGCCTTGTCCTCATTTTCCAAGCCGCTGTTCGGCTTTGCGACGTCCGCGCCCATAATGTTCATAGTGCGGGTTGCGGACCGCGTAGGCAAAGGCATACGCGACGCGCCACGCGACGCGCTGATTGCGGACTCCACCAAGACCAAGAAAAGGGGCGCGGCATTTGGCCTGCACCGCTCGATGGACAAGGTCGGCGCAGTAATCGGGCCCCTCATCGCCATCGTCCTGCTTCCGCTGATGGCCTACAACTACCGCGACTTCTTTTTGCTTTCAATAATTCCCGGCATCCTCTCTCTTGCGGTGCTTTATTTCTACATCCGCGAGCCCGCAAAGAAGCGCATCGAGGCTGCCAAGGTCAAGGATTCCAAGAAGATGAACCTCAACTGGAACCTCTTCCACCCGCAGCTTACCCCGGAATACCGCAAGGCCCTCGTAATCGCCCTCGTGTTCGCGCTCGGCAACTTCAGCTTCGTCTTTTTGATGCTCCGGCTTGTTGACTTCGGCATCGCTGCCGCCCTGATTCCCGTTGCCTACTTGGCATCCAACCTCGTCTACATGCTCTCGGCAACGCCGGTGGGGTTCCTGTCCGACAGGATAGGCCGCAAGAGCATACTCGCAGCGGGGTACGCCATATTCTGCATCCTCTGCATACTCGCGGCAGTTGGCGGCGGCGTGGAGGCCGGCTGGCTTTTGATACTCCTGTACGGTCTGTTCACGGGCACTGTCGAGACGATGCAGCGCGCGTTCGTGGTTGACATAGTGGGCAAGGAGCGGCGCGCAACCGCGCTTGGGACGTACTTTGGCACAGTCGGGCTCCTGACGTTCTTTGCAAGCGCCCTTGCGGGGCTCCTCTGGCAGTACCTCGGCGCCTGGGCCGCGTTCGGCTTTGCGGCAGCAGTCTCCGCAGTGTCGCTTATGATGCTGCTTGCGTGGTTCCCCAACGGCAACAGCGTGACCGAGACATAGCTTTCGGCCGGTGGGCGCATCGCCTTTCCACCTTTGCGGCTTTTACCGAGACTGTCCAATAATTATTATCTAAAGCCCCTCTAGTGGGTTTGTTAACCCACCAGAGAGGTGAGAACTGCGGTAACAGTTCTCCGAAATTCGTTGCCATGCGCAGCGATTAATGCATTT
>Ga0172381_10000264_pt1 | contig 63989 bp, 58 predicted proteins | sample Leawel6488metaG_FD_119754 | JGI IMG/M metagenome (GOLD analysis project Ga0172381, IMG submission 119754) | Leachate microbial communities from a municipal landfill in Southern Ontario, Canada - Leachate well 64-88 metaG | ecosystem: Engineered > Solid waste > Landfill > Unclassified | place... | reverse complement strand
TGAATTTTTCTGTGTATTTCACACAAATTCTCAATTCTTCGAGTAACTTTTGAAGAATTTCGGGAGTAGGATTGTCGAAAAAGTTCCGGATGCTGTGGGGGCTCAAATTAGACCGGCGGCTTGTACAAAAAAAATTGGCCATGCGCAATAAAGGACTCCAAATCGCACGGGGCAACCTGGGAGATTGTATCGCAGAAATTCATCATGGTTTCTACCCTGAGGTGTTTCAGAAAGTTCAGGTAATGGTACACCGAATTACAGCCATTAACCGATTTAATGTGAAGGTTGTCGGAATTTACCTGGTCCTCTTTTGAACCGGCTATTATGCAATCGATCCCGACACGCGAGGCTGCTTCGAGCCCGCCAAAAATGTTGTCAATGAGAAATGCAAACGATTCTTGTGTGTTCATGGCTTCATGAATTAAGGATTTTATCCCTTAATCCGTCAAACTACTAAAAAGTAATACATTTTTTCTACTTTTTTTTTGTACTATACTTCTATCTTATACGTAACAATGTCGTATAATGCACTGTCAATGAGGTTATTGAAATTTCAGAAGGCAGAAAACAGCACTTTTGAAAAAATGATCATTTTCCAACGCACACTATTTCAATTCATTGTCAACCAATAATTGTCGATTCCCGATTTTTTCTCCATCCTTTGTCCATCCTTTGTCCATCCTCTGTCCATCCTTTCTCCCAATTAGGAAGCTATTAGGAAGCTATTAGGATCATCCTTTGTCCATGCTTTGTCCATGCTTTGTCCATGTTCGTCCATGCTCGTCCATGCTTTTTAAGATAATTGCTTAACATTCGGGGAGTGATTCCACTCCATTAAAAAAACCAGTGACGCAAATTCGTCCAACTCGGATTTGCCTGCAATAAAATATCATTTCAACATGTATATTTGTTTTTTTAGTAATTTGCAGATCAAATTCATAATTGATATGTGCAATTTATTATAATCTCTTTGATAAAATATCCAAGTCAAATTAACCAATAAGAACAAAAGATATGAAAAGCAACTTACTTATTTTAGCGATTTTAACCCCAATTTTGATTTTTACTCAATGTAAAAAATCCGAAACAACTCCGGAAAAGCAAACATCAATTACCTATCCTGTGACAGGTATTTTTGGTAATAATATTCTAAATATGGCAGATAGTACTGTCATTAATCCTCAATTAGAATTTAGTTTTGCTGCAAATCTCCAAACAGATGCAACATTAAAAATTATAATGACAAATTTAAGTTCTAGTAGCAAAGCATCCTGGTTTTTCATTTCTGCGTCAAATCAAAATTGGAATATTTCTGATTATGATACAACTTTAAATCAACAAACATTTTCATCAAATAAAGGAAGTTCATTAGATTTATCAATGGTATTTTCGGACGTATCAGGAGAATGTAAAATTGATTTTTATGAAAACAATTCGCAATCTCCAACCAAATCAAGATATTTGAAATGGCAAGTATTTAAAAAATAAAATGCACATAATCGAATAGGCCACCCCGCCGACAGGTAGAGCCTATATTGCCTTCCTGCCAACTTTACCCCGGATGCCGCATCAGCATCCGCGAAGGCCGCGCCTGCGGGGAACATGCCATGCTCCCCCATCGTTGTATTTTCTCTGGAAACCCGCCACCCAATAATAAGTTCCCAAAATGAGAATTGTTTATTATATTTGCATCATGATTTTGTCTAAATGGAAAGAATATTTGCAAAAAGTACATTAAGAGAATATTGGGAATTACATCCTGACACAGAGCAATATCTTAAAACTTGGTATGATACAGCAATGAATGTAAATTGGAAAAGTCCGAATGATGTAGAGCAGACGTATGCAAATGCAAATATTCTAAAGAATAGTAGGATAGTTTTTAATATAAAGGGCAATTTTTATAGGATCGTTGCCAAATTTAATTATGAGAAACAATGGATTTTTATCCGATTCATAGGGGCTCATAATGAATATGATAAGATTGATTCAAGCACAATTTAAAAATATTTGGCTATGAATATAAAACCGATAAAAACAGAAGCTGATTATAAAAATGCACTAAAAAGATTAGAACTGATCTTTGATTCGGCTATTGGGACACCTGAAAGTGACGAAGCCGATATTCTTGGTCTAATGATTGATGAATATGAAAAGAAACATTATCCAATTGAAGCACCAGACCCGATTGAAGCAATAAAGATTAGAATGGAAGAGATGCATTTGAAACAAGTTGATTTGGTTGATGCGATTGGCGGAAAAAGCAGGGTTTCCGAGATTTTAAACCGAAAACGTAAATTGACCGTTGATATGATTCGAAATTTGAACAGGCGATTAAATTTATCACCAGGACTTTTAATAAATGATTATCAACTGACGAGATAAAAGTTGAATTTTATGTGCCAGAATTTTAGCGTTGACGATATTGAAAAAGTGAAGGAACTCACGAAGATAAGACAAAGAAACAATGATTTCAGTTGGATGCTTTGCGATTATCTAAACAATAATCCGTGCTTTATCACAAAAGAGCTGATGGAATGTTTCAACAGCAGCGGCTCTCTGTCGGAAGAAACTATATATTTTGCATTGTTGACAAGTTTTTGCGGACTTGACACCGAAAACAATGAACGAGACAAACAATTGGCTCGTGATTATTTTTGCAGGGCGATTAAAAAACTGGAAACAAAATCATACGTCAATAATCCTTACTATCGAAACATTCTGATTCCGGAAGTAAAGTTCGGCAATTGGGAGTTAAAGTACCAAAAATACAAGCCTTACGAAACTTTTATTTACAATGATCTTGTTTTGGATACAGATTTTAAAGAAATTCCACGTATTGGTTTTTTCAATGAAGAATTACGATTTCCGGCTATTATGGAAAATGATCACGAATGGATGGCTATCAAACCAAACGAGATAGAAACCATGCAACCAGCCATCGACATTGTTGAAGGCGAGGTGGTTACATTCGGACTCGGACTCGGATACTTTGTCTATATGGCTTCAATTAAAAAAAGGGTGCAACACATTACAGTTGTTGAACGCAACAACGAAGTCATTCAACTTTTTAAACGTTATATACTTCCACAATTTCAAGAGAAAGAAAAAGTGGAGATCATTTCCGTTGATGCTTATGAATATACCGAGAAACAAATGCCAGACAAAAAATTTGACTATGCATTTGTTGATTTATGGCATGACGTATCGGATGGTTTTGACATATATATCAAAATAAAAAAGATGGAACATTTTAGCCCCAAAACTAAATTTTTATATTGGATTGAAGATTCATTGCTTTCCTGCTTTCGATGGAAGATTTTTGATTGGGTAATTAAAAACGCACATTCCTATGCAGAAATTGAAAAATGCCTAAGCAACTCGTTTTTGCAAAAACTCGCAACAACTAAAAACATTTGTGACCTAAACAAATTAACTGATCATGATTGATTATACAAACAGCAACATTGAAGCAGTGGCAGTCCACAGCATCGGAAATAAGACCAATGGTGAAGAACTTCGCCTTTCAAAATCGTTACTCAACACATCTGGTCTGAAGGTAAGAGAATTGCTTTTAAAATTTTTTCTATCTCCATTTTCCGATCCCGAGTTTTATTCCTTCAGTTTTACGAATGATGATTTTACCTTGAATCCTTTGTTCAACTTTACTTCGCAGATTTTTAATACTGCCAAATCGTTGTATGAAAACTCGGTAAATGTTGCAAAACATCTTTATGAACTTTCCATACATCCTCAAATAAAATCAGGAGACCTTTTTATTGCCTACCTCTCTGATATAAAATTTGAAGACAGATCGATTGATGCAATTGGAATTTTCAAATCTGAAAACAGACAATCATTTCTAAAATTGGATAGCAGCGAAGAAGATTTTATAATTCAGTATGATGATGGAATTAACATTGACAAACTTGACAAGGGGTGTTTAATTTTGAACACCGATAAAGATTCCGGATATAAAATTTGCATCGTTGATAAATCAAATAAATCTGTTGAAGCCCAATACTGGAAAGACACTTTTCTACAACTTAAATCGTGTTGCGATGATTACCATCATACAAAGGAGTTTATGAATATTACCAAGAACTTCGTCACCAAACAAATTTCAGAAGAATTTGAATTAAGCAAAGCCGATAAAATCGATTTCCTGAACCGTTCAGTTGGGTATTTCAAGAATCATGAGAATTTTGACAAGAAAGAATTTGAGGAAGAAGTATTTCAAGATACAGAAATTATAAAATCATTTAGCAACTTCGATTCGGCATACAGAAAAACAAACGACATTGAATTAGCAGACAGCTTTGAAATATCGCCGAAGGCTGTGAAAAAGCAAGAAAGGGTTTTTAAAAGCGTTTTGAAGTTGGATAAAAACTTTCACATTTATATTCATGGGGACAGACAGCTTATTGAGCAAGGAGTAGAACAAGATGGAAGGAAATATTATAAAATCTATTACAAGGACGAAAGTTGAGACATTTTGCCCTTTGATTTTTTAACGGTACTTTTGTATCAAATCGTACGGTATGTCAGAAATTCTGCTCGTCATTCTTGGCATTGTGCTCATAAGCGGTTTTGTCTTGCTCTATCTCAGGATAATCAAAACAGCCCATCCCGGGTCCGTTGCTGAATTGGATCAGCTCAAATCACAAATTGAAACCCTTGCTGCCGATAAACGTGTTCTTGAAGAACAGGGAAGAATGCTCTCGGAACAATTGGAGTCGGTAAAAAAACTAATGTCGGTGAAAGAGGCTGACATACTCGAACTAAACCGCCAGCTTTCATCCAAAACAACCGAGTACAACAACATTCTGGAAAAGCTCCGGGAACAAAAAGCAGACCTCGAAAAGCTGAATGAACGCTTCCGGATTGAATTTAAAAACCTGGCCAATGAGATTCTGGAAGAGAAAACCCAGAAATTTACCGACCAGAACCATATCAAACTGAATGAGATCCTTAAACCCTTAGGCGAAAAGATCCGCGACTTTGAGAAAAAAGTGGAAGACACATACGACAAAGAATCAAAACAACGGTTTTCTTTGGAAAAAGAGATTAAAACTCTGGCCGAACTGAATCAGCAAATCAGTACCGATGCAAAAAACCTCACTACTGCTCTGAAATCCGACACCAAAAAACAGGGCAACTGGGGAGAACTGGTCCTCGAAAGGGTTCTCGAAAGCTCAGGATTGGTTAAAGGTCTCGAATATATGCGGGAATTTTCCACCCGGTCGGAGCAGGGTGATATTTACCGGCCCGATGTGATCATTAACCTCCCCGATAACAAGCACATCATCGTGGATTCAAAGGTTTCGCTTGTTGCTTACAACGATTTTGTGGCAGCCGAAACGCTGGAGGAGAAGGAAAAGCAGATGAAACTTCACCTGCTCTCTATCCGCAACCATGTAAAAATTCTTAGCGAAAAAAACTATCAGAACCTTGATGTCCTCGACACCCCCGATTACGTATTGCTTTTCATCCCCATCGAATCTTCCTTTAGTGTAGCAGTTCAAAGTGATGCGGAATTATTTTCATACGCCTGGGAACGAAATGTGGTGATCGTGAGTCCGACTACCTTGTTAGCTACTTTGAAAACTGTTTCTTCCATTTGGAAGCATGAAAAACAAACCCAGAATGCCATCGAGATTGCTCGTCAGGGAGGATTGCTTTACGACAAATTCGTCTCCTTTCTGTCTGATCTGGAAAAAATAGGAAACCAACTGGATACCGTAAAAAAAACTTACGACGAAGCCCATAAAAAGATATCCTCCGGAACCGGGAATCTGGTTGGAAGGGTAGAAAAATTAAAAGAGCTGGGGGCCAAAACGAGTAAAGATATCCCGAAAAAACTGATGGATAAATCAGATGATTTGAATAGCGAAATATGAAAAAAGAAACATACATTTATGGCATTCGTCCTGCAATTGAAGCCATCAAATCGGGGAAAGAGCTGGAAAAGATTTTCCTGCAAAATGGTTTGAAAGGAGAAGGTTTCCGCGAATTATTCGACTTGATAAGAACGCTGGAGATCCCGTTTCAGTTCGTTCCCATTGAAAAACTCAACCGGTTATCCCGACAGAATCACCAGGGGGTGATCTCTTATGTTTCGGAGATCACCTATCAAAGGATTGAGGATTTGATCCCTTTTGTTTTTGAGCAAGGGCGTATGCCGCTGTTTCTTATCCTCGACCGCGTGACCGATGTGCGTAATGTCGGCGCTATTGCCCGTACGGCTGAATGTGCCGGGGTAGATGGACTGATTCTGCCTGCCAGAGGTTCTGCACAAATCAACTCCGATGCCATCAAGACCTCAGCGGGGGCGCTCTATAAGCTCCCGGTGGTTCGGTCGCAAAACATCAAAGAGACCATTGAATTCATGAAAAACAGCGGGCTTTCCATTATAGCAGCTTCTGAAAAGACCCCAAATGACTATACTGAGGCAGATTATAATAAACCGATGGCTCTGATCATGGGTTCCGAAGGGGAAGGCATTTCGGAAGAGTATCTCAAACTTACAGATAAGGTGGTACGAATCCCGGTATTGGGAGAAATTGAATCATTAAATGTTTCGGTTGCTTCCGGAGTTATCTTATTTGAAGCGCTCCGTCAACGCCGGATGAAATAATATTGGCATGAAATACCTCTACAAATACACCCCGGAGTTCGTTCTGATTTTTTACATCCTGCTCTTTATCGGATTCAAATCTCCCGAACGAAGCTGGGACCGGATCATCAACAGCGATGGAAAGGGCTATTATGCATACCTGCCTGCCATTTTCATTTATCACGATCTGCAATATAAGTTTGTGGAACAATATGAAGCCCAATATTACCCGGCAAACAAATCTGTCTTCAAGGAATTCAGAAACCAGGCAGGTTCCCGCACTGTCAATAAATATTTCCCGGGACTCGCCATCCTTTGGCTGCCTTTTTTTCTGTTCGGTCACCTAATGGCTTACCTGGAGATTTTTCCACAGGATGGTTATTCCCTCCCCTATCAATATGCCATTGCTTTTTCAGCCTTGCTTTTCCTCTGGCTGGGGGCACGATGGCTGCAACGGCTTCTGAAGAAGTTCGGCTCCGGTGAAAAGCGGGCGGCCTTCCTCACCCTCACTATTATTCTGGGAACAAACCTGATCTTTTATAGCATTGTAGAGCCTTCCATGACCCATGTTTATTCATTTGCACTAATCACGGGATTTTGCTGTACTTGTTACAATCTCTTTCACGATTACCGGCCCAAATGGTTTATCCGTTCCCTCTTTTTACTGGTTCTGATTTTTCTGATCCGTCCCACCAATGGACTGATCGTTTTATTGGTTCCATTCCTGGCCGGGAGCTGGACGCAATTGCGAACCACCTTCCAAAAGGTTATTTCTGAAAAAATGACCCTGATCCGCGGCATCATCCCGGCGCTGATATTAATCTCGGTTCCCTTACTTCTTTGGCACATGCAAACCGGGAAATGGCTGGTATATACCTATTGCGGAGAAAAACTTTCTTTCTTCCATCCTCATGCCCTGCAATTGCTTTTTAGTTATAACCGCGGATGGTTTATCTATACCCCGATTGCTTTTATTTCGCTCATTGGATTGATTGGTCTCTTTAAACAAAACCGGTTCCGCTTTTATTGGCTGACTGGGTTCCTGATCATTTTTATCTATGTTTCTTCCTGCTGGTGGGTTTGGTATTATGCCTCCAAATGCGGTCAGCGGATCTTTGTCGACATCTACCCACTTGTGGCGTTACTTCTTTTATTCCTTTTTCAATCTTTAAAATCCAGGATGTGGAGAGGATTGCTTACTACGGTTCTTGTATTGCTGATTGGGCTAAACCTGCTTCAATTTTATCAGCATACCCGATGGATATTTCCTCCCTACAACATCAGCAAGGCGATGTACTGGGATTCGTTTTTTAGTTTGAATCAAAAGGCCAAAGTATATCTTCCCGAACAGGGCATTGCGTCTCAAAAAATCTTCTCAAATGATATGGAAACCGATCGGGGACCAGCCTGGATGAATCCACGTACCCGTTATGATTCTGTTTTTCATCAAGGACATTGGTCTTCCCGTGCAGATAAAAAGATCCCATACAGCCTTGGGTTGGAAACCGGTTTGGATTCGTTGTTTACAACAGGGAACAGACTTATCCGGATCGAGGCCTGGGTTCTGGCACCGAAAGAGATGACGGAAGCAACATTGGTGGTAGATTATCAGTCAGAAGGAAAGAGTTTAAGCTATAATCAATTCATCCTTGAAAAGTTTGTTCCGGCAGATCAATGGACAAAGATAGAAGCTGCTTTTTATGTACCCCGCGATTTGCCTGGAAAAGGGACGGCAAAAGTTTACTTTTTCAATCCATCGCCATTATATAAGTTGTATGTTGACGATTTGAAAATCGGTTTTATTTCGATGAAAGATGAGCCCGATTATCGGAAAATTGAAGGGATCCTGATGCCGGAAAAAATAAAGTTATAAAGCAAGAAACAGGTAAGATGTATATATTAAAGATCAGGGGGACAAAAAAGATTCCGGATTATATTCAGATCCGGGATGAAAATTTTTCGTTGATTGCATATTTTAAAGCGAACAATCCAAAAACGGCTTTATCGCATTGCAACCTGCTTGAAAAAACGGATAAGATTCTCCAGATCGCTAATGAGCTTGATTATGGTCAAATCAGGAAACTGGAATTTTAATCGGAAAACCTTATAACATGACGGCTGAAAGCAGTATTGAACTCGACAGGGTTTCAGTTTATCAGAATGAAAATCTCATTCTGGCCAATATTACCCTAAATATTTGCAAGGGTGAATTTCTTTATTTGATTGGGAAAACCGGTACTGGAAAAAGCAGTTTATTGAAGACAATTTACGCAGAATTACCGGTCCGTGTCGGAATTGCCCGGGTTGCCGGTTTTGATTTGCGGAAGTTACGTACAAGAGATGTTCCCTATTTAAGACGAAAATTGGGAATTGTTTTTCAGGATTTTCAATTGTTAATGGACCGATCGGTCAATGAAAATCTGTTTTTTGTTATGCGGGCTACCGGATGGAAAGACAAACGGGAGATGCAAAAACGTTTGTTGGAAGTGTTAGCCAAGGTAAATCTTGGGAATAAAGGGGGAAAGATGCCCCATCAGTTATCGGGGGGAGAACAGCAACGGGTAGCCATTGCCCGTGCTTTGGTTAACGACCCGGAAGTAATTCTGGCAGATGAACCTACCGGGAACCTTGACCCGGAAAGTTCCGAAGGAATAATCAGTTTGTTGATGGATATTTCAAAAACAGGCCGGGCTGTAATAATGGCGACCCATAATTATACCTTTTTCGATAGATATCCAGCCCGGACACTGATGTGTGAACATGGAAAAGTAGTCCCTTTTAATCCCCAAGAGTAGCAACCATCACAGCTTTGATGGTATGCAATCGGTTTTCAGCCTCATCAAATACCACAGAAGCGGGCGATTCAAATACATCCTCTGTCACTTCAAGACCATTCAGACCATATTTCTTAAAGATATCAAATCCCACTTCGGTATCTTTATTGTGAAATGCAGGGAGGCAATGCATGAACTTCACTTTTGGGTTACCCGTTTTCTGTATCAGGGCAGCATTAACCTGGTAAGGGAGCATTTCCTTGATACGCTCTTCCCAAAGTTCCTTGGCTTCGCCCATCGATAACCAAACATCGGTATAAACAAAATCTACGCCCTTAACCCCCTTTTCAACATCTTCAGTTAAGGTGATCTTTGCTCCAGTTTCTTTGGCAATTTCTTTACATTGATCCAACAATCGCTGTTCCGGCCAATATTTTTTCGGCGCACAGGCGCGAAAATCCATTCCCATTTTTGAAGCGCCTACCATCAGAGAATTGCCCATGTTATTACGGGCATCGCCACAATAAACAAAGGAGACCTGGTGTAAGGGTTTATCGGAATATTCGATCATAGTGAGAAAATCGGCCAGAATCTGTGTGGGATGAAATTCATTGGTCAGCCCGTTCCATACCGGAACGCCAGCATATTTACCCAACTCTTCAACAATGGTTTGACCAAAGCCACGATACTCGATCCCATTATACATACGCCCCAATACTCTGGCGGTATCCTTCATGGTTTCCTTTTTGCCAATATGCGACCCTTCCGGCCCCAGGTAGGTAACCCGGGCCCCCTGATCAAAAGCGGCCGTTTCAAAAGCACAACGTGTGCGGGTAGAAGCTTTTTCAAAAATCAGGGCAATATTCTTTCCCTTCAGCCGAGGTTGTTCGGTGCCAGTATATTTTGCTTTTTTAAGATCCTGAGCAAGATCCAATAAAAACATAATTTCCTGCGGAGTGAAATCCAACAGCTTTAAAAAGTTACGATTACGAAGATTGAAAGCCATAAAAATTGATTTTAAATTTAGATTACAAAATTAGAACATTTATCGAAATCCTTTTAGTCAGGAGGATCTCTGAAACGCTTTTAGTCCGAACTCCGGTAAAATGGCCAACAGATGCTCGAATAATTTTGACTGGAAATCTTCAAATTCGCCCCAATCGGGAGGTTTATAAAAAGTATAGATCTCCATGGGAATACCAAATTCAGTGGGTTGTAAGGTCCGTACCATGAGCGATGCATCCTGATTCAAAAGAGGGGTTTTTCTAAGATATTCCACAGTATAGTTTCTAAAAAGCCCCAGATTTGTCGTATTTATTTCACCCGACTGTATTTTATCATCAAAAATCCCCTTCTTTTTTAAATTTTCAAGTATGGTGGCATCAGGAAACCGCACAGTTCCGATATCTATCAGAATCGAGCGTTTCATCCTTCTTCCTCCTGCTTCTTCCATATTCCGCCAGTTTTGAAATGAATCAGAGATCAAAGCATAAGCAGGGATAAAACAGACTGAATTATCAAAATTCTGAACCTTAACCGTAACCAACGAAATATCGAGAACCGTTCCATCGGCATTGTATTTTGGCATGGTAATCCAGTCACCAATTTGCAACATTCTATTACTGGAAAGCTGTACCCCGGCAACAAATCCAAGAATACTGTCTTTAAAAATCAGAAGCAGAATGGCCGACATCGCACCCAGACCGGCCAATAAGGTCATCGGCGATTGTCCGATCAGGATAGAAATGATGGCAATTCCACCCAACACATACGTAATGATCTTTCCAATCTGTACATATCCTTTGATCGGTTTTGAATCTGCTACGTCCAATTCACTGTAAATGTGATATACAGCATTTAAAAAGGAGATTATTACCAGAACAATAATGAAAGCAATATATAAATGAAGCCCAAGTTCAATAAACCGGATGGCTTCAGGATATTTGGCAATACTGGGAGCGAGTGAGACTTTAAGTACAAGCGCGGGAAGCAACATGACTAACCTTGTGAAAACCCGCTGTTCATAAAGATGATCGTCCCATTTACTGACAGACTTTTCGACCAATCGTTTTAATACTCTGTTAATGATAAACTTGGCAACATAATAAATGATGATGGTAACAAATAAAATGATGATCAAAACAGAAAAATCTGCAAGATATCCAGCAAAAGTGTCGGAGAACCCCCAGTCAACTAATGTTGATTGAAATCCTCTGTTAATCGTATGTGCTGTTATTTCATTCATGTCATTAAAAATTAAATTATGGCAAACGGGGGAACAACTATAATCAGGGACTTGGGATTAACCTTCATGGTCAGCTCTTTGCCCATTTTTTTCGGATCTCCATCCAGATGAATGTTTTTCCCTTTTTTCCGTTTCACATAGACCTCTTTTGCCCGGATAATTTCAACAAAATGGGTCCGGTCGAATTGTTTCATAAACAGCAAAGGAGCTATGAAGATTGTTTTAAAAAAAGGAATCTTTCCTACAATACAAACATCAATATAACCATCGTCGAGGCTGGCTTTCGGATCAATGGAAGTATTGTTGCCAAACTGACTTGAATTGGCAAAACTGATAAGCAACGCCCGCCGTTTAATCTCATTTCCATCAATAACCAGCGTGTATTTTTTCGGTTTGTAATCTTTATAAGACTGTGTGGTGATTTTCAGGTACGTTGTAAAACCCCGTTTGTGGGCCTGAGAGAATTTTTTTGCAATAAAGGCATCAAATCCTACGCCTGCCACATTTACAAAAAGCTGATCGTTCAAGGTAGCTGTGTCGATCCTGGTGGTTTTATTTTGATTGATAACTTCCATCGCCTTTTTCAGGTTCATCGGAATTTTTAAATGACGCGACAATCCATTTCCCGAACCACACGGAAGAATAGCCATTGCAGTATTTGTACCGACAAGTCCCGCAGCCACTTCATTCACTGTTCCATCGCCACCCACAGCAACCACAATATCTGTGTTTTCTTCCGCTGCCTTCCTGCTGATCACAGTAGCATCGCCAGGGCCTTCAGTATACATGATTTTGGATTCAAACAGTGATTTATCCAGATGATCCTCAACTAATTGTTCGATCTTCCGCTGTTTTTTGACTCCTGAAATGGGATTTACGATAAAAAGGATTCGCATACGATTCAATTAATTATCAACCATCAACCTGTTCTCAATCATCCGGTTATTATATTGTTGAATAAAAGCCTTACCGAACAACTCCAGTTTTTCACGCTCTGCTTTGTTTTTAATGACCAGATTGTGGTTTTGCAACTTGTCCTTCCTGAGGTCGAATAAACCGGTACTTTTATTTCCATTGAACTCAAGATAGTAATGATCTTTGATCAATCCATACAATCCGCTGATATAATGAATAGAAAAATGAGGTGTAAGCGTATCAAAAAGATCAGTACCAAAAGCAAGATACTTCTTTTCGTAACCCAGATAGCTCAAAACAGTCGGCATAATATCCGTTTGCTGGGCAACCAGCGAGGATTTTCCCTTCAGTTCACTACCTGGCTTAAAAAACAGCAGAGGAATAGAATATTGTCCCACATCCGATTGGTAATACGGATAATACCCCTCAGAGGTATGGTCTGCAGTGATCACAAACAAGGTATTTTTGAACCAGGGCATTTTTTGAATGGTATGGAAAAAACAAGCCAGAGAATAATCAGCATACATAATGCTCTGCTGAATAGGTAATTTGCCGGTTCTGAAGACATTTATATACTTAGCCGGAACATAGTACGGATGATGGGAGGAGAGCGAAAAAATGGCTGCTACAAAAGGTTGTTTAAACCCTTTGATTTCATGAGCGGAAAACTGAAGAAATTCCTCATCACGGATACCCCATTTCCCATCGTAATCTTTTTCATTGTGATACTCTGTTCGCCCGAAATACCGGTCAAATCCAACCAATTTAGTATAGGAATCAAAGCCCATCGTGCCATTGGTGCCTCCATGAAAAAAGGCGGAGGAATAACCTTTTGGCTTCAGTAAACCGGCAATGCTGGTAAATTTTCCGGCAGTATAATTCGATTGGATGAAAGATTCATTCATCAAAGAGGGAACACTCGACAAAATAGAGGGAATGCCCTGAATGGAGGTCTTCCCATTAGCAAATGCATCAAAATAAAGGCCCTGCTGGATCAGCGAATCCATGAATGGTGTAAATCCCTGATAGCGCCCATTCTCAAGATCATGATTTAAAATCCCGATGTGTTCCCGTGAGAAACTTTCAAGAATAATGATCACTACATTGAGATTTTTAAAACCGGAAGTACTTCCCGGATGAACCGGGGTATAAATTTTAGCCAGATCTTTTTCCTTCTTAAAATAGGTGACTGTATTTAACACCTCGTGATTAAAGGTCTTGGCAATGGCAAATGGAGTGTTAAGCAGCAAGGGGATGTTTTTTGCAGAGGTATAATTTCCTGCTGTGACTAAGGTGACAGGTCGTAACTGCAGTCCACCCCGGATCCCAATGATTGATAAACCTGCTACAATGATAAGAATAAGCGTATTAAAGAAATAGAAAGAAAAATCAAATCCTTTTCCCTTTGAAGGTTTTGCTGCTATCGAAAAGCGGGTGGCAACATAGATCAGTATTGTAATTAAAACCAGAAAGATGACCGCCATGTACCAAAAATCATGCAAAAACTGGGGTATCAATTTGTCAAAATCTCCTCCAATGCTAATGTAGTTGAAGATATCTGCCGTTGTACGTTTCAGGGTAAATCTGAAATAGATCGTATCACCCAGGTTGAACAACAGGGCAATGGTATTGATAACATAAAAAAAACAGTTGGCAACTCCCTGATAAATCCGGTTGAACCGGAATTTAAAAGGGATCGTATTCATCACAATGAATGGAGCATTGATGATTAACAATGCCGACAAATCGAACCGTATTCCTATGATAAATAAACGGATCGCTTCCCGAATCTCCATATCAGAAAAATAACGGAAATTAAAAGCATAGAAAAGGATTCTTGTCAGGAAAAGGAGAACGAGAACCAAAAAGAGTTTCAGTAGCATAACCACTACAATATTGTTTTGAAACCATTTCGATCCTTTTTTGCCCCTTGATTTTGAAGAGCGGGATGGTTTTTTCTTCATTGAGTTGTGCAATTGAAATGGATGCAAATGTAAGGAATGAAAATGACGATTTGTGAATAGAAATTTAGCTAATTTTGACAGATTATTTATAAAGTACCAAACTATGCAACAAATTGCTACAACCGGTAACAAAGGAAAAGGAATACGTTCCGATTGTTTTGTCACCTTAGAACTCACTGCACAAGGAGGTATTCAGCTTGAAGTTGAATCCAAGGTGGAAGTGATGTATGGGGATTCTATCCGGAGTGAAACGCTCGAAATTCTGAATTTTTTCGGCATTGATAATGCCATTTTAAAAATCGAAGATACTGGAGCCATTCCTTTGGTTATTGCCGCCCGTTTGGAAGCTGCCATAAAAAAACTCATCAAAACAGATAAGGATTGGGCACCAAAAATCATTGAAGAAAATCGTTACACAACGGCGAAAGACCGTAACCGTTTCTCACGGCTTTATCTGCCGGGAAACTCACCCAGTTTGATGATAAACGCCGGAATCCATAAGCCGGATGGCATCATTCTGGATCTGGAAGATGCCGTGGCTCCTGATAAAAAGGATGAAGCCAGGTTCCTGGTAAGAAATGCTCTCTGCGGTATCGATTTCTATGGCGCTGAGCGTATGGTCAGGATCAATCAGGGAGAACGTGGCATCGAAGATTTGAATTACATTATTCCCTTTAATGTAAACCTGATTCTTCTTCCAAAATGTGAAAAGCCGGAACAGCTCTATGCGGTGAATGATCAGATAAAAATAATCCAGAAAAAGTTCAAGATTACCGACCCGGTTTGGATCATGCCCATCATCGAAAGCGCTCTGGGAGTGATCAATGCTTATGCCATTGCATCCAGCGTTGACAATGTGGCAGCTATGGCCATCGGTCTTGAAGATTATACTGCTGATTTGGGCACCCGTCGTACTGCAGAAGGAAATGAATCTTTTTTTGCACGAAGCATGGTCGTTAATGCAGCCCGCGCTGCAAGCATACAACCCATCGATTCGGTATTTTCCGATGTCGGCGACATGGAAGGATTACGACAGAATGTGCTTCGTTCCAAGGCGCTTGGTTTTGATGGCATGGGATGTATCCACCCCCGTCAGATCCAGGTCATCCATGAAACCTTTGCCCCCACGACTGAAGAAATTGAAAAAGCTAAAAAGATTGTATCTGCATTCCACAAGGCCAATGAAAAAGGGCTCGGGGTTGTTTCCCTGGGAACGAAAATGATCGATCCGCCAGTCGTAAAAAGGGCGCTCAACACGATTAATCTTGCTGTTAAAATGAATAAACTCGCTGAAAACTGGAGGGAGAGCTATGAACAAATATGATAAACTCGTGACCAATGCAGCCGGTCGGATTGTTCCTACCGAGATCAACGGAAAACCGGCCATCCCTTATATGGGGATTGGAAAATACAAACCCGAAGGATACCGGGCCGCGCCCAAAATAGCCAGTTGTGCTGATTATCCGAACGATGGCAACAAAGTCATCCCGGATCTCAAAGCAGCGTTGATTAAAGCCGGACTCCATGACGGCATGACCATCTCTACCCATCATCACTTCCGGAATGGGGATCTCGTTGCTACCCAAATTTTTGACATTGCCCATGAGATGGGGATTAAGGATCTGATGTGGTATCCCTCTGCATCTTTTCCATGTCATGAATCCATGACAAAGTATCTGGATGACGGGACCATTAACCGGATCGAAGGAAGTATGAATGGTGCTTTAGGCAGGTTCACCTCTGATGGAAAAATGAAAGGACTTGGCGTACTTAGGTCCCATGGTGGCCGTTATCAGGCTGTTCAGGACGGAGAAGTCCATATCGATATTGCCGTGATTGCCGCCCCTACAGCTGATCCCTTCGGCAATGCCAATGGAGTAAATGGCCCCGCGGCTTGTGGTCTTCTTGGATTTGCACTTGCCGACTCCCAATATGCTGATAAGGTGATCGTTGTTACCGATAATCTTGTCCCCTTTCCCTGTATTCCCTGGCAGATCAATGGGAATTATGTAGATTATGTGGTGGTGTTGGATAAAATCGGGATCCCTGAAAAGATCGTCAGTGGTACAACGGAAATCACAAAAAGCCCGGATCGCCTGCTACTGGCCGAATGGTCGGCAAAATTTTGCTATGAAGCCGGACTCATTTACGATGGATTTTCCTTCCAGGCAGGTGCCGGTGGAACTGCCTTATCCATCGGTATCTACTTTTCAGAAATTCTCCGTGAGCATGGCTGGAAAGCACGTTTTGCAAGAGGCGGAAGCAATAAATATTTAGTGAAAATGCTGGAAGAGGGATTGGTGGAATATATCCTTGATGGGCAGACTTTCGATCTCGACGGGGTCCGCTCCATTCGCGACAACCCGCACCATACATGGACCAGCCCGTTTACCAGTTACAACTACCACAGCAAGGGAAACTTCGCTTCCATGGTGGACATTGTGATCCTGGGCGCAACAGAAGTTGATGTAAACTTTAATGCCAATGTAGTCACCCATTCCGATGGATACCTTTTACATGGTATCGGAGGCTGGCAAAACACTCTTTTCGGGAAATGCGTGATTTTGCCTGTTCCCCTTTTCCGCGACCGTATGCCGGTAATCCGAGACGAGGTAACCACCCTTTGTGGCCCCGGAGAATTGATCGACGTAATCGTTACCGAAAGAGGAATAGCCATTAATCCGAGACGTCCCGATTTGATCGAAAAAATGAAAAATTCCTCCTTACCCATTAAAACCATTGAAGAACTGAAAGAGGAAGCAGAGAAAATCTGTGGAAAACCCGCTAAACCCAAATTCACCGACGAGATAGTAGCCGTAGTAAAATGGGTTGATGGAACGGTGCTGGATTCAATCAGGAAAGTGCAATTGAAATCGTAGCATGACCATTCAGCAAATACTCACCAAGTACTGGGGATTTTCTTCTTTCCGACCATTACAGGAAGAGATCATCCAGTCTGTGCTTGATGGGAAAGATACGCTGGCACTTCTTCCTACCGGAGGTGGAAAATCTTTATGCTTTCAGGTTCCGGCCTTGGCCCGCGATGGGCTATGTTTGGTTGTATCTCCTCTGATTGCCTTGATGAAAGATCAGGTTGACAACCTTAAAAAAAGGGGTATCCAGGCAGCAGCCTTACATTCCGGCATGCATCCCGATGAAATAGATCTGATTATTGGAAATTGCCAATTCGGAAATGTTAAGTTGCTTTACGTCTCTCCGGAAAGATTGACCACAGAAAAAATGAAGCAATCGTTACTCCGAATGAATGTAAGTTTGCTGGCAGTTGATGAAGCACACTGCATATCTCAGTGGGGCTATGATTTCCGGCCTCCTTATCTTCAGGTTGCCGACATTCGTAAATTCATTCCCAACGCCCCGATACTGGCTCTTACTGCAACAGCTACCCCCGGAGTTGTGAAGGATATTCAGAATAAACTTGAATTTAAAACAGAAAATGTATTTCAGAAAAGTTTTGAAAGAAAAAACCTGACTTATCTGGTAATCAAAGAAGAAGACAAACTGAAACGATTACTCTCCATTGTTAATAAGGTTAAGGGAACCGGCGTTATTTATGTCAGGAACCGACGTCAAACCAAGGAAATTTCCGAATATCTCGAAAAAAATAAGATCAGCGCTGATTTTTATCATGCGGGACTTGATCCAAAAACACGCGATCAGCGACAAACCGCCTGGATTCAGGAAGAGAAAAGGATCATGGTATCGACAAATGCCTTCGGAATGGGAATTGACAAAGCCAATGTACGGTTTGTTATACACCTTGATCTGCCTGATAGTATTGAAGCTTATTTTCAGGAAGCAGGACGTGCCGGTCGCGATGAAAAAAAAGCGTATGCCGTTCTTCTCTATGAAAATTGCGATATCCTCGATGCCCGTCATAATCTTTCCCTCTCTTTTCCTGAATTGAGTATGGTCCGTGATGTTTACCAGGGTCTTGGAAATTACTTTCAGATCCCCGTAGGCGGCGGAAGAGATTGTCAGTTTGATTTTGATCTCCACAATTTTTCTGAACAGTATAAATTTCAACCCGTCATCGTTTTCAATTGTTTGAGATTTCTGGAAAAAGAGGGTCTTGTGCTGATGAGTGATGCTTTATATCAACCATCCCGGGTATTTATCAAAGCTAAAAAAGAGGATCTATACCGGTTTCAAGTTGAAAATGAGACATTGGATCAGTTTATCAAGGTCATGCTCCGGTCATATAGCGGGATTCTGACAGATTTTATCCGTTTCAATGAGCAGGAGTTGGCACGTAGATGTACGCTCCCGCTTCAAAATGTAATTAATAATCTCCGGTTGCTCGAAAAGCTCCAAATTCTCGATTATTTGCCTAAAAAAGACGAACCACAACTGATCTTTCTTCAGGAAAGAATGGATCCACGCGATCTTTTCCTTTCACCCGAAAACTATAAGGATCGGCTGAAAGATACGACCAGAAGAATGGAAGCAATGATCAACTATGCTTCTTCTTCTAACAAATGCAGAAGCCAGACACTGCTTGCTTATTTCGGGGAGAGTTCCACCAAACGATGTGGAAAATGTGATGTTTGTATTGAACGAAATAAAATCAATCTCAATGAAATGGAATTTGACAATATTATTGAGTTAATCAAGCCCCATCTGAAAATAAAACCTTGCAGTATGGAAGAATTGGTAACAGCCGCAGATATTGTCAATGAAGATAAGGTGATCCGTACCATTCAGTGGTTGGTAGATAATGAAAAAATCATCCTTGATAAAGAGAGAAAATACCGGTGGAAATGAACCATTCGTTCTTTTCCGTGAATTCTATCAGCGTTCCGATGTTGTGTCAATTGCACGTGAATTGCTTGGCAAGTATTTGGTAACCCGTATCGGTTCCGCCTTTTTCAGAACCATCCTGAATGAAACAAAAAAACCCGGAATATCCGGGTTTTTTATGCGGTAAAAAGGAAAAAATGTTATTTAACTTTTTTTCCGAGTTCTGCACCAGCTTTGAATTTAACAACTTTCTTGGCGGGGATTTTAATTTCCTTGCCATTCTGAGGATTGCGTCCCTTGCGGGCAGCTCTTTTGGAAACGGAAAACGAACCAAAACCTACTAAGGCAACTCTTTCGCCTTTGCCTAAAGCTTTTGTTGTAGCGGTGATCACTGCTTCCAGTGCTCTTTTAGCTTCTGCTTTGGTCACTTTTGCATCGTTAGCTACTGCTTCGATTAATTGAGCCTTGTTCATTTTTTTTAAAGTTTTAGTTAATACTTTTAATAAAAATCCCTGCAAATATAAGGTATCTGAAAAAAAAGTCAAGAGTTTTAGGTCTAAAACTACTGAAAATGTTGATAAATCGAAGGATTTGTTAATATCTCAAGCCATAAAAACGTTAAATACCACAGGTTTCGGGAAATATTCTTCCGAAACCCCGAAGGAAATCCACGGTATTCATGGTTTTTCGTCCAGCCAATTGGACCTCATTTATCATAATAAAACCATCAATTGTACTTACTTTTAAAAATGTTTTCCGATCCGTTACGAAAATTCCGGGTGTTAGGGTATGCGTAATAATATTCGGAAGTGCATGGAATATTTTCAAGGTTTGAACCGTACCATCGGTCATCTTCACTTCTGTAAAAGCACCAGGGTGAGGAGAAAGCCCTCTGATAAAATTACAGACCTGGTCTGTTGGCTGTTTCCATAGAATTCTGCAATCTTCTTTAAATATTTTCGGAGCTGTTTTCAGCCCATTAGTTGAGGAATATAAAGAGTCCTGTGAAATGGATTGAATTTCTCCGGAGAATAGTCCTTCTACTGTTCGGGTTACAAGATTTGCTCCGATTTTCATCAAACGGTCATGGAGTTCACCTGTTGTTTCCCGATCTCCGATTGGAACTTTCTCTCTTAAAAGTATACCTCCGGTATCGATCGTTTCATTGATAAAAAAAGTGGTCACCCCAGTTTCCTTTTCACCATTGATTACCGCCCAATGGATGGGGGCAGCGCCCCGGTATTGGGGCAACAAGGAAGCATGAAGATTAAAGGTTCCCATGCGAGGTAGTTCCCAAACGGACTTTGGCATCATTCTGAAAGCAATGACGATCTGAAGATCCGGGTTCAAGGATTTGAGGTGGTTGATAAAATCAGGATCATTCATTTTCGGAGGCTGCAAAACCGGAATTTCGTGAGCCATAGCAGCCATTTTAACCGGAGAGAGTCGCTCTTTTAATCCCCGTCCGGCAGGTTTATCCGGAGCAGTAACAACAGCTACTACCGGATAACCAGCATCCAGCAGTTTGATCAGGGAAGTAACTGCAAAATCCGGAGTTCCGAAAAAGATGATCCTGGGTGATTTATTCATAAAAAAAATGGCCTGAATTAACAGGCCACTAATTTACTTTTTCTTTTAGTGGTTCCCGATTATTTTTTCATCAGGCCTTCCACATACGAAATATTTTTTTCGATTTCTCTTCCCTCATACGAACGGGGATATTCTTCTCTAATCCTTTTATAGGTGGTGAGCGCTTTGTCAAGATTGCCCAATTCCTCATAAGCCATACCAGCTTTCATTAAAAACAGAGGAGAGGTAAAGTCGTTTTTCTTCATGTCGGCAGCTTCCAAATAAAGATCCACAGCTTTTTGAACCTGTTTTAACTCCATATTGGCATCTCCCATAGCGCCTTTTGCCATTGGTCCCAGAAGTTGGTCTTTCGTGCTAAATTTCTTCAATTGTTCCAAAGCCAGATCAAATTGCCCCAATTTCAGATAACATACACCGGAGTAATAATGAGCCAGGTTGGCTGATTTTGTAATTCCATATTCATCGATAATGGAAAGAAAACCAAGATATTGTCCATCTCCGTTCAATGCTTTTTTGAGAGAATCCTGTTCAAAATACTTTTCAGCCATGAACATTTGACTCTGTGCATCTTTTTCTTTTGGAGCAAGATAAAACCGTTTAAATCCAAAATATCCGAGAACAATAACAATGATTGCAGCAACTACAATCAAAATGACATTCTGATATTTTTCAATAAATTGTTCTGTTTTGCCAAAGGCCTCTTCAACCGCAACGATACGTTCTTCAGTTTTATCGATTTTTTTATCTTGCTTATTTGCCATATTATCTGAATTTTGGAGGTGCAAATTTACATTTTTTCCTGAATTAACGGTATAGATAGCCATTTTTTTTACTTTTGTAGCCTTCCTAAACGGATTAATGATGTTTCCAGTCAATGAATTACATCCTGATTCTCCCCCGGAGTTGATCTCCTTTCTGAAAGATTTTATTACAAAGGAGCGTTTTCTGAAGTTTCAAAAAGCAATCGGCTTCAGGACCCGGTTCCTTACCGTGGTATTGGAAGACATTTACCAGCCACACAATGCCAGCGCCGTTTTACGAACTTGTGATTGCTTCGGAATTCAGGATGTACATATTATTGAAAACAGAAATAAATATCAAGTAAATCCGGATGTTGCATTGGGTTCAGCAAAATGGTTATCGCTTAAAAAATACAACGAAACGCAGCACAATACCGAAGCATGTCTCACTAAACTTAAGTTGGATGGGTACCGACTCGTTTCCACTACTCCGCATAAAGATCATTTCACACCAGAAACATTGCCGCTGAGACAAAAAACAGCATTGATTTTCGGTACCGAATTAATGGGGTTGACTCCCATCGCCATCGAGATGGCAGATGATTTTGTTAAAATACCAATGGTTGGTTTTACGGAAAGTTTAAATATTAGTGTTTCTGCCGCCATTTTAATTCAAACACTCACCCAGCGAATCAGAACTTCAGATGTTGCATGGCAATTGCCGGAAAGAGAGCAAAACTTGGTTTTATTGGAATGGCTTAAGCGCTCAATTAACAAGTCTGAAGCCATCATCTCCCTGTTCGCCGAAAAAAAACAATTGCGCTGATCACTTTTCTTTTCTGTTTTTTGTACATTTGCCTTGTCATCAGACAATAAAAAATTCAACTATGGGAAAAGGAGATAAAAAAACGAAACGTGGCAAAATCATTATTGGTTCATCTGGCATAACAAGAACGCGGAAAAAGAAAAAAACAATCATTCAGTCTGCACCAAAACCGGAACCAACGCCTAAAAAAGTTGTTGAACCTGTGGAAATAGAAGCTGCAAAAACGGTCGCAAAAAAAACGACAAAAAAAGTTGTAGAACCAGCTGAAGGAGAAGAGAAAGTAAAAACGCCAAAAACCAGAAAAAAAAGTGCCTCGAGCGAGGAATGAATCTCATCGAACACTACTTCCCCCATTTAACCTCCCTGCAAAAACGTCATTTTGACCTTTTGGATAATCTGTATCGTTTCTGGAATGAGAAGATCAATGTGATCTCCAGAAAAGATATTGATCAATTGACCGTACATCATGTTTTACATTCTCTGGCAATTGCCAAGATTATTCAATTCAAATCTGCAACTAAAATACTTGATGTTGGAACTGGGGGGGGATTTCCGGGGATTCCGTTGGCAATTCTTTTTCCGGAAGCACAATTTACACTGGTAGATTCAATCGGAAAAAAAATCAAAGTAGTAGAAGTGATCGCCAGGGAATTGGAACTTGACAATGTCAGAACGATTAATAATCGTGTTGAATCGATAAAAGAAACCTTCGATTTTATAACCGGAAGAGCTGTTTCCAACCTCCCTGATTTTTATTCGCTGGTAAAAAGAAATATAAAGCAACCGGGATTCAATAATCTGACTAATGGAATTCTGTATCTTACAGGTGGTGAGTTGGAACATTCAACGAACAAAATACCAGGGTCTATTACGATTTTTAACTTAAATGACTTCATTAATGAAGATTTTTTTATCACAAAAAAACTTGTCCATATCGCCTAATTTTCATTATTTTGCGAACTGCATTTTTAATTTATTAACTCCCTAAAACTTTTTTTATGGCCGAACAAAAGAGGTTCATTCCATTTGTCTCTCCAGAGACAAACATGAAAGAATTTACTGTTCGAGCGCTAATCATTGGCCTTTTCTTTGCCGTTATTTTAGGTGCCGCCAATGCTTACCTCGGACTCAAAGCCGGTATGACCATTGCGGCGACCTATCCCGCTGCCGTTCTTGGTATGGCAATTTTACGATTGATGAAAGGTTCCATTCTGGAAGAAAACATTACCCGTACTGTCGGGTCTATTGGTGAATCGGTAGCTGCCGGAGCTATTTTTACCTTGCCCGCTTTTTTCATCTCCGGTATCTGGTCCGAGTTTTTTACTATGGGCCATTATATTACGTCTACATTGATTCTTATTGCTGGCGGTATCCTGGGTATTATGTTTGTAGCGCTGCTTCGCCGTGTTATGGTGGAAGATGCCGAGCTCCCCTTCCCTGAATCTGTTGCTGCTGCTGAAATTCACAAAGCCGGACAAGGTGGTTCAGGGGGATCTAAATTCCTATTCTGGGCCATGGGATTTGGGGGACTTATTAAAATTCTCGGTGAATTGAAATTATTTCAATATCTGTGGGAAAAATTTATAGTCTTTGGAAAACAAACCATCAGCGGAACTGTGTTCACCGGACAAGGAGGAATGTTGCTAAGCTCCCCTGGAATCAGTCCGGCATACATGGGTGTGGGTTATATCATTGGCCCCAAACTGGGGGCACTGAACTTTTCCGGAGGTTTATTAGCCTGGGGTTTATTGGCTCCCATGATCATGTATTTTCTGATGCCCAGCATCAACTTCCAGGAATGGGCTGCTTTTCTCACTGCAAAAGATGCCACGCTGACTGCTGAGGCAGCCATGGCAAAAGTAACAGACCCTTCCTATCAGATCAATCAGATATGGAAATATATCATCCGTCCCATCGCCATTGGCGGAATGTTGGTGAGTGCTGCCTTTACCTTATTTAAGATGCGGAAAAGTTTGTCAACGGGTATCTCTCGGTCAGTAAAAGATGTTAAAAAAGCTGCTACCGGAATTGAACACAATGTCCCAAGAAATGAAAAAGACATCAGTTTTACCTGGATCATGGTTGGCATTGGAGCAGTTGCTATTCTTACCTTCTGTATCACCTACTTCATTTTCCAAACAACGGTTCTCATCGCTGTAGTTGCTTCTACGGTAATGATCATTCTGGCATTTTTCTTTGCCTCCGTATCCGGTTATCTGGTCGGGATTATGGGATCTTCCAATAACCCGATTAGCGGTTTGACCCTGACAGCTTTGGTAGTCACTGCTTTGATCCTTGTTGCCCTCGGTGTTCAGGGAGATGCAGGTGTTGCTACTGTTCTTGGTGTTGCTGCCATTGTATGCGTTTCTGCTGCTGTGGCTGGTGAAATGCTCCAGGATCTGAAAGCCGGACATATTCTCGGCGGTACTCCCTGGCGGATGCAGATCGGAGACATCCTCGGCGTAATCCTGGCCGGCTCCGTGATGTTTGTTGTTCTTGCTTTCCTAAACGATGGTGATATTGCCAGCGGAAAAAATCTTGGATATCAGGGTGGGTTTGGAAGTAAAAATCTGAGTGCACCTCAGGCCAGTTTGATGGCTATTCTTTCCCGTGGAATCGTTCAGGGCCAAATGGCATGGCCGCTGATCATTGCCGGAATGTTGATGGGAACCGCTTTCATCCTGATGCAGGTAAAAAGCCCCATGCTCGTCTCTGTTGGGATGTACCTCCCCATCGAAACAACTTTCGCTATTTTCACCGGAGGTTTGATCAAAGGAGCCGTTGAACTCTATTCCAAAAAACGCAACCATAATGAAGCGCAGAAGGTCAGGGTTGAAAACACCGGTGTCCTGCTGGCTTCCGGGCTGATCGCAGGAGAAGCGTTGATGGGACTTATGATCGCAATATTCGCTGTATTCGATATTTTCCTGTACAACTACTTTAGTTTCTTTAAAGAACCAACATTCTATATCAGCTTTGTCATCTTAGCGATCATTGCTTATATATTGATTCAGATCCCTTTGAAAAATGCTGGAAAACCGGACGAACCGGCACCGCCATCTTCAGGAATGTAATCCATGACAATAATTTCGAAAAGAGCTGTTTCAAAATAATTTGGGACAGCTCTTTTTTCTGACTAATCAGAAATCGATGAACTTTTTTCAAAGAAGAAAAATATTAAAAAAAGTGAATTTCCTCGACCTTCATCCGGTGAGGGTATTGCAACATGAAGTTCGCGATGATGGAGAAATCAACCTGTTGATGCCCCGTTTTAAAAACCGGCTCTCCGCTTCGCTATTCCAACCTCCAAAAAAAAGTCACTTTATCCAAATCAAACTGGACCACTTCGGAAGCCAAACATGGATACTGATAGATGGGGTTTCATCGGTTACCGATATCTGCAACGCCCTAAGACAACAATTTCCGGATGAAATGAAACCACTTGAAGAGACGGAAGAAAGGGTCACTAAATTTCTATCTCTTTTATACCAGGAGCGATATATCAGTTTTCTGGAAATTGACAAGAATGCGACACAATGAGCTAAGTATTTTTACTATCTTTGAAATTCGAAACGAAACCAAATCAAAAAATAATCATTTATATAAAGTCATAAGACTATGAGTAAAGAAATCTTAAATCTGGAACCAAAAGCTCTTTGGAAAAATTTTTATGGCCTGACACAAGTTCCCCGTCCTTCTAAAAAAGAGAATAAAGTCAGAGAATTTGTTTTCAACTTTGGTAAAAATCTCGGCCTTGAAACTCTGATTGATGAGATAGGCAATGTCATTATCAAAAAACCCGCTACACCGGGAATGGAAAATCGCAAGGGCGTGATTCTGCAAGGGCACCTCGACATGGTTCCCCAGAAAAACAACGACAAGGTCCATAATTTTGAAACAGATCCCATTGAAGCCATCGTTGATGGAGAATGGGTACATGCCAATGGAACCACGTTAGGGGCCGACAACGGAATGGGAGTTGCCGCAGCCATGGCTATTCTGGAATCAAAAAACATTCCTCATGGCCCCATCGAAGCATTGTTCACAACTGATGAAGAAACCGGCATGACTGGTGCCAATGGCCTGAAACCCGGACTTTTAAAAGGAACAATTCTCCTGAATATGGATTCTGAAGACGAAGGAGAACTCTATATCGGTTGCGCCGGAGGAACAAACGGAAACTTTTCTTTCGATTATTCTGAAGTGGCCGTTCCTTCTAACCACGTTGCTTTAAAAGTCAACGTTACCGGCATGAAAGGCGGACACAGTGGAGTTGATATTCCTTTGGGCCGGGGAAATGCTAATAAAGTAATTACCCGACTCTTTTGGGAAGCTGATCGAAAATTTGGCCTCCGTTTAGCCAGTATCGATGGAGGAAGTATCCGCAATGGAATTCCCCGGGAAGCTTTCGCCATCATTACATTAGCTGCTGATAAAAAGGATGGATTTCTCAAATACATGAATGTGTTCACTCAAATCGTGAGAAAAGAATTATCGGCTGTTGAACCGAACCTTAAAATCACTGCTGAACTAACTGAGACACCAAAATTCTTAATAGACGAAAAAACACAACATCAATTGTTTTATGCCCTTTATGGCTGCCCTAATGGAGTGATCCGGATGAGTAATGAAATGGCAGGATTGGTCGAAACATCTACCAACTTAGCCATTGTAAAATCTGAAAACAGACAGATCCAAATACAATGCCTCCTGAGAAGTTCTGTTGACTCTTCAAAGATTGACCTTGAACAAATGATGAGGTGCGTTTTTGAGTTGGCTGGTGCCAAATGTGTTTTTGACGGACAATATCCCGGGTGGAAACCCAATCCTTCTTCCCCCATTTTGAAAACCATGCAGGACATTTATAATAAAAAATTCGGGAAGATTCCAAAAATAACAGCTATCCATGCCGGACTTGAATGTGGCATTATGGGAGGCGCTTATCCCGACTGGGATATGATATCCTTTGGCCCAACCATCCGTTTCCCACACTCTCCGGATGAAAAGGTCAATATTGTTACAGTTCAGAAATTCTGGGATTTTCTGGTCGAAACATTGAAAAACATTCCCCAAAAATAAGATTATAAAATGGCCCTTCTGAACAAAAAACACAATGCCTCATCTCCTCGATTATAAAGAATTGAATAAAATATTTTTGGTTTTAAACAATTTTGTTATACTTTTGCAGTCCTAAAAATTATTGCGAGATGACAAAGAGAACTTACCAGCCTTCCAACAGAAAGAGAAAAAATAAACATGGTTTTCGTGAACGGATGGCTTCTGTTAACGGACGCAAGGTATTGGCTTCAAGAAGGGCCAAAGGAAGAAAAAAACTAACTGTATCTGACGAAAAATTAGATAAAGAATAATTTTTTCTACAATTGATTGATCAGATCAATTTAAATTTTACGCAATTTTGCATAAAGAAAGAAGGTAACGTCAAATTATCTTCTTTTTTTATTTTATCTCCAGACGAATAAACGAACCTCCATGAAAAATTTCAATTTCAAAAAGCTCCTTCCCTATGGCGCTGCCATCGTTATTTTTCTTCTTATCACCCTGATCTACTTCAGCCCTTTGTTAGAAGGAAAAAAGATCATGCAAAGTGATATTGTAAATTTCAAAGGAATGTCAAAAGAGATTGTTGACTTCCGTGAAAAAACCGGGCATGAGCCACTCTGGACCAACTCCATGTTTGGCGGAATGCCGGCATATCAAATCTCTGTGAAATATACTGGTAACGTGTTGGGTTACCTTGATAAAATTCTGACCTTAGGGTTACCCCATCCAGCCAATCTGGTATTCCTTTATTTTCTGGGATTCTTTATCCTTCTTCTGGTTATGGGAGTTGATCCCTGGCTGGCCATTGGAGGAGCCATTGCCTTTGGAATGTCCTCTTACTTCTTTATCATTATTGATGCCGGCCATAATTCAAAAGCGCTGGCCATCGCTTATATGGCACCAGTCATTGCAGGGATGATCCTGACCATGAAACGCAAATACCTCTGGGGTGGAATTCTGACGGCTATTTTTCTTTCGCTCGAAGTAAAAGCCAATCACCCCCAGATCACCTATTACCTGGCTATGATAGCGCTGCTGCTCGGTCTGTTTAAACTGATCCACGCCATCCGGTTCAAACAGCTATCCCCGTTTTTCATCTCGGTGGGTGTTCTTCTTATTGCTGTAGCGTTTGCCGTACTAACCAACATTACAAGTCTCTGGGCAACTTATGAATATGGCAGTTACACCATTCGGGGAAAAACAGAGCTGACAACGGAACAACATAACCGGACTTCCGGACTCGATAAAGATTATGCTACCCAATGGAGCTACGGAATTGGCGAAACCATGACTTTGCTTATCCCCAACTATTATGGCGGGGCATCAGGGGCCAAACTGAGTGACAACTCCGAGGTAATAAAAGCCATGAAAAACAACGGCGTTGATCCTTCTATCATCCAGCAATATCAGAGTCAACCTGTTTCCTATCTTTATTACTGGGGGAATCAACCTTTTACTTCAGGACCTGTTTATGTTGGTGCCATCATTTGCTTTCTGTTTGTACTCGGTTTAATCCTTGTTAAAGGTCCAATCAAATGGTGGTTGTTGGCCGGAACACTCCTTTCTCTTGTTCTGGCATGGGGACATAATTTCATGCCGATAACCGATTTTTTTCTTAATTATATTCCAGGATATAATAAATTCAGAGCTGTTTCCATGACTTTGGTCATCGCAGAGTTTACCATGCCCCTTCTTGGAATTCTTGCTGTTAAAACCCTGGTAGATCATCGGGATGAAAGGAAAGCAATGTTCAGAGGACTTCAGATCGCCTTTATCGTGGTTGGCGGATTGAGCCTTCTTTTCGTACTTTTCCCGGGAATGTTCCTTGATTTTGTTGGTCCGAATGATAAGAGCATGGCTCAACAACTTCCGGATTGGTTTATGAAAGCAGTTCGCGACGACAGAGCAAGCCTGCTCCGTATGGACGCAGTTCGGGCTTTTGTCTTTATTACCCTGACGGCTTTAATGCTTTGGGCATTGCTATTTGAAAAAATTAAAAAACAATATGTTTATTTATCGTTGGTCTTATTCATCTTGATCGATATGTTCACAGTGAACAAACGGTATCTCAATAATGACAACTTTTCTTCAAAAACAAAAGTTGAAAATCCTTATGAACCATCCCCCGCCGACCTACAGATTTTACAAGACAAAACCCCCGATTACCGGGTATTGAATCTTACTACCAGTACTTTTAATGATGCTGGAACATCTTATTTTCATAAGTCGATTGGCGGATATCATGGCGCTAAACTACGGAGATATCAGGAATTGATTGAAAATGGAATTGACAAAGACATCCAAACATTCGCAGGTACCATGAGCACTGCTAAAACACCAGTGCTTAACATGCTTAATACCAAGTATTTTATTCTCCCTGACAACAACAAACAACCAGCCGCCTTTCCAAATACAAACGCGATGGGCAATGCATGGTTTGTTAAATCGTACAAGTTAGTCAACAATGCGGATGGTGAAATCCAGGCATTGAAAGATCTCAGGGCAGACTCAATGGCCATCGTGGATAAGGTATTCGCCGATCAGTTGAAAAGCTATTCTCCGGGTAAAGATTCTCTTGCAAAAATTATGCTGGTCAATTATACACCTAATGAACTTTCTTACCAGTACAATACAAGTCATAACGGATTGGCTGTCTTTTCTGAAATTTATTATCCCAAAGGGTGGAATGCATATATTGACGGTAAACTGACTCCACATTTCAGGGCCAATTATGTATTACGAGCCATGGTACTTCCGGCCGGATCCCATCAACTCGTCTTTAAATTTGAACCCAAGGTCTATATCATCGGTGAAAAAATCTCCTTGATTAGCTCTATCCTCCTGGTTCTTACTGTTCTTATACTGGGAGGATTTGAACTTTGGAGATGTTCGAAAAAGAAAGCATGAAGAAGGCCCTGATAATTTCATATTATTGGCCTCCATCAGGGGGAGCGGGAGTACAACGTTGGTTGAAATTTGTCAAATACCTTCGTGAATTTGACTGGGAACCGGTAATCTTTACTCCTCAAAATCCAGAATATCCCGAAACTGACTTTTCTCTTGAACAAGATATTCCAGCCGACCTTGAAATTTTGAAATATCCTATTTGGGAACCTTATAGTGCTTACAAAAAACTTTTAGGTCAAAAAAAGGATCAAAAAATAAATGCTGCATTTTTATCAGAAAAACAAAAAAATGCCACCTTGGAAAATTTCTCCATTTGGATCAGGGGAAATTTTTTTATTCCCGATGCACGCCGTTTCTGGATAAAGCCATCGATTCGCTATCTAAAAAAGTGGCTTCATGAACACCCGGTTGATGTCATCATCTCTACCGGGCCTCCTCACAGTATGCACCTCATTGCCCAGTCGATTTCAAAAAAATTCGGTCTTCCGTGGTTAGCCGATTTTCGTGATCCCTGGACCAACATCGATTTTTATCATGATCTCCGACTTAGCAAGTGGGCCAATAACAAACATCACACTTTGGAACTACGCGTTCTAAAAAAAGCAACTGCTGTTACTGTGATCAGCCAGACCATGGCAGATAATTTTTCTCAAATCTATCCACGTACATATAAGGTCATTACCAATGGATATGACGGGGCGGATATCGAAAACAGAAAGCCGGCTTCATTGGATGAAAAATTTTCCATTGCACACATCGGAACCCTCGTTAGTTCGAGAAATCCTATTTCTTTATGGAAAGCTTTATCTTCCCTGTTAATTGAAGAAGAACAGTTTGGAAAGGATCTGGAAATAAAACTTGTTGGAAAGGTTGATTATTCGGTTACAGCTTCTCTTGCTGAATTCGGACTTACTTCTCTTGTCACAAAAATCAATTATCTGCCTCACGATGAAGTTACCCGATTACAACAGTCCGTACAGGTGTTATTATTGATCATTAACAACACTCCAAATTCCAAAATGATTTTGACCGGGAAATTATTTGAATATCTGGCTGCAGGAAGGCCGATTTTATGTGTTGGTCCTCCTGATGGGGATGCAGCTGATATTTTATCCGAAACAAAATCAGGATTACTCTCCGATTTTCAAGATATTGAAACGATGAAGAAAAATATACTGTATTACTATCACCGTTATAAATCAGGCATCCCTGCTACTTATCCGGTAAATATCAGCAAATATTCAAGGAAAGAACTCACCGGTGATCTGGCTACAATTTTAAACCAGATATCACTCCGTTGATCTTTCGGTAACAGGGACAGTTCCCCGAGGATAATTCACTACAACTTTTGATTTCCACCTTCCCTTCCGGTAATATAAATAATAAAGAATCAAACCAGAAGACCAGCCAATCGGAACAGCCCACCAGATGCCCTGGATTCCCAGAGAGGTGTTCATTGAAAGTACGTAAGCTACCGGAATCCGGATCAACCATAATGAAATCAAACTGATAAACATTGGAATAAGGGTATCGCCGGCACCCCGCAAAACTCCAACGATAACAAACATTAAGGCAAATAGGAGATAAAAAGCACCAACAATCACAAGATACTCTCGTCCGATTGCTATCACAACCGGGTCGTTGGTAAACATCCGCATTAAAAGGCCGCTGAATGTCACCGCGATAATGGATATCCCAACCGTTATAACAGATACGATCAATAAAGTAGCATGGAAGCCTTTTTTCACCCTATCGGGACGGTTAGCGCCCAGATTCTGACCCACAAAAGCCGATAATGCAATAGAAAAACTCATGGCTGGAATCGCTAAAAAACTGTCAACCCGTCCTGCCGCGCTATAAGCGGCGTTGGCATTGATACCAAACTGGTTAACAACCCAATACAAGGCCACCATTCCAGCTGCAACAAAAGTTTGTTGTAATCCCGTAGGGATCCCGATTTTCATACTTTTATAAAAAATGTCTTTATCAAACGTCAAATCCCTTAATGAAAATTTGATTACCTTGTGATACTTGTTCAGGTATAAAATCTGAGCAATGAATGCCACTGCCTCTGAAATGATGGTAGCTAATGCTACGCTCCAGACTCCCCAATGAAGTAAAGGAACAAATACGAGATCAAGAATGATATTAAGGCTTACCGAACCGATCAGAAAATATAATGGAGTTTTTGAATCGCCTAACCCCCGCAATATCGCACTTGTACTGTTATAACCAAAAAGGAAAATCAAACCCGCTAAAAAAATGTTCAGAAAAATTTTAGCATTTGGAACTACCTGAGGCGGCAAATCGATTATCCGAAAAATCCAATCACTGAGTAAAACACCTCCAACGCCGACAAAAATGGAGGTAAAAAACATAGAAATATAAAGCGTGTTGATGGTCTTTTTAACATTTTCTATTTGTTTAGCGCCAAAAAACTGGGAAACAACAACCGTAAATCCCATGGTGATCCCGATGATAAATGAAACAAGAAGGAAAATAATCGGCCCCGATGTTCCTACAGCCGCTAATGCTTCTTTCCCAATAAATTTCCCAACGATCACACTGTCGACAAGATTATAAAATTGCTGAAACACATTTCCCAATAATATGGGGATGGCAAATCTGAATATCAGTCTGCTTTCATTCCCATAACTAAAATCCTTCATAAAAACGCCTCTTGGTTGTTTCAATAGCCATAGAACCGGCAAATGTATCCATAATTGACGGATTATTTGTAACTTTGCAAGGCAACAGATCGTTCTGTCGTCACATTCAATTGTGGAGGAAAGTCGGGACAACAAAGAGCACCATGCTTCCTAACGGGAAGGGTTCTGGTTCATTCCAGAATACAGAAAGTGCCACAGAAAAGAACCGCCCTGCTGTGATAGCAGGGTAAGGGTGAAAACGCGGTGTAAAAGACCACGCTCCTGCCGGGTGATCGGTGGAAGGGGTAAACCTCATGGGTTGAAAGACCAAGTATACCAGCTGTTAAGGGTAGCTCGTCCAATGCTGGAGGGTAGGTCGCTAAAGTTTGATGGTGACATCAAACGGAGATAAATGACAGAAAATTACAGAATCCCGCTTATAGATCTGTTGCTTTTTTTTAATTATTCAAAATCATGAAAATTGTATCGATAGTCGGAGCCCGGCCACAATTTATTAAAGCAGCTACCGTGACCCGTATTTTGCGTACTGATTCTGATATTCAAGAAATATTGCTCCATACCGGGCAACATTATGATAAAAACATGTCGGGTATCTTTTTCGAAGAGTTAAATATCCCTGAACCCGATTATAACCTGGAAGTTGGATCGGGCAGTCATGCACAACAAACAGGGCTCATGTTGCAAGGAATTGAAGAGATTCTTTTAAAAGAAAAACCGGATATTACCTTAGTTTATGGCGATACAAATTCTACCCTGGCCGGTTCCCTTGCCTCAACAAAACTGCACATTCCCCTGGCACACGTAGAAGCCGGACTACGCAGTTTTAACCGGAAGATGCCGGAGGAAATCAACCGAATCGTTACCGATTCCATTTCCGATCTTCTTTTTGCCCCTACGTATACAGCCATCGAAAACCTTAAAAAAGAAGGGTTGGAGAAAATCACCACTTTTACAGGAGATGTAATGTATGATTCGGTTTTACATTTCCAGACAAAGATTTTATTAGACCCCGGGCTATATACAATTCAGGGAATCCCGCAAAAATATTTACTGGCTACCATCCACCGGGCAGAAAACACCGACAATCCAGAAAACCTGAAAAACATTTTTGCTGCCTTTTCAAAACTTCCTTACGAAATTGTTCTTCCATTGCATCCTCGTACCCGAAAATTTATTGAATCGATCAATTTCACTGATCATCATATCCATTTCATTGATCCTGTGGGTTATCTGCCGATGCTAAACCTCATCATGAATAGTGAAAAGGTTTTAACCGACTCGGGGGGGCTTCAAAAGGAGGCCTATTTCCTTAATAAGCCATGTATTACCTTACGAACCGAAACGGAATGGGTGGAAACCCTCCACGATGACTGGAATATAATTGCCGGGAGTGATCCGGAACAAATAGTAAATGCCGTAAATCGCCCCCTTCCCGCAGCACCCCGGAAAAACGCTTTTGGTGATGGTCATGCCGCTGAAATAATCAGGGAAAAATTAGTCGGTTTTTCATTCTGACACTTCCTGATTATCTTTTTTCCCAAATTCATTTTTTATTTGAAAATTGTTAATAAAATGGTTGGTTTTATTGATGTTTTCATACTCCAGATTCGGAGAAAAAATTGTACCTTTGTTTACACATTAAATTATTTATAATATATTGATTATGACAGACATAGAAAAAGAAATTGCGAGTTCAAACTATACAGCAGAAAACATTACCGTATTAGAAGGATTAGAAGCAGTAAGGAAACGCCCTGCCATGTATATTGGTGATGTCAATGTTCGAGGGCTTCATCATCTTGTTTATGAAGTCGTGGACAACTCCATTGACGAAGCCCTTGCAGGATTTTGTAATAGGATTGAAGTCACCGTACATCCGGATAATTCTGTGACTGTGTTGGACAATGGCCGGGGAATCCCGACCGATTTTCACGAAAAAGAAAAAAGATCGGCTCTTGAAGTTGTAATGACGGTCCTTCATGCCGGTGGAAAATTTGACAAAGACACCTATAAAGTATCGGGAGGACTTCATGGAGTTGGGGTATCGGTTGTTAATGCCCTATCATCAAAAATGAAAGTAACGGTTTTCCGGGGTGGAAAAATATATGAGCAGGAGTATGAATTTGGGAAACCTTTATATCCTGTTAAAATCATTGGAGACACTGAGCGCAATGGAACTGAGGTCACTTTTAAATCAGACAACTCCATCTTTATCGTTGAAAAATACGAATATGAAATTCTGACCTCCCGTTTGCGTGAATTGGCCTATCTGAACAAAGGGATCACCCTTATCATTACAGATGAACGTGAAAAAAACGAGCAGGGAACTTTTGTCACCGAGACCTTTTTTTCCAAAAACGGGCTCAGCGATTTCATGCTTTACCTTGATGCCAACCGTGAAAAATTGATTCCCGAACCCATTTGTATGGAAGGGGAGCGCAACAACATTCCCATGGAAATTGCCATGCAATACAATACCTCATTTTCGGAGAACATCCATGCTTATGTCAATAACATCAACACACATGAAGGGGGAACCCATCTGGCAGGATTCCGTAGAGCGCTCACCCGTACCTTGAAAAGCTATGCCGATAAAACCGGAATGCTCGCGAAATTAAAATTCGATATCAATGGTGATGATTTCAGGGAAGGGTTGACCGCCATCATCTCTGTGAAAGTTCAGGAGCCTCAGTTCGAAGGACAAACAAAAACAAAACTGGGAAACAATGAAGTAATGGGTGTTGTAGATCAAATCACCAGTGAAATTCTTTCTAACTACCTGGAGGAACATCCTAAAGAAGCTAAAATCATTGTCAATAAAGTTATCCTGGCTGCAACAGCACGTCATGCTGCCCGTAAAGCACGAGAGCTGGTCCAACGCAAAAATGTTCTCTCCGGATCAGGTTTACCAGGTAAACTTGCCGACTGTTCAGATAAAGATCCTTCCAAATGCGAGTTATACCTGGTTGAAGGTGATTCGGCAGGAGGAACTGCAAAGCAGGGACGTGACAGAAGGTATCAAGCTATTTTGCCGCTGCGCGGAAAGATTCTGAATGTAGAAAAAGCCATGCAATACAGAGTATTCGACAGCGAGGAAATAAAAAACATTTATACAGCCCTGGGGGTAACAATTGGCACAGAAGATGACAGTAAAGCACTAAATCTGGATAAATTGCGTTATCATAAAATAGTCATTATGACGGATGCTGATGTGGATGGTAGCCATATCGCCACCTTGATTTTGACTTTCTTCTTCAGATACATGAAAGAAATGATTGAAAACGGATACGTTTACATTGCCACACCACCTCTCTACCTGATCAAAAGAGGAGCTACACAGCGATATTGCTGGACGGAAGAAGAACGGGTACTAATTGTAGCAGAACTCAGCAATGGTAAAGATTCCGGTGTCCATATACAACGGTACAAAGGTCTCGGTGAAATGAACGCTGAACAATTGTGGATGACAACTATGAATCCGGAATTCAGAACTTTACGTCAGGTTACCATTGAAAATGGCACTGAAGCCGACCGGATTTTCTCCATGCTCATGGGTGATGATGTGCCCCCAAGGAGAGAATTCATCGAAAAAAATGCAAAATACGCCAATATTGATGTATAATATTACGTCGCCAATCCTCGTACCTTATGACCCGACAAAAGTACTTTTACCTCATTCTTGCTATCATTTTACTTGTAATTATTGGTTTTTTCTTTTTTTCAAAAAGCAATAAAAACCAACAGATTACCGCAAAAGTTAAAAAAGGAAATTTCCCGATCGAGGTAACCACTACCGGTGAGTTGATCGCAAAAAGTTCCGAAAAAATCTATGGACCACAAGCCTTGCGTCAGGTTCAAATCTGGCAGGTAAAAATTCAAGATATCATCCCAGATGGCACGGTGGTAGATTCAGGACAGTATGTGGCTTCTCTCGACCGGACTGAAATATCCAATAAAATAAAGGATGAAGAAACCAATCTTGAGAAGCTGGAATCCCAGATGACCAAAACCCGGCTCGACACCTCTCTGGAACTCCGTAGTGCAAGGGATGAGCTGATCAATTTAAAGTACGCTCTCGAAGAAAAGAAAATCACCCTTGATCAATCTAAATACGAACCACCTGCCACGATTCGCCAAGTTCAGATAGAATTGGAAAAATCTGAAAGGGCATTTGAACAAGCTGAGAAAAATTACAAATTGCGGTATCAAAAGGCAGTAGCCAACATGCAGGAGGTCTCTGCTTCCTATAACCAGGCCAAGCGGAAACTGGAGCAAATGACCGATGTCCTTAAACAATTCAATGTTGTAGCTCCAAAAGCCGGAATGGTAATTTATCGTCGAAACTGGGACGGAAATAAAATCGGGATCGGTTCAACTGTGAATGCCTGGGATAATATTGTTGCCGAACTCCCCGACCTTTCTGAAATGATTTCAAAAACCTATATCAACGAGATTGATATCAGTAAAATAAAAACAGGTCAACAGGTCCAAATTGGTATCGATGCCTTCCCGGAAAAGAAATTTTCAGGAAGAGTTACCGAAGTTGCCAATATCGGAGAACAACTTCAGGGTACCAATGCAAAAGTATATGAAGTCAAAATCCTTGTTAAAGAGTTCGACTCCATTCTTCGTCCGGCAATGACAACAAAAAACACCATCTTAACCAGTGTCATTGACACAGTACTGTTTATTCCGATCGAAGCTATTTTCAACAACGACTCTGTCACATTTGTTTACCAGAAAAAAGGAAGTTCAGTCCACCGTCAACAGGTAATAGTAGGAGCCTCTAATGATAACGAAATCATTATCAAAGCAGGCCTCCAGGAAGGAGATGAAGTGTTGCTTGTTCCACCTGATAAGTCCGAAAAAATGTCACTCGAAACCCTTCCTAAAGAGATAATCGCTAAATTTAAAGTTAAACCGGTTCAGCTTAAAAACACGAAACCCGGGAAAGTCCCTCCTCAAAAAAAATAACAGAACATAAGATGTTTGAACGCTATAAATACATCTTTAACATAGCACTGGAAGCTGTTTTTCTAAATAAATTCCGGTCTGTTCTTACTGCCTTGGGCATCATTTTCGGCGTTGCTGCCGTAATCACCATGATGGCCATCGGAAACGGGGCAAAAAAAGAGATCTTGGACCAAATGAAATTGGTCGGAGTCAACAATATTATTATTACTCAAAAACCTGAAAAATCAAAAACGACCAATTCACAGGAGTCATCCGATCAATCTTCTCAGTCGGAAAATCAGGACAATAGAAAAAACAAGGGGAAATTTTCTCCAGGATTAAGCCTAAAAGATGCAGAGAGCATAAAGGCCATCATCCCTACTGTGATGACAGTGAGCCCTGAGGTAATTTATGAAACAGATATCATAAAAGACGGCATCAAAACATCCGCAAAACTAACTGGGGTAACTCCCGATTTCTTTAAAGTTTTTTCCCTTACGCTGGAAGATGGAGAGATGTTTAATCAGGAACAATTGAAAGATGGAAAGCCCGTCTGCATCATTGGCCCTTCCTTGAAATCAAAGTTTTTCCCATCGTCGGAGGCTGTTGGAAAAGATATAAAATGTGGTCCTATTTGGTTGCGGGTAGTCGGTGTTTTGAAGAAGCGAGAGATCAGTCAAACCAGCATAGATAATCTGGGTATTTCGGACTACAACAATTCTCTTTATGCCCCTATTCAAACTTTACTTCGCCGGTATAAAGACCGGGCCATGATCACTGCCGCTTCCCTCCATGGAGCAACGGAATATAATGATGGGGAGATGTCGATCTTTTCATCGGAGTCGTCTGAAAGCACTTCGAAAAATCAAATTGACAAGATTGTGGTTCAGGTTAAAGAAAGCAGCCTGATCTTACCCACAACAGAAATTTTAAAAAAAATGATGATCCGCCGGCACGCCGGGGTTGAAGATATGGAGATTAAAGTACCGGAACTTTTACTAAAGCAGGAACAACGTACCAAAGATATCTTCAATATCGTATTGGGAGCCATTGCCAGTATTTCTCTATTAGTCGGTGGAATCGGGATTATGAACATCATGTTGGCTTCGGTTATGGAACGTATCAAAGAGATTGGAATTCGGCAAGCCATTGGAGCTACCAAACGCGATATTATTCTTCAATTTTTAACAGAAGCCACATTAATCAGTATCAGTGGAGGTTTGATCGGAATTATTCTGGGACTTGCGCTGTCTAAGGCCATCATGGAAATCACCAGCATTTTAACCATTGTTTCTCCTGTTTCCATTTTAATATCTTTCGGCGTTTCAGCCTCTGTGGGCATTATCTTTGGTTATATGCCGGCAAAACGTGCCGCTAAACAAGACCCCGTCGAATCACTCAGATATGAATAAGTGACCTTACTCTGACTATGAAAAATCATTTGATCCTTATCCTCGTACTCTTTCTTGGCTTTTTTCCCCAATCATTTGGTCAAAAAAACACCCGTAGCCTGACCTTGAATGAAGCCATAGAAATTTCAAAGCAGCAATCTCCTGATGCTCTTACTGCCAGACAAACATTCAGGAGCAGTTACTGGGATTTCAGGTCATTCAGGGCATCAAATTTACCGGCATTAAGTCTTTCTTCCACCCTGCCGAATATAACACAAACCATGTCTCCCTACCTTAACCCAGACGGATCACAAGCTTATGTCAGTTCAAAATATATTAGTGCACAAGCGAATCTCGCATTGACACAAAAGATAGGTATTACAGGCGGAACTATTTCTATGAATTCATATCTGAGTGGACAGTTTAATGCGGATCAGCCAAATCCGTTCCCCTATCTAAGTTATCCTTTAAATGTGGAATTATATCAGCCTATTTTCACATACAATTCATATCGTTGGGACCGAAAAATACAACCTTTGAAATATTCTCAGGCTAAACGAAAATATCTTGAAAACATTGAACAAATTTCAATAACGGCAACAACTTACTTTTTCACCCTTCTTCAGGCCCAGGTTGAACAAAAGATTGCACTCACAAACCAATCAAATTATGACACTTTATACAGGATCGCTAAAGGGAGATACCAATTGGGAAAAATTGCCGAAAACGATCTTTTACAATTAGAGCTTAACTTCCTTAAAGCGCAGGCTCAGGTTGAAAATGCCAATCTTTCTCTTGAAAATGCCCGTTTCCGATTCAAATCCTTTCTCCGTTTACAAGACACCACACAGGTAGTACTGATTCCACCGGATAAAATTGATTTTTTTAAAATCGACCCTCAAAAAGCGGTTGATCTTGCCAATCAAAATTCATCGACTTCTGTTGACTTTAAAAGAAGGTTACTTGAAGCAGCAAGCGCCGTGAATTATGCAAAATTAGACGGACGATTTGATGCTACGATACATGCTTTGATCGGGCTTCAACAATCCGGCGCTACAATTCCGGATTCCTATTTGAATCCAGCCGATCAAAGGCAGATTTCACTTGGCTTAACCATCCCGATTGTCGACTGGGGAGTTGCCCATGGAAAAATTAAAATGGCCCAATCGCAGGAAGAAATAGTAAAAAACAATGTCGAACAAGAGTTTATTGATTTTCAACGCAATGTATATCTTAAAGCCATAGAGTTCAACATGCAACAGAATCAGGTCCGAATCGCCGCAAAATCGGATACTGTAGCCAGAAAAAGTTATGAAGTAACCAAGGGCCGCTACCTGATTGGAAAGATAAATAGCATCCTCGACCTGAATAATGCACAGCTTGAAACCGATAATGCTGAAAAAAACTATTATTATGCACTTCAGACTTTCTGGAAAAGTTATTATGAGATCCGAAAAATGGCCCTCTTTGATTTCTGGAAAAATGAGCCTCTCCAATTTGACTTTTCGCAAATAAAATAAATATTCTTCTTTTTATTAAAACTATTTCTAAATAATACGTATCTTTGTCAAAAGATAAGTATTCATTTAAAAATAAACATTATGGCCGTATTAGTAGGTAAAAAAGCGCCGTTGTTTGAGGCTGATGCCGTAATCAATGGTGGAGAATTCGCAGATAAATTCTCACTGGAACAATATATCGGGAAAAAACATGTCGTTTTCTTTTTCTATCCGATGGATTTCACCTTTGTTTGTCCAACGGAAATTCTGGCTTTTCAGGAAAAACTGGAAGAATTTGAAAAACGTAATGTTGTAGTAGTCGCATGTTCCACTGATTCCAAATTTTCACATTGGGCATGGTTGAATACAGAACCAAAGCACGGTGGAATCAAAGGAGTAAAATTTCCTATTGTCTCTGACCTTTCCAAAACGATTTCCGCCAATTTCGATGTTTTAGCGGGAGAATACATGTACACCGAAGAGGGAGTGATGGAATTTGAAGGAGTTCCTGTGGCCTATCGCGGACTCTTTCTCATTGATAAACAGGGAATTGTTCGTCATCAGGTAGTGAATGATCTTCCGTTAGGAAGAAGTGTTGACGAAGCCATCCGGATGGTGGATGCACTGCAGTTCAATGAAGAAAACGGGGAAGTTTGTCCTGCCAATTGGCACAAAGGCGAAAAAGGGATGAAGGCCACGGCAGACGGGGTGGCTGATTATCTTTCTAAACGTTAATCTTTTTTTCTCAAAGAAGCCAGACTGTCTCCTTCGTTGGAGATGGTCTCTTCTGCTTTTTTGGCCTCATTCCAATAGACATCCATCTCAGCCAGATTCATTTCATGTAGAGGCCGTTCCAGTTCCTTTGATTTGTCTTCGAGGTATTTGAACCGCTTGATAAATCTTCGGTTGGTACGTTCAAGGGCATCTTCGGGATTGACTCCGATAAATCTGGCATAGTTAATTATGGCAAACATGAGGTCCCCCAATTCGTGTTCCTTTCTTTTTTGATCATCTCCGTTTTCGGCCACTTCACGAAGTTCGTTTAGCTCCTCTAACACCTTTTCCCAAACCTGTTCCGGATTTTCCCAGTCAAAGCCCACCCCACTTACTTTTTCCTGAATCCTGTATGCTTTAACAACTGCAGGTAAACCATTTGGGACACCACTTAAAACAGATTTGTTGCCCTTTTCAAGAAGCTTGATTTTTTCCCAGTTATCATGAACCTCCTTGGCATTTTTCACAACAACATTTCCAAAAATATGGGGGTGCCGGTGTATCAGTTTGTCAATAATATTATCGAGAACATCTTTGATATCAAAGGAATTTGTTTCAGAGGCTATCTTTGAATAAAAAACGAGATGAAGCATCAAATCTCCAAGTTCTTTTTTAATCGACTCCATATTTTTTTGAAGGATAGCCTCCGAAAGTTCATAGGTTTCTTCAATCGTTAAGTACCGCAAAGAATCAATAGTTTGTTTTTGGTCCCAAGGACATCGGGTCCTCAATTCATCCATTATCTCAAGAAGTCTCTTGAATGCCGCAACTTTCTCTTCCATTATTCATATTTTAAGCAAATTTAAACATTTTGCCAAAGGAAGCATTTTTATTGCAGGGAATAAACCGGCAAATGGACAATTCATGATAAATTTGCCATGAAGTAATAATCGTTATTTACTCCTTGCAAAAACCTGTGAAAAATCCTCCTGCCTCACTCCGGTTCATCAGTCTTCTCATGTTGCTGATGATATTTTCTCTAAGGGGGATCGCCCAGTTCGAGCATAAACTATTCTCCTCCAATATGATGGTTGAAGGAAGGATCCATTATGGTTTTATCTATGCCCAACATCTGGAACTAGAAATGTTCAATTCCCATTTTCCGGCGTTTGAATTAAGTATTACCAAAATAACCTATGGAAAACACAAATGGGAACGTGATTATAATTATCCTTTGATCGGGGCAACGCTGTTTTATTCAGGGTTGGGTAACAATCCCGCCCTGGGGCAGGCTTATGCTTTAATGCCGTTTATAAATTTCCCACTATACAAATATAAAAGCCTTACGATCGGTTTTCGGTTTGCACTTGGACTTGGTTATCTGACCAAACCCTTCGACCGGATCACGAATTATAAAAACCTGGCGATTGGTTCCCATCTAAATGCAGCGGCCAATCTGATGTTTGAATTAAGATACCGGCTCAACTATTATCTTTCCATGAGTGCCGGAGTATGTCTGCAACATTTTTCCAACGGTTCCTTAAAACTACCGAACTATGGGATTAATGCACCCATGGTCAATCTTGGAATTTCCTACCGGCCATTCAAAGAAAATCAAGATATTGGCGACCGGTATATCGCTCCAACCGAACCTTATTCGGCCATTGTCCGTCATACGATTGAATTTGATTTCGGGGTATTGGTGGGCTATAAAAACATGAAGGCTGTTTTTGGCCAGAATTTTATGGTTTATCATATTTTTGAAAATACCTTTATTCCGATCGGTAAAATAAGCAAAGTTGGGATCGGACTTGATTTTTCTTATGATCCATCCCAACTTAAAATTCTAGAGATGCATGATATCCAGGTTGATAATAAAATAAAAATCGTCCGTCCGGGTATTAATGCCGCGTATCAGTTGGTCATGTCGCGTCTTGGATTCATTTTCAATATAGGATCATACCTGGGTGGAATGGAAAAAAGCAATGGTCCGTTATATGAGAAGCTGGCCGTGCAATATAATTTTTCAACAAATTTCTTTGCCACTGTTATGCTTAAAGTACACTGGGGCAGAGCTGATTACATAGGATGGGGGTTGGGTTATAAATTTGACAAGAAATATGGAAAGAAAACAATCAGATAGCCTTTTCCGAAAACCCCTTATGAGCATCCTTTTTCTCTTAGGGTTGACCGTAATGGTATCAAGTTGCACGAAAGATGTTGGAGTATGTTTGTCATCCACCGGGCAAGTGATCAGAGAGATCCGGACTCTCCCGGTTTTTACAAAGATTGATATGCAGGATAACATTAGTCTGGTTTTAATTCAGGATACCGTTTGCCGTGTGGAAGTCGAAGCTGGTCAAAAAATTATCAGTGGGATCCGTACGGAGGTAATAGACGGTCAGTTAATTCTTCAAAACTTCAATCAATGCAACTGGCTCAGAGATTACAGTAAACCCATCAATGTTTACGTGTATAGTGACACATTATGGAAGATTACTTATAATTCCTCCGGTGACATTACCTCGAACGGAACCTTGAAAATGGATTCCCTGAAAGTGATTGTATGGGGTGGTTGTGGAACCATTGACCTCACGTTAGATATCTGGCAAGGTTCATTCAGCCTGAATATGGGCACTGTTGATATCAGGCTTCATGGTGTTTGTGCTGTCAACTCGGTTTTTACCGGGGACTACGGAATGTTTGATGGAAGAGATTTGAGAACCGGATATACTTTTATAACAAATAAAGGATCAAATGATTCTTACATTCAGGCGACAAACGAAATAGATGCGACGATACTATCAATCGGGAACATTTATTACCGGGGAAATCCTTGCAATATCAAATCCAAAATTCTTGGATCGGGTCAACTATTGCCTTTTTAGTCTGGTTAATAAGCTCTTGCAAAGAGAACTCTTTGAGTAGAAGGTTTCCCTGAAAAGACACAAGAGCCATTCTCCAGAACATTGTTAAAAGGTATCACCCGGATGGTTGCTTTTGTCTCTGCTTTAATTTTTTCCTCTGTTTCCGAAGTCCCATCCCAATGAGCCGAAATAAAACCGCCTTTTGTATCCAACACCTCTTTGAACTCCTTCCAGGAATCAACGCGTGTGGTATTGTTTTCACGGAAGGCAAAGGCACGGTCATATAAGTTCTTCTGAATTTGGTCTAAAAGATTGGATATTTTGTTTTCAATGTCTTTGATCTGCAATACTTCTTTTTCCAGAGTATCCCGTCGTGCTACTTCAACAGTACCTTGTTCAATATCCCGGGGGCCTACTGTTAAACGTACCGGAATACCTTTGAACTCATATTCAGCAAATTTCCAGCCAGGTTTCTGGGTATCACGATCATCGTATTTAACCGAGATTCCTTTGGCTTCCAGCGCTTTTTTTACTGGTAAAATGACATCAGAAATCAGTGATAGTTGTTCGGCATTTTTAAATATCGGGACGATCACAACCTGAATTGGGGCGAGTTTTGGAGGCAGAACCAACCCATTGTCATCCGAGTGCGACATAATCAAGGCCCCCATTAAACGGGTAGAAACACCCCAGGAGGTAGCCCAAACAAAATCAAGTTGATTTTCCTTACTTAAAAACTTAACATCGAAGGCCTTGGCAAAATTCTGACCAAGGAAATGTGAAGTTCCTGCTTGTAAAGCCTTCCCATCCTGCATCAATGCTTCAATAGCATAAGTGTCGATGGCTCCGGCAAACCGTTCTGCGGGAGATTTTGTCCCTTTAATCACAGGAATGGACATCCAGTTTTCTGCGAAATCAGCATAAACATTCAGCATGGTTTCTGCTTCTTTCACGGCTTCTTCCCTTGTTGCATGTGCGGTATGTCCTTCCTGCCATAGAAATTCCGTAGTACGAAGAAACAAGCGGGTACGCATCTCCCACCTTACAACATTTGCCCATTGATTGATCAATAATGGGAGATCCCGATAAGATTTTATCCAGTTTTTATAGGCATCCCAGATAATTGTTTCGGAGGTTGGACGTACAATCAGTTCTTCTTCCAGTTTGGCATCTTCATCAACAATGATTCCCTTTCCATCCGGTGAATTCTTTAAACGATAGTGGGTTACAACCGCACATTCTTTAGCAAATCCCTCAACATGACTAGCTTCACGGCTAAAAAACGATTTTGGAATAAAAATGGGGAAATAAGCATTTACGTGCCCGGTATCCTTGATCTTTTTATCCAATACTGCCTGAATACGCTCCCAAATGGCATACCCATATGGTTTTATTACCATACATCCACGCACAGCTGAATTCTCAGCCAAATCAGCCTTGATAACAAGGTCATTATACCATTGGGCATAATTTTCAGCCCGAGTTGAAAAATCTTTAGCCATTTTTTGTTTTTGGTATGAAATTTGCTACTATTCTCCTGTCAAAAGGAAGAACAAAATTAAGAAAATTAATAAAGCTGTCGTCCTATGAAAAAATCAATCTTTGTTCTCGTCACCATCGGCCTGTTCATCAGCGCTTGTACGACACAGAAATTAGCATCATCTTATGGTTCAGATGATGTTTACAATACATCCGGAAACAACCCTCCTGATAACGGAAACACCATTGTAAAGCCATCTTCCACCTTTGCGGACGATTACAATGATTATTCTTATTCTGACCGGATAACCCGATTCAATAATTCCGATACGACAAAGGGGTATTTTGATCAATCCAATTCTTCTAATTCCGAATATGATAATTCAGGGAGTTCTTCTGATCCCAATATTACATTATCTTTTGGATTAGGAGTCGGATTTGGTAGTTTCGGTTTTGGCAGTTATTGGGGTTCTCCTTACTATAATTGGGGATCTCCATATTGGGATTGGGGCTGGAATTATGGATGGGGGTTCGGGTACCCTTATTACGGCTGGTATAACCCATGGTACAATCCCTATTGCTGTTACTGCTATGGATATAACGATTGGTATAACGGTGGTTATTATCCGCCCTATTCGCCCATTAATACGTATTATGGACGAAGAAATACTTTAAATTCATCGGATGGTACAAGATTTTCAAGGAACGCCCAAAATCCGAACAGGATCTCTTCTCCAGATACCAAGCGGAATGAGAGAACTGCCGGAATTAATCAGAGCACTCGTGAAGCCGCATCACAAGCTTATACCAGAACAGGGACTCAACCAGCACAACGCAACACGGCTGCAAACCAGGAAAAATATCGTTATACCCGTTCCACTACTTCTCGTCAAACTACTGCCACAAGAGGAACAAACCAAGCTCAGGTACAACGTCAACAACCTTCCCCTCGGTACAACCGTCAGCAAAATGTTGTTCCCACACAACGGACCACCTCTGCACAAAGCTATTCTTCACCTGCTTACCGTCAACCAAAATCAAGTCAGGAATATATTAGTCCACGGACACAAAATCAAAGTGCAACAAGGAACGCACAATCAAATTATAGCAACCGGAATACCAGTACTCCCTCTTCAACCGGGAACCATACGCGGGTAGCCCCCTCGAACAACACACGCACCTATTCAACCCCTTCCCGTTCGAACAATTCATATTCCACACCTTCCCGTTCAGGTAACAGTGGCTCCTATAGTGCACCTTCAGTACCACGGAGCAGCGGAGGCAGTTACAGCGCACCTGCAAGGTCAGGCGGAAGCGGAGGAAGCGCTCCTTCCGGCGGCAGTAGCGGCGGAGGTGGTGGAAGACGCAGATAACTAACGAATCACTCTAATATCTCTGACTATGAAAAAAATAATGTTCATGACCTTGTGCATCACGATGTCAGCCTATTCCCTGTTTGCACAAACAGCTGAAGATGCACTCCGATATTCCAGAATATACTATAGTGGCACGGCTCGGTTCAATGGTTTAAGTGGTGCGTTTGGTGCAGTGGGTGCCGATTTTTCCACTCTTGCCACCAATCCTGCCGGTATTGGTCTTTATCAAGCCTACGAAATGAGCCTGACCATTGCTCCTACTATTGGAAGTACTACCTCAACTTATAATGGCTATGAAACTTCAGACAATCGCGTAAATTTTGGCATGGGGAACTTCGGGTTCATATTCAATCTCAAACCCTCGTCAAAAAGCAACAACAGTATATTGAAAAATTTCAATATCGGCTTTGGATTTAACCGCCAGAATGATTTCAACAACACTACTTACATATCTGGGGTCAATTCGAAGAATTCCCTGATGCAAAATTACACCAATGTATTAAATGATATGGGAATTCAACCTGGTGACATCTCATACGATAATTCATTGGCTTTTGATGTTGCATTAGCTTGGAACGCAAATTTGATTGGCTATGATTCGACTACCAGGTCATATTATTGTGATGCTCCGTATGGCGGTGTAGCTCAAAGCAAAACAATCAATACTTATGGATCCATCAATGAGATGGATTTTTCGATGGGGGGAAATGTGAATGACCGGCTTTATTTCGGATTGACCCTGGGAGTTCCTACGTTACGCTATTATGAAAACAGCATCTATCAGGAAACAGCTGTTAGAGGGTCTATTCCAAATTTTTTGTCTTTAAAATACAGGTATAACCTTCAAACTCAGGGAACCGGTATTAATGTGAAGTTCGGTATTATTTACCGCCCTGCCAATTGGGTACGGATTGGTGCCAGTATTCATACCCCAACATGGTATCCCCGAATGCAGGATGAGTGGTTCAGTTCCATGCAATCAACTTTCACTAACCCAAATTGGAATTCCACTCAAAATTCACCGGAAGGATATTATAATTACCAGTTAAGAACTCCTTTCCGTGCGATGGGTAGTTTGGCCTTCATTATCGGAAAATATGGATTGGTTAGCGCTGATTATGAATATGTAAACTATTCGCAAGCTCGTTTTAGCTCCTCAGAAGATAGTTATTCAGACGTGAACAATGATATTAAAACCAACTATCAATCGTGGGGAAATCTTCGTTTCGGAACCGAATGGAGAATATTGGATTTCAGGGTGCGTGGTGGGTTTGCTTACTTCAGTAATCCTTATACCCAAAGTACCAATAACAGTGAACGTTTTCAGGTTTCCGGAGGAATTGGGTACCGGGCCAGTCATTTCTTTGCCGATGTGAGTTATGTTTGGACAAAAATGAATCAGGATTATTACTTATATGATCCATCGATGGTCAATCCAGCTCATTTGACACAATATACCAATACCGTATCCACAACAATCGGATTCAGGTTTTAACGCTGTTGCTTTTTAAGTCTGTTCAATCCAGCCTTTGCCTTTTGGTTTAGGCTGGATTTGTATTCAGGAGTAGGAATGGAAAGAGATAACCTATAAGAACTGTCAGCTTGTTTATATAAGGACAAATTCTCGTAGATAAGTCCCAGTTGTAAAGCAGAGGCTGTAGCGAAATAAAAAGGGTCTGTTTTGCCACGTTGGATTGTTTGTTTGTAATATCCGATTGCTTTGGAGTATTGTCCAAGTTCATGATAGATCCGAGCTAAACGATAGGAGTATTCAATAAAATCACGGCGTGTAACGATACATTTCTTTACGGGATTATTTAATATTTCCTGAAGAGCACGATCATAATAACCACCATCGAAAAGCAATCGTGCCCGTAACAATATACCCCCCGGAATCAGTCCGCTTTGAGCTTCTCTGGTTGCTTGTTTATCTTCATCAACTAGGGCTTCTCCAACGGTAGTAACTTTGCCCATATTGGCTTTAAAACCGGCAGTATCTCCTTTTAAAATAGAAATCCAGGCAAGTTTTTGATAGGCAGAACGAAGGTAATTTTGACCTTTAAATTGATGAACATACCGTTGAAAACAGAGTGCTGCATTAACATCAAGGCTATTTAAGCGAGCTACCCCTTCAAGAAAATCAAGATAGCAGAAAGGAAATTTATTTTTTTCCTCATTGCGATGTTGCAAGATTTTCAGCACCTGATCATTACGACCATTTTTCAACAGGATGGTTGCTTGGGCAAATATCAATAATGGACTCTGATCCAGCTGATTTCCAGAACTTTGACGTTCCAATAATTCCAAAATCGGTAAAGCTTCTTTTTGATTTTTTTGAAGATTGGCTGCCAACAAAGCCAGGTAAAAAGTAGCTTCCGGTTTAAAAAGCTGTATCTGAGGATCGGAACCTTGATATCCAGCCACTTGATGAATTTCTTTAAAACCCTGATCCACAGATCCATTCACGCCCATCAGATTTTTAATCCACTGATATTTTTCCGGGATAATCCCAATGATTACATGGACCAATCCAAGACCGGTATTATTTGGAATAAAATCAGGGAAACGAGATTGATTCAAGGTAAACAATGAGTATGCTTTTCTTACTTCTATGGCAGCGGATGCATATTCACCAAATTTGATCCGGGCAAAAGCCCATTGAAGATAAACTTCGCCAAGAAAAAAATTGTAATAAGGTGAGTTTTTATCTCCTTTTTCGAGGAGGGTGATGCGTTTCGATTTGTTGGGTTCTAATTGGTGAAATTGTGTTTTTTCTTCCCCAATAAACAAGGTCAGAAAATCAATATAGTTTTCAAGTAATACCGGAACCAGGTTGGTAGGGTTTTGTTGTTTTTCCAAAACCAATAATCGGTTTGCTTCCAGAAATTGAAGCCGGAAAATAGATTGGTAAGTCGCCTGACAACGATCGTTAAAAAAAAACTGTGCCCTGAGGGGAAGTGATAAAAATAAAAGGGCACCAACCGTCAGAAGGAGCCGGGTCATTATTGGATAGCATTCACAATGCCATCATCAACCAGAATCCGTCCACAATATTCGCAAACAATAATTTTTTTATGCATTCGGATATCGAGTTGATGTTGGGGAGGAATTTTATTAAAGCAACCTCCGCAGGCATCCCGTTCGATTTGAACTACGGCCAATCCGTTTCTTGCATTTTTCCGGATTCGGGTGTAGGCAGTCAACAACCGTTCCTCAATGTATTTGCGGTTTTCTTCAGAAGCTTTTATGAGGTCATTTTCCTCTTTCTCCGTTTCAGCAACGATATCGTCTAATTCATTGCGTTTGACATCCAGGTCGTTTTTCCGGTCTTGGAGTTGCTTTTGGAATTGTTCAATTTCGACCTTTTTCAATTCAAGGGTTGCCAGAAATTCTTTAATTCTTTTCTCAGACAACTGGATATCCAGGTTCTGGTATTCGATTTCCTTGGTCAGGGAGTCGTATTCCCGGTTATTCCGGACGTTCATCTGTTGATCTTCATATTTTTTAATCAAGGCAAGGGCATCCCGTATGGTAGTATTTTTATCGACAATGGATTTCTCCATCCCGACAGTTTCCTGAATATAGTTGTCAACACGGGTTTCCAGTCCGGCTATTTCGTCTTCCAAATCCTGGACTTCAAGAGGAAGTTCTCCCCGGATGATTCGGATTTTATCAACCTGAGTGTCAAGTTGTTGTAAGCTATAGAGTGCCATCAATTTCTTTTCAATGGTGACCTCAATTTTATCTTCGGGAGATTCCTGTCCGGTTTTTGCTGGTACCTTAGCCGTTTTGATCACTTCTTTCACTTCTTCTTCCTTGGCAACGACATCTTTTTTACCATTTGTTTCTTTTGGTGCCGTAGGTTTTGATAATTTAGAAGGTTTCGAAGTAGCGATCGGTTTGCTTGTTGATTTTGCCATATACTCTGAATTATAAATGATAAACCGGGTTGGTATTAATTTCTGAAATAAGGAATGCAAAAGTAGGAAATTTTTCGATTAGCACAGCATATAACCATTCTTTTACCCACTGTTCGCTCTCATAATGACCAATATCGGCAAGGATCAGATTTTTCCTAACGCTAAAAAAATCGTGGTATTTCAAATCACCCGTAAGAAAAACATCTGCTTTTTCCTGTTGGGCTACCGGGATCAGGAAGTTTCCTGACCCGGTGCATAATGCTATTTTTGTAACAGGATTTTCATTCAATTTTGAGTGACGTAGAATGGGAATTTGTATAACATTTTTCACCTTTTGAAGAAATTTTTCCGGATTCATTGGTTCATTTAGATCTCCGATCAAACCAGCTCCGGATAATGGATTTGTATTCATCAACGGGTAGATATCATAAGCAACTTCTTCATACGGATGATTCGCCAGCAAAGCAGCGATAACAGACTTTCTGGCATAATCAGGAAGAATGACTTCTATTCTAAGTTCTTTTTCAAAATGGACCTGGTCAATTTCTCCAGTAAATGGTTTAGCTTCACTATGGGCCCGGGAAGAGCCATCTCCCGTCACATTAAAGCTACAAAAATCATAATTTCCGATATGCCCTGCACCAGCTTTGAACATTGCCTCCCTGACTCTTTCAGCATAATCTGTAGGACAAAATGCAACTAGTTTAAACAAGGTTTCGGTTTGCGGTTTGAGGATTCGAAAAGATGTAATTCCCAGTTTGTTAAAAAGAAATGCATTGAGACCCCGTAAGGAATTGTCGAGATTTGTATGCATTGCAAAGATTGCAATTTGAGAGGATATTGCCTTAGTTAAAATGTTGGTTTCCGGTAGCTCCGGAAGAAACTTTTTAATTGGGTGGAAGATAAAGGGATGATGTGATATAATCAACCTGCACCCTTTTTGAATGGCTTCCACCATCACTTCCTCTGTAAGGTCGAGACACAACAGTACACGGTCGGTTTCCCAGTCCGGATCTCCGAAAATCAATCCGGAATTATCATAATTTTCCTGAAGCGATAAAGGGGCAACAGACTCAAGGTACTGTAGGATAGTCAGAATTTTCATAGAGTAAAAATATTAGAATGGGTAAAGTTATACAATTCCCGTTAAAATTTTCTTTTTGATTTGTTCATAAAATTGTTTAAAAGTTTCCTGCCACCCATGCCGTTAACAAGATAAAATTCGCATAATTTGGTCTTTATAAAATTCCCAAAAGGTCAATATGAAATCCCCTGTCCTTTATGTTGTTGATAAGCATCCAATACATCGGAGCCTGATCAAGTATCATTTGAATGTGAACCGGTTTTCCCAGGTACAGACATTTCCATCGGGCAACGAATGTATTTACCGGCTTGAAAAAAATCCACCGCCGGAATTTTTAATCACGGATTATGATCTGGGCGATTTTAGCGGATTTGATTTTTTAAGAAGAGTAAAAACAATTGCCCCTTCAGTCAAGGTAGTTTTTTTTGCATCATTTGATGATCCTATTCTTGCTGTCAGGTTACTTGATGTCGGCGCTGTTGATTACATCGTAAAAACGAGCAACCTAGAATACGGAATCGCTGAATTGATCAAAAATCTCAATTATCTTCAGAAGGAAACATTGGTTTCCTGAATTCGCTCCCTTTATTTTGTTTTTCTGTTAGGGCCATTTTTTTAGGTCCGGGGTTTTTGATACCGTTTTTTTTGTTAATTTCGACAATTAATCATGGGTCGGTTACTTCAGTTTATATTATCCCCTCTTTCCCTTTGTTATGGATTGATCATGCAAAGCAGGAATCTCTTGTTCGATATTGGAATTCTTTCACAGAAATCATTTGAGAAATCTATTATATCAGTCGGAAACCTTTCGTATGGAGGAACCGGAAAAACACCCCATATAGAATATTTAATACATCTTTTACAACCGAATTATTCTGTTGGGACACTCAGCCGGGGATATGGTCGTGACAGTAAAGGGTTTATACTTGCCTCCAAACGTTCCAATATTAAATACATTGGAGATGAACCCTTACAATACCTGAAAAAATTTGAGAATCTCCAGGTTGCTGTTGACGAACAACGATGCAGGGGCATTAACCTAATGCTCCAGAAGCATCCTGAATTGGAAGTAATACTTCTGGATGATGCTTTTCAACACAGATATGTAAAACCCGGGTTATCAATCCTTCTTACCGATTATCACCACCTATATACAGAAGACTATGTATTACCATCGGGGACATTGAGGGAGTTTAGATCAGCTGCTAAAAGGGCCGATATCATTGTTGTCACAAAGACTCCCAAAATTTTTTCTCCGATCACAAGAAGGAGAATTCTTGAAGATCTGCGACCTGCTTCCCATCAACGGATCTATTTTTCTTATCTCAAATATTCCGCCCCCATCCCCTTTCAAGATTCCGACCAGTTTGCTTTCCCATTAAAACCAATCAACATTCTTCTTTTTACTGGTATTGCAAATGATTATCCATTACGGGAACACCTTGAAAGGATATGCAGCGAACTGATTACAATAAATTATCCGGATCATCATCAGTATACTGAAAAAGATCTGGATATTATCAAAAAGAAATTTGACGATCTCCCTACAAAGAAAAAAATTCTGGTAACCACAGAAAAAGATGTAATGCGGTTAAAAACTCCGGAACTTAGCACGAAATTGAAAAATCTGCCGTTATTTTACGTTCCCATTGAAGTTGATTTTCATCAAAACGACAAACAACAATTTGATAATGAGATTATAAATTATGTTAAAAAAAATTAATGAGACCATCGCATTTCTTGAATCCAAGGTAACCCAAAAACCCGAGATCGGAATTATACTTGGCACAGGATTGGGTGGTTTGGTAAACGAAATTACGGTTCAGCAAAGGATTCCTTATCAAACCATCCCGAATTTTCCGGTATCCACAGTGGTAGGTCATAACGGACAGTTGATTTTTGGCACCATGAGCGGGAAGTCGATTGTTGCAATGCAAGGGCGCTTCCATTATTACGAAGGATATACCATGCAAGAGCTGACCTTTCCTGTTTACATCATGAAATTCCTTGGCATCCGGACACTTATTTTATCTAATGCAAGCGGTGGTGTGAATCCTCATTTTGAAGTTGGAGATATCATGGTTATTGAAGACCACATCAACCTCATAAAAGACAACCCTTTAATCGGGAAAAATTATGATGAGATTGGCACCCGTTTTCCGGATATGAGCAATGCATACGACAAACAACTTATTAAAAAAGCATTTGAAATTGCGGATAAACAGAGCATCAATCTTCAGCGGGGCGTATATGCTGCAGTATCAGGGCCAACCTATGAAACGCCGGCAGAATACCGATATATCCGCAGCATTGGAGCCGATGCAGTTGGAATGTCTACTGTTCCTGAAGTGATTGCTGCCCGCCACATTGGCTTACAATGTTTTGCAGTTTCCGTGATTTCCGATCTGGGAGTACAAGGGAAAATTGTAGAGATTTCGCACAAACACGTCATTGATGCTGCAAGTGCGGTTGAACCTGTTATGACCAGCCTTATCCGGCAGTTGATTGCCGATTTTCCACCCATTAATTAACCTGGAAATCGAGTATTTTTAATTTCCATTTACTCCCAATTTTACACCGGTTTTGAGATAAAGAAAAGGAAATCAGGCTTGCCGCTCCGACTGATCCGGTAATAATAAATAAATCGGGAGTAAAAACTGCTTCATTGTTGATCAGATGATTGATAACAATGATGGAAAAAATGGCGGCTGAACCAATAGCAAAGGTTTTTCCCAATTTACGGGGAAAGGAAAATTGTTTGTAAACAGACCCGATGTCGTTCAACGATACTTCAAAGGATCTTAGCTCCATTACGCTAATAGAAGTATCGCCAATATGCCAAAGTCGTCCACGCAACAAAGTATCCAATTTTGACACTCGTAATTTCAAGGTGTTACCTTTTTGGTAATAGTATTTCCGGGAGGTGCCGATTTTTTCGACCAACAGGTATTTTTGCCCTACCATGGAACCAGAAAAAAAGATTAGTAAAAAAAATACAACCAGGTTTTTCATATTTCAAAATCCAGAGTAAAATTAATCGTAAAAAGTACAAAGTCGGCAAAATTTACACAAGTATCGTTCAATGATCACATTTAGTTACCTTTGTAATACTTATGAAATGTAGGCTATTCTTTATTATCCTGCTGATTTTACTCACCCGGTGTGAGGGAAAAAAAATTGCTCATCCGCTTATTTCCCCTCATGGAGTCACTATATTTTTACCTCGTCCCTCAATTACATCCAAAAAAGATGAAGTAAAACTATTACCGGTTCTAAAAAGTAAAAAGAAAGAAGTAATTCCGACTTTGCCACAAAGAAATCAGGATTCATTGATCATCCGGAAACTCAACTATCTCCGGACACAAAAAATTGACCTTGATCTGAATGAACCAGGAAGTCGTTCCTTCTTTTTTTCACAGCAGGCCAACTCCAAATTTCCGACCATGATCACGTTAGCTCAGGAATCTTTTTTTCGCGTTGGTTTTGATAATGATATCCTGGATTATACCGATCGGTTTTACACCAACGGCATTCGTCTGGATTGGATCAGTAAGGTACTACAAATGAATCCGGCCAGCCACTTAATGGTACCCTATTGGGGAGCTGGGATGAATTATTATGGGATATCCCTTGTGCAAAACATGTATACCCCATCCACGACAAAAACCGGTGGAATATTATATGGAGACCGTCCTTATGCTGCTTATCTTTATCTGAAAAGTTTTAAAATCACCAATGATGCAAGTCATGGGTTTCGCCAGCGCAGTGAACTCGATTTGGGCATCATCGGTCCGGATTCATTTGGCGGGTGGGTGCAGAAATCGTTTCATAACACCGTTCCCAGTAATAATGAACCGTTGGGATGGGAATACCAAATTCATAACGATCTCGTTCTCAACTATTCCATCATTTTTGAAAAAGGGGTCATTAAAAAGAAGTACCTTGATTTGCTGCTGATTTCCAGTGGCACAATGGGGACTTTGTATACAAATATGAGCGGAGGTTTTCAGTTACGGACCGGCTGGATGAATCCTTTTTTTTCGAATCTCGGTATATCCCGGCGAAATTTCACAGCAGAGTCAAAGCTACAGAAATTCCAACTGTTTCTTTTTCTAACGGGCAACGCAAAAATAATTGGTTATGATGCCACGTTAGAAGGAGGAATGATCAATAAATCAAGCCCGTATACATTGCCATCGAATAAGATTTCCAGATTTGTCTTTCAAAACTCTGTCGGGATTACCATGACATATCAAGGTTTCCGTTTTGATATTGAGCAATTTCTTCTGAGTCCAGAATATGAACAAGGCTGGTGGCATAAATGGGTACATATAGGGCTTAGTTTTTGCTTATAGTTGTTAATAAAAAAAAACGGGGCAGGCTGTGTTATCAAAATAGAATAGACCTACTTTTGGCGTATGGAAGAACAAAATATCCGTAAACGTTCCCGAAAACCGGCATTCAATGAGCCCATTTTTGAACACGGGAAGATTCCCCCACAGGCGACAGACCTTGAAGAGGCTGTATTGGGGGCCATGATGCTTGAAAATGATCGTCTCGCCGAAGTCATTGAAGTACTGAAACCCGAAGTTTTTTATAAAGAAAACAATCAGATCATATTTTCCGCTATTCAGCGCTTGTTTGGCGCGAATGAACCGGTTGATATTCTCACTGTGACGGAAGCTTTACGAAAAAGCGGAGAGTTGGAAATTGTAGGGGGGCCGTATTATATTACAATGCTTACGAACCGGATTGCATCAGCAGCGAATATTGAATTTCATTCCCGGATCATCCTGCAGAAATTCATTCAGCGTGAACTGATCCGGGTTTCGTCCGGAATAATCAAAGAGGCTTATGAAGATTCCACAGATGTTTTCGAGCTGCTTGACAAGGCTGAAAATGGTTTATTTTCAATCAGCGAAGGAAGTATCGGTAAGTCTTACCTTGATATGCACTCCATTATTACGGAAGCCATCAAGGAAATTGTAGCCGGACATGAGCATGAAGGTCAGCTTCGTGGTGTAGGATCTGGTTTTACTGAGTTGGACAGGATAACGTCAGGCTGGCAAAAATCGGATCTGATCATTGTTGCTTCCCGTCCTGGAATGGGGAAAACTGCTTTTGCGTTGACCATGGCACGAAACGCAGCGGTTGATTTTAAAAAACCGGTAGCCGTATTTTCTCTTGAAATGTCATCTATTCAATTGGTTACACGATTGATCTCCAGTGAAACTGAAATTCCACAAGAAAAATTACGACGGGGATCCATGGAGGAACATGAGTGGCAGCAGTTGAATTCGCGGATTTCCTCCCTTACCAGCGCACCATTATACATTGATGATACGGCAGCGCTTTCGATATTTGATCTCCGGGCAAAATGCCGGAGGCTCAAAGCACATCATGATGTTCAACTCATTATTGTTGATTACCTACAATTGATGCAGGGAAGTCAGGATACCCGAGGGAACAGAGAACAAGAGATCAGCAGTATTTCGCGTGCCCTAAAAAGCCTGGCCAAAGAGCTGAATGTTCCGGTAATCGCACTTTCACAGTTAAGTCGTGCTCCTGAAAAAAGGTCCGCCGCCGCGAAACCCATCCTTTCAGACCTTAGAGAATCCGGTTCTATCGAACAAGATGCCGATATGGTAATATTTATCTACCGTCCGGAATATTATAAGATTGATGTAGATGAATCCGGGGATTCCACATCGGGAGTAGCAGATGTTTGCATTGCAAAAAACAGGAATGGTCCACTTAAGGATGTTCGTCTCCAATTTATTTCGAAATACGCTAAATTTGCAGATGTTGAAATGGAATATGACCAACATTCTTCCATTTCTTCCAATACGTCATTTGACGGTTCCATCCGTACACGGACGGTAATGTCGAAAATGGATGATGAGGAGCCACATGAAACGCCTTTTTAACAAGACCATTTTTTTAGTTTTTTTCCTCGTTTTTTTTATCGGGCAAACTCTTTATGGCGCTTATTTACTTCTTCCGATGGATGAAGCCCAGAAAAACCATTTAAAAGCGTATGGAATAGCTTACTGGGTGTTACAAAAAGACATTGAGGTATCCTGGCTCCTTAATTATCGTGGTGGTAGTTTCCTTTTTTCATATACTTCTTCATTTGAAGAGGAATGTACTATTCGTGGGGTGAGTTTTCAGGTTCTGGCTGATGTTCAGGCAACATCGATTCTTCAGGAGATTGCAAATCCTCAGGTTAATATGGAACAAGTCAAACTTCACAAGGCACCTAAGATTGCTGTTTATTCGCCTAAAAATAAACTCCCCTGGGATGATGCAGTTACCCTGGTATTGACGTATGCTGAAATTCCTTACACAGTAATTTATGATGAAGAAACCTTAGCCGGAGTACTCCCATTGTATGACTGGTTGCACCTTCATCATGAAGACTTTACCGGGCAATATGGAAAATTTTGGGCTGCTTATAAAAATTTTCCATGGTATCAGGAAGATGTACAAGTACAGGAGGAAATGGCGAAAAAATTGGGATTTACCAAAGTATCGCAAATGAAACTCGCAGTGGCCTTAAAAATCCGTGATTTTGTGGCCGGGGGCGGATATCTTTTCTCCATGTGTTCTGCTCCGGATAGTTACGATGTTGCTCTGGCTGCTGAAGGAATCGATATTTGTGATGTGATGTTTGATCATGACCCCCCGGATCCCGATGCCCAGGAAAAACTGAATTTTGGAAATTGTTTTGCCTTCCAGAATTTTACCCTCAGTAAAAATTCGTATGAGTATGAAATATCGTCGATTGATGTAACGGAAACCCGACCGAAAAACATCACCAAAGACAATGACTTCTTTTCCTTGTTTGACTTTTCTGCTAAATGGGACCAGGTTCCCAGTATGTTATGTCAGGATCATGAAACATTGATTCATGGATTCATGGGACAAACCACGGCATTCAATAAAAAATATATCAAACCAGGGGTAATCATTTTGGGGGAGACGAAGTCGCTCAATGAAGCGAGATATATTCATGGGGATTTTGGAAAAGGGACCTGGACTTTTTTGGGAGGCCATGATCCGGAAGATTATCAGCATCTTGTTGGAGATCCCCCAACCGACCTGAATTTGCATCCAAATTCTCCAGGATATCGGTTGATTCTGAATAATGTTCTCTTCCCTGCCGCAAAAAAAGAAAAAAGGAAAACTTAATATTTCAAAAACTTTTCTTTCATCCACAATAAAAACAGATTTCCTTCGAAATCATATTTGATTGCACTGTTACAGAGGGTACCTGCCATGAATTCGATAGTCCCATTGGAGAATGGCAAGTCGGGGATTTCTACAGAAATTAATCCATCCCGGATCCAGGGACAATTCCAGACCGCCAGAGAACGGGTGATTTCAGTACTAAATGTATATCCTCCGGAAGAAAACCCAGAAGAAGAACCGGTGAAAAGCATAACGGAATTGCTTAGTCCATGGGTTACAACACTTTCAGTTACAGAAAAATGCAATTTCGCCATCCATTGAATAGCATGAAGTGAATCTTTTGAAACGACCGCATCGGTAATGAATCGATCAAACTGATAAGATCCGTTTTGAAGTCCGGTACATACCATACTATCGTTACCGGTGATCAGGTGAATATCTTCAAAATACTGATGGTAAATGATTTTTGTTACTGCCCCCTGATTAAAGAAATTCGTATCGACTTGTGCGGTGAAGGAACCATTTCGGACAACACTATCAAGGCATAGTTTCCCTGTAAATTCAAAAATATATTTATTGTTTGTTGGATCGAAAGTAACCAGGGCGCTATCAATAATGGTATGATGTGCGGCTTTTAATGTGGAGTCAACCACAGCCTTCACAAGCATCTGAGTTACGTATAGAAAAGGTCGGTGCAAGAGAATAACATCATCGGCAACGTTCAGGTTGGGATGCATATCATACTCTTTGTCTTTTTTACAGGAAATACATGATAAAGTCAGGAGCAACGCGAAGAAAACAAAGGGACTTTTCTTCATATTCCAGAAATTAGAATGATGTTATCCTATTATATATCTCAAAGGAATAGCTAAAATCGACTCCCTCTGACGGTTCAAAATTTTCCTTTGAAAAAAGTTTCCACTGGGAAAAATCAATTTCAGGAAAGAAAACATCACCTTCAAATGATTTATGTACCATCGTCAGGTACAAACGATTGGTATAAGGTAAAAATTGTTGATAGATGGAAGCGCCGCCAATAATAAAGTTTTCTTCATGGGGGTTACAAAGGGCTATTGTTTCCTGAATGGAGTATGCCATATCGCATCCCGGTATTTGTTCTCCTGGGACATCGGTTATTACAATATTGCGGCGATTTGGGAGAGGTCTTCGGGGGAGGGAATAGAAGGTACGTTTCCCCATAATTATTGGGTGCCCGGAGGTGATTCCTTTAAATCGTTTCATATCGGCAGGTATATGCCAAAGAAGGTCATTATTTTTACCAATGGCACGATTTTCGGCGATGGCTACGATGATTGAAATCATAAGATAATGTTTAAACAGCTATTTCCCCTTTGATATGCGGGTGTGACTGATAACCAATAAGTTGAAAATCCTCAAACCGAAAATCATTGATATTTACAACGTCAGGGTTAATGAGCATTTCCGGCAAAGGAAAAGGCGTTCTTGACAGCTGAAGTTTAACCTGCTCAATATGATTTTGATAAATATGGGCATCTCCGAGGGTATGAACGAACTCACCCGGTTTCAAGCCAGCAACCTGTGCAATCATTTTGGTAAGAAGGGCATAAGAGGCAATATTGAAAGGAACTCCAAGAAAAATATCGCAACTCCGTTGATACATCTGGCAGGAAAGCGTTCCATTAGCCACATAAAATTGGAATAGCAGGTGACAAGGAGGTAAGGCCATTTTATCGAGATCGCCTACATTCCATGCACTTACGATATGCCGTCGTGAATCGGGGTTGTTCCGGATTGAATCGATGACCCCTTGAATCTGATCAACATGAGAACCATCTGGTTTTGGCCATGAACGCCACTGATAACCATATATGGGTCCCAAATTTCCCTGGGTATCTGCCCATTCGTTCCAGATGGTCACCTTATTATCTATAAGGAATTTAATATTTGTTGACCCCTTTAGGAACCATAGCAATTCATATATGATGGAGCGAAGGTGTAGTTTTTTGGTCGTAATTAAAGGGAATTTTTCTCTCAGATCAAAGCGCATCTGGTAACCAAAAACACTAATTGTGCCAGTACCCGTGCGATCTTGCTTTTGAACGCCATTTTTCAAAACATGATCTAATAGATCAAGATATTGCTTCATAATTAAACAACGAAATAAAAAGATTAAATTTTCACAAAAGATTTTGGGTCATGTTTATGGTGAAAAAAGATGGCAAAGAGTATGGCGACCACCAATGCATAACCAGCAAATGCAAGCCAGATTCCTTTCCAATCGAAACGACCATCGTTCAAAGTAAAAAAATTGTCGATTACAATTCCACTGATCCTGCTCCCGAAGAAAGCCCCGAAACCATTGGTCATCACCATAAATACGCCCTGAGCGCTGGCTCTGATTCCAGGATCACTTTGTGATTCGACATACAAAGAACCGGAAATGTTGAAAAAATCGAATGCCATTCCATAAATGATGCAGGAAGCGATGATCATCCAAAGTCCACTACCCGGATCGCCATAGGCAAAGAGCCCGAATCTGAGTACCCAAGCAATCATACTAAACAGCATAACTTTTTTTATCCCGAACTTTCTAAGAAAAAACGGTATGGTAAGAATGAAGAGGGTTTCGGAAATTTGTGAAATTGACATGATGATTGCCGGGTATTTAACAGCGATCAAATTTTTGAACTCAGGAATGTTCGCAAAATCGTGCAGGAAAGTATCGCCATAAGCGTTGGTCAATTGCAAAGCAGCTCCAAGTAACATTGCAAAGATGAAGAATAAGGCCATCTTCGTCTTTTTAAAGAGTCTGAATGCATCCAGGCCAAAGGCACTGATCAAGGAATTCTTCTGCGTTTTCCCCAGCGGTGGGCATTTGGGCAAAGTAAAAGCATAAAGTCCCAATATCAGAGAGGCAGTAGCAGCAATATAAAACTGTCCCGATGATGTTTCAAGACCAGCGAGGCTGATGATCCAAAGGGCAACAATAAATCCAACAGTGCCCCACACCCTGATGGGTGGATAATCTTTCACAATGTCCTTTCCTTCACTTTTAAGGGCCGAATATGAAACGGTAATACCAAGGGCGATGGTTGGCATATAACAAATCATGTCAGCCATCATGATCCAAAACATGGCCGTAGGGTTGTTCATGGAAGGAACCGTAAACAGGATCCCAGCGGATAGTATGTGAAATATTCCATATAATTTTTCAGCATTGATCCATCGGTCAGCTATTATTCCTGCAATAGCCGGCATGAATAAGGAGGCAATCCCCATGGTTGAAAAAATGGCCCCGAAATCAGTTCCTGACCAATGCTTGGTTTGAAACCAATAGGCAGCAATGGTCAGCAACCATGTTCCCCAAATAAAAAATTGTAAAAAATTAAGAAGGATGAGTCGTTGTTTTATCGCCATAGAGTTTCCGTAGTTTATTTCCGTTTGTTCAATTCATCTCGGATTTTGGATGCTTTTTCATATTCTTCATTTTCAACAGCTTCCCGCAACATATTTTTCAGGTCACTGATGGGAATATCTGAAAAAGATTCAGGCGAGGCAGCAGGATCTTCCACTTTTTCTTCCGGTTTGGTCAGATCATTATCCTCATCCATCATAATTCCGGCATTACTCATAATATTTTCGAAGGTATAGATCGGGCAATTAAAGCGTAAGGCCAGTGCGATGGCATCGGATGTTCGTGAATCTATTTCTGTTTTAGTTTTTTCATCACTGCAAACCAGTTTTGCATAGAAGATACCTTCACTGAATTTATTGATTACGACTTCTGTGATAACAATGTGATAGGCTTCAGCAAAAGCCTTAAACAAATCATGGGTTAGGGGCCGGGGAGTTTTAATTTTTTCGAGTTCAATGGCAATGGACTGGGCTTCAAATCCACCGATTATGATGGGCAGGCGCCGTTTCCCATCTCGTTCGCCCAAAATTAACGCATACGCGCCGCTTTGCGACTGGCTGTAAGACATTCCAATAATATCCAGTCTTATTTTATCCATCAATTATTCCGGACGTTTTCATATTACAAATTTACGGGAATTTTCCCGAACAGACAAAACAAGTGGAAAAAAACTCCGGGTTTGAAAAAAGATGTAAATTTGTAGGAATAATAAATTAAATATTTCATATGAAAAAACTGGGTGCATTTTTTGCAGCTCTATTGGTTCCTTATTTGACCTTTGCAAGTGAGGCTGATCTTAACATTCCAAACCTGACCTCCCATCAAAACAATTTATTGCTTTTTGGTTTTTTGGTTTGTTTTTTCGGCCTTCTTTTCGGTCTGTGCCAATTTCAGAAAGTAAGGAAACTGGGAGCGCACAAATCGATGTTAGATGTTTCAAAGATCATCTTTGAAACTTGTAAAACTTACCTTATCCAGCAGGGCAAATTTCTGATCCTGCTTTTTTTTATCATTGGGCTTTGTATCGCCTTTTATTTTGGATTCCTTCAAGCC
>Ga0172381_10000263_pt1 | contig 64071 bp, 73 predicted proteins | sample Leawel6488metaG_FD_119754 | JGI IMG/M metagenome (GOLD analysis project Ga0172381, IMG submission 119754) | Leachate microbial communities from a municipal landfill in Southern Ontario, Canada - Leachate well 64-88 metaG | ecosystem: Engineered > Solid waste > Landfill > Unclassified | place... | reverse complement strand
TCCACAGACTCATGTAAGTTTTCAAAATGCGTACCCATATTATCCTCCATGATAAAACTAACGCACTAATTATATCATAAAGGCTTTTATTATTCTATATCAATGTTCTACTGTAACAATGAACTCTATATCACATTTATTTTTAAGAAAAGAAAGCAGTATATCTGTCGGAGAAGCCACTCTGAGGCTCACTATAGACGATCCTGCATTCTGTGTGATCACATCGTCCACCCATACATCATTAAGCATGAATCCGACATCTTTATCAGATAGATATGCTATATCTATACTTGAAAGTACTTCTTCAAGCCATTTCATTTCATATGGTTGAAAATCTGTCATATCGGGGATCACATATATATCTACTGTTTCATTACCTCTTATATTCCCGCCGTTTGATCTGTCAGCATCAACCGTAACAGATATCATTCTGTCTTTATCCGTATACATAGCATTGTCAAAACAACTTGTATTTACAACGTCACCTTTTCTTATATCCAATAAAGAAAACATGTTATCCGTAAAAATAATTTCACCGGTGTAACCGTATACGGTTATTTTCTGCAGATCCGATACCGTTACGGTATCGCCTTTTTGTATTTCCCTGTTTGCAACATAAATATATCCTTCATCACTTTTGACCGCATATTTTGATATCGCGATCTGGACAGCTGTCAGAAGCACCGCTATCACCAGTGCTAAAATAAAGTACTTTCTTTTTGTCATTTCATTCCTTTCATTATGTGACCGGCAGTTCTATGTGGAAATGGACCGAAAAAGCATGTGAATTCCGATAAATACCGGGAAATTTCAGTGTCGCATCAATATCAACATATATTAGGAGATGTACTGAAATATATCCACATATGCATGGCGTGCCTTTCGCACATACGACCGCTTTGATGTCTTCTTTATTCAAATCGACCATATCCTTCAGCTGTACTGATACCTGATCATATACAATACCTGTAAGATCATATTCCTCTGTGTAGAAAACAAGATCCTTTTCTGAAAATGATAACGTGTCATTACATGTTGCCAGACTCATTACAGCAAACTCTATAACATCCTTTATTCTTGCAGTCTCATGATATATTATCGCTTTCTGTATGATTGATGTGAATAAAGGCAATATCACATATATCACGACAGATACTGCTATCACTGCCGCTGCTGCACCGCTGCCTCTTTTATTATCCATTCCTTCTTTCATTCTACCCGATCCTTCTTGCGGTAAGTAACTGGTCATATCTCATGATATGCTGTTCATCAGATCGTACAAACAAGTCTGTGATGGTATTGATGCTGTAGTATGCCGATACAGTGAAACTGAATACAGACCCATATCTGATCGAGTACGGTATATTAATGACGATATCGCTAAACCCACAGGATAGAAGGTCATTTTCAAGGTTTTCCCTGTAACTGCCGCTAAGGCCTGAATCCTGCTCAGTAATGATCATATAGGTCCTGCAGATGTCCCGGAATTCAAGGTTTTTGGATATCAGCGCTAAAACATCCACTATTGATACGAATATACACAGTATCAACATCAGGACCACAACGGAGACTATTATCCTTTCAGCCATGCTCTACCTCATTGAAATGCAGGTGTCGGACTTGCATCGAATATCTGTGGTAGTATACCATCGACCCAAGTACGTAATTTTGTCATGATATCAAGGGAAATATTTTTTAATCCCGGGATTACTATTATGGCGGCGATCAGAAGCACCACTGCTATCCCTATTATTTCGGATATACCGAAACCTCTTTTTCTGTCCGATCCTGTCAGTTCATTCATTTCTTTTCTCCTTTATATAAATATATTTTTTAGCGCTTCCTCAAGGTCCGCGATGAGCGGTATTGAAATCATTATCATAATGATCAGTACGAATATGCATACAGAGGCCAGACACCTCTGCTTTATGCGGTCTGTTTTCTTCTGCTGGTAAGAAAAGTATCTGTTAAACATCATCTCCTCCATCCTGGACAGAAGCATGTCATTCTTTGTATAAAGGAGGTCCTCCTCCAGTATCATTGCGAAGTGTTCGCAATCAGTTGTTTTGATATGTTTTTTGAGACACTCAGCATATGATCTGCCATCAAGGGTAATAGAATATGTGCCTGATGCCTCGGCTAATATGTCATACAGCTTCTTATCTTCAGTCACCTTATACATATTTGTTATAACATCCTTAGGCTTTACTCCTGCCTGTATCTGAGAGACAAGGTATCTGTACAGCTTATATGCATTTTTTTTAAATATATCCCCGATTTCATTTTCCTGTATATTTTTCCTGCTTATCATAAATACTGCGCCTGAAGATATGATAAGCGATCCTTTTAATATACCGGCATAGATCCCGGTGATAACCCCTATAATGATGAAAACTACGGTTAGGATGATGTAGTCATTGATGTATCTCTTATCTATATTCAGTATCTTTTCATACTTTCTGCCTACCAATTCTTTTAATGCCGATATCTTCTTATTTCTGTTTACACCTAAATATGTTCCGATCTTTTTTGCGGAATAATGTGTGGCAAACAGTAAGCCTGCTGAAAGATTCAATATGTACAGTGAGATAATGACCACATTTTCCATTAGGCCTCCTAATTCTGCTTCACAGCGCTTATGGTTGTTATGGTTCCAATAAAGAACAGAAATGCGAACAGTGCAAGATATAGCTTACCGCTATCAGTAGACAGATAGAAAGCTTTGACTGATTCATTCTTAAACACGAAGTAGTAAAATGTGATAAGGACAAGCAGAATAGTCGCATATACCGCATATCTGTCTTTTGAAGTGGAGATCTTCCTTTTATATATTTCTTCATCCAGTTTGAAAAACTGATTTTCCATGCTCTTAAATATACTGTAAAGATCGCCTCCTTTTTCATATGCATACCGTATGTTCATCATTACATATCTCAGTTCCTCACTTTGTGCTTCTTTTTCGAAAATAGATAAAGCATCGCTTACTCCCATACCTCTTCCTATCCTGTTGCATGCATCATTTATAAGCCTCTTTACAGGTTGTTTAAGATCAGATCTGTCAGCTTTGTTAAGGCAGAAAACCACATCATTCTTTACTGCGCTCCACTTGCTCATGAGAAGCAGCAGGTCTACGATGCTTTTCTGTTCCCTTGCATACATAACATTTTTATATACATCATGTACGACATATGGCAATACAGCAGGCATAAGCGCAACCGAAACGGATGTCAGTATGTAGTCTATTTTTCTGTTCACTATTACTGCTGTAAATAAAAGCAATGTTACCGATATGAAACCGGTGAGATATTTTAATTTATCATATACAGTATCAGGTTGATCGCTTTTGGTTATAAGATAAGCAAGCAAAACAGCTGTTACTGAGTTTATTATCAGTATTGTCATTGGCTGTATATCCTTTCATATATGATCTCGTTTTTAGTGGTATCGTAATATTTCACATTCAATATCTCATCGACTTTGAAATCCTCCATATGTATGACCATATCGACTCCATCTGCGAACATTCTTGCAAGCATGGATTCATCTCTCTGCTTGTCAGAGGATTTTGCCAATGCAACGATGCGATTTGCACAGTCTTGCGCTTTATCGGCATGCATGGTAGTAAAAAAGCGGTGTCCGGAACAGCAGGCATCTATGAAATCTATGGCCTCGCTGCCTATGATCTCTCCGATGCAGTATGTATCCAATGACATTGTCAGACCATCTTTTATAAGCATATCAAGTGTGATCGGATTGCCCCCTTCATTACTTCTCTTCACTCTTTGTTCGATACAGAAGTCCTTCTTCGGATACAGTTCCGCATCTGATTCGACGATCAATACCCTCTCCATGTCAGGTAAACTGTTTATTATAGCCCGTAATAATGTTGTTTTTCCGCTGCCGCCTTTGCCGCATATGATCATTGTTTTGCGGTTTTCTGCAGTCTGCATGATCAGGTCCTTGTTTTTACAGTCCAGCATGCCAAGCGTCACAAGGTCATTTATCGTATATGCGTTATTTCTGTGTTTTCGTATGCATATTGCAGATCCTGAAATATTCCTGGGGTAAATAGATATGTTTATTCTCAGTTTACGTTCGACATCCGCTACCCTGCAATGACTGTCGTTATCGTTCAGTATCCCTCCGTTTCTAAGAGCTATGAGTTTGCAATAAACCAGGTAATTCATTTCATTGCCAAAATCCAGTTCTATGGGATAACGTATACCTTTTTTCTTTATCGAAAACCGGTTATACCTGACTCCGTCTATGTCAGAGATATCCTCATCATCGATATATTCCTGAAGCTGCCCATATCCAAACATAAAATCAAATACTTTTTTGATCATTTCCATTTTTGAGCCGATAGCAAAGTATTCCTCTTTCTCCAGTATTTTTATTATTCTGCTTTCAAGCATCTGACGTCTTTTTTTATCGGTATATGCATCTATAACGAGTTCGGGAGATGTCTCCAGTATTTCACTGACGATATCTATAACGACTTCTCCTAAAGGGTAGTCGCCTTTTGCATACTTCATATTCGTGTTTGTTTCATTATATTCACATAATCTTTTTAGTACTGCCATAGTCAATCCTTCCCATATAACACTGATAATATTTTTTCACAATCCTTATCTGCAAAACGACGCCTGCTTCTGATGGTACCGATGAATCTGCCACAAATATGGCAGTCGACGCCATTTATATGTATCTTTTCATCCCTGTTTTCATAAATGCAGTAATTATACCTGTCCGGATCCGTTCCATGTTTATTACACAGATATGTCGCGATCTGATTGAACAGTTTTAGATCCTTCAGTACATTATCAAGGCAGAAAAGGACATGATCACTCATCAATATGCAGTTCATGAACAAAGAATCATATATAAAATCCGTACAGTGTATGAATATGACAGGAAAATCATCAGTAAGTTTTGATAACAGTATTTCCAGTTTTGAGTAGATAACATTCTCATATCCTTCAATTTCCAGCGCGCATGGTATTATATACAGACCCTTATTCTCTGCAACACTGTGCAGAGAATCACATACTTCATCCTTTTCCAATAATGTCTGCAGATCAGGATTCAAATTTTTCTTATCTGCAGTAAACGAAGCATGAAGTATATCAGTATCTATCAGAAGTACTTTTTTACTAAATTTACGGGAATATGAATCGGCCAGTAAATACGCGCAATCTAATGGACCGGCCAGTGTTGTGACCTTTGTTATGATTTCACCTTTTTTATCGAGCTCCAGTCTTTTTTTGATCCTTTCAGCTTCATTTAGGACCATGTTCACATCGCAGATCCTGTTTTTCATGTTTAGTGCAGTACATCTTCTTATCAGTCTGTTAAGGTCATTTTCATTTTCTTTGGAATAAAGCATCCTTTTATCTTTTCCATATACCATATAGTTGAGCACCATACCGAGGGCATATATATCACTTTCCTTTGATGTATCCAATCCTGCAAGGAGCTCAGGAGCCATATAAGCCGTGTTCTTTTCATCGCTTATACCGTAATCGACCAGATATATATTTCCGTCTTTAAAAATTATATTTTCAGGATGTACGCTACCATGGATCATTCGGTCAGGTTTGAGACAGTGCAGATACCTGATGATATACGAGATCCTTATGAATACATCAAGAGCATCCCACCATGACATCACACCTCTGTTCTGTATATATTCATATAGATTTTCTCCTTCGATATATTCAGTCACTATGCATGTATCATCACTGTTATAGAAAACATCATATACTTTTGGAAGACCTGCATGTCCGATACTCTGCAGTATACCCATATTACCGGCTGCATCTTTTTTAACTTCTTTTATAACTCTTCTCTGTTTTTCCTCATCATCAAATACAAGGTATTTTTTCTCCCTTCCTTTCTCGTTCAAAGCTTTTAATATCTTGTATCTCTGACTGACAAACATATTACCTCCAAATTGTGTATTTCAACTATATAATATTTCCATTTAATGTCAACATACATTTTGTATTATTTTTCATTATCAGATTTTTTTCTGTTAAATGTGACCGTCAGGAAAATAACTTTCACAGCACCTTTTGACAAAAGTTCTTTTTCGCACTCCTTTAATGTGGATCCTGTTGTATAAATATCATCAACAAGCAATATAGTTTTACCTGTTACGATATCATCATGTGCTTTAAATACATCTGCTACATTTCGTTTTCGCTGATACACATTCATGCCGGCTTGTTTATGTGTCTGCCGTATTTTTCTTAATGCTTTAGCTGAACACTCCAAACCGGTATATACGGCAATTTGTGATGCAAGTATAAGTGATTGGTTATATCCTCTCTTATTCTGATCTATATCATGCATAGGTACGGGAATTACCATATCGCATCCTGTGTTCTCACTGATAAGGAGGCTGCCTATTCTTTTCCCTATTTCCCTGAACGAATTCGGATGGTTTGTATATTTTGCATATTTTATTATGGAACCTATTTCCTCATTGTGTTCCATAAAATATATGTGGTTGTTGCGTATATGTAATTTCAGATCCAGTTTCTCTATATTAGCGGATTTCTCATTTGGGAAAATATATTGCAGTATTTCTGATATGAACTGGTTACTCATTATTGACAATATATATCAATAGTAATTTAGTGTCAAGCAAAAAAATCGCATATTGTGATATGCGATCGGAAATAACTTGTATGAGTTTTATTTATTTACTTTAACAGGTCTCTTAACTCGTCTGCCTTATCGGTCTTTTCCCATGAGAGGTCAAGATCATCTCTTCCAAAGTGCCCGTATGTTGCAGTCTGTCTGTAAATAGGAGCTTTAAGACCGAGAGTTTCAATTATCGCATAAGGCCTCAGGTCGAATGCGTGACCTACTGCTTTTGCTATCTTCTCATCATTGACTTTAGATGTACCGAATGTATTGATATCTATTGAAACAGGTCTCGCAACGCCAATAGCATAAGCTATCTGTATTTCGCATCTCTTTGCTATTCCGGCTGCAACGATGTTTTTTGCTACATACCTTGCAGCATAAGCCGCTGATCTGTCGACTTTTGACGGATCCTTACCGGAAAATGAACCGCCTCCATGCCTTCCCATTCCTCCGTATGTGTCAACTATTATCTTCCTTCCGGTAAGACCTGAATCAGCTTTAGGACCGCCTACAACAAATCTGCCGGTAGGATTAATAAATATTTTAGTATCATCATCTAACATTTTCGGATCCATTACAGGTAATATAACTGCTTCTTTTATATATTTTCTCAATTCCTCAATGGACACATCATCACTATGCTGGGATGAAACGACTATGGTGTCTATCCTCTTTGGAGTATTCCCGTCGTATTCTACCGTGACCTGAGTCTTTCCGTCAGGTCTTAGAAATGATCCGCGCGTTTCTTTTCTTACGCATGCAAGCCTTTTTGCAAGTGTATGCGCTGCCTGTATAGGATAAGGCATAAGCTGAGGCGTCTCATCGCATGCATATCCGAACATCATTCCCTGATCTCCTGCTCCCTGATCACCTGCTATATCAAAGGAACTGTCTACTCCCATAGATATGTCAGGAGACTGTTCATTTATGGATGTTATAACTCCGCATGTTTCACCATCAAATCCGTATTTTGCTCTCGTGTAACCGGCATCCAATACCGTATTCCGTGCGATTTTCGCTATATCAACATAACACTCGGTCGTTATTTCACCCATGACATGTATAAGTCCTGTCGTCACTGTTGTCTCACATGCCACTCTTGCATTTATATCCTTCTTAAATATCGCATCCAGTATCGCATCGGATATCTGGTCACATAGTTTATCCGGATGCCCCTCTGTCACTGATTCTGACGTAAATATTTTCTTCATTTTCTCTCTCGTATGCTCCGCATACTCTCCTTTCATCGTATAAAAAAAGGTCTCATGACGAGACCTTTAACCTCATCTATATGGAATTGGCACCTCGCTCTGTGCAGGTTGCCGGGCGTCATTGAGCCATTCTCTCAGCCACTCTTGATAAGTTCGTACATATTCAATTGTATGATATCCAGGTTTATCTGACTTTAATAAGTCCTGATATCACCTGATACTCATTTTATACATTCAGTCCGTCTGCAGGAAGCATAACGCTTCCCCCGAATATCGTTTCAAACTCCACGGCATCTACTCTTTCTTTCTGTAACAGGGTTTCTGCCAATTTCGCCAGTATATCCTTCTTGCTCTCTAAAATATCCTGTACTTTTTTATAGCATTCATCGATTATATTCTTTGTTTCAACATCGATCTTGTTCGCAACATTATCGGAATAACCTTTTACTTTAGAATAGTCTTTACCTATGAATACTTCATCATCTTCCTGGAATACTATGTTCGTAAGGGACTTGCTCATGCCATATTTCACTATCATATTACGCGCTATCTTGTTTGCCCTCATAAGGTCATTTGATGCTCCGGTGCTTATTTCGCCTAAAGATAATTCCTCTGCAGCCCTGCCGCCAAGCAAGGATATTATTTCCTCTTTAAGCTGCTTTTCCGTATAGAAATATTTGTCTTCATTTGCCATAGGCATAGTGTATCCTCCGGCCTCCCCGACAGGTATTATCGACACCCTCTGCACTTTTGCAGTCGATGAAACTGCACGCATAGCGATAGCATGTCCGGACTCATGATAAGCAGTAAGTTTTCTTTCAGTATCTGATACGACTCTGCTTTTCTTCTCAGGACCCATCGTCACTTTATATATGGATTCCGTGATCTCATCCATGGAAATGCTGTCTTTATTTTTCTTTGCCGCAGAGATCGCTGCTTCATTCATAAGGTTCTCTATATCAGCACCTGTAAACATTGTGGTTATTTTCGAGATCTCATGCAGATCCACATCAGATGCAAGTTTTTTGTTTCTGGTGTGTACGAGCAGTATTTCATATCTGCCTCTAGCATCGGGATAACTGACATTGACCCTTCTGTCAAATCTGCCCGGACGCAATAATGCCGGATCAAGTATGTCAGGTCTGTTGGTAGCAGCCAGAATGATGACTCCCTGATCTATTGTGAATCCGTCCATCTCTACGAGCAACTGATTAAGTGTCTGTTCCCTTTCATCATTTCCTCCGCCTAAACCTGCACCCCTGTGCCTGCCTACTGCGTCTATTTCATCTATGAATATGATGCATGGAGCTTTGGCCTTAGCCTGAGTAAAGAGATCCCTTACTCTTGACGCGCCTACGCCTACGAACATTTCCACGAAGTCGGATCCGCTTATGCTGAAAAAGGGTACTCCCGCTTCACCTGCAACAGCTCTTGCAAGTAATGTCTTTCCTGTTCCCGGAGGGCCCACGATAAGCATGCCCTTAGGGATCCTTGCCCCGAGTTTTTTGTATTTTTCCGGTTCCTTTAGAAAGTCAACGACTTCCTCAAGTTCCGCCTTTTCCTCATCTGCACCTGCGACATCCAGGAATGTCACTTTCTTATCTTTTACATTGTATTCTCTAGCCCTGCTCTTTCCGAACGACATGGCTGAGTTATTGGCTCCTGCCTGCTTTGACATGAATACAAAGAATATTACTATTATCACTATCAGTATTATCAATGACGGAAGTAATGATACCCACCATGAAGTGGTCTCAGGATCCCATGTATATGAAAGATCCGGATCTGCGGAACGTGCTGTATTAAGAATATCCTCAAGAGTATCAAGATTTTCGACCTGGACATAAAAGACTGATGTATTATCCTTGATCGGTTCTTTAAGCGTTACCGTAAGCGTTGAAGTGCTTATGACTACTTCAGATACATTCTGTTTATCAAGCTGATTCAGAAACTCGGAATAACCAAGTTCTTTCACGGTATCCTGTTTTGAAAAGAATGATACGAGAATTATTATTATTACGAAGACTATTATATAAAAGCTTATATTTTTATAGTATTTCAAAAGTCAAACTCCTTTTCCTAATAATTTATAATAGCATAAGCACCTTGAAAATGCAATGAAGTTCACAGTAACTTCATATAAAGCGCCTTATTTGTACATTTCTTCCTTTAAAACACAGACATCAGGCAGATTTCTGTATTTTTCATTAAAATCCATTCCATAACCTACCACAAATTTGTCTGGTATTTCCTGACCCACATAATCAACTTTTATTGCCTTTTTACGCCTTGAGGGTTTGTCAAGCATACAGCATATCTTAACACTGTCAGGTCCTCTTAAAGTGAAGAAATTCTGCAGATATTTCAATGTGTGACCGGTATCAATAAGATCCTCAACTATAAGGATGTCTTTGCCTTTGATATCCATATCGATATCCTGGAGTATAGTTACCTGACCGCTTGAACTTGTACCAGAACCGTAGCTTGAAGCAGTTATCGTACCGAATTCCAAAGGGATGGTGATTTTCCTCAGTAGATCCGAAAGGAATATAAGGCCGCCTTTCATGACACCTACAAGAACCAGCTTTTTGCCTGCATAATCCTGCGATATCTTTTCCCCGAGTCCTTCGCATATCTCATTCAATTTTTCTCTTGGTATCAGTACCTCACTGACATCATTATACATACTGCTCATATTCTGCTGAACTCCAATCTCAGGACATCTTTCCCTTTTTTGGGAAGGAATTTTTTTCCCGTGTCCATATTTTCAATATACACTATCTCATTTTCCACCGCAAGGACAAATAGTCCGTTTCTCAGGTCGCTGTCTACCTTTTTATCGATCAGATATTTCTTAAGGGTTTTCGTACCGTTGCCTTTTGAAGGGTATATCGTATCCCCGGATGATCTTCTCCTAAGCGTCAGGCCGGTTTTTACCGATCCATGGTCAAGCCATATGTATTGTCTGTTCTTATCTATCTCGTCATATCTGCAAACCACTGCCGTAACGGTGATGCCCTCTGCTTCTGTCACCCCGGGCACAGCTATACTTATACCGGATATTTCCTTTATCTCTGTTTTTCTGTATATCTTCAATCTGTTATTCTGGAGCACCAGGACACTGATCAGATCCCCGATGTCCAGGGAAGAACCTGCCATATTTTTTTCACAAAGCTGCAGTATGCTGTTCATATGTTTTCTTTCAACATCCTTGAGTATGCCTTTCACCGCTTCTATGCCTTTACGGATGACACCGCTTTTCAATGTATTATCCAGTTTTGCAATATAAGTAAGATCGATGATCACGGAACCGTTCGCAAAATCTGCGCACTTATCGAAATGTTCATCTATTTCGTTTTCTATATGACTGTTTACCTCACATATAATGGATGACATATTTACAATATTATGTACAACATCCTTACCCGTTTTTTCATTAAGCAAAGGGAATATCTCGTTTCTTATGTAATTTCTGAGATAATGGCTTTCAAGGTTGGTTCTGTCAATGACGTATTCTATCCCGTTTTTGTCATCCCAATCCATGATCTCTTTTTTTGAATATGCAAGTAAAGGCCGGACATAATTGCCTGAAATACTATCTATCCCTGTAAGCCCTTTCAATCCTGTTCCTCTTATAATGTTCATGAATATAGTTTCTGCATTGTCGTCCTTATTATGTCCAAGGAAGACAAATGCATCCGCATATCTGGAAAATATATCATACCTCATTTCCCTTGCGGCCTGTTCTATCGTCTGTTTGTTTCTAGCTGCATATGATGTTACATCAATACTATATGGTATAAAATCGATATTATTGTTTTTACAGAAACATTCACAGAACTTCATGTCCCTTATGCTGTCCTGGTCTCTTAAATTATGGTTCACATGTATAGCGGATAGTTTTATATCTTTATCGTATTTTTCTAGTATTTCTTCTTTCTTTTTCTTAAGTAAAGTTATAAGGCAGGTGGAATCCGGTCCGCCGGAAAATGCCACATACCAATCCCTTGTTATAATAAGTTTTTCCTCCATATCAAGCTTAATCATTATCAGTCTTTCTTAAAGCTGTCAAACTTGACTATCTGATCCTGCCATGCGAGTCTTACGGATCCAACAGAACCGTTTCTGTTTTTTGCAATTATCAGTTCGACCACATTTGAATTTGCCGCTTTATCATACTGTGACTGTTTATATAAAAACATTACTATATCTGCATCCTGTTCGATAGCTCCTGATTCACGCAGGTCGGAAAGCTGAGGCCTGTGTTCGGACCGTTGCTCAGATGCTCTTGACAGCTGCGATAGAGCCACTACAGGGATATGCATGTCTTTGGCAAGTATTTTCAACTGCCTGGATATTTCAGTTATTTCCTGCTGCCTGCTTTCCTTTTTCACTGCACTTCCTATAAGTTGCATATAGTCTATGAAAACTATATCAAGATGCTCCGCGCTCCTGAATCTTCTGCATTTTGAACGGATATCTGCTACTGTTATCGATGATGTATCATCAATAAAAAGGTTACACTCATGTATGATGCCTGCACTTGCAGTTACTTTTGCCCACTCATCCTGATCTGCTTCTCCTCTGTTCAGCCTACTGTTAGAAACCCTGGCTTCGGAAGCGATTATTCTGTCTGTCAGCTGATCGTTTGACATTTCCAGGCTGAGAAAGAGTACGTTCTTCCCTTTCCTTATCGCCATGTTCTGAGCCATATTCATTGCCAGAGTGGATTTACCTACAGACGGTCTTGCAGCTATAAGGACAAAGTCGCCGGGCTGGAAACCGAGTATTAGCTGATCAAGATCAGGAAAACCGGTTTCTATTCTTTCAGGCATCTTCTTTGTTTTGCTTATTTCCCTGAAATGAGTCATCCTCTGAACTATAAGTTCGCTTATTTTCTTGACTCCTTCGGTGTCGTTCTGCTCCGAAAGATCAAAAAGCGTCTGCTGTGCATAATCCAGCAGTTCCTTTGCATCTTTACTGTCCTTGTATCCTTCTTCGAAAACTTCCCCGCATACGCTTATCAGCGAACGGGCTACGTATTTATCGAATATTATATTCGCATAATATTCTGCACTTGAAGATGAGACAACCTGTGAAGTCAGTCTTGTCAGATACTTTATACCTCCTGTGGAATCAAAAGTACCTTTCTTCTTGAGTTCTTCTGACACGGTGATTATATCCACAGGTATACCGCTTATAAACACGCTTTGCAGTGCATCAAAAATATCTCCGTTCTGCTTACTGTAAAATTTGTCCGCTGTTATCTTTTTCTGTATCACTTCAAAAGCTGAACTGTCAAGCAGCAGACAGCCTAAAACATACTGCTCGGCTTCTTCATTATGCGGAGGTATCCTTGTCAGATTTTCTGCCATGTTTATTCCTTCTCTTTCACATTGACATTGATATTGACCGACACTTCACTGTGTATTTTGATAGTTACAGTAGCTGTACCTATATTTTTTATTGAATCAGGAAGTATGATCTTTCTCTTGTCTATATCGGATTTGAGCTGTTGCCTGATCGCATCTGCGATATCCTGCGATGTTATGGATCCGAACAGCCTTCCATTTTCTCCTGCACGTACAAATATATCGACTGCCTTATCTGCGAGTTTGGACTTTAGTATATTAGCTTCGATAAGATCTCTTTCTTTTCTGCTGTTATCAGACTGCATCTTATCTTTCATTATATTGACATTCTTAACGTCCGCCATTATTGCAAGCTTTTTCTTAAAAAGAAAATTTCTTGCATAACCCTCGCTGACTTCCACCATCTGGTTCTTTTTACCGAGTTCTTTAATATCTTCTGCAAGTATTACTTTCATATCTTTCCTCCGAATCCATGATCCTTATGGATATTATACTGTATAATAACGTATTTTTAAAAGTTTTTTGTTCTTTACGATGTTATAATCATAACATGAAAAAGCATGTTGCAACAATATCCGCTATATTTTTCCTGTTTCTTTTACTAAGCGTCAGTGCAACTGATGATATCATCGGTCGCGCTGTCACTGATTCATCTGATTCGGTCATCATGACGGAGGATCAGATAGAAAAATGGAACGGACAGAATGACAGCATACATATTTCCTCTTCAGTTCTCAGTTACGGCCAGCTTAAGGAAAAAATATTCGCTATCAGTATGATACCGTCGGGCCCCAGATATGTGGCAAATGTTAACGGGACAAGATCTGAAGTGAGACCTGAATACTATACTGCATTACGTAAAAGTCTCAATATCAACAGTATAAGTGAAAAGAATGAGATATCATACGGGATCGTGATTTCCAGAAGCCCGCTAAGGACATTTCCGACCGACGATGTGTTGTTTTCCAGCGTTACTTCACCATATGACAGATTTCAGGAATCCGTAGTGCTTCCCTTTGAACCCGTAGCAGTGCTTCATACCAGTACAGACGGAAAATGGTTGTTTATAAAGATGTACAATTATGAAGGTTGGATCAAAAAAGAGAATGTCGCACTGACTTCTAAAGATATCATTGATCTGTATGAATCGAACATGAATTTCATTGTTATACAGGAACCAAAAGCATATATGCTTTACTCTGACAGAGAACTGGATATGGGTATCGAATTTCCATTGGTAAGTATAAATGAGGAAACATATACCGTACTGTGCCCTCAGAAAGATAACAACGGCTGCCTGACTTTCTCTTTTGGATACATAAAAAAAGATGATGCGTCTATCGGTTATCTTCCATATACCCAGAAGAATGTACTCACGCAGGCGAGCAAGTTCATAGGCGAACCATACAGCTGGGGCGGCATGAACGGTTACAGGGACTGCTCATCATTGATGATGGACATATACAGGTCGATGGGTATAAAACTCAGGAGAAACACCGATCAGCAGGAAACGATGTCACCGGAAAACATCTCTGTTGGTTCATTAAGTATAAATGAAAAGCAGGTTCAGTTGGATGGCTTACCTGCAGGCACTATGATATTCATGGACGGTCATGTCATGCTGTATATAGGCAAGTATGACCAGAAATATTACATACTTCATGATACGCCCGGTTACTACATGGACAAAAAATATTTTGCATCAAACGGTGTCACCGTTACGACCGTGGATATTCGCAACTCGGCGGATAAAGCGTATATGGAACTGTTCACTGCTTTTCTATATATCCATTGATCAGTTACAGTTATATGATCTTCAGTATATTCTTCAGCAGATATATTATTCCATATACCAAAGGCTGATGAACGAGGTATATCCATAAAGATACCCTTCCGCTTTTCTGAAGAAATACGCATCTGGATTTACTGAAGAAAGTCTTTAAAGGCTCTTTTTCTATGTAGTTGATCAGGAATATGCCAAGAAAAAACATCATCATCCATGGCAGAATAGGATAATAGTCCGACGAAAGCTGTATGCCCTGTATGTGAAAACCAAGCAGATACGAAAGGCCACCGTCAAACATATCAGGAGGTATAGTTATTTTAAACAGTCCGAAGAAGCTAAGGACACGGTTATATATATCCCATGTCAAGATAAATATCAATAAATTAAATATTATACCTATCACACTGGGTATCTTTTTAAATACCGGCATAAGAAGCTCGCTTATTATGATCGCAAATGCAAGATGATGCAGTATGCCAAGATACATCACCATGTCAGGCATAAAAATATCGGTAAGAAGAGTAATCGTCATTGCTATAGCCAACAGTTTGAATCCTCTGCCAAGATTGTCTCTGGAATATTTTGAAACCATGCCCGATATAAGTATGAACAGGCATGCTCCCGTCTCGAACAATGTCTGTATAAAAGCAGATCCGACCCAGGGTATGCTGTATCCGAATATGAATCGCAGGTCAAAAAGCGTATGTGAGATAATAACCCCATAGATTAGGAATCCGCGTATCTCATCAAGTAAATACAACCTTACTTTCCTGTTTTCGTTCATATACTGATAATAAACTATTCTCTAAATAAAAAAAAGCCCATCAAAGGCTTTTTTTATCGTTAATATAATATTGATCAATATTATTACTATTTCTTCTCGATCTCTCCTGTAGGCTGTTCGGAAACAGATTCTTCATTTACTTCTTCAACATTTCTTATTGCCCATTTCTTAATCTGTATCTGTGATCTTTCAATACTTGTTTCGATAGTGAGCTCGTCATCTCTGACATTGATTATTTTTCCTGTTATGCCGCCTATTGTGCAGATCGAATCACCTGCTTTAAGTTCTGCAAGCATCTTCTTTAATTTCTTGTCTTTCTTTCTTTGCGGAATAAGTATCACTGCATACATTACTACAAATACTACAACGATAAGTATAAGGGATGTATAGTTAGTTGTTCCGGTGTCAGCTGTTGTTTCAGCAAGTAACTTAAACATATTAAACATTTTTTAGCCTCCAATTATTTTGAATATCCATACTTTTCATAAAATTCATCTCTGAAATCCAAAAGTCTGTCTTCCATTATAGATTGCCTTATTTTCGCCATTAAGTCAAGTAAAAATTTCAAATTATGCAGCGAAGTAAGATTTAAAGCCAGTATCTCGTCGCATTTCAGAAGGTGTCGTATGTATGCTCTTGTGAAGTTTTTACATGCATAACAATCGCACTCCGGATCCATAGGTGAGAAATCATCCGCATATTTCGCATCACGGACGATCAGACGGCCATGACTTGTCATTACCGTACCGTTTCTGCCTATTCTTGTAGGTAATACGCAGTCAAACATATCCAGCCCTCGGATTACCCCTTCAATAAGATAGTCCGGTGTCCCTACCCCCATAAGATACCTTGGTTTATTTGCAGGCATATATGGGATGGTCTCTTCGATCATTTCATACATTATATCTGCTTTCTCCCCTACACTCAGCCCGCCTATAGCATAACCGGGAAGATCAAAGGAAGTGACCTGCTTAGCACTCTTGATCCGAAGGTCCTTATACATGCCTCCCTGAATGATACCGAACAGAGCCTGATCGTTAGGTCTTTTATGGCTTTCCATGCATCTTTCAAGCCATCTTGCAGTCCTAAGAAGCGAATTATCAACATATTCGTGTTCTGCAGGATATGGAGCGCATTCATCGAATGCCATCATTATATCCGCACCAAGATTGTTTTCTATGGACATCACCTTTTCAGGAGTGAACATATGCGACGAACCGTCTATATGGCTTCTAAATGCGACTCCTTCTTCCGTTATTTTCCGTAAAGAGTTTAAACTGAATACCTGGAATCCTCCGCTGTCTGTCAGTACTGAACGGTCCCAGCTCATAAATTTATGTATGCCACCGGCTTTTGCAACAAGTTCGTCGCCGGGTCTTAAATAGAGATGATATGTATTTGACAGTATTATATTTGCACCTATTTCCTTGAGATCCCTTGGCATTACACCTTTGACTGTCGCTGCCGTACCCACCGGCATAAAAACAGGAGTAGGAAAAGAACCATGCGGAGTATGTACGATGCCAAGCCTTGCGCCTGACTGTCTGCATGTATGTATCAATTCGTATGTTACAGGATATGTGCTCATGTTCTGCCTTTCCAGTATATTATTGCATAAAGATGATGATCTGCATAGAAAAAGCCGTTAAAGGGCTACTTAGTATCTCTTATGAACATTGCATCTCCAAATGAAAAAAACCTGTATTTTTCCCTTATTGCTTCCCTATATGCTTCCAGTATGTTTTCTCTTCCGGCCATAGCCGAAACAAGCATTATAAGAGTAGATTCAGGAAGATGGAAATTCGTTATCAGTTCATCCGCTACCTTGAACTTATATCCTGGATATATAAATATCTCCGTATTGCCTGACTTCTCTTCAAGATGCCCGTTTTCATCAGAGGCTCCTTCAACCGTTCTTAAGCTGGTAGTACCGCAGCATATCACCTTTTTCCCGCTTTTCTTAGTGTTATTTATGATGCCGGCTACTTCCTTGCTTATCCTGAAGTACTCGGAATGCATTTTATGATCTTCTACGTTATCTTCCTTTACAGGTCTGAACGTTCCCATACCGACATGAAGTGTTACTTTCACTATATTGATACCTTTATCTGATATAGATTTCAACAGTTCCGGCGTGAAGTGAAGCCCTGCGGTAGGAGCTGCAGATGAACCATTTTCCTTGGCATAAACGGTCTGATATCTGCTTTTGTCTTCCAGTTTTTCCGTAATATACGGAGGAAGAGGGACAAGCCCGACCTGGTCAAGTATTTCTTCGAATATACCGTTGAATTCGAATCTGACTATCCTGTTGCCAAAGTCAGTTATTTCAAGTACGGTCGATTTTAATGCACCGTCGCCGAATATGAATCTTTTCCCGATACCTGCTTTTTTACCCGGCTTGGTCAACACTTCCCAGTCGGTATCATTTATTCTCTTTAACAAAAGGAATTCGATTTTACTCGTCAGAGAATCTTCCCGAAGACCAATAAGTCTTGCAGGTATTACTTTCGTTTCATTGAGGACAAGACAGTCACCCGCATCCATATAATCATATATATCCTTAAATGTCTTATGTTCGAATTCCCCTGTACACCTGTCTACGACCAGAAGCCTTGATGAATCTCTTATATTTAAAGGATGCTGTGCGATCAGTTCCTGCGGAAGATCATAATAAAAATCACTTTTTTTCATTTATCTTAATGTTACCGATTCTATCTCCACTCCTTTATAGAAGTATTTGATTATCTGCTGGTATGTATAACCGGCCGCCGCCATGTTTATGGCTCCATACTGTGCCATGCCTACTCCATGTCCGCTTCCTCTGCCTGAAACCGATATATCCGTGCTGTTATCCGCTACCACTATCGAAATAGTCTCTATCCCTGTCATTGTCTGGATGCCTATCGATTTTGAACTTATCAGCGATGTGTTGTATTTACCCATTATACTTGCTCCGTCCAATGTCCTGTTTGTCACTGTCCCGCTGCCGTCAGCAACCGCGACCTGCGCCTGTCCTCCAAGTACGAACATCTGGCTTGGAAGATAAGTCGGGAAAGCCCCTCTGACGTTGGATTTCAGGAATGTGTGCGATCCCGTGGAACCATTGACGGTCATAGACAGTACTCTTCCCGTATATGAACTGGAATCAATGATCACTTTAAGAACATCGCCTATATTGTATCCGCATTTGTACATATACTCCGTCATCTGCTTCTGTGTAAACGTATAACTCCATGTCCTGTTTATATCATATGTATCCACAACGGATTTCAGATACGATACAGTCGAGACCCAGACATTTTCCGAATTCTCTGTGTATCCTCCTGAAGAACTGAAATAGTAAGGCGTTATCAATGATCCGTTATATGTGACGACTTTTCCGTATGTCTCGTTAGTGGCCTGATTGGTCCTTGAAGTCTCAGCATAATATCCTCCATACACCTGACAGCATGTTGTACTGCACACATCGAAGCCGTATGACTGATGCTTCTGCTGGCATAACGCATATGTTCTTGCGCACACAGCCTGCGCCTTGAGCGCTTCCATCGAGCTGCCGCTTCCTATCTCCAAAGCAACGACACCGTATACATAGTACTCAAGAATGAGGTTATTCAACACGCAGAGCTCGCTGGAGAAAAAGATGGAGAATTCCAGATTGCCTCTGTATGCCTTTCCGTCTATCAGCATATATGAATCCGTTCCGGTATTAACGGTTTTTGCGATAACAGGGGCAAGAGGATTATCACATGCAAAAAGTATGACAGCTGTAGCTGAATCCCTTACCAGTATCCTTGCGCTGGACGGATAAGCTACGGTGGAATATGCACCAGGGTATTTTGCAGCTACTCCCGCTACACCGTTCGAAGCCGATGTGCTTGATGTATAGCTCCCTATCCAGACCTGAAAGTAACCGGACGCCGCATATACCGGGAAAGAAGAACACCCTGCATTTTTCATTGCATTTGATACATCAAGAGCCTGCTGGTATGTGCTGTAATTATCGTCCCGGATTATATGATAGGAATATGTTCCCGTATCTTTAGCGACTTCCATATTTTCATATGATGTGGCAAAAGCTATATCCGCGCCGCCTATATTTATAGTCATATTCAGGCCATATGAGCTTTTTACTGTATATGAATCTTTGGCCGTAGTTCCAAAAAACAGACCTACCTGCAGATATAACGGAGCATATATGGTCGCATCAGCTATATTTATACAGGAAAAAGAAAAGATGCAGATAATCGCCAGCATCAATGAAATTTTTGTTCTTTTTGTTTTACTCATAAGTTTCCCTTTCAATCATATCTGCCTTATCTTTTGTATTATCCTAATTATATAATATAGCCTTCAAATATCAAGTGATTTATTGATACGACATTTTTACAGACCTCTGAATATCCTTACGCCTTTATGAGTGATGAAATACCAGAAAGCTGCGGATAACAGCAGATATGCGATACCTGCGAACAAAACGAATAAAGTTATATTCTGGGTTTTTAGCAATGAACCTATAATGATCGTAGCTATCACTATGAACATTCCGGCAAAAATGCTTATCCCTGATGCAGCTGATTGTTTTACGACTTCTGTCGGAGATTTGAACTCCATTTTAGGGAACAACAGATTTACAAATAAACCAAGCATTGATGCAAGTATGCCACAGGAAATGGTGAGCAGCAGTACCACGAGCCATTGCACGAATGTAAGGCCAAGGGCGATATATATTATTATAGAACTGAGGACACCGATAGGAATAGTCACGACCAGTCCGAGACCCAGTTTTCCTTTAAATATCGTTTTTTCATCCACAGGCATGGATTTGAGTATCCATAGATTCTTACCTTCAAGCGATATAGAGGCAGAGCATGGCGAGCATAAGATCATGCAATAGGTTATTACGACCGAAATCACCATCATTTTGGTATCTGCTTCAGTAAATCCGAACACGCTGTATGTCGCTATGAATACATCGACTTTATCGCCCATCACAGCGGCCGCAATACTGCCTATAAAAAGCAATACCATGCCAAACATTGTGTTAGTTATATATATTATGCAGTGTGTATAAAAATTGATCTCCTTTTTTGCTATGGCAATTACCGGTGAATCCGAAATAAATTTTATACCCTTGATGCTTCTTTGGGCTTTTGTCTCCATCATAGCTGAGTTGATGTGTTTGAATGATTTTCCGAAAATGTTTATGAATACGAAAAATGGAACGATAAGGATCGCAAGTAAAATCAGCGTTGATACAATATCGTGTCCGACAACAGCTTTCAGATACAGATCAAACATGAAAAAGCTTTTAACAAGGTTACCAAACTGCTCCATTGCATTCATGATCACTTGCTCATTCATGATGCTCTGTATGGAAAATGACAGACCCATTATCAGTATAAGGAGTGCAAATGATCCTATTATTATTACTACATTCTTATTCCTCATTTTTATGGATATCTTAGCGATAAGCAATGCAAAAACCGCTCCTATGCTCATTGGCAGGGCAGGTATGGCGATGAACATGAGGATATAGAGCAACACGGTCATAATACCAAGGTCGGGACATTTTATACAATAAACCAGAAATATGGGGAAACTCACAAGGAATTCCCATACATAACTTTCTGTCATTATCCTTAAGACCTTAGCGGTCAGGACCGTATTATCCCTGATAGGTAATGACATCAGAAGATCATAATCCTTGAATGAAAAAAGATGAGACGGCATTTTATATATATCCATCAGAAAGAGTATCATAAAAGGCATGATAAAAGAAAATACCAGTAATATATCCAGCATTCCCATTTTTAAAAGGATATCGGATATGAACCATGACGCTCCGCCTATATATATAAAACACATTAAAACAACAAGAAGGGATACTGCTATCATACCAACAGCTTTTTTTCTGTTGTTTTTGTTTTTTAGTTCATTCAAAGCAAATGAATTCACGAGATCCGCTTTTAAAAGAGATGATAAAATATTCATTTTGCAGCAAGCTCCATAAATATTCCTTCGAGGGACTGGTCTCCCTTTACGCTATCCAGATCACCCGATGCGACTATCCTGCCTGACTTTATAATAGCAACTTTATTGCATATCTTCTCAGCTACATCAAGAATATGTGTGGAAAAGAAAACAGCTCCGCCTTCCTTACACATAGTATGCATTATTTCTTTTACCGTAAATGCAGCCTGAGGATCCAGTCCTGTAAAAGGTTCATCCAATATCAAAAGCTTCGGACTGTGTATCAAAGCAGATATTATGACCAGTTTCTGCTTCATTCCATGCGAATAAGATGAGATCACATCCCCAAGAGCATCATTGAAAGACAGTTTCGTTGCATAATATTCTGCCAATCTCTCTCTGTCCGCTTTTGAGACCTTGAATATATCAGCGATGAAATTCAGATACTGTACTCCTGTAAGGGATTCATATATATCAGGATTATCAGGTATGTAGGCTATGTCAGCCTTGCATCCTACTGGGTCTTCTTTAATGTTTTTACCGTTTATCAATATAAGACCGCTTTCGAAGTTCAGGATACCTGCAACGCATTTGAGCGTTGTCGTCTTCCCTGCTCCGTTCGGGCCTATAAAACCAAATATATCCCCCGCCATGATCTCCAGCGATATGCCATCTACAGCTTTTACTGCATTCTTGTATGTTTTGGAAAGGTTATCTATTTTTAGCATATATGTTCTCCTAATCTGATGCTGAACTTTATCAGACCATATTATACTACAAAATACAATCTTGTATATATAGGGTCATTCACCTATTGAATTTACCATCCATTTGGCGACTTTCTGGGCATTTGTATCCTGCATGGTACGAATGTAGTCTCCGAATGAATATATCTCTATGAATTCGCCATTGCCTTTCTCGTCATATATCACGCCGTAATATGTGTTCTGCCCGTAATCGTAACGGTTCTGCTCGCTTGTAAATTCAGCGTTCGGATCTACCTTAAGAAAAATCAGGTAATTACTGGCCACATCAGCCGCATTCAATGTTACCGTGTTGTCTACAGGACGCGAACTGACATATTCCAGCAGTTCTTTGTTGAATTCCTGGGTGTTTTCATCCTTGTCCGCTGTCATACTGTCATACTTATTCTCAGTCAGGGCAAAACTTACTATATGCCCGTTGTCATATATTGCTGTCCCCCTGAATTGGAAACCCCATGCCGCATTCCTGTATACACAGATGAATACTATATCATCATCCACATGATACTGCTTCAAGTCATTCCCGCATCCTGTCATGGTTACGAGCATTATACATACTATCAGTACACAAATCATTTTTCTCATATCAATTCTCCATTAAGCATAATCAAGCAATTAGACTGTTCTGATCATATAAAGGTTCTGTTAATTCATCATTTATATGAATATTATAACAGAATCCATATATGTTTCTTTATAAAAATCAATGTAAATAAAAATCCAGGATAAGAGAACTGCTTTATATAGAAAAACTCTCTTGTCCTTATGACAAAAGAGCTTTTTCCTGGCAGGGAAGACAGGATTTGAACCCGCAACAAACGGTTTTGGAGACCGCTGCTCTACCAATTGAACTACTTCCCTAAATAGCCGGTAAAAGGAATTATATAAACTTCTGCTTTTACTGTCAATAACAAAATAAATTACAGCTGACGTTTCTTATTCACTGCAGGCTGCGCAGGTTTTAATGGTAACAGATGATCAAGCAATATCTGTATGTTCTCAGAAGTCATATCCGCTCCGCAGTTGATGAGCACTTTACTCTCAAGCGAACTTGTTATGCCTAAGCACTGCATTCCCGCAGCTTTCGCGGCTTTTATACCGCTTATCGTATCCTCACATACCATACAGTAAGCAGCATTCATCTTCATCTTTTCAGCTGCCAGTAAAAATATGTATGGATTTGGCTTTCCGAGCGTTACATCATTACCTGTTACCAGAGCATTGAAAATACTGTTATCCAAACCGATAGCCCGGATATTTGAGGTTACTTTCATAAGATCAGCTCCTGAAGCCAATGATATCCTGTAACCTCTCCTTTTGAGTTCCATGATCGTTTCTTTAACATTCGGGAAAAATTTAGCTTTTGTTTCAACAAGCGAGTCGTATATTTCATATGCTCTGTATTTCATGGCATATTCATATTCAACACCGTACTTTCTTGATACATTACCTATAAAACTGTTCTCTCCCTGCCCCATATAGGGTATGAAATCCTGAGGCTGTGCCTCTACACCGAATTCCTTCAAAGCTTCGATCGCGGATAGGCTCATCAACTGCTCTGAATCGATAAGCACTCCGTCCATGTCAAAAACAATACCCTTTACCACCTTACCGTTAAACCCCATGCTACCCCTTTTTCTTTACTCGAATAATATAACAGCAATAACTTCTGCCTGTTTATTGCTGTTGTTTTTTACTCCGTGGCCTGTTCCGGCAGGATTGTATGTGCAATCCCCTTTCGCAATTATATATTCCTTTTCGTTATTCTCGTTATATATCAATTCGCCTTCAAGAACGTAATATATCTCATATTCGCCTTCATGAGTATGAAAGCCGATCGAGCAACCCGGTTCTATCATGATCCTGGAAAAAAGCCTTCCCTTCTCATTGAGCAGCCCCTGGGGTATCAATTCACTGAACATAATGGTTCCATTACCGCCCCTCATGTTTTCTTTGTAAGATACCTTGTGCCCGTCTTCTTTAAATAACATATATATCCTCTGATTCATCCATGATCTACAGATCATATCCGTTTAGTATATTATATATATCAGTATTAAGTAATTGCAATATGTTTTTGCTTTTGATATGATTTTATTTGTGTAAGCCGGAGGTACCTGATGATAAGTAAATATGTTTTCATTGATTGGTCCAATGTTGAACCTGGTTACGGAACAGTATGGCCATACTCCGGTCTTCCGGTTGTTTCTCCAAAAGGCATACACATAAAAGTACACAGACCTGTCATAGATCCATCCCCTGTTATATTGCCTGACAAGCCATGGGAGAGTTCAAGAGTGAACGCTTATGCGACTTTCATTAAAATCAATAGCAGGATCCAGGTATGGTATGAAACATTCACTGCAGCTGATGATATGAAACTTGATGACATGAAATGTAATCTTGCATATGCTGAATCTGATGACGGGATACATTTTGTGAAACCAGTATTGAATATATTCCCTTTCTACGGTTCATATAATAACAATCTGCTGAAAAACATACATGGTACATGCGTGTTCTATGATACAAATGCGCCTGAATGTGAAAGATACAAGCTTATATGGGTCCATTATGACAGATCAAAACCATGGGCGACAGCATGTGCTTTATACGGTTCCATGTCAGCTGACGGCATCAACTGGCATGACATGGGTGAACCTCTGCTGAACAATCCTGGCGATACGCAGAATGTATTGGATCATGACGATGAAAAAGGTGAATATGTGATATATACAAGACAGATCAAAGGATATGCTCTGCCAAGAAGGAGCATATCAAGGACTTCAAGCAAGGATTTTACGCATTTTCCTGATCCTGTCATGATCCTCAATAATGATCCCTCTGATCCTCCTGACTGGGACTATTATACTTCAGGTTATCATAAGTGGCCCGGAGCGGAAAATGCACATATCATGATGATGGATATGTATAAGAGGACATGTGACAAGTTTGAAATATACTTTCTTACAAGCCGCGACGGAGCTATATGGTACAGGCCTATGGGCCAGGATGCATACATAGATAATGAAACCCCGGGGTTTTCACATGAAATGATGATCAGTTCTACAAAGGGCATAATAGACAATGAAGACGGCACATGGTCCTTTTATGTGCATTCGTGCAAAGACGGGCATAATACGGTCCCAGAGAACCGCACAAAGCCCGGAGGGTGTTACCGCAGAGCTGTCATACGCGAAGACGGATTCACATCGTTATCTTCAGATGATGAAGGCGATTTCTATACTATCAAGCTGGATATCAGTCAGGATGTTCTTGCTATAAATGCGAGCATACCGGAAGGCGCGTATGTAAAAGCTGAGATAGTCGACAAAAACAGTTATGTACCTGTTACCGGATATGATCTATCATCATGCGACAAGCTTCTAAGCGGTAAAGTATGGCAGACAGTATCATGGAAAGGCAGTTCCGATCTGAAAGATCTGAAAGACCAGACATACAGGATACATTTCGTGATGCACAGTACGGATCTGTATGCTTTCTCCGTCTAAGATTTATGATTTTTCTGCATAAAGCAGGAATTCAATGTTACCTTCCTTACCTCTTGTAAGGCATTCCCGAAGACCCAGAGTCCTGATCCCCTGTCCATTAATGAAAGCTTCAGTGCTTTTTACGCTTTTCATTCTTATCTCACTGTTTTTTACGATCCCGTTTTTATCTATGTTCTCGCGTCCCGCTTCAAACTGCGGTTTTATAAGGAACAGCGCCTTGCTTCCAACATACATGAAACCGGCGATCTCTTTTGCAATTTTTTTAAGTGAAATGAATGATACGTCACAGGTTATGAATCCGATCACATCAGGGATATCGGAAGGCTTCAAATTGCGGATGTCAGTACCTTCCATCACGACTACCCTTGCATCGTTTTTTATGATCGGATCGAGCTGATCATGCCCGACATCAATGGCATACGCTTTTTTTACGCCCTTTTCCAAAAGCACCTGGGTAAATCCGCCTGTCGATGCGCCTATATCCATAACGACCTTATCACTGACATCGATATTAAAATCATCAAAAGCCTGAAGAAGCTTATATGCGCCTCTTCCTACATAATTATCCGGATTTATCACTTTTATATTATCATTATCATTTATTTCAAATGAAGGTTTTTGGACAGCGCGGTCATTGACAAGTACATTACCTTTTAAGATAGCTTCCTTTGCATGCGATCTGCTTTTACAAAGACCTTTATCAGAAAGCGCGATATCAAGCCTTGTCATCGTTTATCATATCTGCAAGATTATCAGCTGAAAGGCCGTTTTCAGACAGTATTTCGTCGACCGATCCCTGCATCGAGGCATTCTCTTTAATATTTATACCTTTGAATATGAGATTCTTAATATTCTGCCTATACATCCATGACTCCATATTCTGTGTCACGCTTCCGTTATATATGACGTCCTCAGTACAGAATACTCTCCTGTAATTCTTAAGAATGCCATAAAGCCTTTCATGATCCAAAGGATACAGCTTCCTTATTTTTATGACAGCGCAACCGCATTTTGCTGATGCGTTCATCGCTATCGTTAACATTCTGCCATAAGCCAGTATGGCAGTATCTTTTTTTTCACCGCTGATGTTATATTCCACAGGTGCGAGTATGTTATCATCTTCTGATCCGGAATAACCTGTAAAGTCCATGATCTCATCGCTCGGGTATCTGATGGCCACGCATCCGCTTATATCATATAGAGCGCAATGGATCGATTCGTATACATCCTCTTTTGATCCTGGTGCAAGGATCGTCATATTAGGCATGGAAGAAAGGAAAGACAGATCATATATCCCCTGATGCGTTTTTCCGTATCTTTCGTTGACACCTGCTTTGTCCACGCATATGACTACTTTTTTCCCTGTCAGGCATACATCGTGCAGTATCTGATCATAAGCTCTCTGTAAAAATGATGAATATATAACAGTGACCGGTTTTATACCGTTTTTAGCCAGACCGGCCGCAAACGTTATTGCATGCTGCTCTGTTATGCCGACATCAAAATACCTGTTCTTATATATCCTGCTGAATTCCTGTAATCCTGAACCTTCAGTCATGGCAGGACAGACACATACGAGATTATTATCTTTCCCTGCTATTCTTATCAGTGCTTTGCCAGCTTCTTCTGTATATGTAGGATTTGTTTTATGCATGCCAAGCGATGCTGAGCTTTTGATGCCATGGAACATGACAGGATCATTCTCAGCTTTTATATATCCTTTGCCTTTTGTCGTTATCACATGCAGAAGTTTTGGTCCTTTTACATTTTTCGCCCGGTTGAGTATATCTTCAAGCTCCTGTTCGTCATGCCCGTCGACTGGTCCGAGGTATTTGATATCCAGATCCTCAAAGAACATTTTCTGTCCGACAAATGATTTCAAGCTTCTCTTTGTTTTCTGTACGAACCTTATTAGACCTTTGCCTCCTCCGGGAAGCTTGCTTACAAAGTTTTTCACGTTTGTGTTCGTTTCGATATATGATCTCTTTAGTCTGAGTTTTGAAAGATAACGTGACATCGCTCCGACATTTTTGCTGATACTCATTTCATTGTCATTAAGGATTATAAGTATATCGGAATCGTCATCCGCAGCATTGTTCAAAGCTTCATACACCATGCCGCCTGCAAGCGCGCCGTCACCTATCACTACGACCGTTGCACCATCCAAACCCTTCAATTTGCCGGCCTTTTCCATACCAAGAGCCGCAGAAATGGATGTGCTTGCATGTCCTGTGTTGAAAGCGTCATATCTGCTTTCCGCTTCATCAGGAAAGCAGTTAAGACCTCCCGGTTTTCCCATCGTGATCATCAGATCCTTACGGCCTGTCAGTATCTTATGCACATAGCTCTGGTGCCCTACATCAAAGATTATTGCATCCTTCTCAAGATCAAAGCATCTGTGAAGCGCTACTGTAAGCTCGACAACACCCAGATTGCTTGCAAGATGCCCCCCGTTGACGGTAACGACATTTACCAGCATATCACGTATCTCCTGGCATAATGCTGCGATATTCTCTTTTTCGATACCCTTTATATCTCCGGATACCCTGATCCGATCTAACATTCTTTAATTGCTCCTGTCGTCAAGATATAACGCGCATTCCCTCAATATGTCAAAACTCTTAGGGAATGTTTTTAACGCATCTACCGCATTCCGCGTATGTTCATGCAGCTTTTTTTTCGAATTTTCCAAACCTCTTCTTGATATATATGTTGATTTATTGTTTTTTTCATCACTGTTCTTGGGTTTACCGGTGAGCGGATTTATTTTTGTCCTGTCGATTATATCATCCCTCAGCTGGAATGCTATTCCAAGATGCATCGTATAATCGTCAAGATGCTTTAATTTTCTTTTACCGCACCCGGATAAAATCGCCGCAGAGAGCACTGATGCTTTGAACAGTGCGCCAGTCTTCAATGCATACATATGCATTATCTCCCTGACGGTTGCACAAGAGTTGATATCAAGTACCTGACCGCCTACCATTCCTGAGCTGCCGCTTGCTTTTGCTATCTCATACATTGCGCGAATATCGTTTTTGCTTACGGAGTTTTTCAGCATTGTTTCAAATGCCATATTCAAAAGGGTATCACCTGTCAGTATTGCCATCGCTTCCCCGAATACCTTGTGGCTTGTGAGTTTACCTCTTCTGTAATCGTCATTGTCCATCGCAGGAAGGTCATCATGGATTAGTGAATATGTATGTATCATCTCCAAAGATGATGCGAACGCTGTCTCTTTGTCACAGATTGTCTTTTCGAAAGCCTCAAGAGTCATTAAAAACAATGCCGGCCTTATCCTCTTGCCGCCTGCATTGATACTGTATGCGCATGCCTCCTTAAGATCCTTTGGAGCATCGTAACCATCGATCACATTATTAATATACTCTGTGACCATAGTATTATACTCTTGAAGTCTGCTTTCTATTATCCCGTTCATCACTTATCCTCTTCATTGATCCCGGAATCCACAACGGTCATCTTTTCCCTTGCTTTATCAAGTTTCTCATTGAGCATTTTGATAATGACATTGCCTTCAGTATATACTTTCACGGCTTCTTCAAGAAGCAGTTCGCCTTTTTCCAAAAGCTCGACCTTTTTTTCCAGTTCCTTATACAATTCGTTGAAATTCTTTTCACTCATTTAATATGCCTTTTCAACAACACTCTGTATGCTGCCCTTTCCCGTCTCCGTATATATCATTGTTCCTTTCGAAACCATTGAACTCCTTGTTATCACATGACCATAACTGTCTGTTGTTATACTGTAACCTCTTTTTAATACATTCATAGGACAAAGGGCTTCAAGCCTTTTGCTCATATTATCATATTGCGATATCCTGTGGTCCAAATATGTATGCCCAGCCGTTATTAATCTTGAAGCCATATTATCGAGGTTCATGACGAGAATATTTGTGTATTCCTCCGGTCTTTTCATAACCGGCCTGTTCTGGATATTCTTTACTTTTTCATATAAGGAGGTAATAAGCTTCCTGTATCCGCTGTCAAGCATATCCTTTTGTATCGCGATATCCTTTTTAAGTGAGACCTTGTCAGGCAATACGAGTTCGGCTGCTGCAGATGGTGTCGGAGCACGAAGATCGCTGACAAAATCAGCTATCGTAAAATCCACTTCATGGCCGATCGCCGATATTATAGGTATTTCGCTCTTAAAAATCGCATATGCCAGTTCCTCTTCATTAAAAGGCCACAGATCCTCTGCAGATCCGCCGCCTCTTGCTATTATTATGACATCAACATTATTATGCCCGTTAAAGTATTCGATACCTTTTATTATAGTTTTATGCGCATCTTTACCCTGCACCTGTGAAGGATATAGTATGATGCTGTAGTTGTCAAAACGCCTGCCAAGCACGTTCCTTATATCCTGAAGCACCGCGCCTGTTTTTGATGTGATTACGCCGATTGTCTCCGGCAAATAAGGTATCGGTTTCTTATGAGTATTATCAAATAAACCTTCAGCCAGCAGTTTCGCCTTAAGCTCTTCGAACTTCACAAACAGATCGCCTGCTCCTGATTTCAACATAGCCGTGACTATGATCTGACACTGCCCGCTTTTTTCATAAAAAGACAGGTATCCGAATACGCATACCTTGATCCCGTCTTCAGGTTTGAATTTAAGATTTTTCGTGCTTCCCGCAAACATGACGCACCTTATGGATGAATCTTTATCCTTTATAGAAAAATATATATGTCCTGAATAGTGAAGAGTACAGTTCGAAATCTCTCCTTCGACCGTAAGATTTTCAAGTATATCGTCAGAGGCTATCAGATTTTTGATATATTCATTTAACTGCGAAACTGATAACGCCTTTTCCATTAATCCTCTCCGTTATGGATATTAGCCAACACGGCATTGATATATTTTCCGGCATCCTCATCACCATAAGTCTTGGCCAGTTCAACTGCTTCATTGATGGCAACAGACTTAGGTACATCAGCTACATTCATTATCTCGTAATATGCCAGCCTCATTATGGCCAGCTCAACTTTCGGCAATCTTTCTACAGTCCATTTTTTTGCCAGATATTTTGATAATTCCTTATCTATATCCATAGAATTGGCATGTATATACAGGACAGCATCACGGATATATTGCTGCGCTTCCTCATCTATATCATTATCGAGAAAGTATTGATCCGTCTGTTCCTTCACATCGTCGTTATTGATTTGTACCTGGTAAACAAGCTTGAAAGCGTGTTCCCTTGATTTTCTTCTTCCCATAGCATCACATTCTAACTTATTTCAGCAATACCGTCAACAAAAACTCTTACCTGCTTCAGTTCTATTCCTGTTCCTGTCTGTATTTTCTCTTTCACTTTTGCCTGGATCTCGGATGAAAGCTGAGGTATCAGTACGGTAGGCAGTACCTTGACATAAATATCCATGCTGACATCATTTTCCTTCATTATCACTTTTGCTCTTATATCCGATACTTTTTCATATTGCTTGACTTCCATTATCGCTAAAGCTTCAAGTGAATAAACAGCTATGCTTATCTGTCCGGCTCCGTTATTTATTGTGACCGATTCAGTGACTTTCTCATCCTTTTCAAACAGTGATATGATAAAAAACACATCAAGGGCAAGTATTAGCATGACAACAAGAAACAATATGCCCCGGTTTAAAGAAAAAAAACCGGCATCTACGAAATCTTCAAATGCTTTTTCAAATTGCAGAGGAGCTAGGGTCGCAAATGCTGTAACAACGCACATGATCACGACCAGAACGATATTTATGCCAATCACCAGTTTTCTGGCCTTTTTAATTACCTTCATTCCAACTCCTCCTTGTTTCTGAATATATTGACTCCCTGAACATGTATATTCACTTCAATGACTTTACTTCCTGTCATCTTTTCAACCATGGATTTCACTTTCTCCTGTATACTCCAGGCAACATCAGGTATTCTTACGCCAAGTTCGACAATAACGTAAATATTAACGTGTATACCTTGTTCATCTGTCTCGATTTTTACACCTTTTGATAGATTTCTTATGCCCAGTGCCTGCGCTATCTCTCCTGTGATTCCTCCGCTCATGGCATAGACCCCGTCTTCCTCCATCGCGGCGATACCTGCGAGTATAGCAATGACCTCATTGGTCACTTTCAGTTCACCCAAATCAGTCGAAAGACCGTTGAATTTAACTGCATCCTCACTCATCAGTTTTACCTCTTATGTTATTATATGTTTTATGAAAAGATAATTCAACATTTCTGTTGATCGCAGGCATCTTATTCTCTGTATGCAGGTTTTGGAAATCCCGGGGAGAAGCAGTTCGTATCCATATCACTTACGCCAAAAACATCTACGATATGCTTTTCACATATCCGCTTAAGTAATCCGGCATCCGAAATGACCCTTGCATTTATTATTATATTTGCTTCGCTGTGATCGTTTGCCATAAGTGAATTTACAGATATCTCTTCGAAATTATCTGTTATGCTTGCTTTGAAGTGATCTCCTTCAGCAACTGCATAGCATTTCATGTGCGCTATAGAACATCCCTTTTCAATGAATTCCTTCCTGACATCATCCATATATCTTTGCATCAGGAAATTGAAATCGACCGGTTTTTCGTATTGGACGAATATGCCTGTATTGAACCATCCCATTTTTGCTTCAGCTGCTCCGTATATACCATAATCCACATCGATCCTGCCCCTGTCGGTGAATGCCTGCATCAGCAGGGTTACCTTGAGTCCATCTATCCCTGTTCCGATAGAAGCTGATATGCCTCTCACATCAACGCCTTTATACTTTTTACTGAGATATCCGATAAGCATATCCTTTTCCACTTCAGTTATAGTATCACATTTATTAAGCAGTATTATATTTGCTTCTTCGAGTTGTTTTGAAAACAGATATGTCACTTCCGTATTGAATTTCGGTTCTGCATCGCACTGCATAAGAAGCTTCACCCTCTTTGGATCTGCCATTACCGCAAGCGGTGCAAGTATGAATTTATCATTGAAAACCGGCAGCATTTTGTTTCTGTTATTTAAGAAAGGCCTAAACACGGTTGACACAAGATCAGTGCACGATCCTACAGGTTCAAGTAACAGAATGTCTGCAACATTTTTCTTACCATGTTCCACCACCCTGTCCATAAGATCGCCGAATCTGCAGCAGAAACAGCCTCCCTCTACTGAAAGCACATCCAGACCCTGGGATATAAGGTATTCCTTATCAACGAGCTGGCTCCCCTGATCATTTGCCACGATACCTACCCTATACCCGTCTTTGATATATTTCTTTGCCAATTCAAGGATGACAGTTGTCTTACCGGATCCTAAAAATCCCCCAATTATAGCGATAATTGTTTTATCCATTTTATCTCCGTATTTCTATGTATTCCTTAAGCTGCCTTCTATGCAGTACATTCCCGCATGAAACCTGCTCATCGTTTATGATCACAGCAGGCAGTTTTTCCATTACCAGTCCGGGTGTTTTACACAGTTCCTCAGTTCTTTCAAGTATTACAACGGAAAAATCCACATCATTGTAATTTGCACTGATCTTTTCAAACAATCCTACCATCAGATCGCTTGTGATCATACATGCCTGACATGGATTTTTCATTGTTATCAGCTTGACGACCATTTATTTTTTCTCTTCTATGGCTCTTTCTATCGCTGCTTTCAATTCCTGTATGCTTGGCACTATACTGACATATGAGATCCTGCCGTCTATTACGATCGTAGGAACATTCGTCACTCCAAGCTTCATCATACATACGACAGACTCTTTCAATTTGATGCTGTGTTCTATATACTGCACCTTGTCTGACAATCCGTCACAGGCTTGTTTTACAGCTTCCATCATATACTGACATGCTGCGCATGACGCTGAATCCAGCGTTATAACATCGATAATGACTTTCTTTTCATGTGCATAATCAGGAAGGTCATATTTTATACCTGCAAGGATGCTTTCGCCTGTAACCGATTTTGCTATGTTACCATGCACGGTATTGCTTATGGCAAGAACATTTTCCTTAGGTGTCGCATATGGCATATCACAACCCGGAGATAAGATATATCCTTTTTTGCCACCAATTGCCATACAGTTCAGTGCATCGTTTATATTATCCTGAGGTGTACCAAAAAGCATAGTCACGGTAAGCTTTATATTTCCGCCTACTGATACATTATTCTTATGGCATATGTCTATAACATAATCAAGAGGAATGTTTTCATCGATGGACAGATTGTCACATCCCGATTTGCTCATCACTTCGATATTTCTCTTAGCGTCACCGCATACAAACAATGAACAGAGCTTCCCCTTATTTCTGATATGCGAGAAAATGTCGGATACAGGATCCGTAATGAATTCAAGGAAACTGTCAGGTGAGATCTGGCTCGTCATGGGATCCACGACTGCTATGACATCGCATCCTGCATCCATATACATATCAGCTGTTGCGATGCATACCTTTTTACAGAATTCCATGACTTCTTTTATATGGTCAGGATCATCTATCATCTCGTAAAATATCTCAGTTCCCATAAGATGAAGAGCTAATGTGAAGGGTCCTGTTATAAGTCCGTACATAGCTGTATTATCCCCAAGATCCCTGCACAATTCCTTTGTGGCAGCCATTACAAGAGGGTATCTTCCGTCCTTTACGGTAGGTACTTTGAGATCGCTCAGTTTAACGCCTTCTTCAAGAGGATGTGTAGCTACTGACGGAGGATTATCATTGGCATATCTGAGCTGGCAGCCTAATGCTTCAGCCTCAAGCTGAAGATCGAACAGAACTGGTATACCGTCCGGTTCATAAAGCTCATGTGCCTTTTTTACTCCCTGTACTATCAGGTCCCTGCTCTTAAAAAACTGCTCTGCTGTGACACCGTCTAAAAGAGATGCGGCGTGACAGCCTATAAACGGGACCCACGGGGTCCTTTCTGTTTCTTTATTCAGTATTGCATCAAGTACTAACTGCTTCCTGTTCATATGCTTGTTTCCTTTCATGATCGCTTAAGTGATTTTAGCCATACGAGCAAATACATTATCTCATGTCATACAGCAAAAGCTCATACTTAGTATCACCTAAATAATACTCTTTGTATAGTATAAATCCGTTCTTAATATATAACTTTTTTGCTGTAATATTTTCAGCATCGACAAGAACGGTCGCTTCATGATATTTTTTTCTTTTCATCTCATCAGTAGCGTACTTTAAAAGTGCGGATCCTATACCCTTGTTCCTGTATCCATCTTTGATAAGCAGACCTGATATATACGCCCGCTCATCCCTGACTGTCGCATATTCATCTTTGGATATGTACGTGACTGTTATATCACCTAAGATCCGCCCTTCAAAAACTGCAACATAACAGCTGTCCGTACCGTTTTTGATCCTGTTATATCTGTCTTTAATAGGATGGCTGTTTTTTCTCCCCGTCCTCAGATCATATAACATATCAAAATCACTAAGCTGCAGTTCACAGTATTTTATTTCCATCAGATTACCAGCATTTCCTTATTTGAATGATTTAATGGTATCGCTCCTGTCTCAGTGACTATGACCGTATTTTCGATCCTTACTCCTCCCAGATCACTCACATATATTCCCGGTTCGACAGTGACAGCCATGTTACTCATCAATACAGCCGTGCTTTTTGTTGACAGCCGCGGTTCCTCATGTATAAGAAGGCCTACTCCATGCCCTGTGCTGTGGCCAAAGCAGCTGCCATACCCTTCTTTGGTTATGATATCCCTTGCTACTTTATCTGCTTCGAATCCTGTCACTCCGGCTTTGATATAGTCCTGCGCTTCTTTCTGAGCCCTGTATACTATCTTGTATATCTTTTCCATTTCAGCAATTGGATGCCCCATAAAAAATGTTCTTGTCATGTCAGAGCAGTATCCCATATAGTTGGCACCGAAATCCAATGTTACGGTATCATGGTTTTCTATTATCTTACTGCTCGGTTCTCCGTGAGGCATACTGGTTTTTTTACCGCTTATAGCTATGGTATCGAATGAAGGATATGATGAACCATTCTTCTTCATCACATATTCGAGCTCTGCCGCAACTTCCATTTCCGTCATGCCTACTTTGATCACTTTTAAAATATGCGTGAAAGCCATATCCGCTATCGAAGCGGCTTTCTGCATTTTTTCTATTTCACCTTCATCCTTTAAAGACCTGATGCGTAGAAGATCCTCAGCAACATCGACATATACCGCTTCATCGAATGCCTTCTGAAGATTCTGAAAATATGCCACAGGTGCCGCGCCTTCATAACCTATTCTAAGACCTTTTTGAGGATAGATGCCTTGAAACATTTCGACTATGCTTTTCGCACCGTTTTCGAGAAGTACTATTTTATAGCCGCGTTTCTTTAACTCCTGACAAACCTCGATATATCGGAAATCTGTACCGAAATACGCATTGTCCCTTGTCAGAGTCAATATACTATCCATACCGGAAAAATCAGACAGATATCTCTGGTTTTCCCTGGATGTAATTACAACCCCGGCAAGATTTTTCACAGCCATTATTTTTCTTAATTCAGTTATTCTTTTATCTATCATACAAAGTCTCCTCCAATGCTTATTTTTTCAATTGATCATAATACATATCCCGGCATCTCAAAGCATCAGCTGCCATTGAGCCGTCTGATTCACATATTATCACGGGTTCCATTTTGTGTTTTATAAGGACAGGTACGAATCTGATGAAGTAAGGGCCGAATTCCGTATCCTCGAATGTAAGATGCTTTTTCTCGCCGCCTGCAGTATATTCTATCTGACTGAAGTGTATATGCATCATTCTCGTACGTTCGGTCCCTATGCCGTTTTCCATATGCATGATGACTTTTTCGAAATCCTCTGTTGTTTTAAGACTTCCGTGCGTACGTGCGTTGAGATGTCCGAAATCGACAGTAGGCAATATCCTTTCATCGTTCCTGCACAAATATATGACCTCGTCAAGATCGCCGAGCTGGTTTATTTTACCCATGACCTCAGGGCAGAATCTGACTGACTCATCATTGATCTCATCTAGAAAATCCTTTAGGAACAGGTGCGCTCTTTTCGTAGCATTTTCTCTCGTATCCCCCATGAATGAACCCGGATGCACGCATACCCTTGTGGCTCCAAGCATTTTAGCGGCTTCATATGATTTCTGCATATGCATTTTTGAACTTATGACTTTATCCGGTTCAAGAGTCGCCATATTTATAAAATATGGAGCGTGCAGGGAAAGCTGTATGTGGTATTTAACAGCTTCTTTCTGTATCTGTGATGCAGCTGAACTTCCGATCATGACACCTCTGCCGCACTGGTATTCGTATGCCTCCAGGCCTTTCTTCGAAAGCCATTCCATTGCCTGGAATGTGCTTTTATATCCCTCATCATAAAATGATGTTTCGTTCCCTGCCGGTCCGAATCGTATCATATCGCCTTGATCTCCCTTCCATATTTTTCTATTATGATCCTTTCAAATATCCTCCGAAACCTTATATCCGCTGATTCTTTTTCATTCAGGATACTGGTCAGTATAGTGAGAAAACCTGCTTTTTTTCCGCCTTTTATATCAGTAAATAACTGATCCCCTATCATAACACAGCTGCCACCTGGTAATCCTAACAGGACCATAGCCTTTATATATCCTTTTTTTAAGGGTTTAAACGCCATATGTACATATTCCACATCAAGTTTTAATGCTACTTCAACTGTCCTTCTTCTTACTGCATTTGATAATATGCATATTCTGAATCCCTTTTCCTTCAAGGAACTTATAAGGGCAATGGTTTCATCTTTTACATCAGTGGTATTCATTTCGGTAAGAGTATTGTCTATATCGAAACACAGGCCTCTATAACCCATATCATATAGGGTATCATAATCGATTTTTAATATGCTTTCAGACATATAATCAGGTAAAAATCTGTACATCGTCCTGCCTTAAAAAATAATCGCAATTATATTTGTAATTGCATTTCTATTTTAGTATAATATACTGAAAATAAGTCTAAGGCAAGGATATGAATATGAATATTTCTGTTACGTTAACAAAAAATCCTAAAGTAAGGCCCGATGAATCGAAACTGGCATTCGGGAAAAATTTCTCTGACCACATGTTTATAATGGATTATTCGAAGGATAAGGGCTGGCATGACGCCAGGATAGTACCGTACGGACCTTTATCATTGGAACCCTCTACTAATGTACTGCACTATGGGCAGGGTGTATTTGAAGGTCTTAAAGCCTACAGGACGAAAGAAAACAAAATACTTCTCTTCAGACCTTCCGAGAATGCGAAAAGAATGCAGTCATCCTGTGAAAGGCTCTGTATCCCGCAGATCCCTGAAGATGATATAGTGCAGGCGATAATCGAGACCGTGAAAGTCGATCAGGACTGGGTGCCAAGGGCTCCCGGAGCTTCCCTGTATATCCGTCCTTTCATTATATCAACAGATCCGTTCTTAGGAGTACATCCTTCAGCTACATATATGTTTATCATAATATTGAGCCCGTCAGGAGCTTATTATCCGACCGGTATCAACCCTACAAGCATCTATGTCGAGGATTTTTATAAAAGAGCTTCAAAAGGCGGAATGGGACATGTAAAGACAATGGGTAATTATGCTGCAAGCCTTATCGCTCAGGAAAAAGCCCTGAATCTGAATTGCATCCAGACATTATGGCTGGATGCACATGACAGCAAATACATTGAGGAAGTAGGCGCAATGAATGTTTTCTTTGTCATAGACCATAAGGTGGTGACTCCTGCACTTTCAGGAAGCATCCTGCCTGGGATAACCAGAAAAAGCACTCTGGAAATAGCGAAGTCATTAGGTTATGAAGTTGACGAAAAAAAGATATCGATAGATGATGTGATCGAAGCCCTCAAGGAAAACAGGATGCAGGAATGTTTCGGGACAGGGACAGCTGCAGTCATTTCTCCTGTCGGTGAACTCATTTACAAAGACAAAAAATATACCATAAACAACAACATGATAGGATCAGTTTCTCAGAAACTTTATGACACACTGACAGGCACACAGTATGGCAGGCTTGCCGATAAGTTCAACTGGATGGTGGAAGTAGAGTAACAGATCTATCCGATAACGACCGGTTGATATATAAACAAAAATCCGTTTTCACGGATTTTTTTGTTTACTATGATTTTAGCGGTAATGATGCTTACTCGCCTTCAACATTGATGACGACAGCTTTTCCCGTAACATATTCCTGTACTTTGTTTATCAGCAGATTGGCCTGGATGGAATCTTCTTCATATGCTTCAAGCAATTCATCAACAGTTTCATATCCGTAATAGGAAGCGTAGTTTTCATATCCTGCCTGTATCTCCTCTTCGGTCAGTGAAAGATCCTCAAGTTCGGCGATCGATTGCGAGATCATTTCCTGCATAACATATTCCTGATTCTGTGCAAGATTCCATGCATCGAATTCTTCTTCAGTCTGGTCAAGTGCGGCTACGGTAAATTCATTGAAAGTTGCATATCCGTAATATGTCTGATAATATTCATAATATTCTCTTACGGTATCGATCTTTTCCTGTAGGCTGTCGGGATAATTAATAAGTACCGTTTCTGCAATGATCTTTTCCCATACTGCGTTATTAAGCTTGTATTGGTATAATTCATCTTTAATATATGATTCATATTCAGCTGTTGTTGTATAAGACAGGGACAGGCTTATAACAAATTCATCCGTAAATTCCGGAGCGACCGCTCTTGTGATATAGTTCACAGTAACAGTAAATACCGCATTTTTTCCTGCAAGATCAGACAGATTACCATCTGAATCTGCGTAATTAGTCGGGAACGTCAGTTCTAGTGAGACAGTGTCGCCTACCTGTACGCCTATAAGCCCATCTTCAAATCCGTCAATAAATGAACCGGAACCTATTTCAAGATCAGAATCCGTATCCGCTCCGCCAGAAAATGCTTCGCCATCTACAGTACCTACATAATCTATATTCGCTACATCCCCGTCCTGTACTATACCTTCAGTATATTTGACATTCTCAGCATAATCATTAAGTATATATTCTATTTCACCCGCAAGCTCTTCATCTGTTACTGCGATATCAGCATTCTGGATCTGAACGCCTTCGTATTTTGCCAGCGTTATGTATTTGCTGTTTGCATAACTGCCATTACTGCATGCGCCAAGGGACAGTATCATTGAAGCTGTCATTATGATCGTCAGTACTTTACCAATTTTGTTATTCTTCATTTTAATCCAAACCTTTACGTTTATTTTTATTAGATCCTGATTTATCCTATTTTACACCTGTAATGTGAATATATTGTGAAAATTGCCATATCACCCGCCAAAACAATAAAATTCTATAGCATCCCAGATCTCTTCTATCCCCTGGCCTGTTTCTGATGATGTTAATATGAAAGGGGTATCCGGGTCTATGCGAAGTTTTTCCACGATCTCTCCTGCTCTTTTCATATACTGCGCTTTAGAAAGCTTATCACACTTGCTGACAGATATGAGAAAAGGTATTTGGGTCTGATTCAAAAAGTCTATCATCTGTATATCATCTTCAGATGGTTCATGACGGATATCGAGAAGCTGTATGACGATCTTTATGTTTTTTCTTTTCTGCATGAATTCTTCAGCAAGACCGCTGTATGAGCTTCTTTTTTCCTTTGATACCTTTGCGAATCCATAACCGGGAAGATCTACAAAACGCATATTGCCATTGAGCAAAAAGAAATTCAGCATCCTGGTCTTACCCGGAGTATTCCCCACATATGCAAGTTTTTTCTTATTGCATAAAGCATTTATAAGACTGGATTTCCCAACATTTGATTTACCTGAAAATACCGCTTCAGGAAGATCATCAGCCGGACACTGCTCCATATCGACCGCACTGGTCACGTATTCAGAATTCTTTACTAACAATTTACCGCTCCTTATTTTCACTATTATATACTAATCTTTAGAAATTAAAAAGCAGATGCTATCTGCTTTCTAATAATATTCATATGAATGCGGCGTTATTCCGTCATCTTAATATTCTTTTGCAGTATTGTTGCATCCGAGAACATGGATAAGCTTATGTTTTACGATATTCTTAATATTCTCTCTTCCGGGAGCTAAATACTGTCTTGGGTCGAAATGATCAGGATATAACGAGAAGTGCTCCCTTATTGCAGCAGTCATGGCGAGTCTGAGATCTGAGTCGATGTTTATCTTGCATACAGCCATGCCAGCAGCTTTTCTGAGCATTTCCTCAGGAACTCCCTGTGCTCCGGCCATCTTCCCGCCGTACTTGTTGATCGTGTCAACAAATTCTGGAATGACTGACGATGCTCCGTGAAGAACTATCGGGAACCCGGGAAGTCTTTTCTGAACTTCCTCAAGTATGTCAAATCTCAGCATTGGCGTTCCTGCAAATTTATATGCGCCATGGCTTGTTCCGATAGCGATCGCAAGAGAATCAACATTGGTCTTTGCAACAAACTCCTCTACCTGGTCGGGATCTGTATATGATGAATCTTCCTTTTTTACATTGACTGCATCTTCAACACCTGCAAGCCTGCCAAGTTCAGCTTCAACAACAACTCCCTTATCATGGGCATATTCTACAACTCTTCTTGTCTCTCTGATGTTTTCTTCAAATGTATAGTGTGATCCGTCTATCATGACAGATGTGAATCCGCCGTCTATGCATGATTTGCAGACGTCGAATCCATCGCCGTGGTCAAGATGCAGGCATATAGGCAGACCTGTGTCAAGAACGGCAGCTTCTACAAGTTTCATAAGATAAACATGCTTCGCATATTTTCTTGCTCCGGCTGAAACCTGAAGTATCAGCGGCGCATCAACTTCTTTAGCCGCATCAACTATTCCTTGTATGATCTCCATATTGTTTACATTGAAAGCACCGATGGCATAGCCACCCTTGTATGCTTTTTCGAACATTACCTTTGATGTGATAAGTGCCATGATATATCTCCTTTTTTAACTATATATTTTTATTTACCAATACTTTATTCAATTTAGCAAATTTCGGCAGTCCGTCTTCAAGAGGCATATTGCTTGGTCCCTGTATAAGAGGAAGCGCATAATCAACGAATTCTTTCTTAAGAAAGTTTCTTTCCTCGTTGAGCCATTCCATAGGAACAGTCTTCTCAGTGTTTGCAGCCGCAGAAAGCTCGATAAGTTTTGTGCTGCACACATATTGTCCATTCCTGTATGATCTTTCGAATGCTACCATATAGTCTGTTTTACCGCTGACAGCAGCTTTAACAGCTTCCTGACCTGCCAGGAAGGCTTCATTTATATCTGTAAGCGATCCCACATGGGATCCGCAGCGCTGCATAAGGCTGAATTCTATAGATCTTACTTTGCATTTGAAAGCATCTTTTACTATGTCACCAAGTACAGAAGCTGCACCGCCAAGTTGTGCATGTCCGAAAGCATCCTTTGCCAATGATGACTGCGACATCTCTGCAATATACTTGCCTTCAGCGTTCTTGCATCCTTCCGATACAGCTACGATGACTTTTTTATCTGTTTTGCTGTCATATACTTTTTTAACATCATAGAGGAACTTTTCGATCGTGAACGGGACTTCAGGAAGATAAATAAGGTCCGGACCTGCTCCTTTGTATGCTGCAAGCACGCTTGCAGCAGTAAGCCATCCGGCATTCCTTCCCATTATCTCTATTATCGTTATCATGGGCGTATCATATACATTCGCATCCTGATATATTTCCATTATAGTCGTAGCAACATATTTTGCCGCTGATCCGTATCCCGGGCAGTGATCTGTTCCTGAAAGGTCATTATCTATCGTCTTTGGAACACCGATGACTCTGCATTCATAACCGGATCTTGCCATGTATTTGCTTATCTTATTGCACGTATCCATGGAGTCATTCCCGCCGTTATAGAAGAAATACCTAATATTGTACTTTTTGAATACCTCAAGAAGCCTCTTGTAGTCCGTATCTTCTACATCAGCGTCTTTCAGTTTATATCTCACTGATCCTAATGCTGAAGAAGGAGTTGTCTTTAAAAGATCAAGCTGTTCCTGAGTTTCCTTAGACATATCATAGAATTCCTCTGTCAGGATCCCTCTTATGCCATGTGCCGCTCCATATACCGCGGTAATGCTTTTTTCTTTAAGCGCCTGCTGAAAAACTCCCGATGCGCTTGCATTTATTACTGCTGTTGGACCGCCTGACTGTCCGAACATTGCAGCTCCTTTTAATGACGCCATCTGAACACCTCCGTGACTAAAATATCTAAGATATAATAACATATCGATACTTGGAATTCAACACAATAGTTATGCCGCAGTCACTTTTATGATCGCATATACAGCCAGACAAACTAAAAGACATATCGCTATTATCTCCCTTACGTTCTCTGATTTGGTCATTTCCTTTTTGAAAATAAGCATCGCGGCTGATATACAGATACCAAGTATCGCCAATCCAAGTAACAGATAGTTATTATATATTTCATTATTTATGAACGCGCTGGCAATGAAATAGACAATGATCAAAACCCAGTCAATGACATTCCTTTTATTTATCGCACCATTCATGTGAATAACCTGTCCTTGTATTTATCCAACTGGAAAAGAAGCAGATAACCCAATCCGCAGCATGATATGATCTGTCCAAGCCCGACAGAAGCTACTGCGACCCAATAATCCATACCATAATATATTTTAAGTATATATCCTACTACAAACATGTTTATTATTACCGGAGGCCATGGAGCAAGAAATTTATTTTTTAATGCATGTGTGAGTGAAGCTGCCAATAATGTTGCAAGCGAACCGAACACTATATCAAGTATCCCGGCTCCGCCGATCATGTTCGACAGCAGGCATCCTATGAACAACCCATATATTGCTGAAGGAGTGAAATATGGAAGTATGGTAAGCGCTTCGGCAATACGGACTTGCACCGGGCCAAAACTGATCGGCATGAACATAAGCGTAAGGGCACAGTATATAGCCGCTATCAATGCCGGCATTATGACGTATTTTTTTAGCATTTACCCACTTCCCTCTCTCGTAAAAAGTATATCACAGCGGGATTAAAATGTGAACTTTTTATTAATTCCTTCGTCTAATGCCTGATGCTGAATGATGAAAATTGTAGTATTTATTCATTTAATATCTGAATAATTATTCTTTTTCACATAAACACCGCATACTTGGCTTGATAATGTAAACATTGTGTGAACATTACTAAATCATTTGATTATGTGATAAAATAGCAGCATTAAAGCATTTACAATGCAAGGAGAATTTATGGAGAATCTAATTTCACTTTTTAAGGCCATTGACATTTCCGGGAAACTGGTGATAGTCACAATAGTAATAGTTTTCATAGCAGCTTTTGTTATCAACCTGCTGATAAGATCCCAATATGCGAAAATAAGCAGACAGATCAACAACCGTCAGAACAGACGCGCAGGCACATTCAAGAATGATATGCTCAACGAGATCGTTCAAGACTATAAAGTTGCTGGCGAAATAAATAATAATAATGTAAACACTCAGGCAATAGTTGAAAAGAATTTCACCGATCACATGAAGTTGTGCTCGTATGGCGAGATCTTCGTACGGAAAAGCCAGTCGATCATGGTCACATTAGGCCTTTTAGGTACATTCGTAGGTCTTACGATCTCTGTTAGCGAACTTGTAAATGTTCTGCTTCAGGATATAGGGTCTGCAAGCCTTGACTGGAATGAGATACTTACCAGACTTGCCGGAGCCGCAAAAGGAATGGGAGCTGCGTTTTCAACAAGCCTTGTAGGTTTGGTCGGATCAGTTTTCCTGAACTTCAGCCTTATCATATTTGACTGCGAAGAAGAAAAACGTTCGCTTATGATAGATATCGAAGAGTATCTTGATAACAGCATCGCAGTCCTCATCGCTAAGGATAAAGAAACTGAATACACGATGATGAACCGTATTTTAAAAGATACATTCACTGATTTCGGTCTCAAAATTGAAGAGTCATTGAAGAAGACTGTCGAGTCATTCGGCGACAAACTGACCAATGTGGTCATGGATGTTTCAGTTTCCTCACAGGCTCTCGATAATACCGTTGAGAGATTTGATTCTGCAATAAGCACATTGGCGGTAGCCATGAAGGATATGTCTGACTTCAACCTTAACCTTAAGGAAAATGTCAGTAAAATGGATGTCTCCTTCATACAGATGAGCGAATCGCTATCAGATTCAGCAAATCTCATAATGAAAAATTACGATGCTATCCGCGGATTCTCAGAGGACGTCAAAGATGCTGCAAATCAGATGGCTTCAAATAATAAGGAAACTATTGATGAGCTATCAACTCTTACAGGCCAGATCGACAGAGCAGTCACCTCGCTAAGTGACCTGTCATCAGCATTGAAGGTATCTTCGGATGCTAATGCAGCAACTGTACTGGATATGAGCGATTCATTCAAACAGGCTATCATCTCGACAACAGGTGAAATAGGCGATCTCAGCGAAAAGCTTAAGAATGCTTTTGCAGAAGCCTTACAAGAAAGCAGCGAGATAATTGCATCCAAGACTTCAGCGACAATGGAGAAATCCGTTGCAACAGTATTACAGATGAGCGAAGCTTTCAATAACAATCAGAAGATCCTTGCACAAACCATAGTAGCGTTACCTGAACAGACGATGATCTACAACAAATCAGCGGCAGGAAAAATACAGAAGAAACTTGATGACATTGAAAAAGCAATCAAAAATGACTGACAGATGATAAAAGAGGTGAATTGATTTGAAACAAAGAGTAAGTTATATGAAAAGAAGTGAACCGGAAAATTACTGGCCATCTTTTGCGGATGTAATGTCCACAATGGTGCTCATAATGCTGTTTCTTGTTTTGATCGTTTTCATAAAAAACATAATAATATCGATCAACCTGGATGAGCAGGAAGCGACTAATATTGCAACGGGAACTCAGCTGGAAACCACGAGGAACGATCTTGCAGCCAAGGAGCTTGCTCTTCTTGAAACTGAACAGGAGCTTGAAGAACAGCGTTCGATACTTATAATGCTGGAAAACTCGCTTGAGGCCAAAGGGATCGAGCTTATAAACCTTGAAACAGAGCTGGAAGCCAAACAGGAGGCATTGAATATGTCTGAAGCGGAAGCGACAAATCTTGAGAACCTGATCATAATATTGGGACAGCAACAGGCTGAACTGGAAGCTCAGAAATCAGAACTTCTGGGACTGATAGCTTTAAACACTATTGAACTTGAATCCATGAGAGATCAGCTGCAGACAGTTGCCGTATTACAGGCGACCATATTCGAAACCGTAAAGGCAGCTATAGATAAAGCCTTAGGTCCGGGCAAGGTCTCTATTACTGATGACGCCAATTTGCAGATAAACGAAGCGGTTTTATTTGAAACAAAAAGTTGGGTAATCAATCCAAGCGCATATGCTCTTCTGGATAAACTTGCTGCAGCATTTGAAGATATTATCGATGAATCGGGATCATATATAGAATCAATAGTAGTTGAAGGTCATGCAAGTGCAGATGGAGATTATTATGAAAATCTTATGTACTCATCAAATAGAGCAGAAGCGGTTCTTGCATATCTTATGAAAAGCAATCCTGATCTTGAGACCAAATACCAGAAGTATTTCGGAGCAATGGCCTATTCTGAATCACGACCGATATCAATTATCCTTTCTCAGAACAGACGTATAGAATTCTCTATAATATTGAAGGATGACAATGCAGGGCAGATCATACAGGATTATCTTGATAAGGCTGAATAGGAGCATCATGGCAAAGAACGAATTCAAAGATCTGAAGTTATATTATTCATACTCAGGCATATGTCTTAGAGATGGTGACTATATCGAAGCTGAGAAAGGTTTCAAATACCTGCTGGAGCATGGCATCGAACCGCAGAAATCAGCGATGGGTCTTATAACCTCTTATGCCTGTTCGACCAAATATCCGGCTGCGTTGAAGGCATACGAAAAGTATAAGGAATACCTTACCGGATCGGATACCAACAGGGACATGTTCGTTGAGATGATTACCGGTCATCTTATGAGGGAGACAAGCCTTCTCAAGAAGTATGTAAGAGGGTATGTTTCCGGCTTCAAAATGGCAGGTAAAATGAAAAAGACAAACGAGATATATCTGGGCAATAAAAAGAATCTTCTTGCTCAGATCCTGCTTTCCTATTGGTATGCAGTGCTTGGGAAACGTCCATATAATTCTGAGGAAATGCTTAAACAGTGTCTGGAATACAAAGCACTGGATAATGAATTCCGCTGGAAACTACTGGAAAAGCTTTCTGTTACCGACAAGACCCTGATGGAAGACACATCCATAGCCTCACTGTTTACAAAGATACCGAGGTTTGTTGACCGCGACTATATCAACCTGCTTCTTTTTACATCACTGTGTAATAGCGATCTGGCTGAAGCAAGAGACAAGATAGAGGTCCAGAGGATGAACGGAGTGGAACTGACAAACGATGTTCTCTGGAATTATATTGAACTGTGCGTTGATAAAGGCGATATCGATGATCTTGCCGTGAGTTTTGCAAAAAGACTGTTTGCCAAAGGATGGGTCGATCCGGTCATAGCTGAGGTGTTCCATTATGCGAAATCAAATCTCACCAAACACAATGTCAGCAATGAATTGAATGCATTGGACCTGTACGGGATATAAAAGATAAACAGATAACTAATCAAGAGAGCTCAGTATTTCAATAAAGGTACTGAGTTGTTTTTCATATGCCAGATTTTCCTCTCCGGGAAAATGTATGAATGATATTTTTGGGTCATCCTTCCCTTTTCTGCTGCTGAGCAATCTGTAAAAAAGGTCGTTGCAGATATATGTGCCTGCACTATACGAATTTGTTACAAAACCAGATGAATAGGCTTTGATATCATATTCCAGTGTGGAAAAATATGCAGCCTCACCTTTCGGATCGATTATCTGATCTTTTCTTATCACTCCTGCATTATCCGCAGTATCAGAATGATCGATATTCACGGCTAATCTTTCTATACTTATTTTCTTTCTCGAATATGCCATACCTGTTGCAATGACGATATCCGGTTTTGACCTGTCTATTTCATCATTCATGACATCAAAACCTTTTTCGTACTCCACAGGTAATATGATCGTATGTATGTCATGCTTACCTATATGGTCCGGTAGTTTTCTGATCAGTTTCTCTGTAATATTCTCATTGAAACCGGCGAATTTCGAAAAACCGGAAACAAGCATCCTCTTCATTTCAAAGGAACCAGTTTCAATGCGTTTTTATAGTAGATTTTATCTTTAACTTCCTGACTCAGATCCAGTGAATCGAGAAGCTCCCTGTGCCTTGTATCGAACCAGTCCCTTGCGTACAGTATCCTGTCCTGATAGGTGTTCATGAACCAAACAGCATTGTCAAGGTCTCTCGTGAATGCATTGCACCCGCTTCCAGCAGACATATCACAATACAGGTTAGGATAATTATCAAGAAGATAAGGTATCATTCCGCCTTTTATAACAGGACCTTTTGGATATGACTGTTTGTCATACAGGTCGTCATTCGAAATATGTGCCCAGAATCCGGGTGCATGTCCAAGGAATATCGTTTCCGGACATTTTTTAAGGACTCTTTCAAATGTATCGATCGCTCCGCCATACCAGAAATTAGGCCATGCATTCGTCCATGCTTTATTGAATTCATAGTCATAATGCATCGTTACCGGAAGTCCCAGTTCGCCTGCGCATCTGAAAAGCCTTATAGCATCGAAGTCGTCATACATCATTCTGACCTTGAGCTCGCCGCATACCTGTACACCGTGTATGTACACGGCAGCTTTAAGATTATTGATCGCATCAGGATCCCGCGGATCCGGACAGTATCCAAGGACGAATCTGTCAGGATGCGCATGCTTATATGCCAATCCTGCCTGAAAAGGAATAGGACCCGGATCCAGAAAAGAGCATAATGCTCCGTTATTGTTTTCGTATTCTTTCCTTGGGCATTCCCAGGACAACAGCCATGTTACATCGATATTATTGTCATCCATATTTTTTATGAATGCATTCATATCGGTTTTATGCCAGTCTGCATGGTTATGAGCGTCAATGATCATGATATTGCTATCCTTCTTTCTGTGCAATATGTAAAATACTATCGTTCTGAAGCTGTTTTATATCAGCTTTTGTGAATTTTATTATATCATCCATTTTTGCCTGATCGAATGGAGTGATCAAAGCGATCGATATCCCATTCTTCATCGCTCTGCCTGTTCTGCCTATACGGTGTACATACTGTTCCTTGTCATCGGGCAGATCAAAGTTGATAACTGCGTCGACATCGTTTATATCCAATCCTCTTGCGGCAACATCAGTAGCTACAAGTATATTGAGTTTTTCCTCTTTGAATGCTCTGATCGTCTTTTCTCTGCCGGCCTGCGACTTGCCGCCGTAGATGCAGTTTACGGAATAACCTTTTTCACGCAGATCCTCATGCAGCCTTCTGACCATGTTCACGGTATTACAGAAACACAGGACTTTGTAGAACTCGTTATTATCCATGATATCTGCAACAGCCTTGATCTTATGCCTTGTTGACTGCAGCATAATGAAATACTGATCGATGTCAGGTTTGTTCTCATTATTTTCCTCAACATTGATCTCAATAGCATCCCTCTGATACAGCCATGATATATCCATTACTCCCATTGACAGGGTAGCTGACAGAAGGGCCAGATTCCTGCGTTTCTTCATTGAGTCAAGTATCTTTGTCACTTCATCAATAAACCCCATATCAAGCATCCTGTCGGCTTCGTCAAGTACCGCAGTTCTTACTTTCGAAATATCTATGGTTTTCCTGTCCATGTGATCCTTGAGCCTACCTGGTGTTGCGACAACTATCTGAGGATGCCTTGCTAAAGCTTTTATCTGATAATCAATAGCTTTACCGCCATAAATGGCTTCTATTCTTACATCAGGCATGAACTGTGACAGCTCTTTAAGATCGTCAGCTATCTGCATGACTAATTCACGTGTAGGCGCAAGTATGAGCGCCTGAACATTTGTCAGAGAATAATCCAGCTGTTCAAGAAGAGGTATCCCAAAAGCAAATGTCTTTCCTGTGCCTGTCGGCGCTTTTGCTATTATATCCTTGTACTCCATCAATGGAGGTATGCTGTCCGTCTGAACGGTGGAAGAAAATACATATTGCTTCTTCTCAAGAGCTTTAAGTATCCCTTCACTTAGATGCAGATCGGAGAATTTTATGCCTGAGTATGCTGCAACCGTCTTGTTCTCAGCTTTATTTTCTACGCTTTTTGCTCTGAATTTAGTCGGTTCCTTATATACATATTCTTTTTCTGTATCATTCGAAAATCTTCTGTTTGTTCCTCTGTTGTTCTTAAAATTAAAACCTTGTTTTCTGTTTCTGTATGTTGCTTTCTTATCTCTTTCCATTTTACCTTCTACTCTTCAATTCTTTTTCAATATCTTCAAGAGTTACACCTTTTTCAACTAATAGAACAAGCAGATGGTAAAGCAGATCGGATACTTCGTAAACCAGTTCGCTTTTACCGTCGTTTTTAGCGGCAATTATGGTTTCCGATGCTTCCTCCCCTACTTTTTTCAATATCTTGTCCAATCCCTTATCAAAAAGGTAACATGTGTATGAGCCCTCTTTCGGGTTGGATTTTCTATCAGCTATTACTCCGTATAATTCATTCAATATTTCATTCATTTTCTTCTAATTCTCCGTTTATATTTATGCTTCTGTAAAAGCATGACCTGTGATTAGTATGGCACGCAGGTCCTGCTGGTTTTACCAGATAAATTACGGCGTCAAGATCACAGTCGACCATGACGTTTATCACTTCCTGTGTATTCCCGCTGGTTTCGCCTTTTATCCATTCGCTTTTTCTTGAGCGTGAATAATAGGTCGCCCGTTTCGTTGAAATCGTTTTGATGATCTGTTCTCTTTTAGCATATGCAAGCATCAACACTTCCAGTGTGTTCGCATCCTGACATATGACAGGTACCAGACCTTCTTCGTCGTATTTAAGCTCTGTCAAATAACAGTCCTTTCATATAATCGCAGCTTATAGCAATACTCTGTTCCATGGGCATATTGTATTTTTCCTGTTCCATTATGCACCATTCGATCACTTCAGAACTCTTAAGTATCGATTTGAAATCTATACAGCCTTTTCCCACTTCCGTATCGTTGCCATCCGGTGTTATATCTTTAAAATGGACCAGTTTCAGTCTGTCTGCATACTTTCTGCAGTACTCGACTGGATCCACTCCGCCTTTTACCGCCCAAAACGTATCTATCTCCAGTATTATGTCTTTTGAAGTGTTCTCTGCAAGAACATCAAAAAGCCTTATACCGTCCGGTCCCTCTACAAATTCAAATGCATGGTTATGATATCCTATCGATATCCCGTATTTCTTTGCGTCAGCACTTGCTATATTGAGATATTCAGCTGCTATTTTCATGCCTTCAACGTTATGGAACTGATCCGACAGATACGGCACCACAACATATTTGTTACCGATTTCCTCATTGTATTCCATGGTTTCCGTAAACTTATCGACTATAGAACTCAGACCTGAATGACTGCCGGCAGCTTCTAGACCCAGATCATTGATATACTTTTTCGTCTCGCCTGCTTCTTTTCCCTGAAAACCGGCAAACTCAACACCGGAATATCCGGCTTGTTTAGCGACATGAAGAGCATGATAAAAATCCTGCTCTGCTATCTCCCTTATCGAATACAACTGTAAAGCTGTTTTCGGCATCCGTTTCTCACCTGTTTTATTATCCATGTTTGCAATGGACATATTACTTATATTATAGATCATCTTATGATATTTTCAACTCCGCTTCCTGTTACATGCGCATGCATTAATGCAAAAGAGATATCTTATACATCATTATGCCTGCTGCACAAGCCGCGTTTAATGATTCCGTCATACCCTGCATAGGTATAGTAAGTGACTTTGATACATATTTTTTAATAGTTCTGTCGATCCCCAATGATTCGTTCCCTACTATGATAGCGCATCTCTTTGACAACCTGACGCTTTCCATGCTTTCACCGTGCATATCCAATGCATATATCTCATACTCAGCCTTCTTGAGAATGCTGAATATATCTTCACCTATTTTCAGGAATGGAACTCTGAATATGGAACCCATGCTTGCCCTTATGGTTTTCTCATTATACAGATCAGCCGTACCCTCCAATGCGAATACGCACCCCATACCGAAAGCTTCTGCACTTCGTATGATCGTGCCTGCATTTTTCGGATCAGATACCCTGTCCAGGATCACGACTGGTTTTGCCTGTAAAATGATATCCAGTATATCCCACTTAAGTGGTTTTGCAAGTGCCAGGATCCCCTCGGGATTGGACATATATGATAACGAATCAAGTATACCGTCTCTTATCAGATATATGTTTTCACAATCAAGTTTATCGACATAAGACATGTTTTTCTGGTAGAAATCATCAGAGACATAAATCTCTGTGATTTCCGCCTTACTTCTAAATGCTTCGTCAACAAGCTTTTTACCATCGACAAAAAAAAGGTTCTCCTGTTCGCGAACCTTTCTTTTATCTAAACTTTTCAGTCGCTTGATCTTTTGATTGTCTTTCGACTCTATGCGGTTCATCTCGATTTTCAGCTTACTTTACCGAATTGATCAGTGATGCAAAACCTGCTGGATCGTTCAAAGCCATATCAGCCAATACTTTTCTGTTTAGTTCGATGCCATTCTTCTTAAGTCCGGTAATAAACGCAGAATATGTCATACCGTTAGCTCTTGATGCAGCATTGATCCTGGCTATCCATAACGTCCTGTAATGACGTTTGTTAGCTTTTCTGGCACCAAAAGCATACGCTAATGATTTCATTACCGCTTCTTTTGCTACCCTGAAATTCTTACTCTTTGCTCCAAAATAGCCTTTTGCCAGTTTTAATACTCTTTTATGTCTTCTGCGGGTTATAACACCGCTTTTTACTCTTGCCATGGTTTATTTCCTCCTTATTTGTATGGGATCAGTTTTTTTATAGTCGCTGCATCTGTTTTTGATGCATATGCTGCATCTCTGTTGTCTCTCTTTGCTCTCTTAGACTTGGTTGTCAGTCTGTGTCTTCTGAAAGCATGTCCCATTTTTATTTTTCCGCTTCCGGTTACAGAGAACCTTTTTTTTGAAGCACTGTGTGATTTTAATTTCGGCATTTCTTCTTCCTCCTGATTTTATTTCTTCGGTGCCAATATCACTATCATATGTCTGCCTTCCAGCTTAGGTGCCTTTTCAGCTGTCCCGAATTCAGCGCATGCCTCCACAAATTTGCTTATTACTTCTTCACCCATTTGTGTACGAGTCATTTCTCTTCCTCTGAATGAAAGACTTGCCTTCACCTTGTCGCCATCAGCTAAAAACTTACAGGCATTTTTGATCTTAAAATTTAAATCATGTTCATCGATCCCCATCTTCAGCCATATTTCCTTAAGCTCCATCGTCTTCTGCTTCTTTTTGGCTTCTTTTTCTCTCTTAGTGACCTCAAACATGAATTTGCCATAATCTATGATCTTACAGACCGGCGGTGTGGCACTCGGTGATATCTCTACCAAGTCCAGACCTTCAGATATGCTCTTTCCTAAAGCCTCTTTGGATGACATGACTCCGATAACTATGCCATCGGATCCGATCAATCTGACTTCAGGCGCTGTAATATCTTCATTTATCCTATATTGACTTTTGGTATTCTTCTGAGCAGCTATTTCTATTACCTCCATAAAATAATATGGTCCCGCAGATCAATCCGCAAGACCACATAAAATAACTTCATTACTTGATATGTTTACCCGTTCAGTGCATGCTGCCTTCGAGGGTGAGAAGGGATTACTTCTGCTTACCGAAGGACATATTAACATATCATATATATATTGTCAAACACTTTTTTACTGGATCATGTCATATAAAGCGGAAGCATCCGCTTTTCTGACATTCTCCAGTATGTTGAGAACCTTAACCTTTACAGTGCTGCCCTGGAAACGTATTTCCAGTATATCGCCCTGATTTACCTGATACGAAGGTTTTACCGGCTTACCGTTCACATATATTTTTGAACCCTCACATGCTTCATTCGCCACTGTACGTCGTTTTATGAGCCTGCTTACTTTTAAAAATTTATCTATTCTCATATTTTTGCCTCATTCCATAACAGATCGAGTTCATCGATTGTCATATTCTTCATATTTGATCCGTTTTTCAGACAGGATCCTTCCACATATTCAAATCTCTTTATGAACTTATCGGTCGCTTTGTTCAGGTACTGCTCAGGATCGATGTCAAGGAATCTGCAGACATTTACGACTGCAAAGAGAAGATCGCCGATCTCTTCCTTTTTTCCTGCATCATCTTCTTTTTCCATAGCCTCAAAAAGCTCGCCTGTCTCTTCAGTCACTTTTTGGAATGCACCTTCCACATCCGGCCAGTCAAAACCTATCCTGTGCGCTTTCTCCTGTACCTTGAACGCTCTCATAAGTGCAGGGAAATTCCTTGGGATCTTCTTCATGCTGTCAGTCTCGCTTACATATCCTTTTTCGCTGTTTTTCAGCTTCTCCCAATTAGTCAGAACCTCATCCGATGTTTTTAGCTTGCAATCCGAAAAGATATGGGGATGACGGTATATCAGCTTCTTGCATATAGCGGTGGTTATGTCATCTATGGTGTATTCGTTGTCTTCTTTTCCTATCTGCGCATGGAATACAACCTGAAGCAGAACATCTCCAAGTTCCTCTACTGTCTTGTCTTTGCTGTTCTCTTCTATCGCATCACAGGCCTCATAAGCCTCTTCTATCAGGCACTTGGTAAGCGATCCGTGCGTCTGCTCTTTATCCCAGGGGCATCCGTTCTCGCTTCTCAGCTTTTCCATAATGTCCACCAGATCCAAAAATGTGTATTTCTTTTCCATTTATATTCACCCTTTTAAAATATCAGTTACTATAATACCGCGCACAGACGACTCTGTCTATGCCCTGCAGATCCTTCACATGCCTGATCTGAGTATATCCTTTATCCTGAAGTATTTTTTCTACATATTCTGCCTGATCATAGCCGACTTCAAATAGTAAGTATCCGCCTTTACTTAAAAAATTCAGCGCTTTATCTGCTATATCCGTATAATATTCTGTACCTTCCATACCGCCGAGCAGTGCTTCCTTAGGTTCATAATCCAGCACGCTGTGGTCAAGCCTCACATATTCGTTCATCGGTATATAAGGCGGATTGGATATTATGATATCAAATCTGCCTTGAATGCTCTTGAAAAGGTCGCTTTTCAATGCACGGCACCTGTCATCCACCCTATTCAGCTTAATATTTTTCTCAGTCGTCTCTATACATATATCAGACACATCGCAAAGCGTGACAAGCGCATTATCTACAAGTTTCGCTACTGATATGCCAATACATCCTGAACCGCAGCACATATCGAGTACCCATGGATTATTTTTCATCTGGCTCAGTATCCTGACCGCTTCCTCAGCGACCGTTTCAGTATCACTGCGGGGTATAAGGATGCCTTTTGAGACTTTGAATGTACATGACATAAAATATGCTTTTCCGATAATATACTCGACAGGTTCGCCTTTAAGCCTTCTTTCGATATAGCTGTTCAGCTTTTTTACTTTTTTATCATCTACTGTCTCATCGCCGTGCGCATAAAAGTATGAGATATCCTTATCGAATATCTCCCCCATAAAATAATACAGTTCTTTTTTGTCGTCGAGTCTTTTGGAATAAAGACTGACAAGCTCAGATATCACCATTTTGAATCATTTTCATTTTCCGGCAGAACAGCGGTGAATGCAGCTATTGCACACTCTATCATTCCGTCATCCGGCTCAGCCGTAGTAAGACGTTGAAACCACATTCCCGGTGCGGAAACGATTCTTGACACAATATTATCATGTTTTCCTGTTATCCTGATTATTTCATATGCTATACCGGCAACAAGAGGTATAAGAGCGATCCTGAAAAGTATATTCACCAGCGGTGAATACCAGCCCACAAATGAAAAGACAATGATAGATACTATCAACACAAGGAACATAAAGCTTGTTCCGCATCTTCTGTGTTTTGTGCTGTACTTCCTTACATTCGCTACTGTGAGTTCATCAGCTGCTTCGTAACAGCTTATAGTCTTGTGTTCAGCGCCATGATACATCCATACTCTCTTGATATCTTTCATAAGAGAGCAAAGCTTCAGATACAATGTGAATATGAGGATCCTTACGACACCTTCAAGCAGATTGTTCAGGATATTGCTCTTTATGCCTAAAAGGCCGATAAGGAAATTCGGCAGCAGGATAAACAACCCTACTGTCACAACAAGAGACAGTAAAAGTGAAAAGAATATAGTCCCTTTCCCTAATGTTTCTGCATTCTTTTTGTCTTTTTTTATAGTATCATCTTTTGGAACTGCTTCTCCTTCGGGTTCTTTCTTTGGTTCTTCCTCCAGATCATAAAAAGACGCAGCATATGTCAGGGCTTTTATGCTTATTATCATCTGATATATAAGGTTGTATGCCCCTCTGAATATAGGTATTTTTGATATCTTATTTTTTTTAGGAAGATCCTCAACGCAAAGATCCATCTCTCCGTCTGGTTTTCTTACAGCTATAGCTTTTTTATAAGGCCCTATCATCATTATGCCTTCTAATAAGGCAGAGCCTCCGATAGATGTTTTTTTCATAATACCCACATAAAAAAATCGGGTTGCTTTTTACACAACCCGTAACATGCATTAAGCAATGCCGTATTTCTTTTTGAATTTATCAACTCTACCGCCAGAGTCTACAAGTTTTTGTTTTCCTGTAAAGTACGGATGGCAATTTGAACAAATTTCTACTTTAATGTCTTTTTTAGTTGAACCTATTTCAAATACGTTTCCGCATGCACAAGTTGCAGTTGTCTTATAATACTTGGGATGTAAATCTTTTTTCATCCTTTTCACCTCCTAAATCGACGCGAAAGCCATTATATCACACGATATTTGGTATTTCAATATATATTTTTACACAATTTTCTCAGGCTGAAAATGTTAATATTCAGTCGTGTTAGATTGCTTTATATTTATACTGTTCACGAATTCCGCGTTGTTTTTCGTCTTGACCAGTTTGTCGATCATCCATTCTGTGACTTCAGCAGTACCCATATTGCTCATGGCGCGGCGTATCGTCCAGATGCTTTCCAATTCCTTTTTGTTAAGAAGCAGTTCCTCTCTTCTTGTACCGGATTTATTTATGTCTATTGCCGGGAATATTCTCTTTTCAGAAAGCTTTCTGTCAAGATGAAGCTCCATATTGCCTGTTCCCTTGAATTCCTCGAATATAACATCATCCATTCTGCTTCCTGTTTCTATCAGTGCTGTAGCTATTATCGTAAGGCTTCCTCCGAATTCGATATTACGCGCTGAACCGAAAAACCTTTTTGGAGCATGCAGAGCGCCCGGATCCAGTCCTCCTGACAGGGTCCTGCCGGTCGGAGCTATGGTAAGGTTGTGAGCTCTTGCAAGCCTTGTTATACTGTCAAGAAGGATAACGACATCCTTTCCCTGCTCAACAAGCCTCTGAGCTCTTTCAAGTGCCATCTCTGCCACTTTCACATGGTTTTCAGGTACTTTATCGAATGTGGAAAATACGATATCAGCTTTAACAGATCTCTGCATATCAGTAACTTCCTCGGGTCTTTCATCTATAAGTAATATTATGAGTTCACAGTCGGGATGATTTGCTGTAATACTGTTTGCGATCTTCTTCAACAGAACCGTTTTACCGGCTTTAGGAGGAGATACTATCATACCTCTCTGTCCTTTACCTATTGGTGCGATCAGATCTATAATTCTTGTGGAATAATCTTTTGGATTATTTTCAAGCGTAAGTCTTTCTTCAGGAAATATCGGAGTCAGCGTATCAAAAGGTCTGCGCAGGAAGACTTTTGAAGGATCCTCGCCGTTTACCGATATGACATTCTGCAAAGCCTGGAATTTCTCATTTTCTTTCTTTGGTCTTCCGACTCCCAGAACCTTATCACCAGTCTTGATACCAAACTTTCTTATCTGATTAGGAGCCACATATACATCTTTTGGGCCATATGTATAATTATCTGTTCTTAAGAAACCATACCCATCGGGCAGTATCTCAAGAATTCCGCATACCTCATCAAGCTGTACAGATTCAACTGCCGGTTCCTGTTCTTCCTTCTGTACATCCTCTTTCACTTCCGAGACCTGCTTATTCGCTTCGTCTTCAAGTTTCTTTGCATTGGCTTCTTCTAAAGATTTACGTACAGCATTAGCTCTCTTCTCTTCACGAGCAGCTTTTGCATCGTCAGACTCCTTAGCCATTTTCGATAGAAGATAACGCGGTTTTTTAACCGTTTCCTGTGTTACAGTCGCCAATATGTCCTGTACTACTTCAACAGGCACTGAAACAGGCTCAGGTTCTTTTACGGTTTCCTTGACTTCTGTGGCAGTAATTCCCAATATCCTTCTTATAAGGTCTTCCTTTTTCATAATGGTAACGCTTTTAACACCCAAAGTTTTCGCAATTACCCGCAAATCCGCAACGGATTTCGACCTTAGAATCTCATCCTCATTCATTAAATACCCTCACTAAATTTTTTATGATAATAATTTATAATTGTTTGATTAAAAATGTTTATCGAAAACGCATATTATCATACTATTGAAAATTTGTCAAACATTTTTAAAAAATTTTCATTTTACTATTTCTCCTATGTTGGGATATATATATTTTGGCCTGTAAGAAAAATTACTGATGTTTTCTTCGTTGGTAACGCCGCTAAGTACAAGTATGGTATCGATCTCGCTTTCAATTCCGGCTACAATGTCTGTATCCATCCTGTCGCCTATGATGATAGTATCCTTTGGGTCAATGTTCAGTTTCTTTATGGCATGCTTCATCATAAGGGGATTGGGTTTACCTATATAATAAGCCTTTTTTCCTGTCGCTATTTCGATCGGTACCGCAAGAGCACCTGTTGCAGGCATTATACCTTTTTCTGTAGGTCCTGTTCTATCCGGATTTGTTCCTACCAGTTTAGCCCCTTTAGCAACGAGCTGGACCGCTTTTTCGATCTTTTCAAAGTTATATGTGCGTGTCTCCCCTATTATTACATATTCGGGATTCACATCGTTCATTGTTATCCCTTCATTATATAAAGCGTTCATCAGCCCCGGTTCCCCTATTATATATGCAGAACAACGAGGACTCTGGCTCGAGAGGAAACTTGCAGTAGCTATCGCGGAAGTATAGAAATGCCTTTCATCAACAATGATGCCAAGTCTGGCAAGTTTCTGAGATAATTCCATAGGCGATCTTTCCGAACTGTTAGTGAGAAACAGATATTTCTTGTCATTCGCCATCAGCCATGCGACGAATTCTATTGCTCCGTCAAGAACATGGTTACCATGGTATAACACGCCATCCATATCGATTATGAAACCTTTTTTGTTTTTAATATACTCGTTCACTTAATTCTCTCCTACTGCTTTATTCTTTTTCATCCTCCATAACATCAGATAAATGAAAAGGTTGGCTATCAGATATTCGGTAGGAGTATTGACATCGAAAGAAACTGCATCTTTATCTATAAGGACCTGCCCCAGATATATTTTTTTCATGGCAGCATCGTTAAATCTTAATTTCTTACGATCCCAGATCTTACTGATGATGTTATTAAAGAATTTTCTGTCCACTGCAGATGCTGTCGGTGTTTCTTTTTTAATGACGTTGTATGCATCCAATTCCGCCTGTATGAGTTCATCCACCGTGTATTCATGTATTTTTTCTATTCCGAGTACATCGGCTGTGATCTCGATCGCCGCAATCAATGCTCTTTTCTCCGTAAGGAAGCCTTCGGAATGGTTCCTTAACGTTCTAAGAAGCTGGAATTGCAGCAAACTGGGCGGGACGAGTGTTTTCTTGTTGTTTTTCAGATTCAGGTACAGCATATCGATTTCTTTTTCACTTAAAGGAGCAGATAAAATACTTTCCTTATTTTCTTTTATATAATACGACTTCCCGATGTATTTGCCAAAAGCCTTCATCCCGTCAAGGTATCCAAGCAGGATGTTTTTATGAGCATTTTTTGGATTGAATTCCATTATGCTGCCAAGAATGCATTTATTCTCGATAATTATGATATTCGCATCGGTTTCCTTTGTTTTTTTGTACATGCCGATCGCTGAGTTACTTACAGCGATAATGTTTTTATATCCATGATCGATAAGTACATTTATGGGCATATTATCGTAGATGCCGCCGTCAACATAAACTGTCCCTTCTATTTCCTGTTTTATCAATCCGGGGAGAGCTGAGCTTGCAAGAACAAAATCCACCAGTTTGCCTTCAGGTATATCCTTTTTAAAAAGTATGAGCGGTTTCATCTGAGACAGTGAAAATGTAACAAGCGCAAAATCGATCTGTGATCTTCTGAAAATATCCTCTTTTATAACCTCGTTCAGATAACAGCGTAAGGATGATGTATCAAGCCCTCTGTTTTTTAATATGTTTTCGAAATATTCCCTGGTATTCGCTTCGCCTTTGGCGTTCTCGGAAGGTAAATTGAATAATGCAGACATATCAAGCGTCTCCCATAAATGCTCCGCTTTTTCATATTCACCGCATGCGACTATCGCACCGTTTATGGAACCAATCGATGTACCTATCACCATGTCTATCTCAATATTGAGTTCTATTAAAGCTTTCCATACCCCTATCTGATATGAGCCTTTTGCGCCGCCTCCGGCAAAGACCAACTGATACTTCACTTTTATACCATCCTTACAACAATTATATATATAAAAGTATATATTTACAATTAAGTATTGCAATTACCGGCTGGTATGTATTTAAGATGCCTAATCAGCATTCTGATACTTTTTCACTTTCAGTTCTATTCCCATATTTTCTGCATACTGTATCATCTGTTCTATCTGCCTGCTCTGATGATCATTAAGAGGATCATTCGGTATGACAAGCATCACTTTCTTCTTCTCGATATCCGCTGCTTCTATAGTCAGATCACCATATGTGGTCGTCTCATATCCGTCAAGTTCATCTACACAGGTTTTGATCTTTTTTTTAAGGTCATATCCTGTAAGATAACTCTCATCCGTTGTATTCAGAGAAATTATAGCCGTCGCTTCACCTGTATACTCATCGTAAATATCGAGTATAGGAAAATCCGGATCAAGGTTGGAACCCATCATCGAATGCAGTTCGATCCCCCGCTGCCACGGATCATCATCCCATATGCTGTTCTCTGTTTCAGTTATACCATCGCCTTTCCATGCAGGTATCACCGATGCAACGGTAATGGCATGTTCTGCAAGGATACCGCAGTATGTACCGGAAATTTTCATAGTGTAACAGTCTTCATACGGTAAGGCGCAAAAGGTTATGTTTTTAACATTTGTGATATCATCACATGTCATGACATCCACCCAGTATACGCCTGTCATGTAATGAGTAAGCGATGTATCCAGGAGCCGCTTATCCAGTTCTTTTTTGAGAAACATTGTAGTATCGACATAACCTATGATATGTATGAAAAACATCAGAAGAAAAATGAACACGACTGAACACACTGAGGCTTCCAAAGTAATGCTTCCTTTAGAATCCATCTGTCACCTCGATAGATATATATCTTTTAAGGCCAAACATGCTTCTTACAGATACAGTGATCCGGATATAGACGCCGCAGTACATATCTGACATATCAAGGTCACCCGGAGCATTCAGAGCTATCAGGTCAAGCATACGAAGTATCTTTGTTTCATTAGGCGTTATTGCAAGCAGTATGCGAAGATGATCTTCATAATCAAGTTTAAGATAATCAGGTGTTTTACCCGTTCCTTGCTCTATCCCTATGTCCAGCTGCCAGTCACCGTCAAGTTTATACAGAGGACAGCTTTTCCCTTTAAAAAGCTGGTTCACATCATATGCAGACTCCCCAAGAGCCCATGAACAAAGAATGAGATTTTCAACTATAGGTGTTCCCGCTCCGAATGTCCATGAACCTGCAACATATGATGCGATCGATTTCGCCCGGACAGTCTTGTCCATGTCGGAATACACATGAAGCATGTTTGACAGAAAGCGAAAGCCCATCAGAGAGGCTTTCGCTGACTTAAGGTTTCTATTTGCGTCACTGTCTCCGAAAATGATGTATTCCACTTCACTGTCGAGATATCTGTTCCTGTTAACGTCATCGTCAGTATAGCTGTTGAAAAACAGCAGGATGAATTCATTGAGAAGTATGCTTTCCCTCAATTCCTCAAGCGATATGGATATTTCATCCATCTGCGACAGTATACCTTCTAATGTATTTCCTGTAGTATCCACGGAAAAACTGCAGTTCCTTCGTGCAATGTCATCGGATATAAGATAAACAAAACCGTCTATGATATCATCATCAAATGATATGCTTTTCAGCACATCCTCGGCTACTTTCTGAAAGAAGGTCCTCGGATCGTCATATTCCAATCCGTCGATATAGGTATTCAGATAATCATCAAACTCCGCATCTTCATATACAATATCGCAATAACCTCCCAGCGCATTATTAAAAACAGTCACAATATCTTCCACAAAACCCTCGGTCACGGCTTTTGAAACATCATCGCACACATCCTCCAGTTCATTTATATTTTTATTAAATGTTCTTCTAATAATATCGAATACGCTGTCTGAGAATGCGGTTTCTGTCTTGTTAAGCAATTCAGTGCATCCTTCTAAAATGTATATAAGGTATTCAGGTACACCGTTGATCTCATTTATAAGTTCATTCATGCTGTCTGAGATCATGTGGATGTCGATATAGGCCTCGCACATATCCTGAAGCAGTTCCAATCCTTTTCTGTTGTATTCCTTCATCACATATATGATGTTTTCAATATTTTCATCAATTATCCGCAACGCCTGTTTTGTAAGCGACTTTATTTCCTCTTCCAGGAGTTCGCTCGGCTCCATGCTCTTTTTTTCCATGATCGATGCATATATGACCTGTACTTCATATACATAATTCATAAGATCGATGTATTCGGTCATCCCGTTTATACTGTCTGTTATGATCTGGAATTCCGCTCTGATATTCTGTATCCCGCTGATCACTTCATCCATCTGCATCTTGACTCTGAGCACTTTAAAAACTCCATTCATTGTCGATATGGATCGGATCCTTTCATTCACTTCCTTTAAAAGCACTGCATATATATCATCGTTCATAACTGTTGATATCTGATCCTGCAGTATTTTAGCATCGGTAAGCTTATCTGTTCTTTCCACTGTGATCTCTTCAGTAATGATAGACAGTATGCCGCTGTCCGAAAAGTATTTGGCAAGGATATCGCGTACTACGGTTTCACTTTCTTCTTCATCCATTTCATAACCGTAGATGGAATATGCTTCTTTCATATATGATGAATATGAAGAGAGGATGCATTCGCATGCGACTTTCAATGCCTTTTGCGTATATGCCTTTGCAGACCTTAACATATATATATCCGATAGGACCATTGAAAGTATCAGCACAGCCGGTATCGTTATTGCACAGAAAACTGTAATAGAACCTTTTCTATTCTTTTGTAATGATCTCATCTGCCAAAGCTGCCTTTCTTGCTAAACTGTCTGCTTCTCTTATGTATTCCATGAATCTGTACTCCTCATGGATCATCTCTTTGCTCCCGATAATGATCATCAGATATATGACCGATATCAGCAGAATGAGTATTATGGGAAACACTATGATCATTTCCACTGTGGCTGAACCTTTGAGTCTGCTTTTATTGCTATATTTTTCCATATATAGATAATAATCAAATCAACATATGATGCACAGAGACAAAAGAGAATAAAATACTACAAAATACTGTTTTACAGGTATATAATGATTAAAAATGAT
>Ga0172381_10000262_pt1 | contig 64408 bp, 76 predicted proteins | sample Leawel6488metaG_FD_119754 | JGI IMG/M metagenome (GOLD analysis project Ga0172381, IMG submission 119754) | Leachate microbial communities from a municipal landfill in Southern Ontario, Canada - Leachate well 64-88 metaG | ecosystem: Engineered > Solid waste > Landfill > Unclassified | place... | reverse complement strand
GAGGTCAGCGAACGGCGTCACAGTCCACACCGAGTTAAACTTGTACCTCCACCGCTGCACATCGACGCCTGTGAAAAGCTTCAACAGATCCTCGACTGTGCCCATCTCCCACCGATCCAATGTGGACTGCCCCAGAATGAAAGCCATCCTGGCTTGGTGCAGCTTGTCGCCCAGCCGGTTGCCGTCCTTGGTCACGCTCAGCCGCTTGTTGTACCGCCGGTAACAGTTGCCAAACTCGTGCGGCGTCCAGTGACGCCCACTGACGTCGGTGAGCAACTTCTTGCTGGCAATAGCCTCGTAGTCGACCTCGCCAAAGCGAAACTGGTCAGCCAGGTGCTTGCGGCCGCTGTCGTTGAGGGGCTTGCTCCGCACGAGCTGCCCCGACTGACGGCGGACATGCGCCTTGACCTCCTGCCAAATTGGGCAGTCGGCCATCACATCGTTTCGAGCGAAGTTCACCTTGAGCTGCTTCTTGGAGACGACTTCGCCCCCGCAACCGAAGTGGAACCCGCTATAGGAACGAATGAACGCACCCAGGTTGTAGGCCCGGAAGTCGCCCGTCGCCGTCAGCTTCAGATAACAGTTGTCGCTCTCGTGATCCCACTTGGACTTGGCTGGGTCCTTGGAGATCGGCTTGCCATTCAACGTAATCGGCAGGGTCATCCACTTGACCAGGTTCTCTACCTCGCGAACTGTCTCGGCATGCTGGACCAGCAACAGAGGCTGGTAGAGCGTGACCTCAATCCGGCAGCCCTTGACGGGTTGCTTGAGCTTGGCCAGGACGTAGTTCAGCCCCGTGGTCTTCACATCCACGGTCATCTTCCAGTCGCCCGACCGCCACACATTCTTGCCGAAGGCGAAGAGTTGGCCGCGTCCCATGCGGAACGTGCCGTACTTCTTCTCCTCCTTCTCGTTGTGGGGCTGGCCAAAAACCTCGAAGAAGGTCTCGATCTCCTCGCGGCTGCGAAAGCCGGTGCCGTCGTCCTCAATCGTGAGGACCGTCTCGTTAAGCGTCATCGTGCAGTGCTTGGCCCGTGCGTCGTCGGCGTTCATCGCGCCTTCCAGCATCGCCTTGGCCAGCGTCCCCGCCTGCCGCTGGATCACATCCAGCAGCAGTTTGGGGGTGCATCTGGAGCTGCCGTGTTTCACTCATAGCGAATATCTTTTCCGCGGGTTGGTGTCGACGAAGGCCTCGAAATGCTCCCAAGGCATGCGACAGATGCGGATGGCTTCTTTCCACTGCCGCCGGGACACGCCGTTGTACCCCGTGCTCTCCGCTGCGATGTTGTCACACAGTACCCGGTGCTGATCCTCGTCCAGGATCGCCACTCCGTTGTACTCGGAACCAATGAGCCCACACGCGTTGTAGGCCTGGTACGTGATGATGCGGAACTTCCGCCCGTTGGAGAACTCGATCGTTCGATCGAAGTCGACCCCTGTGTAAGGGCCGACGCGTTGAGAGAAGCCGATGCCCGATTTAGAACCGGGCCAGGCGGGGAAACCCTGCTGGGTTTGACGACGGGACATGAGGTGCCTCAGATGCGAGAACTACTGTCATTTGCTTGGCTTCCTGCCTGTCGGGGTAATTGCCGATGAACTTCGCGGCCTCCGTGCGGCTGGCGAGGTCCATGGCGACGTACGCTTCCAAAACGGGCGAGTACACGTGAAACTTCACTGTCTTTTCTCCTCCAGCTGCGCGGGTATTCCGGGGTAACGCCGCCGCATCGCCGCCACCTGATCGGCCACGTCTTCCGCGTACACGAGAATGTAGTCGCGAAGCCTGGCCCAGTACGGACCCAGAATCATGGCGGCCGCAGTCGACGGCGAGAAGGTGGCGATCTGATCGTCGTAGAGCAAGCGACGGGCGTTCCAGTCCAACTCCACCATGAGGTAGGAACCCTGGATGATCTCGTTGTCGACGGCAAACCGCCCGATGCGATTGGCCACCTCGGAAGGCGAATTGTGTTTGGGATCGAAGTACGCGACCAGCAAAGACCCAACAAACACGTCGATGGGCGCCGCGTCATCGTCGGGCAGTGTCGCCAGCCCCGTGATCAGTACAGAGCCTTGCGTGATCCTGTTGAGTTCCCCCCGTGTGAGACGCATGCTCACACTGAACGTGCCATCGTCGTGAGCACACATGAGAGGATGTTCAGGCCGGGATCGGTCAGCCATGCGTTTCTTCCGGAGTGCGGGGACGCCGCTCCTCCGCCTCCTTGGCATAGTATTCCAGGTTCTGCACGAGCCCGGCCAAAGCGACTACCGCTACGCCCAGGCCATCCTGGACCGACACCTCGCCAGCTTCCGTGGCGACCTTGCGAACCTCGACAATGAGACGAGAGAGCGCTTCGCTCGGCGCGATCTTGGTGACCGCCCGCTTGTAGGGCCGCTGGCCCTTGGCTCCCCACTCCCCGGTGAACTCATAGGCGGTGGCCTCGTGGCCGTCCGTCCCGTCCGCCTGCTTGTTGAACCGCGTGCCGTTCTCGCGAAACACACCCATCTCGACCAAGTCGATGCAGCGACGACTGATGCTATCGTTGGTGTCGTTGGTGAACTTGGCAATCTCCTGCCGCGTGAACCGAGCATCCTCGGGGTGCGACAGGACAACCTGGAACGCACCCGCCGCACATGCTTGACAGCATCGAGCAAACGTCAAGCTGTTGATGACGGCCAGGAATGCCTGGCGAGAGGTTTCACGAAAGCGGGGCTTCTCGTCCGCTGCCATGGGATCTTCCTTTCTTTGCACGGACGAAGCCGTGCTCAGCCAGTGCCGCGTAAATCTCCTCCAAAGTCTTTTCGCCGACGTTGGCGAAACAGAGGATCGTTTCGGGACGAGTCATCAGTAGATCCCGCACCGTGAGGATCTGGTTTTTCTCCAACGTGTTGATGGTACGCACCGTCAGCTTTTCCAACACACTCAAGGGGCTCGACAACAGCTCGGTCTGCGATGCGGTCAACTCGGTCACGGTCCAATTCTCCGTACGTGCGTAAAATCATGGTTCTTCTCGGGGCAACGCTGACGCAACCCCACGCAACCGCTTCTCCCGGTTACGCAGTGCACCATAGTAGGAGGACATCCGCACACCGCCCCGCTGTGGATATTTCCCCTCGGCCACGCCAGCCCAGTCGGCGTCAGTGTAGCGTGCCTTGAGAATTTGAAGAACCATTTCCGCCGGACCTCGCAGCAATCCCGCCGGATATAGGCACACCTGCCCCACGGCCGGAACCGAGTTCTTGCGTGTCGCCCCAGCGTACCGCGACACGTTTCGCGTGCAGTGCACGTCGTCATCCACCACATTCCGCGGCGGATCCTCCTGACCGGGGTTGATCAGGGCCAACACACGCTGGGTCACCAGCCAGGCCCACTCGCGACCCTCGTTGATCTGGTCGGGCTCAATCGTCCACAGCGCAAAGGCACCCTCGTTGGGCAGACTCTGGTCCAGAAACCGCGAACGGTGCTTCTGGATCTCCCGGAAGCGATCTTCCACGGTGTACTTGGCGACGGGGTACCACCACTTCGTGACGACGGTCACCAAGTCCACGAACACCGGCTGGTACTCCTGGAGCTGCCGCGACGCGGCGTCCAGATAGCTCACCCGGTTGGAACCGTACATCGCGAACTCCACCCGGCCGAACAGCTCCCGAGCGTAGTAGCGTGTCCAACAGAAGGGGCAGATCAGGTACTCGTGGCACACCCGCAACGGCTTGTTGGTCTTCACCGTGACCGGCGGGCAGGTCTGCGCAAAGAGCCACTCCTTGCCCTTGGAGAACCGCTTCCAGCCGGACGCCCGCAAAGCGTTCATCCGACCCCGCCAGCGATCCTGAATGTGCCGCATTGCGGCCTGCATCACCACCAACTTGTCGGGCATGTCGTCGACAGCCTCAGCCTCGGCGGGTTTGGGGAACAAATTGGAGATCGCAAACCGCTCCGCCTTGTCCACTTCACAGCCGAAGACCTTGGTGATTTTGTAGTCGTGCCAGGGGTACTGTTGCACCTCAGTCACATAGGCTCCTTTCTCTAAACAGGGTAAGTTATACCCTCAGTCAAATAATTCTACCAGAGGGCCCGCCGTAAGAATAATTAGTCCCCAGTTAGCATACACTCTATAAGCTAAGGGATTACGTCACTTCGTGACTCCATCCCTGGAATCTCGTCGGTACCCTCCTCGCTTCCTGTTGGCCTGCGCTTCGCTTCGCTCAGCTCGGCCTGACGCCTTTGGGGTTCTCAGTGAAAGGTGGATGGTCCGCCTGAATCAGTCAGACCCCGTCCGGGTTGGTGCAGTACATGTACTGCACCAACCCTTGCACTGATTGGGGACTACCGGCGGCCCTTGGACGGTGGGAACGGTGGCTTCTTGCGCGGCGGAGTTTCCTCTTCCTCCCCCTCGTCGTCCGCATCCTCTTCCTCCTGCTCCTCCTCTTCTTCGCCGGGCAGCTGCAGCTCCAGCCCGGCTTGCTTGCCCAGCCATCGCACGAACTCGCCAGCATCCCACCGCTGGTTTTTGTCCAATTCGACCAGCTCTCGATCCTCCCCGGTGATCATCACACGGGACGACAGGTAGCTGGGCATCGCGATGCGAATCTTGAGCTGTCCGGCGGGCGCTGGCTTCTGTGCCATGATCATCAGCGCCTGGAGGTCCTCGAACGTCTCGGGAACGTGGATCGTCTTGGTCTGCATGACTACCTTTCGCGAATAATGAACTGAAGTTCCGCCGGGAGATCCTCGATCTCCCCGAAATCGTGTTGGCTCAGAAACCGTCGGTCCCGAGCGATGGCGTGGATCTTGGTGCCCACGCGGGTGAACTCGATGCAGCCCAATCCAACACACATGGCTGGGGCGGCTGCGACGCACTGGGCGTGCTGAACCTCGCCCCATACACTGGTCCAGTCGTCTCGGCCGGGCTTGCCGTCAGGCCAGTGGCCGCCAAGGTAGTACCAGCCTGGGCCCAGGTTGAAGTCGTCGTGGGTGTTCCGCCTGACCTTCTCGGAATCCTTCTTGATTACAAACGCAGTGACCAGATCGCTGAACTTCATGGGTCCTCCTTTTCCTCGGGTTCGTCAACACCGTCGTCGTCCGGGTCGCCCGTCAGTCGCAACCGCAGGGCGTCGATCTCGCTCGCCTGTAACAACGGCGTGACGTGCGAGAAGGCCGCGAAACCATCACGGGCGGTCGCTGTGTCCGGAAAGCACGCCACGAAGTGGGACAACGCGGCAGCGATGGTGCACACCTCCTGCTGCGTCAACAACGGCCGGTCGCCGTTCAACGACTCCAGCAACATGTCGGCCAGGTGCTCCGAGTCCAGGACTGCGATACATTCGCCCTTGACCCGTCGCACGTACCAGGGGTTCTCCATGTCGCTGTTGTCTTCTTCGCCCTGGGTCTTGTAGAACGTCTGCCCCTCGTGAATCTCGTGTTCAGTCAGATCCTCGTTGCATCGCACGCACTCGCTGCCGGAGTGGTAGCCGTTCTCGACTAGCCGGTCCACGTCGATCAGCCAGCCCTCTTCGTCCACACGAGACCGTCGCGCAAACTCGTGGTCCGCCGCAGTAAACTCCACCGAGATAATTTCTTCTCGGGTCAGGTCTGTGCCACAGCCCGGGCACTTCGTCGGGTACCGGTGTCGGTATCCGTCGGACATGGTTACTCCAGAACTTGAACGTCTAGTGACCTTGTGACTCGTACTGGCTGTGGCCGGTTGAGCAGTCGCACAGCCCGGGCAATCCGTTCACAGAGCTTCGTTGCCTCTACTTCGCTTTCGCATCGTGCGACGAACGGCTGATTGTCCTTCTTGCGATTGGCGCCCCGCACGAACAGCTTGCTTGCTGTCAGCTGCGGATGGGCGTCCGAGCATAGCGAGAAGTTGTCGTCGAGCACGGTGAGCAAGATCTTGGGCTCCGTAGTGTCCTCGTCGCGTCGCAGTGAATCGTCCATGTACAACACTCGGCCGATCACCAGGATGCCGTACCGAATCAGCTCGACACGCAGCTTGGCCTGGAACTGAAACTGCCAGCCGGTCGTTGTGCCGTTGGGGCACCCATAGCGGCTGAACAGTATTTTGTTGGTGGGGTCGTCCGCGATGAAGCAGGGATGGTAGGCATTGTTGACGAGCAGGCCCGCCTCGCAAGCAGCCCTCGCTGCGTCCATGTTCGTGGAGTACACGTTGCAGTCTTCGCAAGCAAACACGGCCCGCGTCCCGTCCGGTGCCATGGCGTCGTCGTTCATCACGCCCACGTACCAGCCGCGGCCGCAACAAGTAAGGCAGTGAGGGTTGCCTTTCGGATGTACCTCGCCCAGCGACTGCATGTCGTAGGGGCTGACGATGACCCTGGCTTGTTCCTCTTTGTTGCCTCGCACACGGTAGGCGTCCAGGAATGCAAGCATGTCGTCCGCGCTGTTGATCGTCGGGTAGGGCCCCTTGGCCGCGTGCGGAGCACAAAACTCCGTCCGACCTGTCGTGGGCCACCAGTTGACGATCACGTCGTTCTTCTCGTCGCGAAGCTGCCAGTGGAGCCGGTCGTTGAAAACCTTCAACCGCAGACCCCGGACGGTAGCACCAGCGGCCAGTTTGTGTTGGTCCTCTATGGTGGGGATTGAGAATGGCATATTGGTCCTTTGTGGGGGGTAAACAGGACAGGGAAGGAACCGAAGCCCGAGAACGTGGCCGGAATAGGCCCCAGGAACTCACCACAGGCCCGTGGCGGGCCTGGTCGGTCAAGGGTGGGTGGTTGGAGCCTGCCTGCCTAGACGCTTGGATTGACGTCGTAGATCGTGGCCCCGTGCTTCCCCATCACGGCCCCCAGATTGGTGGCGAGTGCCTTGGCATCGAGTCGAGCCTTGTTGGCCAGGTCGTGGGCGAGCTTGTTCAGGGCAATCGTGTCGCGCGGGATCCAGTGGTAGTGCACATGGATGCCTTTGCGCGAGAAGGCAGAGACCATGAACCACAGCTCGGAGTTGGCCTTTCGCGTGGCCACGCCCTTGCCGCAGTTGCGGACGATCTCGCAATCGGTGAGCACATGCACCACAGCCCGGCCCAGTTTCTGTGAGGCCAGCCAGAGCAGTGGATGCACAAAGGCCATCATCTCCGCCATGATGTTCGTGCCACGGGAGAACGAGCCGTGGAACGGCGGCGGGCGCAGGAAACCTGCACGAGCGATGACGGTCGAGCCCCAGCCCATCTCGTGATCCCAGGTGGTGGCCGAACCATCGCCTACGATCAAGTAGTCCCACTCCTTAATGTGAAGGGCCCGCAGAATGTCCTCCAGCGTCCGGGCCTTCAAAAGCTTTTGCCGCAGCGGGCGAGGAGTACGCTTCAAGGGGATGTCGGAGCTGTCGGAAAGGTCCAGGGGGAGGCTCCGGGATGCCGGGAACGGACAACGGGGCCGAGGGCCCTCGCGGCTGGGCAGCTTCCGCTTTTTCATGTAACTGTTCCACTGTGTGCTGGCACAGGGCGATGGTCTGGAGCATGACCTTCGCCTGGGCTTGAACGAACTTCTGGGTTTGCTCCATCATCCCGACAATTGCCTGCACTTGGTCGGCGGTGATCGATTCTCGTTCGTTGCCCCACAAGAACGGCAGGGCACCCTCGTTCAGCTCGTTCTTCCAGTCGAAGATAACGGCGACCGATCGCAGCTCGGGGATCTCCTTACAGGCTTTGACGATCCCGTCGCGAAAGAAGAGGGCGACTTTGTCCTGGAACGTGAGCGGAGCAGATTCGTCGGCCATAGAGAGTCTCCTAGTGCAGAAAAGATACCCCGGCGCCCCTCAAACCACAAGAGGCGCCGGGGTAGGTGAGATCAGTCGGCTAGTCGACGAACTTGTCGACCTCCGCTGTTTGGTCTTCCTCGTCTTCGTCTTCATCCCGAGGGGACCGACAGTGGGCATGCGTCAAGTCATTGAGCAGGTTGGCGCCTCGGGTGACCGCGAACGCGGCAACGAAGAACCACGCCCACGGTCCAATGCAGGGCAGCAGCTTGGAGGTGTAAAACACCCCGAACACGGCAAGGGCGGAGGTCCAATGCGACTCACAAAAAGCACAGGTCACGAACTTGGCAGCCACAGCGACCGCCCATTTGTCGTGCTTGATGTGGTCGTACCCCCATCGCCGGAATCGAAGGAATATGCTGCCGTGGTGGAAAACCTCCACCAGCCCAGCCGAAGCGAAAACACACAGCACCAATTCAACAACCGTTTGCATGAGTTGCCTCCGTGCTAGAACTTGCGAACAACCACAGCGGCCGCACCTACGGCCGCCACGATTCCCACAAGTGGCCACCATCCCAGGACGGGAATGGCCAAGATGGCGCTACCGAGCATGGTAGCCGCCACCGGCATCGGGACTTTGTCCAAGATGCGCTCCTTCAGGTCTCGTCCTCCACGGACTTCGGATGCGGCCAGTCGCGGGTCACCCCGCGGTCTGGCGGCGGGTCGCCCAGGAGGTAGAACTGCAGAGGAGGTAGCGGAAGCGGGGGCGCCAAAGGGATCGTGTGGACCTTCCACCATCCCGGTGAAGTGCGCGGCATCGGACAGCGATCCGCGCGGAGGATGCCCTGGCGTTCCAAGAAGTTCTTGGCGCTGTTGAGGGTCATTCCCAAGGGCACGGGAACACCAACGGCAGGACAGCAAGCGCTATTGTGGCCCACTTCAGTCTCCTCCTATATTGCGGTGTGGACATCATGTCCGCGGAGAATGCTAGGTCCTCCTGACCTCAGCATAGCAGAGTTTTCGGCGACCCACTACGTCGCCTGCAAGGATGCAGTACCCATGTGCCAGTGCAACAAGAGTGGCCTCGTCGACCTGGGCTTCGGTAGCGGCTTGGCGGGCCTCTCCGCTAGCGAACTGTCTGAAGAACTCCAGGCGGCTCGCCGGGTACTGTTGGAAGGGCGGCTCGCCAATTTGAAGCCGGTCCTACCGATCATGCTGAACCTCAAAGGGGAGCCCTACAAGCTCCTCGATCATTTCCCCTTCGAGCCCTTCTTCTCGACCCACACTCCCCGAAACTTGTGCTTGAAGTGTGGGCGGCAGACCAGCAAGTCCACCAGTGGTGCAGCCAAGCACGTGCTGCGGTCGAGCAGTATCGCGTACTTCAACACGCTGTACGTGACGCCGCTGTACGAAATGACGCGACGGTTCTCATCGAACTACGTGCGCGGCTTCATTGAAGAATCTCCTGTGCGAAGTCTGTTTGTGGATCAGGCCTGCTACAACAACGTGCTGCAGCGGTCGTTCAAGACCCACTCCACGATCCATTTCAGCTTTGCTTTTCTCGATGCGGACCGGACGCGTGGGTTGAACTGCGACTGCATTCACTACGATGAGGTCCAGGATCTCGACCCGGCGTTCATCCCCATCATCCGCGAGACGATGTCGGGATCGAAGAACTGGGGCATTCAAGAGTTCAGTGGAACTCCGAAGACGCTGGACAACACGCTCGAAACACAGTGGCAGATGTCGAGCCAGGCCGAGTGGTGCATCCGCTGCGAAGCGTGCGGCTACTGGAACATCCCGTGCATGTCGCACGACCTGGACAAGATGATGGGGCCGATCACGGTTCCCGACGACATCAGCGAGGAGCGGCCGGGCACGTGCTGTGCCAAGTGCGAACGCGTCATCTTCCCCCGTCGCGGCCGCTGGGTTCACGCGCACCCCGAGCTGCGGTTCGAGTACTCGGGCTACCACGTGCCCCAGTTGCTGCTGCCGATGCACTATGCGAGCCACGACAAGTGGGCCATTCTGCAAGGCAAGCGGCAAGGCTTCGGCAACACACCCACCAACGTCTTCTACAACGAGGTGTGTGGCGAGTCGTACGACATCGGGGCCAAGCTGGTCACGATCACGGATCTCAAACGAGCTGCCATCCTGGGACCCAACGGCGAGGTTGAGCGGATTCGCAAGAACCGCAACGACTACATCCACCGGATCCTGGCGGTGGACTGGGGCGGAGGCGGCGAGAAAGAGATCAGCTTCACCGTGGCCGCTCTGTGTTGCATGCTCCCGGACGGCACGATCCATGTTCCGTTTGGCTGGCGATCCCTCACGCCGCACGATCACAACCTGGAAGCGAGCGTGATCCTCAAGCTGTGTGCCGAGTTCCACTGCTCCCACATCGCCCACGACTACACGGGTGCCGGTGCGATCCGCGAAACGCTGTTCGTCAACTCGGGCTACCCGATCAAGCGGATCATCCCCGTGGCCCTGTTCCGTGCGGCCGCCGGTCCGATCATGCGACGCATTCCACAGAACCGCCGCACGTTGCAGCGGGAGCACTACCGCTTGGACAAGTCCCGTTCGCTACTGCAGACGTGCTTCCTGATCAAGTTCGGCCGGTTGAAGTTCTTCCAGTACGACTACAAGGGCGTGGAGCAGCGAGGACTGCTGCACGACTTCCTGTCGCTGATGGAAGACGAGGTCCAGAGTGCCACCGGCACGCCGATCCACACGGTGATTCAGAGCGAACAGGTCGGCCCGGACGACTTTGCCCAGGCCGTGAACATCGGCACCTGCGCGTTGTTCTATCGTGCGCGCCGCTGGCCCAACCTGGCCGAGGTGTCTCGGCTGGCGGCGGACCCGGAGGCTTTGAAGGCCGTACACCCGCTGCGAGGCGTGGACTGGTCGGACCGGGCCTAGCCCACCACCTTGAACGCTCGCTGCTGCACGGTGGCCAGCCGACGGAAGTGGCGAGACCACCACTGGCTGTCGAGGACCCAGCCTTCGTCCCGGCATTCGCCCAGCACGTTCGCCTCCGCCAGCGCGGCGGTGATCCGGTCCGTCTCGGGCACTGGCAGTCGCTTGCGTGTCAGCACGCGGGAGAGGGCCTCCTGGGGCACGTACAGCCCCTCGTTGTCCTGGAAGCCTTTCTCTACGCGAAGCAGGGCGCTGGCGTCTCGCGGCCCCTGGTAGCCGCCCAGGCTCAGGCGCAGCTGACCCTTGGCAACCAGCTCAGCCAGCATTTCCACGAAGGACAACTCGGCGTCGACGTTCTCCGGGCGGATGTTCTCGGGGATCTTGGCGGGCAGCAGAGGCTTGCCGTGGGATCGGGTCACGAAGTCTGCGCAATCGGCCCACACGCGCAAGAACCAATCGCCGTCATCGTTGCTGAGCCGCAGCTTGCGCTTGCACAGGTCCTGCAGGTACACCACCACGAAGTGCCGAGTGAACTCCTTCAAGCGAGGAGCGAACGCAGGGATCGTCTTGCAGGACAGCAGTCGCCAGCCACCGTCCAGATGGTGCACGGCCGCCGTCAGTGGATCGAGCGGAGTGATGCAGTTGTGCGGACGATCCCGGCGGTTGAGCCAGTTGTGCCAGATCGCTGGCGTCACGCTGCGAGACGGTACGACGGCCACGGGCCAGTCGTGCTTGAACTCTTCCCCGGCCAGCTTGCGTGAGTCTGCGACCGTCTCCAACGGCAAGTTCAGACAGCCCAGCCAAGCCGCCACATCGAGCCCAGCGTACGCACCGTCTCCCACAAGGCCCAACGCCACCGTAGGCTGATTGAACACAGGGGCCAGCACGTTTGCCAGCAGGTTGACCGTAGCACCCCAGTAGACGTCGCTGGCTTCAGCTTCGCGAGGGAGACCAGCCCAGGCCAGTGTTTCGTCATTGCGCAACGGGATCAGGTTGACGGCAGGCAACGCGTCGGACATCACGGCGGCCTCGTTGCGCCGCGTGCTCTTGAGCCCCACAATGTATCGCGGCAGCACGAACTGCAGCTTCTGCTTGTCCCAGCCCACGGTGTCCGTGCCGTAGAGGATCTTCGGCTCATGAAACTGCAACGCGATGTTGACCAGATACTTGTCCCACAGCGTCAGGCCACGAACCAGGCCCTTGCCCTTCGCCAGCAACAGGCCACGCATCCAGGACAACGGGGAAGCCTCCACCTCGCTTCGCAGATCGCAGAAGGGGATCAGCTCGCCACGGTACTCCAGGTGTCCGCGGTAGTAGGTCTGATCGAGCTTCTTGTAGTGGATCACCTCTTCGATTCGCAGCTTAGCGTCGCACAGCAGCTCAGCAACAAACTCAGCCCGGCGAACCTGGTGCTGGAGGATCCAGCCGTCCTCCTGTTCGAGAACCCGCTTTTGCCGCACGATGACAGTGCGTGGTCGTGACTTCGGCCGGAGCCAGTCGCGGCAACGCTCCCGCATCTTCTCGTCCAGGCAACGCACCACCCGGTTGACCTGGATGGTCTCCAGCTGCAGCTGCAGCATGAAGTCCTCGGCGGCTTCGGCAGGCATCCCGGCGAGGTGCTTGGCGATAACCTCCGGCCACGGCCGTGCCGTCTTGCGCACGTGCTGCAAGAGCCCTTCGGGCGTGAACTTGGCGGTGTACTCGATCAGATGCCGCGCGTCTTCGCACTTGGAGCCTGCCGTAGAGATCCGGCCGTCCGTGGCCACGGCCTGTCGCACAGCGGCCGGTTGCAGACGGGGTGCCCAGAAGACGATGGACTGGTTGGCAAACATTTGCCAGGCGAAGCGGGAGAGGGTTGCGATTCCTTTGGTGTCGGGTCCGTCTCGCCACACGACCAGCGGCAAGGGGAGGACGGAATGCTCGAACTGCCGCATCTGCAGCCGCCACGCCAGCGACAAATCGTCGGAAGCGAACAGCGTCTGGTCCCAGTCGGCAGCTGCCACCCACGTGTCAGGGTGGAACGCCAGCCCAGCCTCTTGTGCGGGTTCGGCAGTCTGTCGGCCCTCTGCCAGTGTGATCCCTGTCTGTCGCAGTCGCAGTCTGCGGAAGACCTGGTCGCGTTCGGGGTCGCCGCGGCGGCCGATGAACATCGCGGCGCACATGCGGTCGGGCAGGTCGTAGAAGGGGATCATCAGGACCCCGTCCCACTTACCCCCCTTGAACAACCGCGAGTTGCTGGTGTTGCGGCCGGTGGTGCGAAACGTGCCGGGCATGAAACAGCGCTCGACATCCCGCGTGCTGGCAGCTCCCAGAATTCGGGCGGGCCCCTCCGTCCAGCGGTCCGCAGGCACCTCGCACCGCCACCCAAGCTCGTATACTAGGCCTTTGAGGTGTGTGGTATTATGGAGAAGTCCAGCCTGGGCCTCCGTCCACAATTCACGGAAACGGTGACGGTACTCCACGTATTGCTGCCGGTAGGTCTCGGCTGGTGAGGCTTCCGGGGGGATGTCGACGCCGTTCTGTTGTAGCTTGTGGATCGTCGCGGGGATGCTCAATTTCCAGGTGGCTGCGGCCAGCTCGATCATGTCCCCCGCGAAATGACAGTGACGACAGGCACCCCATGCGCCGTGGGAAATGTAATCCTGCAGGATTTCCAGCTGAAGGTGGGAACAGATCGGACAGCGGACAACGGCGGGGATCGCAGGCGTCCGCACTTCGGAGCCCAGCAACTTCAGCAACGTGATCCACTTTACGTGGCTATTCAACGAGACCAAGCAAGGAGGCATGGTGATGGATCAGACCAAGGATAGAAACTATCGTGAGCTTCATCGTTACTCGCGGCTCTATCCGCTCCCGGAGTACGTCAAGCAAGCTTCGATGCCCGAGACGTGCAACCCGGAGGGGCTTCCCGTCACAGCGTATGCCGACGTCCGCACGCGAAGCTTTCCCGTGCACACGAAGGCCGCCACGGTGCTCTCCTGGGTGTACTACCTCAACAAGCAGTCCCAGCTCGCAGCCAAGTTCCGTCATCCGATCGAGCGGCGATTCGCCAAAGCTGCCACCTACTGGGGCGCGGAGGGCGACATGGAAGCACTGAAAGCAAAGCATGCCTCCCTGCACGCAAACCTGGAGAGTCAGCTTCCGGACGATTCGTTCGCCATTGTATGGGCGACCACGGACGGCCGTAAAGAGCGGCACTACCAGCTGACCAACCCCGGCGAGGTGAAAGTCGCCGCGGAGTGGTTCGACGCCAACCGCGACACGTACGACTTCGACGACCGCCAGACCATCGCCAGCAAGATCCTGGAGAAGGCTGCCGAGTTCGGGGCGAACGTCGAGGAGCACCGGGAGCTGCTGGAGAAGCAAGCGGGTCACGGCGTGTACGACCCCCGCGAGTGTGCCCAGGCGATGTACGACCGGGTGAACATGGTGCGGGCGGAGATTCGCCAGGAGACGGCCGACGGGATGCGCAAGCTGGCCGCCACCGTTGCCAGCCAGCCGTCACTGGCCATGGACCCGGCGGCCACGGCCAACCTGTGCAAGACGATCGACTTGTTCGATCACATGGCCGGGCTGACCACGAAATACGCCGAGGGACTGGCCCGGCCGGAGGACATCGTGTTCGCCGCCCCGTACTACCTGGCGGGCGAGTTCGTGAAGGACGCTTGTGAGCTGATCACGGGCGCCGTCTTCTCCAAGGATCAGCTCACCAAGCTGGCACTGGAAGAGGTGCGGGCGCTGCTGGGTGATGCCATCGCGGACGAGGTCAGCAACGGCATCGGTGTCGATGGCGACAAGATGGCCGAAGTGGCCGGGACGTTGGACCGCGGTGCGGCCCGCTCCTTTGAGCAGTTGATGGCCGAGGCCGGTCAGCACCCGGTCGTGAAGCGCGCGAGTCACGAGCAGTTCACCACCAAGGAGCTGACCGACCTGGCCATGCTCAACCGATTCATCCAGAAGCTTCCCGAGCCCGCGGTGGCCTAGCCCGTCTTGCGACGCAGCTTGGCCTTTTTGGGCTTGGCCGGGACGTAGAGCCGGAGTCCCTCCATGGCTTTCTCCGCCTTCACGCCCTTGACCGGCGTCGAGACTTTCTCGGCGTAGGTCGTGGCCAGGCTGGTGCGGCCCATCCGCCAGTCGGTGACACGAATCTCGTTGCGGTGCAGCGCATTGCTGATCGCCGCGATCTGCCACTTCTCCAGCTTCTCGGGGACCAGCTCGAAGATGCGGCTGGCGATGTAGCGGTGGGCGAACCCGCCGCGCTGACCCAGAGCACACACCTTCCACGTGTTGAGGGTGTCCAGAACGGGTTTCTTCTTTGCCATTGGTCTTGCTCACACGAAACAGGGTTACGGATACGTGGTCCTGGGCGGATTAGAGGAGAACAGCGATCACCGCCCGCAGCTTGTCGTTCTCCTTCCGCAGCATGTCGATCTCGGCGTTCACGTCGCCGATGGCGAGCGACCACACCTGCGGAGCCTTGCTGCCCGTCCCGCCGTTCTTGCGATGCTTCCGCTTCCCCGCAACGGCCTTCTTGCCGTACTTCGGTTGCAGCGTCTGCTTGCCAGGCTTCGGCGGGTTAGGATCCTTCTTGCTGGGCCGGGACAGCTCCTCCACGATGGTCTTCTTGAGCCGTGCGACAGTGGAGTCCGAGACCTTGATGCCCTTCGTCTTCAGCGACTTGTGCAAAAAGGGCACCGACGCGAGCGGCTCTTCAGCGAGCAACGTGGCGAGGGCGGGACGGACACGGGGATCGAGTTGGCGTGCCATGGGTACGCTTCCTTGGGGGGTTGTAGCAGATTCCGCAACGCGAACAAGTGATGCGAAAACGCCGCTGGGAAATGAGTTGTTCGTAAGGACAAACGAGAGCGCGCTGCGGGCCCATCCGCTTCATCGGTGTTCGCGGCCGATTGCGGAAGACCAGGTCCACGGGGTAGAGCGGCACGTCGGTGTCGTTCTCCGCCATCCAGGCGATGCGCATTCCCTTGATTCTCGGCGGTCGGTCCATCGTTCGGTCGGTGCTCAGCCACACCTGCACGTTCGGCAGGCGAGACAGAATGCGAAGAGCCGCAAGGTAGTCCTTGCGAGTCCAGCAGCGGGCGTACACGAAGAACCGCACGTGGCGGTTCTTGCGTGCGATAGCGATCCACTTGTTCAAGTAGGCCACGCTGTAGAAATCGCCCGAGGCGTGCAACCGTACGGTGTGGATGTACTCCAAAAGGATCTGGGCGTTGACGCGTGCCACGAAGTCGGAGCGCTTGGCTTCGCTCCAGTTGGCTTCGTGGGCGACTTGGACGCTGTCCAAGATGAAGTGGCCTCGGTCTGCGTAGCACAGTTCACGACACAGTGCAGAGGTCACGGGACAGGTTTTGCGTCGCGGCAAGTTGAACGCCCAGATCTCGCGGCCAAGCTTGGTGTTACCCCGGCTTAGCATCAGGTCCTGTGTCCTGTTGTGACACGGACCTTCCGTCGTCGTTGATCTTTTCTACGGATAGGGTTTCCAGGTACTCGTCATCTCCGTCGTCATCCGGCTGGCTGCTGTCGTAGGCCGCGGTGCCGTGCTTGCACTTGGAGATCGCGTGCTCGACGTCCTCGGCTTCGACTTCGTTGTAGACCGTGATCACGGTGAACCGTTCACGGGCCTCGATCCGATATTTCGGCATGGTTACTCCAGTCGTCGCCACTTGCCCCGTCGCAGGACCACCACGGACAGGTCTGCCGGGCTGGTGATGTTTGCCAGGTTCAGGGACAGGTAGTTCGTGACGGATTGTTGTGCGAGCAGCTTATGGAACAGGTCGCCCAACGCAGCTCGCGGGTTGGTCCCTTCTCCTGCAGGCCGTGGGCCGGTCAACTGTTGCCAGTCAGCGACCCACAGCCCTCGCGACACGTCTTCTTGAATCGTGATCATGCGTAGTTCGCCGCCTCCATCTGCTTACGGACTTCCGCCAGCCACTGCGGCCGGGTTTCCTCCATGATGTCCTTGAGCCGGATGAACTTGAACGCGCGCAACTCTGTCAGCCACTTCTCGGCGGCTTCCTCCCTGGCCTGGGCGTCGAGCTGGCAGCTCTCCAGCCAGCGCTTGAGCGCTTCGATCTGCTCGATCGCGGGTAGCACGACCACCGGGATGTCGTTGGAGGGAATGGCCTTCGTCAACGTGTTGAGCACGTCCAAGGCAGCGTCAATCTTCTTCAGTTCCTTGGTGGCCTGGATCTTCTCGTTCTCGGGTTGCTCGTACGGAACCTGCTGTCCCTGGTCATCGAAGACCACGGCTTCCCAGGGGAAGTCCCCGTTGGGGTCGTCCAGCGTCTTCTCGACGCCCTTGTAGGTGTAGACCTGCTCGGGCTGTCTCTCTATCACCCCCTTATTCCAGTCGCAGAGCTGGGAGAGTACGACCGCGTCCCAGGCACTTCTGGCGGTGACTTGGCACGTGTACATGCCAGACTCGGACGCGTAGAACACTACTCGGTATCTCATGCAAAACTCCTATAGTTCACGGATGTTGCAGGTCTTTGCGGGCCTCCGCGAGCATTTGCTCAGCCCGCTCAATGATCGCCAGCCGCGTGTCCGCCGTGGCTCCGAAAACTCGTTGGCACCACCGCAAGGCCTCCCGAAAACTCTGCGGAGAGTCTGCCAACGGGTCGATTGATGGCGGGCTGAACTTGCGGATCTGTTCAGCCTGGTCGGCCTTCTCCACCGAGTCCAGTTCTTCGGCCAGTTCTCGATTTTGCACGGGGTCAGACCGCCAGCAGTTGCACTCGCCCTTCATACGGTACGGGCAGTCCGGGGCGTGCGCGCCACCGAAGGGCTCATTCGACACCGTCAGGGCGTCGACAGTGCGGCGGTATAGCTTCGCCACTTCCTCTGCGGGAAGCTCGACCAGGTCTTCGATGGCAACTTCCACGCTGAGCAAGCCCACCGGGTCCGCCTCGGCGTCTTCGTCGTCGATTTGCAAGTGGAGCACTTCCCGCAAGAAGGTCTTCACGGCCTCCAACGTCGGTTCGGCAATCTCGCACTCTGCTCCGGTGATCGGGTCCTCGTTGGGGATCTCGTCCTTGTCGAGGGCGCACAGAAACGTGGTTCTGAATGCACGTAACGCCATCAGGCATCCTCCTCGGGCCGGTCCGCGAGAAACACGGACAGGGCCTCGATCTCTTCGCGGTAATAGCTCTGGAGCTTCTGGAAGGTCAGCTCCGCCTCCGTGTAGTCCTCCGTGTTCCAGACACAGAGGTTGCCCACCTTCACGTGAATCATAAATCGCCTCACAGTGACGCTGACTGAGGGCGTCACGGAACTGGAATTCTCGTCGATCCAATCTTGCAGCCGGTCGGCCACGTACATGGCCTTTTGCACCAGTGCGGTTGATCCTTTGTCGTCGCCGAATTTCGTGTACAGCACGTCATCTCCCTAGTCGTCATCGGAGTCCAGAAGTTTGCCGCACGTCACGCAGTGATAGCACTCGCCCTCGTAGGCCGGATGCTCGGCGTCGTAGCTGAAGCAGTTGCCGCGACCATCCGGCCCCGCGCCGGTTTTGGCCACGTCACCGTACTGTTCTTCGGCGTCGGCCTCCTCCGGGTAGTCCTCTCGGCAGAAGTCAATGGGGTCGTTGGATGAGTCGTAGATGCGGGGCACGGGTTACTCCATGTTCCAGCCGATGTCCTCCAGGACGCGCTCGGCTTCTTCGATCTTGTCCTTCACCGTAGCCAGTCTGGCGGTCGCGTCGGTGGCCTCTTCAGGGATCTCGTCGTTCTCCACCAGATCGCGGATTGTGTCCGCCGCCTCGTCCAGCTCCTGCGCCGTGTTGTTGCACTCGTCAACACGGGACTGCAGCAGCGCGCCCGTGGGGCCTTCCTGTAAGCTGTCAGGCATGTTGCCAAACTTGTCGTCGCATTCCTGCCCCTGCTCCTCCACAGCTTCCTTCTGCTCGTCGATGATGTCGGCCAGCTCCTGAAAAGTGAGCTTGCCCTGTTTCAGCTCCTGCAGCTCATCCTGGATGACTTCCTGGGCAGCGTAGATGTTGCTCAGGAACTCGGACTGGGTGAGCTGACTGGGCCGAGGCGGGCTGGTGAAGTACCGCGTGTAGCTGGAGCGTCCGCTGCGAAAGGAGACGTGCCAATACTCATCACCCTTCTTGATGCCCGCCGCGGGATTGTCCTTGCGGGCCTTCTTCACGTGAATGGCTCTCGCCATCGTCGTCTCCTGTGCTCGTTGGATCGTGAAACAGTTCGTACGGGTTGCCTTCGACCATTACTGCCAACGGAACGGGACAGTAATTGCCCTTCTCGTCTCTGCCCATTGCGCAGACGAGTGCTACTTGCTTGCCGTCTGCTTTGCGGATCGCGGACACCAAGGCCAGATCGCCAGATCTGTGCGCTCGTCTGAGTGTCTCGAAGTTGGCGCAGTCCTCTTCAGACAGTGGCCCGGGTTCCGGGACTTTGTTGTCAGTCGCAACCACCATGCTAGCCTCCCTCGTCTACAAAAGATTCTCCAGCAGTGATTCTCAGCACGCAGGCCGGACAGACCGTGCCCTCCGTCTGCATCTCGGGCAGGTTGGCCACTTTCCACCCGGCCTTAGCTAGTCCTTGGAGTGCGCGGCGAAGTTGTACCAGGGACATCTCGGGCAGGGTCTCCGTCTCGACGTCGCCGCACACGACACACTCGATCTGGACCTGCGCGATCTCCTCTATGTACGCCTCCAGGTCGTGGTAGTCGTGGGAGGTGATCTTGTTCTCACCCGCCTTCTTTTTCTTCGCCATCAGTGTTTCCTTTCAACCAGGTCAGGGCCTTCTGCAGACACTCACCCAGGTTCTCGCCCTGAAAGCCGTGGTCGTCCTCGGGCCTGAGGTTGAAATCGGTGCTTACGCTGATCACCGTGTTGGGTCCGGGGCCGAAGTCCACTTTGTCGTTAGGGATATGGATCTCCATGCCTTCGTCCGAGTTGCGGATCTCGTTGATCGCGGCCACGATCCGGCGAGCTTCGGTATCTTTGCCCAGCTCGGCAATTTCTGCCAAGCGGTGCAAGATCCCAGGAGGCAGCTCGATCAACCAGGGCTGGTTGCACTGAGCCACCAGGGTCTCCAGCGTATCCAGATCGTTTTGAAGATGACTGCGGTGGTACTGGTTGACCGCGTTGCGGACATCCCGGCACAGATTTTGAAGCCGTAGCTGGGTCTCTTCGGCCTTCTGCAGCTTCTCGCGAAGCTCTTCGATCTCCAGCCAGAACTCCAGCTCGGCGTTGTTCGGCCGACCGCCACGGGGAATCGCTACTTCCCCGTTGCGGTACAGCGTGTGGGTGTGGTCTGCGTTCTCGCGAATCTCGTACTTCATGGTCGCTCCTCAGTCACTTCTGCGTCCCACTCGCGTTGGACTTGGCTACTGTTCAAGTAGCGTGTCAGCGTTTGCCAGGTTCGCTTGCTTTCGTCGGCCAGCCAGGCCAGATAGTGCAACGGGATGTCTCGGTATTTGGCCCCCGCGTGCTTCCCGTACTGCATCTCCTTCTCGCCGAAGTACTTGGCTTCGACGTCGGTCATCGGCGCTAACGGGTCGGGCTTGTCGGTCGGCGGGTCAGGCGGAGCGAGCAATCGCAGAAGCTCGTTGACGATGATACGTTTGCCCAGGGCAGGTTGCTGTTCCAAGTCCGACTGAATCAACGCCACCAGTTCCTTTGCCGCGTCGCCTGCCTTGGGTGGCTTTTTGGTCATCAGCCCGGCTCCTTGTTCAACAGCGGGTCGAGGTCGACTTCAACCGGCGGCCCCTGGTCATCGGAAAAGACCTCCACGATCCAAGGGATCGCTTCAGGATTTGTCAGCAGCTCGTAGGCTGTTCTCGCTGCTTCCTGGGGGCTCTTTGCGTCGACGTCGATCTCAACGCGACAACGGTATTCAGCCATGGTCACCTCACGGTGTTGCCTGCTCGACGATAGCAAGCGGGACAGAGGGTCACGTACCGAGTGTCGGTACAAGTTGCGACGGCTTCCTCCCTGGTAACAGGGCGACCGCAGCCGTCGCACGTGGACTTGGGGTGTCCCGGTCCGACACCTGCTTGAATGATCTGAGCGTCCACTACTTGAGTTCGACCTCGTAGTGGTTGACTCCGGCGGCCTTGAAGGCCTTGTTGCGGGGCAGCCCGGTCTTGGGATCGATGAAGTTGTCCTTGAGCTTCGCCGTACGACCGTCGGCCAGCGTCACACCGTCCGGCTTGTCCTTGAGCAGCTCGATGAGTCGAGCTTCCAAGGGGTCCATTTGTTCATACATCAGCTTTACGGACTTCTGCAGCCCATCCAGCTGGCCGACCTTGGTGGCGATTTCGGCGAGGACTTCCGCGGGAATGTCCTGGCTCATGGCAGCTTCTTTGGTCTCGCGCTTCTTGGGGGCTTTCGTCACGGCCATTGTGGCCTCCTTGGGAGAATGAAACAGGTTACGTGTTCAGTTGTTCAATCGCTCACACAGCCTGTCGATCTGTTCGACAGTCAACGGTCTGAATCGCTCGAAGTGCTCCGAGATAGGGCCCTCGGGGTTCGCAGCCAGGTCCTGTTGCCAGTACCGAAGAGCAGCCAGGACCGTCGCCAGCTCTTTCAGGGACAACGTCACGATCATGGTTCACCAGAGCAGGAACTTCACCAGGAGCTTGATCACGGCCAGGGCCGCCAAGATCCCGATCACGTACAGCAGGCAGCCACAGCAGCCGCCACCCTCGTCACTACTCATCGCGTGCTCCTTGCGCATGGAAAGGGCCCCGGTGAAGGGGCCCTGCGAAATTACTTACGTGCGGAATATCTACCGCCAGCCTTGAGCCTGGATCTTCTCCAGCAACGCCTCCGTGCGTCCGGTTTGTAAGGGCAGGGAGTGCAGTTGTCGGATCAGGTCGTTCAGGTTCTCCTTGATCATCCGAGAGATTTCATCGGCCTTAGACTGCTGTATCTGGAACTCGCCGCCGAACATTGCTGGATCAGTGAGCGACATGCTGCCGAAATCCGCTTCGCTGCTGGGCTCCCCGTCGGACGCGTACAGAGCAATGCGGAGGACGTCGGGCGGGTTCTTGATGCCCTCATCGTCCAGAGCCTTGCCGACGTAGTACCGGATTTCATCACAAAAAGGCTCGTCATCTTCCGGCGGGCAGATCAGCAGCCCCTCCACGATTCCCCAGGCGCACTCGGCCGCGTCGGCCGGGTTGAACATGTCCGGGCGGACGTCGTCGCCAGCCAGGATGTTACAGAACTGGACGAAGATCGGCAAGCGGCGGAAGAAATCGTCGCTGGTGAAGATCTCCCGGGCCGTCATCAGCTTGTCGAGGTTCTCACGGGAAAGCTCGACGCCGAAGTCGTCCGCGAACTCTAGCACCACTGTCTGGGGGTCCCATTCCAGTGCATCGGGACCATACATGTCCAGCAGCAGCACGAGAAGCGTCGTGGCAAACGTAGTCTCATCCGTCAGCAGCTGGCGGATGTTCTTCCGGGCGTCCATCCCTATCGGCATAGTCAGGCCTCCGTGCCTTTACCATTGCGCCTGCCTGTCGCGAACAGAGCAGTTGGGTGCGGTTGAACAGAAACACCGCGTTGACGTCGATTGCTGAGAAATACAAAGGAGGCCGCGGCAGCCGGGGAATCCACTTGGCTTCCTTGGTGTCCCACAAGCTGTCTTGCTCCACGTCCGGCCATGCCGCGTATCGCAGCTCGGCCAGCGAGAGTAAGCACGGCCTCACGGTGAAGACGGGCTCGTCCTGGACCTTCAACAGCTGCTCCAGCTGCCGAGTAAGGCAAGGCTCCATCTGCTGAAGCAGCAGCGTCTGCTCCATCTCGCCCAGCGGTGTGACCACGGCCATCACATCAGCAAGCTCCAAGGCCAACAGCGCCCAACTGCTCACCTGCTCCGCGACCTTGTCGGGATCCAGTCGGCACACGGAACGCGCGGTGCGATTGAACTGGTCCCGTGGTAGAGCGTGGAGCAGGTGCTGCAGTTCGCTGATGGTGGGCAGTTCGACGATCACACCAAGCGTCCTGTGACGGGGATGTCCACTCGGTACTCGGCCGTCTTCTGGACGAGTGGGTTGGTGATGCTGTTGCCTTGCGCGTCAACCGGATACGGGGCCAACGACATGCCGTTGATCCGCGGGTCGGCCACGCCCCGCTGGGCGGCGATCACGAGCGCTTCCTGTTTGGCCGCCGAGCTTCGCAGCTCGTCGATCGCGCGGGGGAATTCTGCCTGCTTGACCATCGTGCTCTTCAAACAGACCGTTCCGGCCTGCCCCTTGATCACAGTGCCTTGCAGCTCGCCGTCCGTTCCTTGAAATGCGTCTACGACTTGCAGTCCCACAGGTGACTCCTTTCACATGGAAATCCTTTTCCGCCCCGATCCTGGGGCGACGGTCATAACGGCGTTATTCTACTCGTCCGGCTCGCTCGTACCAAGGGTTCTTCGGTACTTGCGCTCCTTCTCCAGCTCGGCCCGGTGGTGCACCTTGTCCGCATGATTGGCCAGCAGCCACTGGGCCAGCAGCCACTTGTGCCGCTCGAACAGCCGCAACACATGGGGCAAGTAGACCTCCTCCATGATCCGGTCCAGCTCGGCGGGCAGTTCTCTACGGCCGGGCAGCTGCGTGTTCCGTTTGATGCACCGAGCCAGGATCGCTTTGATCGCTGGGTCGGCCTGGCACATCCGCACGAACCGCTCGGGGTCCATCCACGTCGGCGGGACTTTGGCGTTCTCCCAGTAGCGGATGTACTCCAGCCCGTACTTCTCGTCGACCCACGGGCAGCCCGTGGTGGACTCGTCCTCTGTGTTCACACTGGCTCGCATCAACGGGTAGGGGAGGAGATCCTTGTGCCGATACCTGGGCGTGGCGTGCGCGGGCGGATCGATGCCACAAGGACCGCTGGCCAGAATCATCGGGTGCTCGATCGACTTCTTTGCAGGCTTCCGTGGTTCGGGGTCTTTGCCCCCCTTGCGGCGTCTTCGCATCTTGATACCTAAAGAAAAAGGTCCATAGCTATGAGGAAGAGTAGTCAGTGTAACAAGCCCCCACAGGCGACGTCTGCTGCACCAGCTCCTTGGCCCGGCGGGGGAGGAGCGGTGCGAACAAACGTCAACCCATGGGGGTTGTTTTCATCGGTCCGAAGACCGCAGGGGAAAGCGGGTGGCCCGCCGAGGGCCTGGTGGGGAACCTCGGCGGGCTCTACCGCCTAAGTCCCCCGACTTATTCCTTGCTGGTCCGCTTCTTGGCGGGGCCGCGGCCGCGGCGAATCGGACCGGCAGCGACCACAACGGGCACCGGCTCCTCCTCGCTCTCGAACAACGCGGCCACGCAGTTGGCCACCTGGCACACGGACTCGGTCACGTAGCCCACCACCGCTGCTCCGATGAACAGCGATGACGGCAGCATCGGGTACGCGTCGGCCGTCTCGCGGCCCTTGGCGAACCCGGCACAGCAGGTTTCATTGATGTCGTCAACGATGGTAGCTTGCTTCTTAGCCATGATTGGCTCCTTGTAGTAGGGGGACAACAGAAAAACAAAGCCCGGGCCCTTACGCGGCCCGGTGAGCACACTTACCTGGCTCCTCGCATAGCCGGTTGTCCGGCATGAGCGGGTGTTCCATGCAGCATCCCCTCCAACCGCCCCTCTTGTCGGAGCGGTCCGAAGGTTCCGCAGGCGCCACGTCCTCCCCAGATAAACGCGGGGAGGCCTCCCGAGGCCCATTTTGATCACGTGTGTGCAGTAGATTGGCTCTTACAACGTCGGAAGTTCATGTTGCCAATACTCCAGCCTTGCGGACATGGAGGGCTTCCGACGGATCTACCACACAGAATGGCACGTTTGTATCGAGACCCCCGCGAAGAGGTTCGTACTCTGTCGTTCGATGGGCCAGGGTCCTTGCGGTCCGTGGCTTGCCAGTTGTTCGCGGGTTCCGACCCGTAAACAATGGCCGAACGAGCTGAGTCACAGCTCGATTGGGGCGGTGTGCAACCGTTCGTCCTGCGTTGAGCAGGCCGCCTCTTGTCACAGAGGTCCCCGGATATTTGGTCATCGGACTTGTCCGATGCCGAGAAGCGCCGTCATTGGCCTTGGCAGGCCGCGGTAGACAGCGCGAGGTGCGAGAAGAGCCTTTGCCAGCACCCCTAGAAGTGGCCCGCAGAACATAAGCTCTGGGACCAAGGTATTATGCCCCGTTTTGACCCCGAATTTAGCCCAAAATCAGAAGCGAATTTTGTGCTTCTGCCCGTTGGTCTTCAGGTAGTGAATAATCACCTGATTCGTGTTCAGCAGGGCCTTCATGCGACCCTTTTCGGCCACCGGCAGCTCCACAATTTGTCGCCGGATGAGGTTGAAATCGATGTGGCGGTTGGCCCTTTTCTTCCGTCCGCACCCGCCGCACTTCTTCGTGGTGCCCTGGGCCCTTGCCATCGCCGTGGCCAGGAACGGAAAGGCGATGGTGAAGTTCGGATCGCGCATAATGCGGACCAAGTTGTCGTCCGTCAAGTCGACGTTGGGTGTTTTGGGCAGCGGCATGCTCAGTCCTCAGTGACAGACTCGGAATCGTCAACAGCCAACGGCTCGCCACAGCGTACAGACTCACCGGGCAACAGATACTCCAGCTTGTTAAGCGCTTCGATCAGCCCATTGACCTCGCCGTAGATCGCCAGCCAGCTCTCCTCGGCCACCGCCTGCGAGGGCAGGATGACGTCCAGCACGCTCTTGCGAAAGAACTGCGGGAATTGGAGCAGGTCGGGCTCCTGGGCCGGGTAGATGGTGAGGTCGAAGGGCGAGCAGATGCACATGAACTCATCGCCGCTCACTGCTTCCACTGGATCGACCAGTCGCGTCTGATGGAGGAAGATCTCCGCGGGCATGTCCACAGCGTCTGTGGCTGTGACGCGGAGCCGGAAACCCTCGCCGCGATTGGGGACGTAGACGCGTTCCTGGGGCTGCAGCAGCAGCGTGATTCCCCGACTGGACATGCGTGCCTCCTTGCACTCAGTACAGCAGAAGCTCGTTACTCTCCTTGCCGTCTCTGTATGTTAGCAGAACCGCCGTGGGCCGGTAGCCCAGCTTCTTCGTCAGGTACGCGTAGAACGGTTCCAGCATCGCCGGGTCTGTCTCGTGCATCGCAATCGTGTGCTTGACGAACGACCCCAGCAACGGCCCGAACATCCGCAGGTTGTCCCACTCAGGAACGTGGTCCGGGGTGCCCCGAGTCGCGATGGCTCGCATGTGCCGCCGATACGTCTCCAGGCCCTGGGCGCGCAGATAGAAGTAGGCCGGGCAGGCCACATAGAAATCAGGACAGCCCAGGAGCTGCACGATCCCGGGCACGTCCAGACGAAACACCTTGTCGGATCTGGGCTCAGACATAGAAGGGGAACCGTTCGCGGAAACCGCGGCGAGGTGAGTCGTTCTGGGCCACCACGCTCTTCTCCTCGTTGAAGCTGCGCAACGTGAACCCGCCCTGCCACAGCTGCTCCCCGATCACGATGTCGCCGCCGTTATGACAGAGCCGCGTGTCGGGGATGTCGCAGGCTTTCATCGCGTCCACGCGCAAGGCAAAGAACCCGCCGGGGCAGAAATGAATTCGCGAGCCGTTGGGTATCGGATTGCCCTTTGCGTCGCGCATCGAGCGGTTGCGCCACCAGGTCGCGGACCGAAACCACTGACGCGGGTCGCGACGAGGACTCGCATGAATCAGAGGGTGCTGCCGTCGCATGCCCAGCATACCCAGCAAGGGGTCCGGGTCGCTCACGATGGCGTCACCGAGCAGGGAGAGCCAGCGACTGCACTCGGGCCGCACCCATGTGTCATCGTCGAACCATATCAACCACTGCGTGTTGATAGGCAACACCGGGTCCCAGAACATCTCCCGCATCGCAGGGTACTTGCGGCGTGCCCGCGTGTCTGCGTACACCTTGGTGATGGGCAGTGTCTGCAGATACGTGACAGTTTCTGGGGCTACCTGGTTTGTGGCCACGCGCAGGTCCATCCGCGAAGGCGGCACCGTGGTCATGATCGAGTTCAAGCATCGCCGGTGCAGATTGTGGTGTGCCCCGAACAACAGCACACAGATCGTCACCTTGCCACCGATCTTGGGATCGTCCAGCACCGACAACGTGCTCGCGGTTGGATGCGCCACAGGTGCAGGCGGAGCTGTGACCGCACCTATTCGCATCAGCTCCGTCGGATTCACTAGCCGAGGCTCCGGGGGTACGTACAGGTCGCCGGGCTCCGGCGGATGCGGTAACGTCTGCAGTGTTGACGCAGGCAAAGACGGCGGCAAGGGCTCGCCCGCGATGAACTGGGCCAGGCTGGTACCGCAACGTGGGCAGATCGCTGGGAACTTGCCCGTGGGCGGCAGGTCGTAAGGAGAGTCGGCGGATCCAATGGGCTTCATGGTTGTGCGTGGGCTAGGGGAGGCGGCAGGAACTTTTCCTCATAGTACCGCATCACGGCGTTCATGACGTGTCCTGGCTTGATCATCTCCATGCACGTCGGCCGGGGTGGTGTGAATTCAAGCAACGGACGGTAGCAGAGGTCCTCATCGTACTTGGGCCGGTCGTCGCCCAGGGGAACTACGCGACGTCGCCAGCACCCTTTGTGTTCGCAGCAGGGCAGCTGCCCGAGCGTGTGCAAGAACTGATGCGGCATCTTAACCGGGGCACACTGCGGGCCGAAAGCCCGAAAGTCGTTGCAGTATGCTTCCCACCAGGGCTCTTCTCGACCGCCCGCGATCACGACGCAAGGACGGTCAAAGGCTCCTGCCAGGTGCATCGGGAAGCTGACGCCACAGATCACACCCTCTGCGTGGTAGACGTTGCGCATCAGGTCGCGCTGCCCTGTGAGCCCCACCATGTTCAGCACGTTGTGTACGGGAGCATGCTCGTGAAGCTTCTTGGCGGCCCCTTCCTGTACGAATCGCAGACCCCATGGCCGTAGCTTCTGGATCACTTCCTCCCAGTACTCCGTCGGCCACCACTTGTTGGTCATGTCCAACTTGCCGCCGGGAACCACGATCCAGTAGCGACCAGAGATCAGCGGCGTGCTCTTCTCCTCCTCGCTCAGGTGCAAGTCCGGCTTGGGGAACAGCAACGGGACATGGATCTTGGTCTCCGCCTCGAAGATGCGATGGAACGCGGAGACATAGTGCACCAGCTTTCCCTCTTGCGGCAGCTTGAGCGAGCTGCGGTAGTCGAGGTAGATCGTGCGTACTTGAGGATCGCGGCGGTTGAGTGGTGTCAGATGCGGGTTGTTCCGCCAGACCGCCGGAAACTTCTGTTGCACGTCGATGGCGTAGCGGTCACCGTAGGTGAGCTTGAGGTCGCGAACGAGAGCGGTGACCATGGTCATGTCGCCGGGTGCCACGGGCACTCTGAATGCCAGGTAGAACCGCTTCTCAGTCTTCACGCGCCTGTCTCCAGAACGCCTCGTTGCGTTCCATCTGCTCCTTGGTGAACTGGCGGAACCGACCAGCAGATCCCTTACGGATGCCGCTCACACGCACGGTCACGTGCACCACTGTCTCGGCACGGTACGCCAGTTCCAATTGCACGTCGGTCCCTCGCAGCGATACGCCCAGCGGAATCGGGTGCGACGTGTTGCGGCCCACGACCTCGAACGAGTCCGGCTCGCAAATGGCCACGAAGCACGCATCCAGTGCCACAGTACCGCGGTGACAGATGAACGCGTGCACCGTGTCCTCGAACCGTGTCTCGGGCATTTCCACGCACATCATCCCAACGTACTGCTCTTCGCCATTTTCCGGCGTGTAGGCCACGATGGCGGACTTTCCGCTACCACTGCCCATGCCGCTGTCGCCCTTCGGACCTTGCGGACCGCCGGGTCCCCGTGGACCTTCCGGTCCCTCAGGCCCCTGCGGACCTGCGGGACCTGAGGGACCATTGGCTGGACCTTGTGGACCCGTTGGGCCTGTCGGACCGGCAGGACCGGTGGGGCCTGTCGGCCCTACAGGGCCTTGGGGGCCTGGGCCTCCTGGCGTTCCCGGAGGTCCCTGCGGGCCAGCCGGTCCTGGCGTAGGCGGTCCTGGCGGTCCTGGTGGTCCTGCCGGGCCGACAGGCCCGGCCGGTCCTGCCGGGCCTACGGGCCCTGTCGGCCCTACTCCACCTGGAGGCCCGGGAGGTCCGGCAGGGCCAGCCGGACCTCCCGGGCCCGGAGTGCCGATACCTGGCGGGCCTTGCGGTCCTTGCGGTCCAGGCGGTCCAGGCGGCGGCGTGTCCGGTGGAGGAATGTACGGAACGCTCGGATTTTGACAGTCCTGAATGGGAGTCGGAACATCAGGAATATAGCAGTCACTGATCCGCGGGATTTCGGGGATCGGACGTACCGGACGCACTTCGCAGCGCGTCGGCTGAAAGACTGGCGCAAAATCCAAGGGATCGTCTGTCATTATTCCGGTCCGCAAGCGCAGGGGTCGTAGGACTCCGACCACGAACAGTTTTCCGACTCGTCGGGTTCGGTCTCGCCACAGGCGGCCATGGAGTGCATGTTCACGTCGATGACGATCTCCGAATTGTCGGGATCGGGCGAAATGTTCACACCGGCACCTGCCTGCAACATCACAACGCGACCACCTACGCCATTGATCGTGCGCATCACCTCGGAACATCGCAGCGCGCCGTCCAGTCGCGAGCGACCCGGCGGCGGTTCTTCGCCATCGTACAGCGGGATCTCTTCACACGTCTCACCGCCGTAAGGAGGTTCTCCGCCGCCTTTCATTGCTCCGATGATGATTGCGTTCTGCGCGTCGTCCTGCCGAATCTGGCAGTTCTTACCCTCTTGCCACCGCACGTGACCGGTGAGGCACGTGTCGCGAATCCAGATCGGTTGCGGAGGCACCGGCCAGCACAGGTCGCGACAGCCGTCCGGCCGCGTAGCTCGTGTCCGGTCGGCGCAGGCCAAGTTGAGCGTGCGCGCATAGCTGTTGGCCAGGTTGTGGATCAGTGCGGGCTCGACGATCGTCCGTACCGTCGGCGAATAAGAGAGTGAGTTGTAGTAGCCGATGAGTGTCTTGAGCGGAGTCAAATCTCCGAACACGGCATAGCCTGACCACATTTCATCGTCGAGACAGTCGTCTTCAAGGTAGTGCGGGATTTTTGGTCCCGCGTGTGCAAAGTCCCAAGTCGAGTATTTCGGGAGTTCTCCCAAACTACCGGAAACATAGAGTTGCAAGTACCTGGTAATCAACCGAGGCGCCGTGCACTTGAAAGTGAACACAGATGTGTGTGAACTGCGGCTGTACGTCACGCTTGAGAGATAGACGATGTGTTCACCTTCGACGAACCCCGAGTTGACGCCCATGACGAAGCCCATATCCACAAAGGTGGCATTAGGGATGTGGTAGATCCGTCGAGACCCTGTCGTGTAGACTTGGCCCGCAGTACCTGCAACAAAAGGGAACGCACGATTCTCGTTGTCGTTGAACCAAGTCGTCTTCGCCATAGCTCACCTGATGCTCTTGAGCGGTTCGCCAACGGCCTCGAATACTAGGCCCTCCGGCGTTGTACGAATGCGTAGCACCGTATCGACAGCGTCCTGGTGGCCTACGGTGATCTTGAAATCACCGTACTGGTCGGGTCTCGCAATGATCTGGCGACAGCCGTCCTGTACTGTGATCTGCTCCAGAAATCGCGGTGTCGTGAAGATCTGCTCACAACGCGAGCGACGGAACAGCGGATCTCCGACAATATCCACACGAATGTAGTTGTAAGCCGCCGATTCGCGAGGGGACCCTGTCGCAGCGTAAGTTGCTGCCTCGGCCGTCAACACCACGCCAGTCTCTCCAACGATCCAAATATCCCCTACGAACAGACTGCCATCCGCGAGCAGGATTCCGCGAACGCCGATTTCGGGCGTAGGAATGCAACAGGTTGCAGCAAACCCGGTCGCGTCGGCCGTAAAGTGATGGATACCCGTCTGCCACGCCTGGAAGAGGGCCAATCGCCCTGCTTCACTGACAATCAGTCCGGCCGGTCGACCATAGAGGTCCACAAACCGGATGCTGTCCGCAGGGTTGAGAATATCGACCGTGCCGTAGGCAATCGCGGAGTTGACCTCATCGCCGATGGTAAGGACGGCCTCTTGGTGACTCAGCTCTACCTGCGACAAGTAGAGCTGAGTCCCGCCGCCAATCGGATAGAAGACGGCGTCCAGAAAGAGCGATTCCGGAATGAACGCACCGTCGGCGGCGCGAAGCGTGGCCTCGTCCGCGAAAGGGTACTTGGTGGGCTCCCCTTCGTCGCGCCATTCAGGATGCAGGACCCGCTCTGTGGCCATCCTTGGCCTCCCTTGCTTACATGCAACGCTTCTTGGGCGTCATCGGAGGCGAGGTGCGCACAACATGTCGCACGTACTTCGATTGGGCGTGTCCCGTCGACACTGCCCGCGGTTCCGCAACCGGGTCGGGCGGAGGCAGAGGCGACGGCATGAGCTGCAGGCCCTGCTTGGCCAACGCCTGGATCAGCAAAGTGAGTTGCAGGCTGGTGAGGCGACCGTTCGGCTGCCGCAGATCTCGTGGGGTCTTTCCCAGCAGCGTCGGCAGGTCGAAGATCCCCGACTCGTATACCGCAGACATGACTGCCGGATTGAGTCCTGAGAGTAGAGCTTCCCAGGCAGGGTCCGCTAGAACTTCCGCGGCGGGCGGCGGTTCCAGAGCCACCACGGGCGAAAGAATCTCTTCCTCCTCCGGCTCTTCGACGACAGGAACCTCGACAGCCTCGACGAAGGCAGGCGCCGCCTTGGGTGCGACCTTCAGCTCGATGGGTGTCGCCAGCTCCTGACTCTCCGCAAGCGTCTCGGTCTTCTTCGCCACGCCCTTCTTCTTTTTGGCGCGCTTTTCGCCAACAGGGAATTGTTCCAGCTCCTCGGTCATCGTCGCTCCTCCGTGCTAGACAGGCCTGTATCCAAACCAGTAGAAGTTTGCCTTACTTCGCTTGGTGTACAGACCAGGATACCCGAAATCCGTGTTTGAGAAATCCGTAATCAGCGTCGGGCCAAGGCTCACGCTGATCCCGTCGTCCATTCCTGTAAGTGTTGCAATAACCCACGCAGTCGTGTCCGTGCAGGGGTAAAGAGACAGCGAGACGTAATACGCCTTGTCCAACCCCATCGTTGGTACGGCCGCACTTGCCAGTGTACTCCACGCTGCGCCGTTCCAGTAGGCGATCCGAAACGACTTGTATCCCAGGTTGAACCCGTCCCAGTCCAGTTCGGCAATCAGGCAGGTGAACACGTCCTCATGTACCGGCCGGATCGCCGCCGCTACCGAGGCGTTGTGCCAGCAACCCGGGCCGCCTTGATAGATCTCCAGAATTGCCGAGACCTTGCGACGGAACACGTGCAGCACGTTGGGATGCGCGCATCGCACGAGGTTGGTGCCCAGGGCGCTGTTGGTGAACACCGTGGACATGGCCCACTCCAGCTCACCCTCCATGTCGCTCAAGGAGAGACTGTCCGCGCCGCGGTGACCTTCCACGTACCCGAAGCAACCCGCTTTGACCTGCCACAGCGCATCGTAGGTCTCGAACTCATCCTCGAACGTGTACCAGGCCTCGCTTTCCTCGGGAAACTCGGCAGGGTACGTGAAGCTGAAGCTTTCGTCGAGTGGGAATGTGATGCTGAGCGAGTCGGAAAACGACGCACTTTCGCAAAGGTCGTAGTACTCGTTGGGCAATTCTCCGTCCGGTGACGGTAGTTGGTCCTTGGAGACGCAGGCGTCAACCAGGCTTAGCCCGCAGTCCACAATCACACCCGTTGCGGAGGCCACCTCGGACAGCGAGCCGTGCTCGTCCAATGTCGCCGCCTCAACAATCTCACTGATCGAAGCGCACCCACGAAACTTGATGGTGATGTTCCCGCAGCAGTCTGGCTGCACAGGGCCGATGAACTGGATGGGCTCGTCCTCTCCGCATGCGTGGCTCTCTGCCACATTGTCGCAGTCACCCGCGTACTTGCCGTACACGTTGAGATTCGCGACAGGGTTGACGATCTCGCTGGAGGCTCCGGCGATCAGCCGGATGACGATACACTCGCGGCCAACGGACTCTTCCGTTGCGTCATCACATTCGTCGCCCACTCTGGCAGGAGCGTCGGGGATCGTGCGGCACTCTTTCACGATTTCAATGTCGTCACCGCCCAGCAGGTAGATCAGACCCGTGAGCGCCGTCGCGTTGTTGAGCCGACCCATGCTCGGAATTGGCAGGGGCGTGTAAATGTGCACTGCCCGTCGTGTGAACAGGGACTGCTGCGACGTCGAGAACCGGGCAGAATACTGCGGTTCGTCGTCCACGCCGTGCCCGAAAACGACCCAGCCACCTACGCCGGGGTACAACGCGTCAACGGCGTACTGCCGAAAGCACGTGACAGGTTTCTCTACGGTCACAGCCGCCAGCGGCACGCACGCAGAGGCGTCATCGAGATCGTTCGTCGCCAAGAACACCAGCGTCACGAGCCGCTCAGTGACTGTGATCCCGCTGAGATAGACGTACTGTCCGGCTGTCGACGGAAACTTGAGGTTAAGATCTGCGATGAAGTGGCTGGGGAGACGGATGCCTTGGTCGTCAACGGCCGACGCCGCATCGTCGAGCGGGTAGGCTCGCGAACAGTTCAAGTCGTACCAGGATTGCGTGCGAATGGCCATGACTAACCAGACGGAGGTGTTGTGTCCGTGCAGCAACCCGACGCCACGCTGACGGTAACCGTTACAAAGTCGGGAACCAGCCGCAGCGCTTGGGCAGCCTCAGTGAGCGGTCCTACCTCCCAGTCAACGTCGGGAATAGGTGGCTCGTCGGGCGGCGTCGCCAGGACACCTTCACGACGATAGGCGTCCGCTTTCAACACGAGACTGCCTGAAGACTGCGCGTCGGGCATCGACATCCGAAAAACAATGGAGCCGAGAGATCCTGGCTCAATCGCGTCCCACGTGGCCCAGTAGTGCGGCCACTCGCCTCCGAGCGTGTAGTGCTCCATGCTGGAGGGAATGGCTTGCCAGTGCTGACCGCTGTTCATGCCGCCGAGGACATTGCCAGTCCGATAGATGTCGGTGCAGCGGATCACGCCGACCCCTGTCGTAGCTCCTGCGAAGTTGAGCAGCACGACGGGGTTCCGCAGACACTCATCGCGGTTGTTGCAAAGTCCAACCACCACGTCCACGTAGTTGCCACAATCCGCTCGCAACAGAACGCGCAACGAATCTTGCTGCCGACATGCCTGCTGGGCGAGGAAACGGTCGCGGTTATGGGAGAACACATCGCGGACAGTCTGTGCCCTGGCGAGTAGGTCGGCATACCTGTCACGTAAGCGACGGATTGCCTCATACACGGCGATGAAGTCGTCGCAGTCGCAGCACGGGCCACAGTCGTTGAACGCTTGAAGAGCGTGGTCCAAGATACGTACTTCGCGAGGATCCACGGACAGCACTTCCTGGATCGGGCGTTCCCAGCGGTAGCACTGCAATGCGTCGTAAATGAAATTCAGTCGTCCGTCCGGCTTGATACCGTTGAAGGTGCGGATCCCTGTCGGACCAGTGATTGTGGCAGGGTAGCGGCCTTCCCCTTCCCCCGGAATAGCCGCGAAGTCGACCAGCGTCTCGTAGCGACCGCCGTCGGGCCGTCCGGCCGGGTCTCCACCGAGACTACGAATCGGCTGGGTCGGATTTTCCGTACGTAAGGAAAAATTGTACCCCTCGCGAAACTCCACCCCGGTGCCACGGATCATAGTCAAGCCGACACGCAACGACCGCAGCTGTAGCGGCAACTGGTACAGCACGCGATCATCGAGCGTTCCGTTGTCCAGTTCCAAATAGGCCGGGAACTCGATCTCCTCTTCGGTCTCTTTCCAGGCCGTGAACTCGGCAATTCGCAGGACATCGTCGTCGGTGCACCATTCATGAAGCACGAATCGCGGCCCCCAATCGTTCGCAGTGTACTCCTCGCAATACCGAGAGTCGAACACGGTGACGTTGTTGGCATCGACGATCAGCGCATCCCGGTCGTGCAACACACAATCGGAGACAGACTCGGACTCGGAAAGCGACAACGACAGAGAGACTTCGTCTTCACCGAAGCCGGATAGCCACACCAAACGAAACGGCCGTGGGTGGGTATCGTCATCGTCGCGGTACGTCAGCTCCATATCCGCGATCAGCTTGTGGACGTGGTGGTCCTCGGCCAAGAACGGAAACAGCTCTCCACCCTGGTGCTGGTTGACCCCGATAGGCGTGCGGCCCCAGTCGTCGGTGTTGGAAGTTCCGTAGGGACTGGTCATGCTTAGCCCGCTATGATGATCTGGAACGTGTCGAGCACCCCGGAAGTGAACGACAAGACGAAGTACCAGGTTTCGCCTTGCGGAGGTCCGGGGTCCTCGCCGCCGTTGCTGAGGGATATGCTGGGAAACGACGGCATCATCGTGGAGCTTGATCCCCAGTCGCCCGGACCGTAGTAGGTTCCGCCCCAAATTGTTGCTGGCGTGCCGCGTACGCTAGAGCGAAGCACGACAACACCCTCTGCCACGCTCCCTGCGCCGACGGATTCCCAACTGGTGTGTGAATTGCTCAGTGCGGAAATGCAGCCATCAGCAGTGGAATCGTAGTAGATGGAACCACCGCTCCAACCGCTGCCCCCCTCGGGAAACGACCAATACCCTTCATAGGCCCAGTGGGTGTCGATCGAGATCTCGAAGGGTGACCCTTCCGGGACGTGCTCGACGTAGTCCAGGTGCATCGTGACGTCGATTGCGATGTCCTCGACGCCTTCCAGGTACTGGTCCACTGTCACACTGCCCAGCTCGCCCGCTGCGCCCGAGAAATAGATGGCGTAGCCACCGCCCTGCGTGGGGAAGGTGTAGCCGTACCAGTTGTCGACGCTGACCAATCCGTAAAGCCCGGAGATGTCCTGGAGCGCCGCTTGCACTTCGGCCGTGGAGGCGTCAAAGTCCAGCGGGGCCGTTGTGCCGTAGTTCGAGACGGTGATCGTCCACGTGCCGCCCGTGGGCTGCGTGTTGGCGCCAGGCGCGCCACCGCCCTCGGCGAAGTCCAGGACAATGTCTTGCACTTCCGACGTACCCGGACCGTCCGGTGCACCATCCTGGACGTTGGTGACCCAGATGGTGCCGTTGGTTGTGTTGGACCCCAGCGAGCAGTTGCCAAGGTCGGTCTTGGCCGGGCTGGTAACCTCGCACTTTACGACGGGGCTGCCGTCAGAACCGACAACTGTCCATCCCGTCACTGCGGCAATCATGTCCGCGAAGTATTGCAGACTCGGTGCAGGCTGGTCGTAGGGACCGGTTTCTCCACTGGGGGTGATGATGGTGTAATTACCGCCGGGATCAATGGGGTAAGACACCTCGATCCCGATGATTTCGTTGCGGCCGCTCTCGCCCGCTGCCCAGGGCGTGTATGTGCTTGGTGTGAGCGTCGGCGTGTCGGCTCCTAGCAGGTAATCGTTGAGCGTAATCTCCCCAGCGGGATCACCCATGCTCTCGTCGAACGTGATCCGGTAACCACCGCCCTTGGCCGGAAACGCTCCCGTAGCGTTGACCTCGACAGTGATCTTGCCAGACAGCCCGGTAAGAGCTTCCAACGCGTCATGCACCTCCGACGCTGAGGCACTGTAAGACAAACCGGAGGTGGTTTCACCGTTGTACGTGATCGTCCAGGTTCCACCAGTGGGTGCGCTCATGGCTGTGCCTCTTCACGAATCAGAAGCTATAGGTGACGAAGCCTGCGCTGCCCAGCGAACCATAGGCCCGTTCCTCAATGTTGAATGTCAGCGTCGGGGTGTTTCGCCCCATCACAGTGGCCGCGATCTTGGTGACTGCGCAGCCACCGTCGCTCGGTGCATGCCACAGCGGGATTACCAGGCTGTCCCACCCGGCCGCAGGTTTGGCAATGGTGGCGGTGAAGAAGGTGTTGGTCGTTCCTTGCGAACCTTGTGGCCCTTGCGAGCCTTGCGCGCCTGCGCTGTTCGGGCCTTGCGGACCTTGCGCGCCGACTCCACCGGCGCTTCCGGTCGGTCCTTGTGGACCCTGTGGGCCTTGCGATCCGACTCCACCGGTGCTTCCGGTCGGTCCTTGTGGGCCTTGCGATCCCGTGATGTTCGGACCTTGTGGGCCTTGCGCTCCCGCTCCGCCGGTACTTCCAGTCGGACCTTGCGGACCTTGCGGACCTTGCGCGCCGGGGCTTCCGGAGCTTCCGGGGCTTCCTGTGTCGCCGGTGCTTCCGGTTGGACCTTGCGGACCTTGCGAACCTTGCGCGCCGGAGCTTCCGGGGCTTCCTGTGTCGCCGGTGCTTCCGGTTGGACCTTGCGGTCCTTGCGCGCCTTGGACACCCGTCGCAGGCCCTTGCGGACCTTGCGGCCCTTGCGCTCCGGCTCCACCGTCGCCCCCGGTCGGACCTTGTGGACCTTGCGCACCCGCGATGCTCGGACCTTGCGGCCCTTGCGCTCCGGCTCCACCGTCGCCCCCGGTCGGACCTTGTGGACCTTGCGCACCGTCTCCACCGATCGGTCCTTGCGGCCCTTGCACACCTTGCGAACCGGGCCCGCCGCCGCCCCCGGTCTCCATGAAGTCGCCCAGGGTGCGAAAGTTGTCGTTGAGTGCTCGCCCGCCATCTTCGGTCGGCTCGGGCGAGCAGATTTGCAGTCCTTTGTATACGGTGAGACCCATCCTTGGTCCTCCTAGAACTCCGTGTTACACGTCAAGCAGCCTCGGTCGCCGAACATGCTTCCCAGCACCACCTGGTCCATCTCGGTGACTCGTGCTTCCAAGTTGACCAGGAAATTCTCCAGCGTCGTCGCCTGGGATCCGAACATCATCAGCGCCGATGTGACAGTCTCTAACTCAGCACAGCCGCAGCACGGCTCGGAACACGTGTCCACCAGTCGAATGCCGTGCGTGATGCTCTGCACCTCTAGACAGTCGCTGCCCAGCACACTGAAATCGCCTTCGGCGGTCGGACCGATGCGATTGATCGTGCGGATGCAGTCGTCGAGCGTCTCGTCGACACAAATGCAGGGCTCGTTCAGACCATCGTCCGCAATCGCGTCGAACACCAGCACCGGGTCCTCGTCCTCGACCAGGATCGGCGTGATGCGAATGTTCTTCCCCGCGCGCAGGATCACGTCGCCGTAGATGCGTTCCGAGAGCTGGGTCCCCGTCCGCACGCGCAACGCGGTGACATTGCGAATCTGCGGCCGCAAGCAGTCCACCTCCAACCGCGCATCATCGAAGTCAAACTCCCACTGCCCTGCGGGCTGCTGATCGATCGAGTCCAGCGTGCCGATCACCAGATGTCCGGCCGCATCGACAAAGTCACCCAGGCCACTCAGGCGATATTCGACGTTCCGCCGCGTGTGCGCCGCTCGGGCGATGAGGGCGGAAGCAACAGGGATCGCCGTGGTCCCGTTCCAGTAGCCGACCACCACGCTGTACCCGGAAGCATAGGCGCCGATAGTCTTGATGAAGAACTTGGCCGGGTTGACGTTGTGCCCCGCGTGCACGGCCAGGTAGAGCGAGACGAGGAAGTCCTTGGGCAACGAAAACCCCGCCGTGCTGTCGCGCTGCGCGGTGTCGTCGCAAAGGGGATAGGATCGATTACTGTTGTGATCGAGCCATTCCTGGTTCCTGACTTCGATAGCCATCCCTGGCCCTCCCGCTTATTCGGCTACGACCAGCATGCCGTACTTGCGCACGATGTCCAGCTCGCCTGCGTAGTCGTCCGTGGCTTGCCGCGTCACCGAAAACATGATCACATCTCCGGACACGACGTCGAAGGGATCAGTCTGGATCTCGTAGTACTGGTTGGCCTCAGTGATCGTGGCGGAGCAGTCAACAGGCAACGTGGTGTCCACCAATGGCAGCGCCACGGGAGTGTTCAAGGTCTCGGGCTTGGGCAGACGACGAACGGTCACCGTGAACACGTCTTCCGGGACATCCGTGCTCGTGCCCGTCTTGTACCGCGCCAAGACCATCAGTCGCAGTCGCATCTGTGTCCCGGTCGGCAGTTCGAGATTGCCACGGATCGAGATCCGGCCATAGAACGTGGCAAGCTTGGCAGCGTCGAAGCCCAGCGCGATCACATTGTTCACGAACGCTTCGCGTGCCCCTGCCAGTCGCACAGTCTCCACGGGGAACTCCATCCCGTTGAGAGGCTCGCCCAGGTCGATCTCAAACATGCCGCGGCAGTAGCCATCTTCGTCGACAATGCCGCGACCTTCCAGCGGTGTGATTCGCACGAAGTCCGACCCCGGCTTGATGCCCTCCACCACAGGGCCCAAGTCGAATCGTTTGTCGTTGATCGCCTTGAAGACCAGGTAACCGGGGTAGTCCGTACGGTTGATCATCAGGGCCAGGTCGTGGTCGATTTGCAGGTGGCCCGTGGTTGCCGGATCGTCCGTACCCAGGCACGTAATCGAGAGACCGCTGCCTGCGACCGGAGTCAGGCTGAGCACGCACGTCTGGTTGGTGTAGAACACCATCCGCGTGAACCAGAGGATCAGCCGCATGTTCAGGATCCGCGGGCATTCCAGTGCGGACCAGCTCTCCGAAGTCTCGGTGAGCGTGTCGAGATCGGTGGGCCACGGCACGTCGTCGTAGCAGTCACTCATCCACCAGATCCCGTGGGCGTCGATGATGCACAGGTCGTCACGGCCCAGTGGGACGCCCATGCCCAACAGCTCTTTGTCTTCGCCCTTGTTCCATTCCAGGTAGCTGCTCTGGACGGGAACCGGCGGCCACAGATCCTTCAACGCGCTCACCGACAGGTTGTAACCGAAGGCCGCCCCGGCCGGAGCCTTGCCCTCGAACACGGCATGGTCGGCGGGCAGCCAGCCCTCGATCTCGGGGTCCGCATCGGTGACGGTGTGTCTGTCGCCTACCTCCGGCGGGGTGGTGTTTCCCGACGGCGTGGCCTTGAGTTCAAAGCGGTAGTGCTTGTGCGCGTCGAGCAGGTCCCTCAAGTTGGTGTTCACGTAGACCTGGTATGTGCCCTCGGTGGTCCCTTCGCCTGCGATGAGGCACACAGGGACCGTGACAGGCGGCTGCTGCCTCTCCAAGTGCCCGGGGGTGCTCCCAGACAGGAAATACATGCCGGGCACCACGGTGCCCTCTACGGCGTCGTCGAGGTTGATGTCGGCAACACCCATCAGAAGGATGTCGGCTTTGTCCGCCGACAACTTCCGCGACACGATGCCCCAGCAATGGGTGGAGGGGGCCGTATAGAGCTGGCCGGTCAAGGCATCGGTCAGTACGGACGCCAGCGCCTGCTCGAACTGCTGCGTCTCCGCGTTGTAGAAGACAGCCTGCCCTTCGTTCACCTCCGTGTCCACGGTCTGGTTGCGGAAGAACAGCGTCTGGCCCATCAAGGCCGCTTCGACCACGTCGCGGACGTACCGCACGTTGCCGTCGAGGTCGCGGGCGGCGCGGTTGGTCACACCCGCGTTGACCAGCTCGCCATCGACAATCAGCCGAATGAGTTCCTGGAACCCTGCCATCCTTGGCCTCCTGGGCGTCCTTGCCCGACTACAGCAACGTGATGGGCCACTTCAGACCCACCTGCGAATTTGCCAACTTGACCAACTGCTTTGCCGCAGTGGAGAAGTAAAACCGCGAGAAGACCATGTCTTGCGTCGCGTCGGAGAACTTCGGAGCAGCGACCAGGGCTCCGCCGTAGACACGGCTCGGTGCCGAGTCGTTGAACGGTTTGCCGTGCACACCGACGGCACCGGTGGTCTGCGCGAAGCAGGTCACTTTGTTGCCATCGGGGTACAGCTCATCGTCCGTGCTTTCCAGCGTGACCGCAGTCATGGGTACCCGCAGGTAATCCCGAGTCGCATCGTTCAGCAGCGAATCGTAGTAAGCACGACCGTTGCCGCGATCATCATTGGTCGGAGGACTGACGGCAGCGCCGCCGTTGTTCTCGAACTCGATGTACATCGCGGAGAGGTTGTACAGCCGACGATCCGGCGCACCACGAAGCAGCTCGCCTGTGATAGCCGCCCACTGATACATGATCAAGTTGCAGCTGTCCTCACCCTGGCTGAGCCAGTCTCCGGGAAGCAGCAGACGCCGATTCTCCTTCTTCAAACGGAAGAGGTAGACCGTGTCTTGGTTGCCCGGATACACATAGTGACCTCGCACACGGCCGAAGAGAGCCTGCGGCGGAACCCTGTCGCCATCCATTGTCGTCTCCTTGCGGACTACTGCTTGGGCGAAACGACGCCCTTTTCCGTGGCCACGCAGGCCTCCCCCGGCTCGCCCGAGGACGGGAAGAGCAGCGTGTTCATGTCCTCGAACTTGATGTACGCGTGCCCGCCCTTGCCCCAACTGGTTCCCCAGCTGTTCTTGGCGCGGAACTTGCGCGTGATCGTGCTCACGCCGTTGAGATCGTAGCAGTGCCCGCCAACGACTTCGCCCGTGGGCACGATGAGCCCGCTGGCGTTGGGTGTGAACATGTCCTCGGTCCAGATGGTGCCGACAACCACAGGACCTTTCTCCAGGATCCACTGGATGATTTCGTCCAGGTTGGCCGCCCAGTGGTAGGCACTGATGAAGCCCAGCTTTCGGATCGCCTTGGCACCACCACGGACGGAGCTACCGTCGTAGTTGGTACCCGGCCACTCGTCGAGCTGCTGGGCCAGCTTGTAGACCTTGTTGGGGTCGACGGCCGGATGCGTCTTGCTTCCCGGGATCACGGGGGCGTCTTCCAGCCAGTGGGTCCAGCCGTAGCCCACGCACTTGGGCGTGTTGCCTTGGTTGCCGTTCCAGTACGCGTCGTACCAGCTGCGGCTGGTCCGTTGCGACTTGCGTCGCGGCAGCAACGCTTTCAGCGGGAACTTCTTGTCGTTCTTGTCCTTCGCGTACAAACGACCAAGACGACGACGCATGACCTTTGTAGACATACAGCACTCCTTGCCTAGACGCACACACCATCCACGTAGACCGCTTCCACGTCCTCGGTGATGTACGCGCCGGAATCCAGGGTTTCCTCAAGCGGTTCACCCGCGCAATAACTGTCCAGATCTTCTTCGTGTCCGGCCACAGACTCTGCCACGGACACGGCGACTTTTGAGCCCAGTAGCTGCCACTCGGACGGCGACAAGTCCTCCCAGTCCGCGGAGAGCAGACGCCGCCACAGCAACGCCTGGGGCGTTTCGCTCTCCATGCTAATGAATTCTTCATCGGCCTCCAATTCCACAATCAGCAGTAAGGCTGTGTGCGGCGGGACGATGCGGCGGATCGCCCGGAGGTGCTCGATACCCATCGCGTTCGGGCCGCAACTGGAGAAGCGAATCTGGGCTGCGAAGAAATTGTTCCGCAACACGTTCTGGACGAGGAACTCCAGTGGATTGATCGTGGTGGGCAAGTTGGCAGCGGTCGGTTCGCCCACTTTGTTGGTGCGCTGGTCCAGGCACTGGGCCAGAGTCAGCCCGGCATCGACGCCACGGGCGTGTAGATCGTCCCAGAACTTCTCCACGTCCAGCGGCCAGCCGCCGATCTCGAAACTCACCGTGGTGAACATCCCATCAGTGCCCACTACCAGCGGGACGCTCTTGTTCTCAAAGGTCAGGCCGCTGTGGTAGCCCTCCAGCAGGTAGGCCGATTCCAGGTGGACGGCCAGCAACGCGGGGTCGACCTGACCGCGATTGAACTCGTAGAACCGGAGACCGTCGGTCAACGGCATACCCGCGTGCACGTGATCGCCCACATAGACCAGGGGTGTCGCAGTCGACACGAAACGGTAGACGTTGGCGTCGGTGATCACCAACAGCGAGTCCCGGTCCGTGGTGACCACTTCGACGATCTCGTCCCCTTTCGCCAAGGGAATATCCAGAGCCGCTGAAATGGCCTCCTGCACCGCGCGAGCGCTACTGCCCTCAACTGCCGCATCCCAAAGGGCATTGAGGAAGTCGCGGTAAGGCCCTGACGACGGAAGATCGAAACCCCACTGATACCCGTACTGCTCGGAAAGAAATCGCCTGTCTTGTTGCTCGCGAAGAGCCCACAGCGAGACTTCGTAATCGACGACGGCCCCTTCCGTGTTGTAGACCTCGCGACGGGCAATCCGGTCATCGGTGAAAGGATCACTGCGGAGCACCAACAACTGCCGCGACAGATCCAGATAGTAGTCGATTCCGTCGAACAGCAGCAAGGATGGGGAAGTCAGCCGATTGGCCAGCAACGGGATTCCGGCCACCGTCGGCGGCAGCGGAAAAGTAAACAGAGGGTAATCGAGTCGCTGCCCGTACGTGTCGCGGTTTCCGTAGGGGCGACCGTCCCCGTAGCGGAACGCGGTTTGGTTCAATTCCGACTGCTTCAGCACCAGTTCCGCGACCAGTTCCGTGTGAAAAACCGGCGAGGTGAGCCGCGAGATGCAGTCATAGGTCTCCTGCATGTCCTGGATGGCTTGCCGTTCCAGTTGGGCGGTGCTGTACACCCAGCTCTCAATCAGGTCCAGGCCCTCATAGGTCTGCGACCAGAACGTCCCCATCGCGCCGAGCAGGGCGCGCGTATTGTCTAAGTCATCGGCGGGATAGCGAAATGAAGCGACCATGGCCCCATTCTACCCTGGAAAATTGCCTGACGGAACGCCGTTAGCCTGCAGGCTGCTCAGGGGCAGGGGTCGGAGCCTGGATCACACCGCGGCGGATCAGCGTCTCTTTGGCCAGGGTCATGGCCTGCTCCCGAAACGTATCGTCGACCGCGGCAGCGATGGTCACCAACTGCGTCCACCCCGACTGCTCCAGCTCCATCTGCTTCACCGCCAGCGGATTGGCTGGTGTGGCTACAGGGACGGACGCGGTGATCATGGCCTCCGTCTTGGACCGCAGCGCGCCCAGGGTGGCTTCCATCTTGGTGATGCCTTCCTGCTGCGTCTGCTGCATCCGGAGAATGGCGTCCTTGAGCGCCTGGCCGGTGCGCGAGGCGGCTTGCTGCACGCGGACTGTCGCGGCTACGGTGGCGTTCTGCGTCATTTGGGGGCCGTGCTGAGTGTTTCCTTGGTCATCTGCAGAAACTTGGTCCGCAGACTAGGGTCAATGGTCATCGCCTGGCGCATGGCGGCTCCGAGATCGGTCTGCTCGGCACCGCTGATGTTCTGTGTCTTCAGCCACTGTGTCAGGGCCGCGTCGTTGTCGATGGTCGCAGCCGTTACCTGCCCGGCTGCGTCGGCAGCTGCCTTGGGTTGTTGGCTGAGCCAATAGCCCCACGTACCGCCGGAGCCGATGGCTGCGGCTGCGATCCAGGGCAGTACCTTTTTGACCAAGCCGGACGCCGTGGTGGCCGCGGCGGCAGGAACAGCAGTGGTCTGCGCGCTGGTCATTGTCTGGGTCTCCGTGGAGTCCTGCTGGTCCGTGACGCTCTCTTCCACATAGTTCCGCTCCACCACGCCCGGGACACCATTGCGGGCTGCGGCGATTTGACGGAACATGCACGCTTGGTCGAGCAGCTCTTGCTCGAAGGCCTTGCGAGCCTCGGACGAGAGGTTTTCGAGGAAGGGGACGCGACGACGTACGCGGGTCTGCTTGTACGATCGCTGGGCTGTCGGCGTCTGTTGGGTGTCGGCCATGGGAGCACTTCCTCGCAGCCAAGAGCTGCTCATTGCGAAGGGTTTGTGGTGTTGTCTCCAACCTCGGCCGTATCTTCGATGTCGTTGCCCGGATGGAGCAAGCTCATCGCAATCATCTGGTTGGTAAACATCAGTCCCGCGGCGGCGGACGCGCCGATGTGGCCGTCCAGCACTCGTTGATTCTGTTCGCGGGCGACCTCATTGGCTTGCTTGAGATCGGCCCAGAACTCGCTTGTTCCTGACTCGCTTGTTCCTGACATTGTCTAGTGCCTTACAGGGGGACTACTTCTTCGTAGCCGCATTGAGGCTTGCTGCCAGTGCGGCCTGCTGAACTTTCATGATTTCGTTGAGGGCCGTAGCTGCGACCACGCCCAGCGAGGTCTGTTGGTGCAGCATGGCTGCGTTGATCTGGGCCACACCCATCGTGAGAATCGCGGCGGCGTTGGCCACCAGGTTGCGATCCATGGCCAGGGTGAGGGCCTGTTGCTGTTGGGCCTGGGTCAAGGTCAGCAACGTCAGCTGGTCGGCTGTGGCATCGTCGAGGCCAGTCCGCTCGGTCGTGCACTGAAAATCGCTCTCAGCACTCGCCTTGGTGCTCTCGCGATGGTCGCGCACTTTGCGTGTAACCCGTGCCATAGTGATGCTTCCTTGGAGAAAAGACGCCCTGGCGGCCGGGAGCTACTCCCGGCCGCGCAGGGGCTTGACGTACTCAGGGTCAGGCCTTGTCGGCCATCCCGGAACGCGGGATCCCCGCCGCCGTGTTCAGGCCCGCGAACGTGCTCGGGTCCTGGGACGCACGGAGATTGGCCGCAGCCGCACCTTCCATCGGATCGATGGAGGTCTGGAGGTTCAGGCTGGCCATGTTGATTTGCTGGACACCCAGCGTCAGCACGGCCGAAGCATTGGCCACCAGGTTGCGGTCCAGGGCACCGGTCAACAGTTGACCTTGCTGGGCCCCGGTAAGGGTCAGCTGGGTCAGTTGTTCCGCAACCGCCGGATCGAGAGTCATGAGAGACCTCCTTGTCAAAGGTAGGGTCGAACGGCGGGGACCGCCCCCGCACCAACACATAAATCAAGGGCTTGCAAGCTCTTGAAGTTTCGCTGCAATCTTGGCCCCCTCGTGCATCACAAAGGGGGCACTCTTCTTGTCCGTCCCGTACAGTACCATCTGCGGCAACGGACTGATCTTCACGTTCTTCGAGGCCACGTCCACCAAGGTCACTAAGGGGAACTTGGCCTTGGCGTTCTGGTAGGTGACCTGCAGTGACTTCCACGAAGCCAGACGGCTGTCGACCACCAGCACAGCATGTTCGATACCGTATTTCTGTTGCATTGCCCAGATCACTGAGACGTCCACATAGGTCGGCTCGATGAAACGGGGTGCGTCAACAACCAGTGTCAGCTCGCCGGATTTCTCTGTCAGCTTCTGCAGTTGCGAGGTCGTCGCATCCTGGCCCTGCTGCAACTTGTCCAGCTTCTTGTCCATCTTGCCGAGCTGCGCCAAGATGTCATCATGTGCCGTGTCTTTGGCTGCAGGCGGATCGGCGGGCTTGGCTGTCACCTTGCCCGGCAATGCCGGAGGGGTGACAGCGGTCGAGGCAACAGGCGGTGTAACTACGGCAGGCGGATTGACCGCAACCAGCGGACCTCGCGGCCGCGTGCAACGAAGGCCAGCCACGGCGGCCTTCGGCGACGGGTTCATGTAGTACGAATCGCCAGCCCATGGAAGCTTCTGCTGCACTTTTCGTGTGAACTTGTGCAACGTCAGACAGGTGTTGGCCACCACGCGGCCGGTGGTCAGATCGGAGCTGGTCACAACGCCCACCAGTGAACCGCTGTCATCAAACACACCACCGCCGCTGTCACCCTGGTAAGCTACGCCCATCACGCACATCGCCTCGGGAGGCGCGTTGGGCAACCCCTTTTGGTAGCCATCCAACTTGCCTGCTCTCGCGTAGTAGTTGGTGAATGCGTAACCGTGCGTTGCCAGGTAGAGCGATCCAGTAGCCGGGCGTACGGGCGGGTTCTCCGCAATGATCGCCAGCGGCGAGTTCTTGTTGATGGAGAACACCACGGCGGCCAGGTCGTTCTCGACGTCCTGCTCGACCAACTTGCCCTCGACGGAGTAACCGTCGGAGTGCTCGATAGCGATCTTCCCCACCCCGTTGAAAAACAGGTGGTTGGCCGTGTAGCACAGCGCGATGTCGTAGACAGCCTTGGGCTCTTCCTTGATGCCCACGATGATTGTCGTGCCGAAGTTGTAATTCTTGTCCCCCGGCACGTCGTTGCAGATGCGGCAAACGGTGCGCCGCACATACGCCAGCAATTCCGTGCTGGCATAGAACGGGACCGTGCTGGGCGTCGCAGCAGGGCCGGGGAGGGCGGGCGGCGTGACGGCGGCCGCAGGAGACGGGCTACGGGCTACGGGCTTCTGGTAGGCCCAGGTGGCCCCAGGGACGGTGCACTGGCCCCCGGTACAGTTGCCGCTCGTATAGGGCGACCACTGAGCCGAAGCGACAGACCCGAGCAGGAGCAGAACAGTCGCGCCGCAGAATCCTTTCATGGCCAGTGCCTCCATGCCAATGGCGTGATAGCAATGCCTGTATTCTAGCTATCACCGCCTTTTGGTGTCTAGCCCGACAGGCCCCGGACGCCCCCCGACGCCCGAGGCCCTCGGGCCGACCCAGAGAATTACTTACGCGGTACGGGGACGACGGCGGCGGCCTTCGGGGCGGGCGCTGACGTAACCGGAATCGCCTTACACCGGCCGAACAAATGCGTGCGTACGGGGGTTCTGTATCGCTTATCGAAGAGGGCGAAAGCCACATCAACCTGCTGGTACTGCGGAACCAGGAGCGGCACGGTCACTATGGGCGGACTGACGACCGCGGTCTTGACCACGGCCCGGGCGCAGGGGACAGCGTCGAACTGGAGCTGCATCTGGTTCGCCGGGATCGGCTGGATCTCCGCGGAGATGACCGGAACCGCGGGCGAGGCGGCGGAAGCCGTACACGGGCAGAGCAGCATGGCGATGACCAAGGTCATCAAGATCAGTAGCAGTGTTCTCATCGGAACTCCTTTCAAGTGGGGCTTCGAGACGCAGTGCGTCGAAAGCAAATGCAAAGCGGCATTGTAACTACAAACTTTTGTAGCCGACAAGGTCGTTTAGATTTGCGGCATGTCCGCCGTAACCACCGAGATCGAGATGTCCGCGGGGTCCAGGACGAACACCACCGTCCGTGCAGTTGTCAGCTGCGCAGGTTCGTGGTGCACCGTCAGTGTCTCCGTGGTTCGCCACAGCCGGAATGTGCCGTCGGGCCGCAACACACGTCCCAGCACGTCGATGGAGTCGACATAGGAGTCGCCCGCGATTGCCGACTGCACAATATCCGTGAGCCAGGCCGCAGGCATGCGACCTGGAAAACCTGTCTGGTTGACACGGAGCGAAAGTGCGTTCTTGATCGCGGCCACGTCCGGGGAAGACTGCCCCGGCATCAGCTGCAAAGTGAGGGAGAGTTTCAGGAAACACGGTACCGCCGCGCGGACCAACACATCGCCCATCGCGTTGCGAACGGAGCGGGAACTGGCGTAGTCCTGGATCTCCGCGATCAACGGCATACCGCGAATCGCCACGGCGTACTCCTGTGTGCTGGTGTACGGCGTCAGCAAGGTTGTTAGCGTGGTCGTGTCCTTGAAGCGGATGGTGGCCGTCTGGAACCGCGTGTAGGCTGCCTCCGCATCGCTGGCGATGTCAGGGAGAAATCCATCGTTATCCAGCTCGGTCATGTCCCGGCCGCGCACGTCTTCGGTGATCGCGTAAGTTCCCGTGTAGTCTGCGCTGTCGTTGGGGCGGATCTGCGTGACATCGTAGAAGCCGGGCAGCTCGTCCCGACCAATAGAGAACTGCCAGATCCCGTAGCCGTCGCTGGTGCGTTCCACCAATGTCGCCGTTTTGGTCAAGCTGGCCGTGTGCGGCTGTTCCTGCGTGCGTACGTACCAATCGGCACGGCCGCCCAGCGATCCCGGCCAGATAGTGTGCTGGTCTCGTTGCATCTCAGGGTCACCCAATCCGATCAGGGAGTCCGCCACGATACGATCGAAACCGGTCTGTTCCCGCAGCGACGCGGACATATTCAGGCGTCCCGAGAAAGCCTTGGCTGCCACACCCGACAGAGCCTTCGAGACCAGGGAGAGATTGCTCTCGGCACTGAAGCCCCCGGCGAAGTCTGCCTCGGTATAGGCTTTCACGAAGTTGACCGGCGGTGCTTCCGGGACGACCACGGTGTTTTTCTTCAGGCGACCCGCCTCGCCTTCATCCTCCGCCCACAGCTCGATCACGAACGCATACGTGCCGTCAGACAACGGCGAGAGCAGCCGATCCGTGGCCGTGATGACCTGTGTCGCGCGTTCTCTCGCAGAGAACGCGGTGCGTGTCACGAAGCGCAAGCCGTTGGCGGAAAACCCGCTCTGCGCGGGGATGGTCACGGAGGAGAGTTGCCGAACGACGATGGTCACTTGACCGTGGGCCTGTTCCCCAGCCAGCCGCACAATGCGAAGGTTGGAGAGCGTGGCGTCAACAATATCCGTGTCGGCCAGCGCAGGATCCTCATTGATCGCCTTGAGGCTGCTGGCGCGACGAGCCCGGTCCCAGTACAAGCGGTGCATTTCGTTGTAGGCCGCCGCCGTGTTGATGTTCAGGTCATGGATCACGCCACGCTTGAGCCAGTACGTAGGATGCAACTCCTGGAGCAATTGCGACAGCACGCTGCGACGAGCGGCCACGGAATTTTCGTCCAGGTCGAACAGAGTGGTGACTTCGACGCCCATACGCACCTCACACGGTCCAGGTGACAGGGAGTAGGACGGCCCGGTCTTTGCCCGCCTTGCTCCACAGAGAAACGTACATCTTCACAATCCCCGGCTGCATCGCCAGCTGCGCAATCTCCATGCCGCCGTAGCGTTCGTCGGGCTTCATGTCCAGTGTCTCGTCTTCGGCCATGGCCAACGCGATGTCCGACTTGGCACGGGAGAACGATCCATAAACATCGAGCTGTGTGCGAAAGTAGCCTAGCCGCGCTTCGGTCATAAACGTGGTTCCCCGCTTCTTGTTGTAGAGCACGCTGCCCTTTTCGGTGAACCACTCGATGTACACGCGTTGCGCGAGCAACTGGATGCCCGCAGTCATCTTGCCGCCTTCGCCGGGTTGGCACAGCGTCTGTTGCAGCAGTACCTCGCCTTTCGCCGTGGCCCCGTCAAAGGCTAGCGTATCCACGAAATACCCGGCGTAGGAGAAGGTGTCTGGCATCCTTGCCTCCGATATTACTTACGTGCGGAAAATCACGCAGTTCGCCACGTCTCGTCCGGAGGTGCCCACGGAGGCACTGACTCCGAGTTGGTCGGCACGGCATCCGGCATGTCGGAACCTGTTTGGCGAATGATCCAATCCAGGTAGCTTTTCTGGCCGCCAAGCAGCACGCCGCTGCCGTGCTGGTGGCCGAACCGTCTCGCGTTGGCGTGGGTCATCGCACGGATCAGCGTGTGGTGTCGAGCGCGGAAGGCACGCTCTGCCGCCGCGAGCCAGTCTCCCTGCAGCTCCGTGACCATCAGGTCGCCTACGCGACCCGACGCCTTGCCGCCCTTGACGCAGTCCACAAAGGTTTCCCGATGCTCCTTGCGAGAGTAGCACTGGGAGATGCCTTCGATGTCGAACAGGCGCCCCGACCACTCTCCTTGTCCGGCGTCGCGCTGAGGCATGTACCAATACAGGCCCTCTTCCAGCTTGAGTCCTTTCCAGTCGGCAATCGCGTAGTCCTCAAAGCGATTGAACTGGGTCTGCCAAGCCTCACTGAGGTACGCTTTCTGTGTTGGGTCTGGAGGGTTGGCGCCCATTACAAAATCCCCATGTCCATGGCTTCGTCCAGCTTCTGCTGGATGCTTAGCTTGCGCTGGCTGATGGCTCCGGGAGACAGCCGCAAGCGTGCGGCCAGTTGCTGGTTGGACAGCACCGGGCGACCATGGAGGCCTAGCGTGTGCTCCATGATGAGCTGGTTCTTGGGCTCCAGATCCTGGTAGATGACCTCCTGCGCCAAGTGGTAGGGCGAGTCGGCCATGACACCAGGAGAGTTGCTCTGGTCCTCGCCCATGGCTGTGTCGGAGAAGGTCCCTTCGGCCATCGGCTGGCGAAACTTTGACAAATGGGCCAGTCTGCGAGGAGAAAGGCCCGTCGTATTTGCCAGCTCCTGCGCGCTGGGCGGTCTGCCCAACTCGTCCTCCAGCCGTTGCGACTGCTCGTTCACGTAGGCCGCGTCCATGCTTACACGCTCAGGTGTAGCCATCACCTGCGACTGTTGTCGGTAGACGCGACGCAAACCTTGCAAATGATTGGTGAGGTGCGTACCCAGCTTGGCCTGCGAGGGGTCGTAACTTTGAAACGCCTGCAAGGCAATGCGTCTTGCGTGGCTGCGAAGCAGCGGACTGTAGCTCGGTCCCGCCGTGGCCACCAGGCTCTTCTGGATCACCGGCTCGACTTGCTGCAACAGCTGATCCGTAGCCATCGGCGTGGGCTTCGCTTGCCACTGCTGGAAACTTTCGCTGTAATTGGGCTCTAGGTACGACTTAGGCATCGGCAACCTCCTCGAACAAGTACTTCTCGATCAGCGGCGCACCTGTGTACTGCTGATCGTAAAGGGGGTGCGACTTGATGGAGAAGCGGACGTCTTTATTCTCGGTGTTGGATCGCACATGGGCAAGCTGGAAGCTGGTGCCCGCCTGGGCTCCCTCGGAGTCCAGCATGACAGAGACCCGGACCACGTCCGCCACGAAGTCCTCGCTCCCGAGCAAGTCGGCCGCACCCAGGTGGATCTCCCGCGTGTTCTCCACGTAGACGGTGGACCCCGGCGCGATGTCAAACCGCAGCTTGCCATGGACAACACCGATGCGGCCTCGCAACGTCTCTTGGACATAGATCGCCTCGGCCAGCCGCGTGAGGATGTCCTTGCACGATTTGGCCGTTTCGCAGGGAGTCTTGTTCTCCTGGTCGCCCTTGACGCACTTGGCCTTGGGCATGACCGTGGCTGCCGTGCGTTCTGAACGGTCCGCGCTGATCACCGTGTTCGCGGGATCGTGGGTGAGCACCGGGACGTTGGTCAACCAGGCAGGCGCGGGCTTGGTGAGCACCAGCCCGTCGTCTTCAGCACCCGCAGGGCTGAAGCAGCCACCGGCCCCGAGTTCGGAATGGACGTCGCCCCCTTCGCGATCCGTGCAGTTGGTGTAGGACTCATAACCTGCTGTGACAGACACGCCGCGCAACGGTTTGGGGATGTGCGAGTCGATCTGCAGGTAGGAGGTCTCGTCTGCCCGCAGCTTCTTGATGTACGGCTGCTGCAGCCCGGGAATGAGCGGAGCAATGATCGCCGTCTCCACCAGCGGGATCACGGAGAACATAAAGACCGGCGAGATTTCGGTGATCAGCTTGTCCCAGAACGTCGTCGCCGCGTAGGACTGCAGGCTTTCCCGCTGGATCCAGTATGCGATTGCTTCTGCGATTTGCTTCGTCGCGCCATCGCCCATCTTCAACGAGAGTGGCTTCCACCATCGTGAAGGCTTGAACTGCGCCGTGACTCCCGCCTCGGTCTCAATCAAGGCCAGCGCCCGTTTTGCGCGAGGATTGCTCTTGCCTATGCCCTGCAGTGCCCAATTGGCTGGAGTGAACTTGAACAAATCTTGTTCTGCCAGCGCGTTGAAGAACTTGTGGATACATGCCCAGAGGTCTGTGGACACTTGCTCCGCGAGAAAGATGTCTCGGGACATCGACTCCACGTTGTAGTGCGGCATCTCGTCAGCGCCCGTCATCGCACCCTGGCCGGGAAAACAAGCTCGCCAGCTGAACTGGTTGGGATTGCAGGGATGAGACTGGTTGCTGAGGCACGAAGAGAAGTTGAGATCCACCAGCCAATGGGTCAAGTTGACCACGGCCCGCATCGACCCGCGAATTTTGGCCGTGCCGAACCCGGTCACGTAGCCTTTGAAGATCCGGGTACGCCCCGCGGGCCACAAGGGCCCCTGCGGCCGCCACTCGGAATCGTTCTTGGGCTCGAAGAACACCTCGGCAACGAGCATCGATTTGAGCTTGGACGCCGTGCGATGGATCGTGGCGGGCTTGCCCGTGTGCACGTCGACACCCACGGCAAGCAGTGCCGTGGCTGTGGGGATGGTGTTGATCGAGAAGTCCATGCTGAACTGCGCGACGTGGTACTCTTCGCCGTCAATGAAGAGCAGCACCTCCATCTCTGTCCGTGCAACACGTTCAATGTCCACCATTACAACGCTCCTCGTCGTACCAAATCGCTCACGTAAATCACGCCCAGCAATAGACCGCCGAGCGAGTACGGTAACAAGTGATGGCCGTTCCAGAGGTTGTAGAAGGTCTTGAACGGCTCCAGGCTGCCACGTTGCTGCCCGATGCCGAACAGCGACAACATGAGCGGCTCTCCGATCTGTCGCAACGCCGCCTCGATTTGTCCCAGCTGCAGGCTGGGTCGCGCGAGTGCTTCGACACGCCACTCGGCTCCCAGCCCTGCCTCGAACCGTCCTTGCAGCCCTGAACCAGGAAACGGAAACAGGCTGCTCACTCCATCGGTGATCTGATAGTCGACGATGGTCTCGCTGGCTGGAGGCGTCTGTCGAACGATCTCCACCGTTCCGTGCTTTGTCGTGGATTCCAGGGCCGCGTCCCAGTCGATTACCACTTCGTCGTAGCACCAGGAACCGGGACGAGAGTCTTCACCGTCGCGGCTCGTCACGACAGTCGTCGGGCCATTGGTGGTGTCCGTGGCGATAGCGACGTCGATGTTCGGCCCCCCAATGGCTAGCCTCGCGATTTCAACATAGCCCTCAGCCAGAGTCTCGTTTGTTTGTATGCCCCACGCCGCACCCGTTGCGACCTCCGCAGCTTCGCACAGCTCTTCCCAGCTTGCGTCCCAGGACAACGGAAAACCGGGGGCGCCTTCCAGCGTGAACTCGCCGGAGGTTGCCCCGTTGTTGTTGAAAGCGATTACCTGGCGGTCGCCGTAAAAAAACGCCTCGCCGGGGTCTGTGTTGCGGAAGGTGACCGTCGGGTGACTGTCGCCGACCAGCTGATTGCTTACGGTACCTTGCGTGTAGTCACCGAGCCACCGCTGCATCTCAGGGGCGAAGCCGAGAGTAAATTTAACACCATGATTCGGCCACACGGGACTGTTGGTGACGGTCAACCAACCCGGATTCTCGTCCAAAAGAGGGGACATTATCGCGACGATGGCACTGCGCACGTCGTCCGCGGTTGCACGTAACAGAATCGGTGCAGTGGTTCGTCCAACAATCGACAGTGTCCAAGACCCGCCCGTGGGTAACGGAGGCTCAATGATGTCTTGCTCCTCCGTCAGCACACGGACTCGCCACTGGTGGTACATCTTGCCAAAGACATCCGGCGGTCCCACTTCGCCCACGAAAAACAGTTGCTGGTTCCCGCAATTGATCGGCAAATAGACAGGAGCGTACAACTGGTCGGCGAAGAGATCCTGTTGGTTGACCCGGTACGTGATTCGAGGATCGAGGTCCGTGAGAAACTCCAGCAACTCCGTGGAGTGCAACAGCGACATGTACTGCCGCGTGCGATAGTTGAGCAGCATCCGGTCGGGGCTGGGTCCAAACAGGTACTTGCGGATCTGGTCCACGTAGCCAGGCAGGTTGAGGCTGTGGTAGGCGGGCGGAATGTACTCGTCGCCCGGAAAACCGCCGTAGCCGTCGCCGTCGATGTTCATCAGCAATGTGCGAGCGTGATTGATCACTACTGGGACTCCAGTCGCTGAGGAATAAGCGCGATGGTCAAGTAGAACTGCGACAATCGCTGACAAGCGTCCACTGTGTCGCCGCGCATGTCAACCAGGTAACCTTTCAACGGTCCCAGGCCTTCGTCGGGCAGGAACTGGAAGATGATCGGCTCCTTGCGTACGGCTACGCGTCGCTGACGGAACCAACGGATGACCTTGGAGATCCCGTCTTCTTGTAGCGGGTCCTGGCAGTTGTCGTTGAACGTCAGCCCACCGATGCCCAGCTGCCCGATGCGATCTCCAAAGACGTACAGGTAGATGTGATCACCAAGAGTGTGCAGGAACTGATAGTTGCACTGCTCCGTGGTACTGATGCGGGTGATGATTGCCGACAGTGACTCGAACCAATCCCACTCCTGCAGGTTGATCTTGATGAACGGGTTCCACTTGTTGACTGCCACAGCGCGGCCGCGGTTCTGGAACTGTCCCGCGCCCTCCATGGTGAACAGTGTGGTGCTCATGGCTTGTTTCTCCCGTCGCTTGTCGGTGCAGGTTCCCCGTGGCCCTCGCCCTTGCCCCAGTTCTCGCCGTTCACGCGGAACTCCATCACCTGGAACACCATCCGGCCGCCGCCGGTACCCTTCGCAGAGCCGTCGGCGGGTCCACTGTCTTCGCGTTCCTTCTTGGTGCTCTCGCGGTCAACGGTAACGGGAGAGGAGAGCCTCTTGGCGGCCGCCATCTCTTCTTTGCTGAGGTGGGCAGTGTGCGTGTCGAAGATTCGGTGGATCGTCCCCTCGTCTTCTGTCGGCCCGCCGAACTCGCCGGACTCAACGCCCTTGCGCACGTCCTCGGCGTTCATCTCGCGGCCGCCCTCCATGTGCGGCCGACCCTCGCCAATTCGCTGAGCGGCTCGCTGTAAAATGGCTTCGTCACTCTTTCGCTGCGCCTTGGCTTCGTCGCTGCCTGCCTTTGGTGCGGGAGCCTCCAGTGGCTTCAGCTCGCCTTTCTCGTTGGGCAAGACGTGACTCAGCACCCATTTCGCCGCTTCTTCGTCCGTTTTGAACTCACGGTCGACGGCCACTTGGTGGATCTCGGCCTGCAGGCCCTTGTTGAGGCCTTTCAGGTCACCCTTTTGGATCTTCTCAATGGTGTCCTTGCGCTTCGCGTCGTCGGCTTTGACCGCCTCCGTGCTTTGCAGGTTCTTTTGGACCTTGGCCCGGGCGTCGTCGATCCCTTGCCGCATGGCCGCGGCCTCGGCACGCAACGACTTCGCTTTCGCGGGGTCGGTGCCCTCGGCTGCCTTCGCCATGTCCTCCAGGTCCTTGGCTCTGGTGCTGTACTGCTTCATCTGTACCAGGTCGTCCTTCAACACCGAAGCGATACGCTCCGAGTTCTCGCCTCCTAGTGTCTGTGCCACGGCGCGACGCACTGAGTCGGGATCACTGGGATCTACGTCTTGCAGGGCCTGCATTGCCTTCTGGACCAAGCCACCGCGACCCAGTCCCCCGAACGACTTGCGGACGTTGGCCATTGCAGCGTCGGCTGCACGGTCGCGAACATCGCGGTCAAGTGCTTTGGCACTATGCTCGCGGCTGACGTTGATCATCCCCCCTGCTCGCTTGAGCACGGGGTCCTCATTGGCCTCCTGGAAGATCTGCTCGCTCTGGCCACGCAGCCACGCGTCTTGCCCTTTGGCGTCACCTTGCTTTGCCAGCAAAGCCCGGCCAGCCTCGGTACTTTCCAGCTGCACGCGTAGGGCTTTGCCCATCGCCGCTCGTCGCTTGTCGTTGTCCCCTTTGTCTGCCTCGTCCATGCTCATGTAGGCATCGAGAGCAGCTCGACTGGCCGCGGCACCTTGATCCATCATCGCTCGTCGCGAGCCCAACCCGAGTCGCTCTCTCTCCGCGTCCGTTTTGCCCTCAGTGAGACCGTAGAACTGTTCGCCCAGGACCAGTGAAGTGGCTCGCGAGCCTCGCTGTAACAGCTCTTCACCCTGCAACCGCCGGTTGATCTGGGACAGGCCAGGCTTGCGTGCAATGACCTCCTGGTTGGCGTCCCTCTCGGACATGTAGCGAGTGATCTGGCCTTGATTGATGGGAGCCGCAGAGCCTTGCTGCATCAGTCCCATGAAGTCTGCGTTGCTCATCAACACGCTTTGCTGCTTGCCCGTGGTCGGATCGACGAACGAGGTCTGCCCGGTCTTGATCGCCTCGGTGTAGGCTTTGAGCTTCTTCCCGGCGGCGTCCTGCTTGAAGAACTCGTCCCCCATGTTGTAGGTCTCTTGCATCCGCACCGCTGTCGCCATCTGCTGCGTGCTCATGGCCTGTGTGGAGCGAAGCATCGCCTTGCCGCTCTCGGAAGCAAACTTGCGATCGTCCCAGGCGCCCCAGGCTGGTGCAGCACCGTAGCCCATGGCCCCGTACGTGCCCCGCATGGACATCTCGTGCTGCGTGGCCTGGGTCGCCATGATTGGGTTGATGCCCATCGCTTCAGCCTGGGCCATGTACTTTTGTTGGATCATCATCGCACCTTCGATGCCGATCCCTGTACGCATGGCCGTGGCCTGCGTGGTCCGCACCATGTTCTCCACGGCGGCTGGATCCATCTGTTGCATCGCTCCGCCCGTGAGCTGCTGCAGCCCCTCGATCAACTCGCTCATCGGTGCGTTGGGGCGACCGGCTCCACCGAAGATGTCCCGCATCGCGGAGACGGCCCCTTGGTACTTCTTCAACGTGACTTCGATCTTCTTGGCGTCGAAGCGTTCCAGTGCGGGGGCAACGTCCAGGTCCTGCCCGAGAGCCTGTGTCTGGTCGGGGGACAGTTTACGCACGCTCTCCTTGAGTTCCTTGCGCTGTGCCTCGTTGAGTTTGTCCCCCTTGGCGTAGTTCTTCACGGAGTCGGGCAGATCAATGTTGTTGGTCCGCATGCCCTGGATGAGTCCATCCGGTGACTCTTCTTCGGCCAGGTCGGCAACTTGCCCCGGAGGTGCCATCATGCCGCGACGCTGGAGCGACGTGAACAGGTCGCCCATCTCTCCGGCCTTGATGCCTTCTCGCTCCAGATACTTGTCCCCCGCATACATGTTCTGGTAGACCTGCTTGAACACGCCCTTCATCGAGTCTTCGCTCATCCCCATCTGCCCGGAGACGGGGTCGATGCGAAACTGGGCTCCGCGAAACATCTGCTCCTGCATCGCTTCGACACGGCCGCGATCACCGCCCAACTCGTCCATCAGCTTGGGAGCCATCATCGCCAGCATTGGTGCGAACGCGGACAACTGGTCAGCACTCGCCTCGGCAGCTTTCTGCTGGTCGGCTCCGTAAGGTGTGCCGTGCAAAGCGAAGCCACCCTTGATGACCTCAATAGTGCTCTCTTTCCCTTGCTTTGCCGCTTCACGCATCAGCGAGTCGTGCATCTGCGTCAGCTCTCGACGCTGTATGCGGTCATAGAGGTTGGTATCGTTCATCCCCATCGGCATCATGCCCAACGGGGCCATGGCCATCTGCCCGCCGATACCCAGACCCGTGGAGACAGCGAACCCCAGACCGCCTCCCATTTGCGGCATCCCTTCGGTACCGAAGAACGGTTGGTAGTCCCAATCGTTGTCACCAAGTTGTGGCATGTATGTTTCGTCCAACAGCGTCCTCCCGTCGGGTTTGTCTGGCCGGTCGGCCCGCGGCAGCTCGGGCGGCCGCACGCTTGCGATGATCGGTCAGGGCTTCGTCCGACAAGTTGCCGGTCGCGGCCGCAGCACGTTGTTTCCGTAGTGCTTGGGCAGTCCGCGCAATCTTCGCCTGTGTTTCAGGATCGTCTAGCTTCCCGTACTTGCTCTCCCAGGCCTGTGTCGCCTTAGCTGCTTCACGGCTGACCGCAGCTTCTTGACCTTCGACCGTACTCCACGGGCGGTACGCAACTTGGAGTTTGTCACGAGTCGCCGCAAGCTGCTTTTGTAGTGCTGCAAAGCTCTCATCCTTCAGTCCCGGGATGCTCATCTGGCTGAGCAAGTAGTGCTGGTCGTTCTCCAGTTCGCGACGGTAGTTCAAATTCTCCAAGCCGTTGATCAACAGTTGTATGCGACGTCGCCAACCGGGATCGAAGAACTTTGCTTGGCTGAAGTCGACGATCCCTTTTACCGCGGCCTCTACCATTAGGTGTCCGACGGCGTCGCTTCCCAAAAATCCGGGTTTGCAGCGTTTGCCTCTAGCTTGCTGACCAGGCGGTTGAACTGTGCCGTGACTGCACCTGCCAGACGGACCAGCGTCTCCGTCCGCAGGACCGTCTTGTAGACCTCCTCGTGAATGTAGTGGAGCAGCGTGGGTCCGTTCGGGATGTTGTCCGGTACAGTGCCCCACTCCTGCATCGTCTTGGGGAATTCGTGCACCATGTCCGGGCTACGCACATCCACCAGCTGCAAGCACAGCCGATAACGGTTGAGTTGCTCCCAGAACGTGCGATCGTTCACCGTCTCTTGCTGGGCCCGCCAGAGGTAGGCTTGCTTGTAGCACGCGTCGATCTCCTCCGGCCGCAACGACCGCACGGTGATCTGCAGCTTCCCGCCCAGCAGCTCGTACGCACGCTCGAACGGGATGTTGCCCAACGTCGCCTGGAGGAACACTTGCTTGTCGCGGTTCGTGGGAATCACCGGGTCAATCACCGACAAATCCCAGGCACAGTGCGGACAGTGCGTCGGCCCAGCCGGGGCAGGCTCTGTCATCGTTTGCGGCTCCGGCGGAGGGATCGGCTGCGACTTGGGGACGTTCGTGTCCGCGTAAGTCGGATCCTGTCGGTCGTCCACCACGTGCCGCATCACGGGCATCTGCTGGTTGGCCACACGAATTGCCTCTTCGATGCCAGGCGCCGAAGGCTTCATCTTCGGACCACGCATCTGCTGCATCTGGGACTCCGCCTCCGCCAGGTAAGCACGGATCTCCGCTTGCTTGTCCGGCGGGAGCGCATCGATGGACGTCTCCGGCGGAATAGTGACCGGCGGAGTGTCCGGCGGCACCGGGAGCGGCGTGTGGTCCAGGTCGGAGATCTCGTGTTGTGCGTCCGCAGACGTCTTCTGCAACAATGAAGCCATGTTCGAGGGCACGGCCTGTCCGGGTCTCCAGCCGACCTGCTTGAGCACGGCTGCCTCGGCCGCGGTGGGCCGGGAGACCGACACCGGGACACCGCCCGGCAGCGGTGGTGTCCCGCGAATGCCGGGAATCGGCTGGGCAGGCGGAGGAACACTGAATGACGGCTGTGCAGGGCCGACTGTGTGACGTGTACGCTGTTGCGGTTGTTGGGGTTTGTCCATAGCTTCCTCACTCGGGCACGGGTTGAACAGAAACGAGGTAATTTTCTTGCGGCTTCTCTCGCCCCCAGTAGTTGAGCGCGGGGTCTGTGTAGATCGAGTCCATATCGTGTGGAATGTCCAGGCCCTTGTTGGCTTCGTGCATCCGCAGGTCCATCGTCCAGTAGCTGGACTCTTGTGCCCACTTGCCGAAGCCAGGGTGCGGCATCATGCGAGCACCCTGATACTTGATGAAGGGTTCCTTCCAGACATCCAGGTTCTGTCCCGAGAGACGTCCCAGCTGCTGCCAATAAGCTTCGGGGAACTTCCAGTCCTCGGTGATCATCTGCTTCTCGGTTCGAGGAGCGTACTCGCAGTACCACTCCTGGGCGTCGCTGCCGATGCGAGGGTATTCCCAGAACATCTCAACGACGCCCTGTAGAAAATCATCGCTCATCTTCTCGTTGCAGTACTCAAACGTGGACAGGGCCTCGGCGATAGCTTCATTCACCTTGTCCAACGGGCCGTCGCTCAGCGGGCAAACTAGGTAGTTGTAGAGCGGTGCGAATTCGGTCGCGATGTGTCCTTGCGAGATCAACGTCCAATACTTTTGCATCACGCCGTTCTGGCAGATGATCACACCTCCCAGGATCTCGTGCGGTGTGGGAGTGCAGGCCAAGATCGCTGACCGCATGTGAGTCACTTTCTTGTTGGCACTCGCCGGGAACGAGTCATTGACCCAGATGTTGCAGTGGTTGTTCATCGCGCGCGAGATGGTGCGAATGTCCTGCTTGCCCTGCGCTGCGTCGAGAACGATGTCCCCTTGGTCGATACCACCTCGACGACTCCCTGTCCGTAGGTAGATGTTCCTCGCCAGCGCGACCACTTCGCTGTGGCGAGCTTTCATGATGATCCCGGAACCGCTGACATCTTCGCCCTGCTTCCCACCAAAGTCGTAAGCAGGCCCGGCCGCCTGGTTCTCCAGCAACATGCGACCCATTTGCCCGTTGTTTCCGGCAAGAATGTCCACATTGAACTCGGCCTTGATGTGCACGTCATGGTTGGCCGCCGTGACGTCCACTGACTCACGTGCACGGATGATGGCGTCGTGACCCGCATAGTCCACCGTGTCACGACCGGCGCAGCGATGAATGTCGCCAGAGGCGTTCTCGTAGATATGCCCACCACTCATGCGGATCTCGGAGCCGTAACCGTCGCGGATCACGACGGATCCGTCCGGCAGCAAATGCACACCCGACGTGGTCTCCCAATAGTTCTGGTTGCCGTACCTGCTGTCGACCCACGCTTTGCGAGGACCCGGCCGCGAAAGGTACTGGGACTCGCCCAACTGCGAGAACTGAGGCGGATTGAGCAACGTCTCGAACGGCGGGATCTCGTCTTCCTGCGGCGTCCAGTAATCCTTCTCGTGATAGACAAATGGGTGCAGGCTCTTCCAGTTGAAGGCATTGGCCAGGATGTCGCTCAGTGCCGCGCAGCCCAGGAGGTGACACTCTTCTTCGCCTTTGGGTGCCTCTCCGCCGCCCTCCTCTTCCTCGCCGCCTGCCTTGTCTCCGGGGGCATAGGCGTCTGCGACTTTGTGGTCGGGACCCTGCCCATACGTGCTGGCGTGTTTGTAGTTCTGCTCGTCCTCCCACTTCAAACCACCGTCGCCGTCCTTCTCGTCCTCGATCAAGGCAATCCGCTTGGGGATTGGGATCAGGATGCGCTTGCAGATGTGGACGCTCTGGGCGCTGGTGATCCCGTAGCTACCGTCCAGACCGATCTGCTCGCGGAAGACGCCGATGCGGGAGTGACCATCGCCTTGGTCCTGGTAGCGATTGATGCCGCGAGCCATCTTCGGCGGAAGCATCACCTGTCGCATGTAGGCCTGGCCCAGGTAGCCATAGTGCTCTTCGCAGCGGTAGAACGACTGCTGATCCAGCTCCTTCGGTTCGTAGGTGGCGAAGGGCTTCTCGTACAGAACGTCCTTCGGTTCGTGTTCCTGGTGTGCTGTGATCTTGGGCTGCCACATCCCCATCACTTGCCACGGATAGGGGTTGTAGCCGTGGATCCACACACCCTCGCCCTGGTCGTTGCGAACCACCAGCTCACTCATCGCCGTGCGCAGATCGAAGTTGTAGGCGGCCAGGCGAGCCAGGCGATCCATGTAGAACAGCCACAGTCCGCAACTCTCGTCCATGCGGAAGAACTGCATGAACTGGTCGATGTGAATTCCGTTGCCCAGGTGGGACAGACGGCCCCACTCCCCGATGCACGTGCCGTCGTTCGGGCGGTCATCGGAGAAGTCGATGATGTTGCCGCGGCGCTTGAGCAGGTTGAACGCTTCCCAGTAGTAACCCTCGCGAAGGAATCCTGCGTTGGATCCCTGGGAGATCCAGTCGGGGTGGACGTACGTGCCATCGTTGACGATCTCGGGCAGCACGCACAGGATCACACCGTAGAACAGATCGGGGTGCTTGAAGACCAGCACCTTGCTCTGGGGCGGAATTACGCCCGTGGATCGCACGGACATCGGCAACGGCGCGCAGTCTGTACCCATGCAGCACGGAAAGTCCGCGTCAGCATCCGCCAGCTGCACCCGGTACCAGTGGGTGTAGGGCGTGGAATAGATCACCTTGCCGAAGGCGATGTGACCCTGCGAGCCGAAGGAGCGATTGTGCAGGATCGAAGAGAGGCGTTCGTCGCACGCAGGCTCGAACTGCGCACGCTCGCGACCGTCCTGCTGTCCGGCGAGGATTTCCAGCTGGCGAGCACGCTCGTGCTGGAACTGGGGACGAACATTCATCCCCTTGGGGGTAGCGGCACCAGGAAGGTCCTGTTGCATTCTTACACCTGCTGGTTCAAGGTCTGGGCTTATCGCCCTCGGGGCACGGTATCCGTGTCCCAAGCCATCGTGGCGGCCTGGTGAGCTGCCCAGGCCGCCACGACAAAACTCAGGTGTGCCAGGCGATTAGCCGAGCACGCCGCCGCTGACTTCGCCGCCCGTGCCCATGCCGTACTCTTCGTACTGCAGGTTGCTCGTCATGATTCGCAGCGACTCGTTGATCAACATGTCCTGGGCCGCGATGGTGATACCCAGGCTGGTGATCACGCACATGTGGGCGGTGTAGGTCACGCCCTGCTGGTAGTAACCCTCCGACCCGCTGCACTGTGTCTGGATGTTGAGGTCCAGCGTGTTGGTGCGAGCGTTGCAGAGGTCGCCGTAGGTCATGTAGAACTCGGCCGAGATGACCTTCGGGCCGATGACGCGGTCCACGGCGATCTCACCGCTGGTGCGGCCGCCGACGTAGTAGATCGCCTCGTGCCCGACTTCGTACAGCCGGGTGATCTGCTGCTGGTACGTCACGCCGAGGCGTTGGATCAGCAGGCCGATCTCACCGCCCTCGTCCCCGATGCGGGGAAAGGCGATGGTGCACTGGTCGGCGGCGAAACCGCCGCCATAAACGTCCGTTTTACGCGAGAAGGTGTCGAGAGACATTAGTGAAAGACCTCCATGTCAAAGGCGTGGCTTGCCAGCCCCACGCCGGTTCGGTTGAAGCCGGTCGACCCTGGTCCCGGAGTGACCCGGGACCAGGGTAGCGTAACGACCGGGTGGCACTAGATCACCAAGTGGACCTCGATGTTGTTCAAGGCATAGGGCACCGTCAGGGACAACGCGATGACGACGCGGTCGCGGAGCGTGATGTGCGGACGCAGGTCCGTGATCACACCGTCGATCAGCTGCGAGCCCAGGCGGGCCACGTAGTTGTTCGACTTGAGGAACATGATCGCTGCCTTGGTTTCCGCCCGCAGCAAGGCGATCAAGCTCGGCGTGACGTTGGAGATGCCGATGTACGGATCGTAGGTGTCGAAGAAGTAGTAGCTGATCGCATCCACGTTCCGCGTGATCATCTCCTCACGCTGGTTGATGTCGTCGTACGCGCCGGTGGTCACGGCGTGCCGCGTGAACACGGCGCCCGTGTCGTCCTGCGTGACGATCCACGTGCCCCCGCCCGCCATCGTGTTGAGCTGCGTGCGGTTGAAGGCTTGCGTGGTCCGCGTCAGGTCGTCGAAGCCGTTGATCGCCAGCCGCGTGAGCCCCTGGTGGGACACGACGCCGCTGGAGAGACCGGCCAAGGCCGCGCACAGGTGGAAGCCCTCGAAGAGGATTCCGCCGCTGCCCACGGTGTCCGGCCATACCATCCGCACGCGGCGGTCGGTGTAGCCTTCGGTCAGGGCGACGTACTCGGCCTGCTCGTAGGCGTTCAGGTTCCGCCAGATCTCGATCTTCCGCGGCGTGGTGACCGCCACGGAATGGCCAGTCAGTAGCCGGATCGTGTCCTGGTTGATCACCGCGTCCACCACGAACTCCAGGTACGTCACGTTGTCGAAGCCGTCCGTGTCGTACATGAACCGCACGATGTCACCCGCGCGGACGTTGCGGGTGACGAACCGGCCGTTGCCGGTGGTGGTCCGCAGCCAGGTGTACTGCGTCCCACTGGTGAACGGATCGTCCTCCAGCGTCGCCAACACCTCTTCCCCATCGGTGCTGTTGGTCGCGTTGAGGACCACGGACTCCGTCTTGCCCTCCATGTTGAACCAGGCGACGCGCCAGCGGCCCATCTCCGGGCTGGACTGGCTGCCCACGTGGGCCTGGAACAGGTCGAGCACGGTCTTGTCCCGCGTCAGCGGCACCAGCCCGTAGACGTCGTCGCGACCGTCGATCAGGTCGAGCACGTCGACCCAGTTCTCCACCTGCGACGGATCGCAGACGGCGGAGTACTTCACGGCCACGCCGTTGGAGTTCGAGAGCGCCTTGAAGACGCCCCACTTCAACGGGTTGTCGGGGTGCAGGGCACCCTCGATGTAATCGTTGAGCTGGGCCACGTCGTAGATCGAGCCCACGGTGTTGCATAGGTCGGAGCGCCAGGCACGGTACTCGACGTAGACCTTGCCGTACTCCTCGCTATCTTCCGAGTACACGGGCAGCGGTTGCGGAACCCCGTCGTGGGTCCAGCTGTCATCGTACGCCGTGATTCCCTCGTTGAGGCAGACCTCGGTGTCCGACTGTGTCCAGTTGACCAGCGGAGCCGCTTCGGTGCGGTCTTCGCCCACCTGGATGTTCTTACGGCTGTACAGCTCCAAGTCGATCTCGG